>Ga0105047_10000125_pt1 | contig 105511 bp, 81 predicted proteins | sample MAT04_FD_78384 | JGI IMG/M metagenome (GOLD analysis project Ga0105047, IMG submission 78384) | Freshwater microbial communities from Lake Fryxell liftoff mats and glacier meltwater in Antarctica - MAT-04 (megahit assembly) | ecosystem: Environmental > Aquatic > Freshwater > Ice > Liftoff... | reverse complement strand
GTTCATCGGCGACATCCGGCTTGGGGCGGACAGCTCGCGCTGCGAGTTCCCTCAGAGCTGCCTCGGCGGCGGAGTGTGCGTGCCGGGCAGTGGCTTTGGTCCAGAGGCGCTCGACCTCCGCGCGGCTTGTCAGCCCCCCGCAGGCATGTGCTACCTGCGCGGCCCGTTGTTCAACGGGGTCGCGGATGGCGTGTGCGTTCCGGCGCTGACCCGTGCCGATCCATCGGCAGGTCGTTCAGACTGCCTGCTGTGTCAGCCGGGTGTCGATCCATTCGGGTTCTCCAGCCGGCCCGATGGCGAGGGATGCGACGATGACGATGGCTGTACGCTCAACGATCGGTGCTCGATCGGCATTTGTCTCGGCACCTGCGACACCTCCCGGCCGGAGTGCATGTGTACTCCCGCATGACGATCGTCTCGTGGATGGTACTCGCAGCGTCATGCGCGGATACGCATCAAGGCGAGATGCGGTGCGTGGGTGGCGGCTGCGAGGACGACTTCGTTTGCCTTCCAGACGAGGGTTCTGTCTGTGTCGGGTCATGCGATTCAACGATCATGTCTCGGTGTGACAACGGAGCAGTCTGCTGGCGCTATCGCGATGGTGGGGTGTGTTGGCCCGGACGCGATGTCCCCGAGGGCGAAGAGCCGCCGTTTCAGTACGACTGCGCCTTCGGGCTGCGGCCGCGGGGCGACTACGAGTCAGAGCCTCTGCGATCGACATGTGAGCCCGTTTGCAACGTGGATGCGGACTGTCGTGACGGCGAAGTGTGTTCGGGTACCACGTGCCGCGCGCCGTGCCGGAACAGCGCGGGCGAGCCGTGCGCGGCAACTTCGTATTGCGTCTCTGGAGTGGTTTGCGTCAATGAGCGGCGTTTCAGCCGCATCGACTGCGACGGCGACCGCGACCTCGACCCCGAGTGTACCGTCACGCTCGCATGCGACCCGGAGGATCCTTCTCGTTGTCTCCACGTGCCCCCGGGGGAGGAGTGACCCACCCTCCGATGACGAACGGAGTACCCGGTCTATGTCGATTGGACTTGATCTCCGTGAGCCTCGCGAAGAACCATCCGCAATACACCCGGTTCTTTTGGGGGACAGACCGTGAGGGCGATTCAGCGCATGGGCCTCGAGAGCGAGATTGGCCGCGTCGAAGGGTGGCCCGCGTCCCTGGCCGAGATGGGGCCCTCGGCGTCCGAGGCGGGTGCCGCACTCGCAGCCGCCATCGCCAACGGCCGCGCCGCGCTCGCTGCGCGGTTGAGCGCCGCCGCCGCCCGCGCTGATCACCGCGCCGCCGAGATCGAGCGCTTCGTCGATGATCTGAACGCGCTGCGCCGCTCCACCCTCGGCGCGCTGATGACCTACGCCGCGAGCAACGGCCTGCCCGCCAAGTGGCCCAACCGCTTTTTCCGCAAGGCGCGGGTCAAGCGCGCCAACCGAGTAGTCGCGAGCAGAGCCTCACCGCGAGCGCTGCTTCATCACCAGGGTACGTGATGGCAGCGCTCGCTCGCGTCCTGCGGGCCATCCCCAGCGCGTGGATGATGCGTCGCCAGGCTCGCGCGGGCGTCTCGGCTCAGCGGACCACGCGCACCCTTGCGTCGGCGGGGTCTCCCCGACCGCAAGAGGATGCGCTCCTGGCGTCGGCGGCCCGTCTCCAAGCGGCGCAACCACCGCTCGCAAGCGTCCGCAGACCATGCCCCAGCCGCCGAGTGACGTCCGCCGATCTCGGCGACGCGACTTGCGCGGCGCAAGTCCCGCCGCGGACGGTGGTGAGCGCTACTTGCGCAGCGCGGGTGCGGCCGCCGATTTCGGCGACGCGACTTGCGCGGCCCAGGAAGGCCCGCCGACGCCAGCAGCGCTACCTGCGCCGGTTAGGGCCGCATTTCCGACGCGGAACGCGCAGCTACCGCGCTCTCCTGCCTCGTCCGCGCAGTCGTTCCCCGCAGTCTGGGGAGCTCAGCTGCGCGCGGTGTCGTCGGCGCGGGCCGACATGGGCAGTCCGGTCAGCGCTGCCATCTCGCTGCGGGCGCGGGTGATTAGGTCGTCGAGGGGCAGCCCTTGTACGTCGCTCGCCGGGATGGCTCCGCCGATGTGCAGCGTGACCGGTCCGGGCACAGGCGCGCTGGTGCCTTTGGGCCAGGCTTCGACACTGCCAGTGATCCCCACCACGAGGATGGGTGTCTGGGCGGCTTTGGCGAGGTGAAACGCGCCCTTCTTGAAGGGCTGGATCACAGGGCGTGCGGCGCGGGTCCCCTCGGGGAACACCACGACCGGTAGACCGGGGCGCAGCGCGCGACCCACCTCGTCGATCGCGTCGTGCGCGCGCTCGCGGTGACCGCGATCGACGAAGACGTGCCCGATGGACTCCATGGCGCGGCCGAACAGGGGGATGTTGCGGAGCTCCTTCTTGGCCAAGAAGACCGGCAGTTCGGGCAACGAAGAGAAGAGCGCGACCACGTCGATGTAGCTCTGGTGGTTGCAGATGATGACGAGGCGCTCACCGCGCGGGACCCGCTCGAGGCCCTCGACCGACAGCCGAATGCCCCAGGCGCGCAGGAGCACCTTGGCCCAGCGCCGCTCGATGCCGCGCAGGGTGTCGGCGTCGCCTCGGATCGCCGACTCGCCCAGCGCGTGCGCCGACTGCGACATGGTCCAACCGAAGGTGAAGGCAGCGTTTGCCGCGCGTCGGACCGGACGTTTGCGCACTAGCGGGCGAGGCTACGCGAAAGGGGCGGCGAGAGCTACGGCGCGCCCCCGTCGGCTTGCGCTGCGGCGGCTGGCATCAGGCATCCCAGTCGCGCACCATGGGCCGCGCCCGGGGGTCCAGGCGTTTCCCTTCGAGAAGCCATGCACGAACATCTTCGCTCTCTCTCGCTCGCTCCTTGGCACGTTCTCGTGCTCGTCCTGCCGCTCGCTGGCTGCCCCAGCGCTGCGGATCAGCGCGCGCAGGACGGCGTCGATGCGCTCGATCGCTGCGACATGCGGGCGGCGCACGAAGCCTTCGCCGACGCGCGCGAAATGGATCGGTCGCGCGCCGACATCGCGCTCGCGTTCGCCCTCACCGATCTGGCGACGCTATCCGACGACCCCGCGTTCGCCGCCATCGCGCCGCGGGTTGGGTTCGATCGGCCGCTCGACTCGTCGTTGCTCTGGGGTGTGGACGGCCTGCTCGACAGGCTCTCGCGCGAGGAGCACTGCGACTCGCTCACGCCGTGGTTCCGCTCGACGTTCCCTCACCGCTCGGCGCCCGACGGTGGACCAGACTTCTGGTCGACCGTCGATGTCACCCTCACGCTCGGTGATGTGCGCGACGTGCTCGTGGCGCTCCAACCCCGCTTGACCGAGATCGCCCGCGCGCTCGAGCAGGCCGCCGAGAACCTCGAAGCGGACGGCGTGTCGATCTCGGGCGGCTGTGGCCTCTCGGCGCGTCCGCTCCAGCTGCAGGCGCCTGAGCTCCTCGCGCTGGCCGCGGCGCTGGACGTGGCGGTCGCCGCGATCGAGATGGCGAAGGGATACGATGGAAGCATCCCGTTCCACTACGTCTTTCGCGGTAGCAACGACCGTGAAGTCGAGTGGGTCGCCGCGATGAACGCGGGGTTCCTGGTCCCGACGGATGCCGCCGCGGTCGCCCGCGGTCGCTCGATGCTTCACGACGCCGTGGAGCTCGGGCTCCGTGCCGCCTCCGCAGCCCGTACGGAGCGGGGTCGCGCGCATCCGGCGAACGCGCTCTTCGATTGGACGGCCATGCGGATCGAAGTCCTCGACGACGTGACGGCGTTCGGCACCGTGGGCGCGACCGCGCTTCAGACCGACGGCATGCAGGCGATACCGCGTCTGAGCCCGGCGCTCTCGATCGACGTCGGGTCGTTCTTGACCACGCCCTTCGATGGCACGTCGGAGGGGCCCGTCTGGATCGTGGAGAACGACTCGTTCGGCCCGTACGTGCGGACCAATGGTGACGTGTTCGAGCGCCTCCTCGCGCCCCACTTCGACACCAACCCCTTTGCGGATGGCGCCCCCAGCCGCTCGTTCGCGATCGACTGGAGCGATCGCACTGGCGCGAGGTGGCTGGACTTCTTCGATCCCGACGAGCGGTGGTCGATGGCCTACGCGTGTGATTGACGTAGCCGCTACGTGAAACCGATGGCGAGTGCTAGGACGCGGCGCATGCGCGCCCTGGTCCTCGCCGTCGTTCTTTCTTCGCTCGCGAGCGTCGCGTCTGCGCAGACTGGGCCTTCGGAGCCCACGCCGGCCGACGCAGGCGTCACGGATGCCCCTGATGGCGTGCCCGATGCGGCGCCTGCGGGGCCATCCGAAGAAGCGTCGAGCGCGACCGTCGAGGCGCCCGCGCCCAAGGTCTGCCTGGTGCTGGTGGGCGATCCCGACGATGCCAGCGTCGCTGCGCTCGAGGAGCTCACGGCGCTGCTCCAGGAGAGCGCCGCCGTGCGCATGCCCACCGATCCCGCGCTGCGTCGGGCGCTGACCGGCCGCGGCGAAGGCGATGGCCTCGACGCGGTGCGGGGCGAGCGGCGGAGCTTGGGCCTCTCCGAGCGCAGGGATCTTCCGGTGCTGGTGCGATTGGGACGCCTGTCGACGGCGGTCGCGGTCGTGGTGGTGCGCGCGACCGAGGGGGGCCACGAGGCGGTGATCCTCGATGTGCGTCGCGAGGCCTTCTTCGACGGGGCGCTCTCGCTGCCGGCCAGCGTCGAAGAGGTGCGCGCGTTCGTGGGACGCCGGGCCCGCGCCGCGATCCGCGCGGTCGACGCGGAGCCCATCGAGCCTCCGCCCCGTCGTCGAGCCACGTCCGGCGAGACGAGCAGCGAGCCCACCCCGAGCACGCCCGAAGCCTCCGAGGCGGCCGTCGCGACCGCGATCACCGACGCGCCTACGGAAGAAGCGCCCCCAGGCGATCCGGTGCTCCAGTGGTTCGAGCAGAACTGGGCGTATCTGGCGGCCGGGGTGCTCTTGGCGGGCGGCATCGCGTTCGTGGTGGTGGTGGCGACCGAGCCTGGCGAGCCTCAGCCGATGCTACGCTTCGTCCCTGGTGAGTGACTGGGCCCACACCCTCGACGTCACGCGGCAGATCGGCCGCACGCTTGCGGCGTGCCCCCTCGGTCCCCACGACGCGTGGGTGCGACGGCGCTCTTCATGGCTCGTGGGGTGGCTCCTGCTGCTCGTCGCGCTGTGGCCGGTCGCGCTCTGGCCTAGCGCAACCCAAGCGCAGCTGAGGCCCGAGACCATCGAGGCGGAGCACGAGACCGGGGAGATGGCGGGTCCCCCGGACGTCTCGCTGGAGCGCAACCTCACCCTGGCGGACGCGCCCGAGGGCTTCGAGCGAGAGATGGCGGGCACCCTCACGTTCGAGTTTCCCAGCGCTGCGCGCGAAGCGCTTCGTCAGGTGATCGACAGCGCGGCGACCGAGTGGTTACGCATCACCCGCGATCTGGGCATCGAGCCGGGCGGGCCGATCCTCATCCGCGTCGGCCGCAATCCCGACGAGATGGCCCAGCTCGCCCCCATCGAGGCGCCGCCGCCTGCGTATGCGGTGGGCGTCGCGTACCCCGCGATGGATCTGATCCTCCTGACGTTGGCCGCGCCAGAGACCTGGGAGCGCCCCGAGGTCCGCCAGGTCTTCGCCCACGAGCTGGCGCACATCGCGCTCCATCGGGCGGTGACCGGTGGCGAGCGCATGGGCGATCCCTGGTCGCGCTCGGTGCCTCGCTGGTTCGACGAAGGGATCGCCATCCACGAGGCTGGCGAGCGCAGCATCGAGCGGGTCGAGACCCTGTGGCAGGGCACGCTGAGCGGACAGCTCATCCCGTTGAGTGAGCTGGATCGTAGCTTCCCCAGCCGACCGCACTCGGTGAACCTCGCGTACGCGCAGAGCGCCGATTTCGTGGCGTGGATCCTGAGGCGCGGCGACGACGGCCCCCAAAAGCTGCGTCAGCTCCTGTCGCGGGTGCGCTCGGGCTCGAGCTTCGAGGACGCGGTCGAGGTGACGTTCACCGCGACGATTGGCCAGCTCGAGGACGATTGGCGGGCGGCACTCGGCGAGCGCTACGGCGTCGGGCCTCTCTTGCTCGGCAGCGGCGCGGCGTGGGCCTTCATCGGGCTCTTGGTACTGCTCGCCTTCCGGCGTCGTCGGCAGCAGAAGAAGGTCGTCTTGGCGCGCTGGTCCGAGGAGGAGAAGGTCGAGGACGAGCGCGAGGCCTTGAGGGTGCGCGCTCGAGCTATCCTCGCCGAGCGCCAAGCAAAGGCCGAAGCGAGCGCGGATGGGAGGGCCGCCCCCGATGTGGTCGCCGACCCGGACGACGAACCTCCGCCGAGCGAGCCTCCGCCTCCGCCGCGCCCTCAGCCCGAGGTCCCCAGCATCGAGTGGGAAGGCGACAAGCACACCCTGCACTGAACCTCTCGGGGGCAGAGGTTGACGGACCGGGCTTCGTCGGCTAACTCCCGCGTCCTTTTCTGGCGCCACGCGCGTCGCTCTACGAGGAACTGAACATGGTCTCCGATACCAAGATCACCGAGCGTATTCGCCGCGCCAAGCGCGCCTCCAACGGCCGCGACCAGAAGCGCGCCCGCACCAAGGCGGGGACCCCGAAGTTCCCGATCCACCTGGAGCCCGCGCCCACGCCCGAGGCCAAGAAGGCCTGAGCGTCCGTCGGTCGCTCAGCGGCCGAATGCCTCGCGTTACGGAGAGCCGAGCAACGGAGAGCCGAGCAACGGAGAGACCGTGCTGACCCATGCGGTGAGCACGGTCGCGTCGTTTGGGCAGGACCAGCTGTCGGCCGCTGCGTCGTAGGGGCAGACCCAGCGGGTCGTGCTGTGATCTGTCGTGGGCCCTTCGTCCTCGGCCTCCATGAACGAAGAGCGCTCGGTGCGTCGCACCTCGAGATCGACGAGGGAGGGATCGGCTTCGCTGGGGGCGAAGCGCCAGGTCGTCGCGTCGGAGATCGTGTTCACGTCCGAGTCGCCGCCCGACGAGACGTGCTCGCGGGCGAAGACCGCCTGCACGTGGAGATCGTTTCCATCGAGTAGGACGCCGAGCGTGCCCCAGTCCTCTTGGAAGGTGTCGCAGTCGGGCGCCGCGAAGGAGAAGATCGCCGTGACCTCGGGGCGCCCGTCGTGATCGACGTCGTTGACGCGGAGCTCGGGCGGGTCGTCCGCAACGGTCTCGTAGCGCACCGGCCCCGTGAGCGTGCGGTGGGCCTGGACCGTGCGACCCAGGACCGTGCGACCTGCGCGATCCTCATGGATGCGGAAGAGCTCGATACGGGTGACCGCCGCGCCGAGCGCGGCGCGGTAGCCGCGGTCGATGTTGTCGGCGGCGTTCACGATGCACTCGCAGTACGCGTCGTCCTGGCCATCGAGCTCCTCACATGGGTCGACTTCGTCGTCCTCCGCTTCGTCCTCCGCTTCGTCCTCCGCTTCGTCCTCCGCTTCGTCCTCCGCTTCGTCCTCCGCAGCTTCGTCATCGCCCTCGCCGTCGCCGCTGTGGTCGATCGCGGCGAGCACGTAGAGGTCGCGGCCACTGCGGTGCTCCGCGAGGATCTGCACCGTCTCGGGCGGTGCCGAGCCGGCCAGCAAGACGATGGTGTCGGTATCCGCGGGAAAGAGCGCCGCGGGCGGGATGTCGAGCGCGGGCGCCTCGCTCGCGCTCACCTCATCGATAGCGATGGCGAAGAGGCCTGCGTCGAGCGGCATCACGCCCCCGTCGGCGAGCGACGTCTCGCCCGACATCGTCGTCACCGACACGTCGGGCGACCCCGTCATCGCGACCGCGAGGTAGGCGAGCGTCGCGAGCGCAAGGAGCGCGGCGAGCGCGAGCCCCCCTTTTGCGCGCGAGCTCATCGGGCGCGCACCGGACGCTTGGGGCTGGCCTGCTGGGTGCGGCGCCTGCGATCGTGGATGGACAGTGAGCCCTTGCCCGCCCTGGGAGGAACCAGCGCGCCCGGGTGCGAGCCGATGAGATCCTTGCGCCCCGCTTCGAGCAGCGCCTCGCGCGCCAGGTCGTGCTGCGCCGCATCCCAATAGAGAAGAAGTGCCTTCTGCTTGCGCTTGTCGCGCATGGTGCGCGCCGCCGGGACCGGCTCCTTGGTGAAGGGATCGAGCCCGGTGAACCACATCGAGGTGGCCATCGACATCGGGGTCGGGATGAAGTCCTGAACCTGCCGCGGGCGCACGCCGCGCTTCTTCAAGTAGAGCGCGAGCCCGATCATCGAGGCGACGGTCGAGCCGGGGTGCCCGGAGATGTAGTAGGGCACCAGGTGCTGGTCCTTGCCGGCGGCCTTGGACTCGCAGGCGAACATCTCGGCGAAGCGCTCGTAGCTCTCCTTGCCGGGCTTCTTCATCTTCTCGAGGACGTCCTCATCCACGTGCTCGGGGGCCACGCTGAGCTGACCGCCGGTGTGATGCGCGGCGAGCTCTCGCACGAACTCGGGTGACTCGGCGGCCAGGTCGTAGCGCACCCCGCTCGCGAGGAAGACCTTCTTGATCCCCGGCTCCTTGCGGACCTTCTTGAGGAGCGAGACCAGCGGCGTGTGATCAGTGACGAGGTTCTCGCAGATGCCGGGATGAACGCATGACAGACGTCGACAGGCTTTCTCGATCTTCTCGTCCTTGCACTTCATCTCGTACATGTTCGCGGTGGGTCCGCCGACATCGGTGATGACGCCGGAGAAGCCGTCCATCCGGCGCAGCTCGCGCACCTCGCGCAAGACGCTCTCGGCCGAGCGCGACTGGATGACCCGCCCTTCGTGCTCGGTGATCGAGCAGAACGTGCAGCCCCCAAAGCACCCACGCATCGTCACGATCGAGTGCTTCACCGTCTCGAACGCGGGGATGGGTTCCTCGTAGGACCAGTGCGCCTTTCGCGCGAAGGGCAGGTCGTAGAGCTCGTCCATCAACGCCGTCTCGAGCGGGTGGGCCGGCGGGTTCATGTAGATGGCTTCGTGCCCGTGCTGCTGCACGATCGGGCGCCCGTTGCCCGGGTTGGTCTCCATCTGAAAGGCGCGCGACATCTCGCTGAAGAGGCGCTTGCTCTCGGTCGTCGCGGCGCGCTCGCCGTTGGCCGACGCTTCGGTCGCCGAGACCTCCTCGTAGCTGGGCAAAAAGATCGCGTGCCCGTCGCGCACGAAGCGGCTCTTGGGCAACGCTTCCCACTGACCTTTGCGCAGCACGTGACCTGTGCCCCGCAGATCCTTGATGCTCGCGAACGCCTCGCCCTTGCGCATGCGCTCGGCGAGCTCCCACACCGGCCGCTCCCCCATCCCATAGATGATGAGGTCGGCTTTGCTGTCGAGCAGCACTGAGCGCCGCACCGACGCAGACCAGTAGTCGTAGTGCGCGATGCGCCGAAGGGACGCCTCGATGCCGCCGATCACGATGGGAACACCTGGCATCGCGCCGCGCATCAGGTTCGCGTAGACGACGGTGGCGCGGTTGGGGCGAGCGCCGCTGTTGCCGCCGGGCGAGTACTGGTCGTCGGACCGGGTCTTTTTCTGCGCCGTCAGCTTGTTGAGCATCGAGTCGAGGTTGCCCGCGGTGATGCCGACGAAGAGACGCGGGGCACCCATCACCAGCACATCGTCGGGACGATCCCAGCGAGGCTGGCTGATGATGCCGACCCGAAAACCCCGACCTTCGAGGAAGCGCCCGATGAGCGCGGCGCCGAACGCCGGATGGTCGACGTACGCGTCGCCGTTGATCAGGAGGATATCAAGCGCGTCCCAGCCGCGCGCCTGCATCTCCTGCCGGGTGGTGGGCAGGAACGCACGCAAATCGCGCGCGCCGCCCGAACGAGAGCGGCGCAGAGACACCAAATCCGACATCGGGGCGACTGTAGCGCGGCGTGGGCCGAGGAGCTGCGCGCCCCCGAAACGGTGTAGGATGGGCCCCATGCCCTGCCGTATTTCGGGTCTCTGCTCGCTCTTCTTCTTCCTCGCCTCGATCGTCACGCTCTCGGGCTGCGACTGCGGCGGCGACACTGGTCGCCGGTGCACCACCAACGCCAGCTGTCCCACTGGGAACGTCTGCATCGATGAGCGCTGCGTGGCCGACGTGGACGGCGGCACGACCGGCGGGGATGGCTCGATCGACGCGCCTCGTCCCGCGGGCCTCATGTCGATAGCGATCGAGCCGGCCGACCCCACCATCGTCGTGGGTAGCGGTACCGACACGGTGGACTTCAACGTGATCGGCACCTTCGCGGACGGCAGCACCCGCGCCATCGACACGGGCTTTTGGACCACGGACGACGCGGTGCTCGGCAGCATCGACCGCGACACGGGGGTCTACACGGCGAGCGGATCCGTTGCGGGCGTCGCGAGCATCGACGTCGACTCGGCGGGCATGAGCGCGAGCACCACGGTGCACGTCGAGGTGCGTCGCGTCTTCATCGGTGACGGCCTTCCGCCCGACGTCGCCACCCGCTTCGACACGCTCGTCGACGATGCGGCGCGCCGCGCGAGCTTGCTCTATCCCCTCGATGGCGTGGTGATGCCGGAGAACATCCGGCCCATCGATGTGCAGTGGAATGGCGGCGTGGCCGGCGACACCTACCGAGTCCGCATCGAGGGACCGGCGGTGAGCGTGACGAGCTACTTGGCGCACAGCGGGGCAGGCTTCGGTCACGACTGGCTGGTGGACGCGAGCGCGTGGCGCGCGGTCGCCGAGTCCGCGCCCGAGATGCCGTTCACGGTCACCGTCGACCGGTTCGAGGCGGCGAGCAGCACTGCGATCGCCGGCACCCCGCGCACGATCCGGTTCGCGGACGCGACCATCCGGGGCGCCATCTACTACTGGGATCTCGAGGGCGGGCGCATCGTGCGGATCTCTGGCGATGGCAGCGGCCTCGAGTCGTTCTTGCCCAATCCCCCGGTCCGTCCTTCCGACGGGGCCCGCTGCGTCGCGTGCCACACCGTCTCGAACGACGGCACCCGCATGGCGGCCGAGATGTGGGCCGGCGGCGACACCGGCGTGGTCTTCGATCTCACGGCCGACCTCACCGTCGATCCCGCGCCGACCGTGTACCCGCCGGGCACCGTGCCGTTCCTGACTGCCACGTTCAGCCCGGACAACAGCCGGCTCGTCGCCAACAGCGGCAACGCGCTGTTCTTGTTGGACGCCAACACGGGCGCGACCCTCCCGGCCGGCGGAGTCGGTCTTCCTGCCGCCGGTGCGGCGAACCCCGCGTGGTCGCCCGACGGCGCGCGGGTCGCGTACATCTCCAACACCGACGGGGGCTGGGCGGTCGACTACACCCGCGGCGACCTCTCGGTGATCGACGCGATGCCAGGTGATGCCTTCGGCGCACCGGTCACGCTGGTCACGGGCTCGCCGCTCGTGGTGGCGCGTCCCAGCTGGTCGCCGACCTCGGGGTACATCGCGTACCAGTACGGCGAGCACAGCCGCGCGTTCTCCGGGGGCCGTCGCAACGCCACCATCCGCATGGTCAGCGCCGACGGCTCGGCCTCGTACGAGCTGCCCGGCCTCAACGCGGGGACCTCGAACAGCTACTACCCGACGTTCTCTCCCTTCGATGAGGGCGGCTACTTCTGGCTCGCGTTCTTCTCCACCCGTGAGTACGGCAACGCTTACGTGGGCACCGCGGGGGTCGAGCGTCGTCAGCTCTGGGTCGCTGCGATCCGCTCGAGCCCTACGCCGGGCGCGGATCCCAGCGCCGCGCCCTACTGGATCCCCCAGCAGGACGTGACCCACGAGAACATGGCCGCGTTCTGGGCGCCCGAGGCCTGCCGCGCCGATGGTCGCACGTGCGCGGTGAGCGGCGACTGCTGCAGCGGCTTCTGCCGCGACACGGGCTCGGGCCCGATGTGCGTGCCGCCCACCGAGGTGGAGTGCTCCACCGAGGGCGAGTCGTGCCGTGATACCAGCGACTGCTGCGAGGGCACGGGGCTCTCCTGCGTCGCGAACGTCTGCTCCGGGCTCGGTTGATCCGAACCGTGTTGATCCGAACCGTGTTGATCCGAACCGTGCGGATCCGAACCGTGTTGACCCGAACCGTGTTGACTCGAACCGTGCGGATCCGAACCGTGTTGACCCGAACCGTGCCGATCCGAAGCGTGCTGATCTGAAGTAGGGTGCGGGCACATGAACGAGAGCAACAAGACGCGCCGCTGGCAGCGCTCGGAGAAGTTCCAGCTGTCCGAGCTCGGCGAGACGGCGGCGAAGGCCTACCTCGATGGGATCGTGGCGTCGCGATCCGAAGAGGGTCGGCAGTCCTTCGATGAAGCGCGGGCCCGCTGGGCCGCGGAGCACAGCGTCGCCGAGCACAACGTTGCGGCGGAGGATGGTCTGTCGCTTCGGGAGCTGGTGAACGCCCCGCTCACGTTGGCCGAGCTGACCCAAGCGCTCGACGGGTACGGACCCGACGCCAAGGCGGTGAAGGCAGGCTTGATCCGGCTGCTGGATGCAGGGCTGGTAGCACCCGTGGTCGCCGCGACCCCCCCCGAGCCACCTTCGCGCGCGTGGTAGCAGAGGAACCGGTACGGGGATGGGTAGCCGTGGATCGCTGGTTGCGGTTCAGAACCGAATACGGAGCGCCGCTGCGGGGGTGAGCACGATGCCGCTGCGCTCGATCGCGTTGCCGGCGAGCTGACCGCGCACGTGTTCGAAGTCGACCGCGAGCTCGACGAGCACGTGCACCCGGCGAAACCCGACGCCGACGCCCAGCGCGAGTCCCGATCGCAACACCCACGCGTCGCCGGCTGCGATCCCGACGGTGCCGTTCAAGTACTCCGCGCCGAGACGGACGGTGCCCCACGCCTCGAAGATGCCACCGAGCGCGAGGCCGATGCCGACCGGCACCAGGGCTCCGACGCGAAAGCCCTCGGCGGCGGACAGCGTCTCGTCCATTGCCGTCTGACGGGACTCGCTCCCTTGGTACGCGCCGCTGAGCGCCACGCCGACGTGGTAGGTGAGCGAGGATCCCAAGAGACCTCCAGAGCGCACCTCGAGCCGACCACCGCTGCCGGCGACGATCGCGCCGAGGTCCCATCCACCCTGGAGGCCTGCACGGAAGCTCCCGACGGGGACCAGCCCTCCCGGGCCCGCCAAGGTCAGGAGCTCGTCGTCGCCGGGCTCGCTCGGGCCCGAGAGATCGAGCGCGGGAGCGCGAGCGGCGATCCCCACCGCGAGGTCCTCTCGATCGTGCGGGGTGGTGCTCCCTCCGCTCAGCGACGGCAGGACGGGCGCGCACCCGGCGAGGACGACGAGCGCCACGACGGAGAGGAGCGGGTTCCGGATCACACGGTCGGTGATCACACGGTCGGTGATCACGCGGTCGGGGATCACGCGGTCGGGGATCACGCGATTGCGGATCGCACGGCGGCCGCGGCGGGGGTGCGCACGCGGCATCGCTTCACTTGCGGAAGCGGGAAGGGAACTCGTTCTTCTCGACCCGCCCCTTGAGCGCCCCGTCCTCGGGGTGAAGCTCGACGGCCCGCGCCAGGAGGAGCTCTTCGCCTTCGGGATGCTGCGGGTCGGGGAGGCAGCACTCCACCGGACACACGGCCTGACACGCCTCGTGATCGTAGAAACCCACACACTCGGTGCAGAGCTTCGGGTCGATCACGTAGATCTCCGGGCCTTCACTGATGGCCTGGTTGGGGCACTCCGGCTCACAGGCGCCGCAGTTGATGCATTCGGTGGTGATGTAGGTGGCCATAACGCTGAGCCTCGGAAGGCGCGCGAGTATGGGGCCCACCAGGCGCGTGGTCAAAGGCGTGCTGCGCCCCGCTGCGCTCCGCCGCACTGCGCCGAAAGACGCGCGTGATTGCGCGCTGAGGATCACGCTTGCGATCGCGGCAGACCCGCGCGTACCATCCTTCACGCTGCGCGTCAGGTGTGCGGCAAGTGCTTGGTTTCGCGCGTGTTTTTGGCGCGCGAAGGTTCGCAATCATCGTCTCCTCTCGCGTCCCATCTCGAGCGCTCGACGCCTCGTGGTGATCGCGGTGAGGGTCCCATTTCCGCTCACTCACGAGGGCGCCCAGCGTGCTGACCGTCTCGAACCTTCTCGGAACCCTGCAGGAGGATCCCTACGACGCGCAGGCGATCCGCGATCTGCGCGACGCCATCGCCACCGAAGGCCCCACCCGGGCCGACGACCTGCAGCTCTTGCGCTTGGCGCGCGAGACCCACGAAGCGCGAGGCGAGTTCGAGACCGCCGCCGCGTTGCTCTCGATCGAGATCGACCAGTTGAGCGATCCCGACGTGCGCGCCGAGCGGCTCGTCCGCCTCGGCAAGCTGCATCGAGAAGAGCTCCTCGACGATGAGGCCGCCCTCATCGCCTACCGCGCGGCCAAAGAGCTGCGTCCGGGCGACGACGAGGCCGCCGAGGTGATCGAGCAGCTCGAGGCCGCAGGCCAGAACTGGAAAGAGATCGCCAAGCGCTTCGTCGACGAGGCAGAGACCACCAGCGAGGCCTCGCTCAAGACGTCGCTCTTGGTCAGCGCGGCGAGCTTCGTATGGAAGTACAAGAAGCGCGGTCGCGACAAAGACGTCGACAGACTCTTTCGTCAGGCGCTCGACAGCGATCCCGGCGACGCGCGCGCCTCGCGTCTCTACGCGGTGATCCTCCGGCAGCGGGAGAAGTGGGACGAGCTCTCCGCCGTGCTGCTCGACGCCGCCGAGAAGACCCGCTCACGCGATGACCGGGTCCAGTTCTATCTCCAGGCCGCGCGGGTGATTTCTCGGCGCCTCAAGCAGACCGAGCGCGCCGCCGCTTGCTACGAGCGGGTCCTGGACTTCGCGCCGGGCCACGAGGAGGGCATGCGCTTCCTCGTCGAGCACTTCACCAGCGTCGAGCAGTGGGATCATTTGGTCGCGCTCTACGAGGACGCGCTCCGGTCCCGCCACAAGCTGGAGAACGAGCCCGGCATCCTGCTCCAGGTGGGGATGGTGCACTGGCGTTTCCGCGGCGCGCCCGACGCCGCCGAGCCCTTCTTCGCGCGCTTGCGCAAGATGGATCCCGCGCACCCCGCGATGCTGAATTTCTATCGGGACTTCCTCGCGCCCAAGGAGGGTTCGGGGGGCGACACCGGCAAGCTGGTATCGGTGCTGACCGACGCGCAGCGCGCGGCGAGTGACCCCAAGCAGAAGGCAGAGCTCTCCGTCGAGCTGGGCAAGGTCGCTGCCGAGGGTGGCGCCACCGACCGCGCGATCGACGCGTGGAAGCAGGTCCTGCGCAACGAGCCCGGCCACGCCGAGGCCATCCAGGCCCTGAAGGATCTCTACCTCCGCGGCGAGAAGTGGAACGCGCTCGTCGAGGTGCTCAAGACCGAACTCGACGCGCTCCCCGACACCGCGTCCGATCGCAAAGTCGCGCTGCTCCGCGAGACCATCCCGATCTACCGCGATCACCTCCGCCTCGATGTGATGGTGATCAACTCGTACAACGCGATCCTCACGCTGCGCGAGGGCGACCCCGAGTCGCTGCAAGCGCTCGCGGCGATGTACGAGCAGCTCGGTCGCTACAACGACCTCATCAGTGTGCTCGGTAAGACCGCCGAAGCCTCGAGCGATCCCCAGGAGCAGACCGCGCTCTACATGCGGATAGGCAAGCTCTGGATCGAGCGCTTCGCCAACTACAATCAGGCCACCGCTCCGCTCGAGCAGGTGCTGGAGCGCGATCCCAAGAACCGCGAGGCCATCGGCCTGCTCAAGGAGATCTACAACAAGAAGCGCGCGTTCAAGCAGCTCTTCGACGTGATGAAGCTCGAGTCGGAGCTGGCCAGTGATCCCGACGCGCGCCACCAGCATCGCCTCGAGCTCGCGCGCATCGCGGGCGAGCGTCTGCACCGACCAGCGGAAGCCATCCCGCTTTGGAAGGAAGTGCTGGCGCACGACCCCGGCAGCACCGAGGCGGTGGACGCCCTCGAGAAGCTCGCCGAGCGCGAGAAGGATTGGCCGACCGTCGCCGAGGTGATCGAGCGGCGCATCGCGACCGCGTCGAACGACATCGATCGGGTGAAGCTGCTGGTCAAGCTCGGGACGCTGTGGGGCGAGCAGGTCGGCGACGCGTCGGCGGCAGCGAGCTCGTGGCGCCGGGTCATCGCGATCGATCCCAAGAACGGCCGGGCGCTCCGGACGCTGCGGGAGAGCTACGTCTCCGCGGGCGACTGGGATGGTCTCACCACCCTCTACGCCGAGACCGGCGACTGGGATGGGCTCGCCGAAGTGCTCGGCAACGCGGCCGAGCGCCAGACGGATGTGGATCAGAAGATCGCGCTCTCGTACCGCGCCGCCGACGTGTACTCCGAACGGCTCAGCGAGCCGGGCCGCGCGTTCCGCAACTACGAGCGCATCCTCGGCGCGCGTCCCACCGAAGAGCGCGCGCTGCGCTCGCTGATCCCGATCTACGAGCGCGAAGAGAAGTGGACCCGCTTGCCGGGGCTCTACGAGGGCCTGCTCGCGGTGCTCCGCGAGGACAGCATCGAGCGTCCCCTCGTCGTGGAGAAGCTGCGCGCGCTGGCGCTAGAGCGCCTCCATGACGCTGACGGCGCGATGCGCTGGGCGGTCGAAGGGCAACGCATTCGGCCCGACACGGACTCGATGCGTGCGCTCGAGGCCACGGCCGAGCAGACCGGGCAGTGGGCCCGCGTCGAGGCCGCGTATCTCGCGCGCCTCGAGACCGCGACGGGCGACGACCGCGCGAACCTTCGCCGCCGCATCGCCCACATCGCGGCGAACAAGCTCGGCGCATCCGATCGTGCGGCGCAGCAGCTCCGCTCGCTCCTCGATGAGCGACCCGGAGACGGAGACGCCGCGCGCGAGCTCGATCGCCTGCTGCGGCAGGACAGCAAGCACGGTGACCTGCGCTCGCTCTATCGCCACCGGGTCGATCACGCCGCGGACGACGCCGAGCGCTGGGTGCTCTTGCACGAGCTGGCCAAGCTCGAGGAGAACGAGCTGGGCGACAAGGAGGCTGCGGCCTCGCTCTATCGTCGGGCGCTGGAGATCGACGGAAGCGATCGCGACGCGCTGGGCGCGCTCGACAGGCTCGCGGCCGACGCGGGTCGCGACGACGAACTCGCTGCCGTGCTTCGGCGCCGCCGCGAGCTGGCCCAGACCGCCGACGAGCGACTCGAGCTGACGCTTCGCCTCGGCGAGGTGCTGGGCGATCGACTGCGCGACAGCCAGGCAGCCGAAGAGGCGTACAGCGAGGTGCTCACGGAGCGCCCCACCGACGCGCGCGCCGTCGCCGGAATGGAGCGCTTGGCCGCGTCGGGCGGTCAGCGGATGAGCCTCATCGCGATCGCGCTCGAGCCCGCCTACGAGGCCTCGGGCGAGTGGAAGAAGCTGGAGGAGACGCTGCAGCGTCGCCTGGCGCAGACGACCGAGCCGCAGGAGAAGCGCGCGCTTCGTCTCCGTATCGCCGAACTCGCGGGCGAGAAGAACGGGGATCCCGCCGGCGCCTACCAGGTCCTCGAGAACGCGTTCCTCGACGAGCCGACGGATACTTCGCTCTGGGACCGCTTGTCGGACGCCGCGGAGGCCTCCGAGAAGCACGCGGAGCTGGCGACCGCGTTCGCTACCGCCATCGAAATGGGGGATCTTCCGTCCGACGACATCGCTTCGCTCGCGCGCCGCGTCGCCGCGCTGCACGACCAGGTGCTCGGTAAGCCCGAGGACGCCGAGCCCTTCCACAAGAAGGTCCTCTCGGTGCAGCCGGACGACGAGGCCGCGTTCCTGTCGCTCAAGGAGCTCTACACCAACGCCGAGCGCTGGACCGATCTGCAGGAGCTCTACCGGGTCCGCATCGCCCAGACAGTCGATGCCGAGGCCAAGCTCGATCTGCTGCTTCAGGTCTGCTTTCTCTTCGAGGAGCTCACGGACGACCCGGCCCAGGCGATGCTCGCGTACGCCCAGGTGCTCGAGCTCGATCCGGGACACATCGCGTCGCGTCGATCCCTCGACAGGCTCTACGTCCGCACTGGCAAGCACAAGGAGCTCGCGGACCTCTTGCTCGGTGATCTGGATGTCGGCGCCAGCGGCGCGGACACCGATGAGCGGGCCCAGGTCCATGGACGGCTGGGTGGCCTCTACGAGACCGAGCTCGGCGAGCCGCCGCGCGCCCTGGACCACTACCGCACTGCACTCGAGCTCGAGCCCGCGGCGGGCGGACGGGCCAGCGAGGCGGCGCGTCTGGGCCTCGAGCGGCTGCTCTCGGAGCCGGCGACGCGTCAGGACGCCGCGCAGGTGCTCGCGACGGTCTACGAGCAGTACGGCAGCGATGCCGACGTCGCGCGGATGCACGAGGTCCAGCTCGAGGTTGCCGACAACCCCGGCACCCGCATCGAGTTTCTCGGTCGCATCGCGGATCTCCACGAGCGCCTGGGCGACGCCGAGTCGGCCTTCTCGGCGCGCTCGCGCGCGTTCGACGCCGATCCCCAGGACACCGAGCTTCGTGGCGCGCTGGCGAGCGCCGCCATCCGCGCGGGCCGCGAGCGCGATCAGGCTGGCTCGCTCGAGCGCGCGCTGGCTGCCGTTCGCGGTGAGCCCGCCGAGGTGGAGATCCTCGCGGAGCTCGCCGCGCTCTTCGACGGTCCTTTGGCCGACGTGACGCAGGCCGAGGCCGCGTGGGCCCGGCTCTTCGACGCGTCCGAGAACGACGTCGAGCAGCGTCTCGAGGCGGCGCGTGCGCTGGAGCGCATCCACCTCGGACAGGGCAACCAAGAGAAGCTCGCCGAGGACCTTCGCCATCAGTCCCAGCTGGAGACCGATCCCCCGCTTCGAGGCCGCCTGCTGGTGCGCCTCGCCGATCTCTACGAGCAGCACCTCGGCAAGACGGATCTCGCGGTCGCGGCGCACCGCGAGCGGCTGGAACTCGACCCCACCGACGTCGACGCGCTGAGCGCGCTGCAGCGTCTGCACGAACAGCGATCGGAGTGGCCTGAGCTCATCGCCGTGCTCGAGCAGCTCGACGCGAACGCCGCCGACGACGAGGAGCGACGGCCCATCGCGCGCCGCATCGGCGCCATCTACGAGCAGAAGCTCGAGAATCCCGATCGCGCGATCAGCCAGTACACGGACGTCGTGGCCCGCTTCGGGCCCGATCGCATCACCCTGTCCGCGCTGATTCGACTCTATGACGCCGCGGATCGCGCCGAAGAGCTGCTCGACGTGGTGTTGATGGTCCGCGACATGGCGCCCGAGGGCGCCGAGCGCGCGGCGCTGACGTTCCACGCGGCCGAGCTGATGCGCAATCGGACCGGCGAGGTCGAGCGCGCCATCGAGAGCTACGGCCAGGTGCTGGAGACCGACCCGGGTCACGAGGGCGCCGTCGAGTCTCTCATCGAGACGATGGAGGAGGCCGAGGACGCCAGCGCCCGCTGGATGGCGGCGCGCGTGCTGCGTCCTCGCTTCGAGGCGGTCGGCGACTTCGAGCGCCTGTTCCCCACGCTGGATGTGCTGGCCACGTCCGACGATCCTACCGAGAAGCTCGATGCGCTCCGTCGCTCCGTCGCCGTGGCGGAGGGGCCTCTCGGTCAGCCGTCCGCCGCGTTCGATCGCGCGGCGCTCGCGCTACGCGCGGGGCTCGGCGAGCCCGACGCGACCCACTTGGTCGACGACGTCGAGCGCTTGGCGGCCTCCAGCGGGCGCTGGGCCGACTACGCCCAGCTCCTCGAGGAGGTCGCACCCGAGATCGCCGACGGCGAGCTCTCGGCCGATGCGCTCCGCAAGGTCGCCGAAGTCGCGCGCGAGCGCCTGGGCGACAGCGAGCGCGCCCGTCGCCTCTACACTCGGGTGCTCGAAGGGCGCCCCGATCATTCCGCAGCGCTGGACGCGCTCGAGTCGATCGCCACCGAGAACGAGCGCTGGCCTGATCTGCTCGAGGTCCTGAAGCGCAAGGAAGCCAACGCCGCCGATCACGAGCGCGCTACGTTGCTCCTGCGTCAGGCCGAGGTCTCCGAGACCAAGCTGGGCGACGCGAGCGGCGCCATCGACGCGTTCGATCGCACCCTCACCGAGCCCAGCGCGAGCGGCGGCCAGATCCTGAGCGCGTACCAGGGGCTCGAGCGCCTCTACACGTCGACCCAGCGCTGGCCTGATCTCGCCTCGACGTATGAGCGTATGCTCGACGCCGGCGCCGGTAGCCCGGTCGAGAACCGCTACAACCTCGGCCGCGTCTACCGTCACCACCTGGGCGATGCGTGGGCTGCGCTCGAGCAATTCAAGGAGGGGATGGCCGTCTCCGGCGCACACGACGGGACGCTCACCGAGCTCGAAGGGCTCATGGGCAGCCCCGAGGCGCCGGCCGAGGATCCCACGCTCGCGGCGCAGGCCGCGGCGATCCTCGAGCCGACGTACCTCTCGCGCCTCTCGTGGCCCAAGGTGGTCGCGGCGCTCGAAGCGCGCCTCGCGGGAGAGAGCGAGCAGGAAGCACGCAAGGCGCTGCTGGCCCGCTTGGGTCAAGTACACGAGGAGTACCTCGAGGACCTCGAAGGCGCGGCGACGATGTACGGGCGCCTCTTCCGCGAGGACCCCCGCGACACGGGCACTTGGGACACCCTGAGTCGGCTGGGCCGGGCCACGGAGAAGTGGGAGCGCGTCGGCAACGTGTTCGCGAGCACCCTCGAGGAGATCGGGATCGACGATGACGCGACCGCGCGCCTCGGCGTGCTCGCGGGTCAGATCCACGAAGAACGGCTCGGAGACGCCGACACCGCGGCAGCGCTGTACCGCAAGGTGCTGGCGTTCTCCCCGCAGGACCGCGGCGTCTTCCTCCGGTTGGAGTCGCTGCTGGTCGCGGGCAAGCGCTGGCCCGATCTGCTCGAGCTCTATGGTGCCCAGGCCGAAGTGGCCGAGAGCGACGGACTCCGGATCGATCTGCTCGAGAAGAGCGCGCGCGTCGAGCGTGAGGAGCTGAACGAGCCGGACAAGGCCATCGATCGCTATCGCGCGATCCTGGACATCGAGCCTACGCACCTGGTGGCGACGGCGGCGCTCGACGCCCTCTACGCCGCGCGTGGACGCTGGACCGATCTGGCGGAGCACTTGCGCCGGCAGGCGGACGAACTCAGCGGCTACGAGCAGAACGAGGTCCGCTACCGGTTGGGTGTGCTGCTCGACGAGAAGCTCGAGGACCGAGACGGCGCCATCGACACGTTCGAGGAGATTACCCAGAGCGATCCCAACCACGTCGAGACCGTCGTGGCGCTCGAGCGCATGGTCACCGATCCCGCGCGTCAGGGCCGGATCATCGAGATCCTCGATCCGATCTACCAGGCGACCGATCAGTGGAAGAAGCGCATTGCCGTCGGCGAGGCGCGCCTGGCGCAGGTCACCTCTCCCGCCGATCAGGTGCCGGTGCTCGAGGAGATCGCGCGACTGCACGAAGAGCGCGGTCAGGATCAGGTTCGCGCGCTCGAAGCGTGGGCCCGCGCGCTCTCGGTCGAGCCGAGCAACGACAACGTGCGCGGCGAGGTCGATCGCCTGGCGGCGCTGACCGGCGACTGGAACGCGCTGGTACAGGCCTACGAGGCGGCGATCGCTGCGAGCACCGACTCCGTCGTCCAGAGCTCGCTCCTCAACACCGTCGCGCGTATCCACGACGAGAAGCGCGGCGATCCGCGCGCCGCGATCGAGACCTACGAGCGCTTGCTCGAGCTCGACAAGGACGACGCCTCGCCGCTCGACGCGCTCGAAGCGCTGCACACCATGGTTGGCGACTGGAACGGCATGGTCTCCGTCCTCGAGCGAAAGGTGGAGCGGGCCTACGATCCCACCGAGCGCGGCGAGCTCCTGCGGCGTGCCGGCTCGGTCGCCGAGGATCTGCTCGGGGACCGCAACCAGGCCGTCGAGCTCTACAAGCGCGCCGTCCGCGAGGACGACACCGACGTCGTGGCGCTCGAGTCGCTGGACCGGCTGCACACCGAATCGCGCGACACCGCGTCGCTCGCGGAGGTGCTCAAGCGCCGCGTCGAGCTGGAGAGTGATCCTGACGTCCGCGTCGACTGCGCGCTTCGTCTCGGTCGCGTCGCGGAGGAGTACCTGCGCGACGCCGAGCTGGCGATCGATGCGTTCCAGCGCGCGCTCGGGGATCGTCCCGACGATCAGACCGCGGTCGCCGCGCTGGGTCGGCTCTACGAGCGCGAGGCGCGCTGGCCCGACTTCCTCGACAACGTGCGGCTCCGCGCGGGCGCGGCCGAGACCACAGCCCAGCGGGTGGCGCTGCTCTTCCGCGCGTCCGAAGTGCTCGAGCGCGAGCTCGACGATGTGCCCGAAGCCCTCGCGACCCTGGAGCAGGTGCTCGCGCTCGATCCCGCGCACGAGCCCTCGATCGACTCGCTGGTGCGCCTCGCTCGCCTCGAAGAGCACCGCCAGCAGGCCACGCAGATCGTCGTGCCGCTCCTCGAGCGGAGCAACCGCTCGGGCGAGCTGGCACAGATGCTCGAGCTCATGGCCGACTCCAGCCACGATCCGATGGAGAAGCGCGACGTGCTCCGTCGTCTGGCGGCGGTCCACGAGACGGGTCGCCGGGATCTTCCTGCTGCGTTCGAGGCGCTCCGCCGCGCGCTCGCCGAGGATCCCAGCGATGCCTCGCTCATCGATGAGCTCGAGCGCGTCGGCGCCGCCGACAACGCGTGGGAGCGCATCGCCGACGTGCTGACCCAACGCGCTGGCAGCGCACACGAGCCGGAGGCGGCGCGCGTCCTCTATGCGCGCGCCGCCCAGATCGCCGAGAGCCGCCTGGGCGACGACGCTCGCGCCATCGACGCGCACCGCCGCACCCTCGATCACGTCCCCGACGACGAGGCCGCGCTCGAGGCCCTCGATCGCCTCTACGCCAAGCGTCAGGAATTCCGGGAGCTCGGCGACATCCTGGAGCGTCGGGTCCAGCGCGAGGACGAGCCCTCGTTGAAGGCTGAGCTCTTGCTCCGCCTGGGCACCCTGCGCTGGGAGCAGTTCGAGGATCCGCGCGGCGCGTTCAGCGCGTTCCAAGAGGTGCTCGAGCGCGATCCCTCGGAGCTCCGCGCGCTCGGTGCGACCGAGGGCCTTCTGGCCGAGCACGAGAACCTGGCGACCGAGGCCGTCGAGGTCCTCGACAACGCGTACCGCGCGACGGGCAACACCGCGAAGGTCGCGAGCCTCTACGACGTGCGCATCAAGCTCGCGGACTCGGGGGGCGAGCAGGTGCGCCTCTACTCCGAGCTGGCGGCGCTCCGCGAGAACGAGCTGGGCGACTTGCCTGGGGCGCTCTCCGCCTGGGTGCAGGCCTTCCACCTCGATCCGCGCGATGGCTCGCTCATCGATGAGGCCGAGCGCCTCGCCGGCGCGACGGGCGGCTTCGAGCAGCTGCGTGGCCTGGTGGAGAAGGCCACCGAGGGTGACGATCTCGATCGCAGCTCGCGGCGCGAGCTCCACGTGCGGGCCGCGGGCTGGTACCGCGATCGCCTGAACGACGCCGTCGCGGCCGAGGCGCAGCTCCGCGCCGCTGTGGCGGCGGATCGAGAGAGCACCGAGGCGCACACCCAGCTCGTCGAGCTCTTGCGTGGGCCGGGCCGCGAGGCCGAGTTGGTGGGCGCACTCTCCGCCTGGGCCGAGACCGAGCTGGACGAGAACCTTCGCAAGGACCGCTTGCGGGAGGCGGCCGCGCTCGCGGAGTCGGCGCTGGGCGATGCGCCGCGCGCGGTGAGCCTGCATCAGCGAATCCTCGAGAGCGACGGATCGGACGCGCAGGCGCTCGATGCGCTGATCCGGCTCAAGACTGCGACGGCGAGCTGGAGCGAGGTCGGGGCGCTGTTGGAGCGGCGCATCGATGTCGAGATGGACCCCGACACCCGCGTGGTGTTCCGTCGTCAGCTCGCGCATGCCGCCCAGGGACCGCTCGCGGATCCCGACCGCGCGGTCGAGGCGTGGCGTGCGGTGCTCGATGAGGCGCCGACCGATCTGGACGCAATGGATCAGCTCGAGAAGCTTTACGACGCTGCCGAGCGCTTCGACGATCTCGAGGAGCTCGTGCAGCGTCGCCTCGACGTCGCCGAGACCCCGGCCGAGCGCATCGCGGGCCGGGTTCGTCTGGCGCGTCTGGTCGACAGGCTGGGCCGCCGGAGTGAGGCCATCGAGCAGCTGAACGACATCCTCTCAGAGGATCCGCAGAACAGCGACGCGCTCGACGAGCTCGAGTCGCTCCTCGCGAAAGAGAAGCGCTGGCAGGATCTCAGCGACCTGGTCGCGCGACGCATCGACGATGCCCGCAACGCCGGCGATGCTGAGGCGGTCTGGGGAGGGCTCCTCCGCACCGCCGCGCTCCGCGAGGAGCACCTGAGTGATCTGCCGGGCGCTAGCGAGGCGCTCGAGGGCGCGCTGGCGATGGCGGAGGACGAGGCCATCCTCGGGCGGGCCGCGCGCCTGCGCGAAGCCCAGGACCAGTTCGAAGAGGCGCTGCACTTCCGCGAACGCAGGCTGGCGTTGCTGACGGGCGACGAAGCCATCGAGGAGGCCAATCTCATCGCCGAGATCGCGGAGTCCAAGCTCGGCGATCAGGTTCGGGCGGAGCGGGCGCTGCGACGCGCCTTCGAGCAGGATCGCGCGGCCGAGGCACCCAAACAGCGTCTCGTCGCGTTCTACGAGAAGCACGGCCGTCACGCCGAGCTCGCCGAGGTGCTGCGCTTCGACGCGGACGCGGCCACCGATCCCGTGGCCAAGGTGGCGCTCCTCCGCCGGGTGGCGGATCTCTACGCGAACGAGCTCAGTGATCCGGGCTCTGCTGCGGTGATGTTGGAGCAAGCCTCGGCGCTTCAGCCCGACGATCGCGACGTGCTCCTGCCGCTCTGCGACCTCTACATCGCGGCGGGCCGTCAGGCCGATGCCGTCCCGGTACTCGAGAAGATCATCGCGAGCTACGGCACCCGACGCACCAAGGAGATCGCTGTCTACCAGCACCGAATGGGCAAGGCGCTCGAAGGCATGGGCGACATCGAGGGTGCGCTGAAGGCCTATGATGCAGCGTTCAAGATCGACCTCACGAACATCGTGATCCTCCGGGATCTGGGCCGGCTCTGCTGGCGTACGGGCGACTACGATAGGGCGCAGAAGACCTTCCGAGCGCTGCTCCTGCAGAAGCTCGACGGCAGCGCGGGCATCACCAAGGGCGACATCTACTTCTATCTCGGTGACATCGCGGCCGAGGCCGGCGACCCCAAGAAGGGAATCCAGAACCTCGAGCGCGCCATCGTCGAGTCGCCGGGACATCCCCAGGCGATGGAGCTCCTCGCGCAGCTCAAGGGCTGAGGCCCGCTCGTGGGTCCGGCGGGCGCCGTCGTGTTCATCGACGGAGCGCACGCGCCGGATCCCCGGGTGTCGATCTTCGATCGAGGCTTCCTCTTCGGCGACAGCGTCTTCGAGGCGCTGCGCACGTATCGCGGCGAGCCCTTCGCGCTGGAGGAGCACATCGAGCGCCTTCAGCGTTCGATGGCGCTGCTGTCGATCCCGCTCGCGTTCTCTGCCGAGGCGCTGCACGGCGAGGTTCGCGAGGCAGTCCGTATCGCGCGCGAAGACGGGGGCGAGTGCTACGTGCGCATCATGGTGACCCGCGGGGTTGGGCCCCTGCACTTGGATCCGCGGCCCGCGATCCAGCCGTGTCGGGTGGTGCTCGCGGCGAAGCTATTGCCGTTTCCGCCGATGCTGGAGACGGGCGTCTCGATGGCCACCGTGCGCGCGCATCGCGCGGCCGACGGAACCGCTGCCGCCGCCTCGAAGGTCAGCGCGTACGTCGGGAATCTGCTCGCGCTGATGGAGGCGCAGGCGCGCGGCGCGTACGAGGCGCTCCTCGTGACCGAGGACGGCGCAGTGCTGGAAGGCCACTCGAGCTCGTTCTTCGTGGTGCGGAAGGGGAGGGTGCAGACGCCGCCGCGCGCGATGGGGATCCTGCCGGGGATCACCCGCGCGCTCATCGAGCAGGTTGCCGCGGAACTGGACATTCCGTTCGTCGAGCGGCTTCTGAACCCCTCGGATGTGTACGGCGCCGACGAGGCGTTCCTCACCAGCAGCCTCCGCGAGGTGGTCCCCGTGATCGACGTGGACGGAGTGCGCATCCCGCTGGGGCCCGTCACCGCGGCGCTGCGAGAGGGCTATCGCCAGCGGGTGAGCCGATGACCTCGAAGGAACGCGACTACCTTCACTACGCGACGGAGGTCTCGCTCTATTCCGGAAAGACGCGCGCGTACCTCCGCTACAAAGGCGTTCCGTTTCGCGAGATCACGCCGAGCCTGAAGGTGTACCGCGACGTGATCGTCCCTCGCGTCGGACGCCCGATCATCCCCGTTCTCGAGACGCCCGAAGGCGAGACCCTTCAAGACACAACGGTGATCATCGACGCGCTCGAGGCGCGGCTCGATGGCCCTTCGATCTATCCCGAGGGCCCGGCTCAACGATTGGTAGCGGTCCTCCTCGAGCTCTACGGGGACGAGTGGCTGGTGATGCCCGCGATGCACTACCGCTGGCACTTCAAGGGCGAGAACCTGCGCTTCATCGTGCGTGAGTTCGGGGAGACCGCAGGCGCCCATGCGCCGCGCTGGTCTCGGCCGCTCTTCGGCCTCTTACCCGCGTTCGTGTTCGGCGGGCAGTACCAGCGCTACTTCGGGATCAGCCGTCGCAACTGGCGTGCGCTCGAGGCCTCGTACGAAGGTTTCCTGGTCGACTTCGATCGCCACCTCGCGGTGCATCCGTTTCTGTTGGGCACGCGGCCCAGCATCGGCGACTTCGGGTTGATCGCACCGCTCTACGCCCATCTCTACCGAGATCCTGCGCCGGGCCGGCTCATGCGACGCCTCGCGCCCCGGGTCGCGGACTGGGTCGAGCGGATGCAGCACCCGACCGTCCCGCGCGGCGGCGTGTTCCTTCGGGATGACGTGATCCCGCCCACGCTCGAGCCGATCTTGAAGCGCATGTTCGTCGAGCAGCTTCCAGTGCTCACCGACACGGTGAGGCGAACCCATGCGTGGGCTGCGGCGCATCCCGGTCGCGCCAGGCTGCCGCGCATGATCGGCGAACACCGCTACTGGCTAGGTGGCGTTGCGGAGACCCGAAAGGTCACCCCGTACTCCCAGTGGATGTTCCAACGCGCGACCGACGCCTACGCCGCGATCGAGCCCGACATGCGCGCGTCGATCGACGCGTTGCTCGCTCGTCTCGGCGGGCTCGAGGCGCTCCGGTCACCCATCCCGACGCGCCTCGCCTACCGAGACCACCGCATCGTGCTCGAGTGAGCTATCAGCGGATGCCCCAGCGGCGCCGCAGGATCCACTCGCCTCCCAGCAGCGCGACGAGCAGCACGAGCGACCAAGCGCTCGCCAAGGGGTGCTCCGTGCTGCTCCCGAGGGTGCGGACCCGGGTCGCATCGAATACGGACAGCGCCGGTGCGTCTTCGGGCGCCGCGATGCTCATGCCCGAGGTCGCTTCGCTGAGCTCCGCGAGTCGGTCGGGCCGCGCGCGAGGATCGGCGAGCTCATCGCCGCCGCTCTCGACCACGAAGGGCTCCTCCGCCAGGATCTCGTCGCTCCCGACAGGTGCTGCGGTCGTCGGCACGGCGTGCAGCCGCACCCGGTAGCCCCCGTCATTGGTGGGGGCCTCGAGGGCGCTCGCGAAGTCGCCCGCTTCGTTGGGACGCACCACCACCTCACCGCTCACGGCGTGCCCTTGCTCGTCGATGATGCTCAACGTCGCGTCGTAGCCGCGGAGCGGCGCGTGGCGCGCATCGGCGAGGCGACCTCGCGCCTCGATGCGGGCGCCTGGGCCGTAGTGCTCTCGATCGGTGGTGACGCGCACTGGCTCGAGCGCCTCGTCGCGCGCCAACCAGCGCAGCACCCGATCGTAGAAGCGATCGTAGAACGACGCGTCGCCGGTCTCGCCGCCGGTGGTGATGCCCCAGCGCCAGGTGGTGTCGGTCATGAGCGCCAGCGAACGACCACGCCCCGGCTCGGAGAACGAGAGGACCGGCAGTGGCTCCCCGCTCCCCGCGCGATGGCTCGGATGCACCAACAGTGTGCTGCCGTCGCTCCGGGTGCGGCCGACCACGTTGAGCCCTTGCAGCGGCGAGAGCCCGGCCCACATCGCGGCGGACGTCGCGGGATCGGCGCCCAGCATCACCAGCGGGTGGCGCTCCATCCCGGAGGCCACCTCGGGGCGAAACCGGTCGCTGGTGGTGGCGACCGACGCCGGGGTCGTGCGGGGCAAGACCTCGACGGGGAGCACCCCTTGGAGCTCGGTCTCGGCGTAGCCAGCCGCCGAGAACGAGAGCGGCCCGCCGATCATCGCGAAGCTCCCGCCGCGCTGCACGTAGTCGCGGATACGCGGCAGGTAGACCTCCATCGCGTAGGGCGCGTACTCGAAGTTCTGGAAGAAGACGACGTCGAAGCTGCCCAGGTGTTCGTTGAAGAGCTCATCGGTGGGAAAGGGGATCAGCGCCAGCTCGCTCGCGTCCGCCATCACCATGTCGGTGGTGCTCCGCAGGATGAAGAACGAGATGAGATCCATCGTGGGATCGCGCTCGAGGAAACCGCGCAGCCAGCGCTGATCCCAGCTGGGCTGACCGGCTACATGGAGCACGCGCAGGTGATCGCGGACCACGCGGGTGAGCAGCGCCCGCCGATCGTTCTCGGGCACCGCATCCCCCACGGGCGTAGGGATTGACACCGAGTAGAGCGCCCGTCCCAGCCGATCGAGGTTCACCTCGAAGCTCGCCTCCGCGGTGCCGTCGCGCGGCACCTCGACGATCTGCTCGGCGACCAAGCGCTCACCATCGAAGAGCGAGACCGGGATGGGTCCTCCTGCCGCGCCGAGACGCCGCACCACGACGCGCACCCGCGCCGGCCTGCGCAAGAACGCGACCCGATCGATGCTGGCCTCCGCGATGCCGTCGTCGCGCAGCGTCTCGTCCGCGCCGACCGCGACGGTGTGCACCCGAATGCCGAGCGACGTCGCCGCCTCGATCGCAGCGCCACCTCGATCCGCTCCGTCCGAGACCACCACGACCGCGCCGATCTCGGGATCGGCGTCGATCACGCTGTCCAGCGCGGCAGCCAAGAGGGTGTCGTCGTCGCTGGCGCGCAGCGGCTCACCGAGGCCGCTCGCCCGCAGGCTGCTGCCGAACACGTAGCTCGCGGGCGGGTGCTCGACGCTCGAGCCTGCCCAGCGCCGCGCCAGCTCGTTCACGGCGTCGATTCGGTGGCTCGTGCCGCTTCGCACGCTCATCGAGCGCGAGACGTCGAAGAGCACCGCGAGGCGACCCTCGTCCTCCTCGAGGTGATCGGTGCGCACCGTGGGCTGCACCGCCACCAGCAGGACCATCACCGCGCTGAGGACGCGTAGACCAGCGAGGATCGCGCGCCGCCGTGAGGGGAGGGCGCGCAGCGTGCGCAGATCGAGGACCACCAGCGCCGTGATCAAGAGCGCGAGCACCATCGCGGTGGCGCTCCCGCCTGGCACCGCGAGCCCCCACGCACCGGGCGCGTCCAGCGGCGTGCTCGCCGCGTCCGCGGCCTCGCTCTCCAACACCTCGTCCAACGCGTGCGCCGATCAGCCGCCGCGGCGTCGCATGATGAACGGCGCGTGGACCTGGTCGTCCTTGTAGTCGAGGCAGAGGGCGTACATCACGATGTTCACCGCGAAGCGGATGGCCCGCTCGCGCTGGGTCTCGCCGTCGGGCACCACCGAGTGCTCCCAGTTGCCCAGGTTGTCCCGCGCGAGTGCGCCGCCCAGGTCGTGCCGGCTGTAGAGCACCGCGAGCCGTTCTCCGACCGTGATCGACTCGACGTGATCCGGACCGCGTACTCGCCCCTCGGGTCGATCGAGCAGGTAGAAGCTCCGGAAGAGCACGTGGTCGTTCGGAGTGGATGCGAGGGGATGGTCGGGCAGCGCGCGGGACAGCTCGCGGCGCACCGAGGCGTCGAAGTCGCTGCTCCCGCTCGCGGACGCGTCGTCGATGAGCACGAAGCCGCCGAACGCCACGAAGCGCGCGAGGCCGGTGGACTCCGCGTCCGAGAACGCATCGAAGGCGGCGTCGCCGGTCCAGTAGAGGAAAGGCACGTCGAAGAGCGCGGCGTCATCCAGGCGGGTCGTCGTCGGCTCGAGCGCCGAGTCCACGCTGGTTCGCTTGCGGATCTCCCACGCGAGCCGCCGCGGCGCGCTCTCCCGCGGGTGCGGGTTGCCGCCGCCGTACTCCAGCCCCCGCACGTCGAAGCGAGAGGCCTCCCCGAGCGCGCCCGCATTCTGTGGCATCACGGCCGCGATCAGCACCGCGACAGCGAGCGTGAGAAGGGTCGTGGGCACGGACGACATCGACGGCCTCGATACCACGCGCGCCGTGGCGTGTCGCGATGCCGCTCGGCCCTGGTCAACGAACGCCGTCGCCTCGGTCGGAGGATTCCGGTAGCATGCCCCGATGGGTGAAGGTTCGAGTCACGGTCACGGCATGTGGATGCTCAGGGCGCTCTCGATGGGATCGCTCTTCGTACTCGCGTGCGCCCCGCGCTCTTGCTACTCCTACTTCCTTCTCGTCGGGCTGCTATGGGCAAGACGGCTGCTACTGGAACTCGGTGAGCGACAACTGCTCCGGGAGAGCCCGGTCGTGCTTTGGCTACTACGGCTCTGCCACGTGCACGGGACAGGACGGTTGCCGCTGGGACTGGGACGACACATGCGAAGGTGTCTCGACCCCATGTTCGCTCCTGAGCGAGTTCGAGTGTGAGTCGCAGCAAGGGTGTTACCTGCGATGAGGCGCTGGCTGCCGCTCCTGATCGCGGTCGCCTCGGGTTGTTCGGAGGGCGCCGATCCGCCGATCGACGCGAGCGGGATGCGTGCGTTTGGTGAGCCTTGCGTCGCGACGGAAGACTGCGTGACGGGCCTATGCCTCGTCGTCGAGGCTGAGACGTTCGTCGACGTCGAGCGCTCAGTCTGCACCCGTTCGTGCACATCGGACGCCGACTGTCCGCGCGACGAAAATTGGGGCTGCATCGCACCAGAGGATTCGGCGCGCTCGTGTGCGGTTGCGATGCCGACTCGTCTACGGAGATCTGTGGAGATGGCCGCGACAACGACTGCAACGGGGTCACGGACGACTGCCGGATGTGTGAGGGGCGTGTGGTCCCGGACGATGACCCGTTGCACTGCGGTGCTTGTGGGAACGCCTGCCGCGACGACGAGATATGTCTCGCGGGCGCCTGCGAGTGCGGGCGAGCTGGGGAGTTGGACTGCGGGGACGGCCGGTGCATCGACGTGCGGGTCGAGCCGCTTCACTGCGGCGCGTGCGGGTCGGCGTGCTCGGCGGGCCGAGCATGCATCGATGGGCGTTGTGACTGCCCCGCTCACCAGCTGGATGAATGCGCGGGGGCTTGCCGTGATCTGCTCAGCGACGCGCTGAACTGCGGGGCATGTGGTGCGGTATCTGCGCCCGGAACCGTCTGCAGCGCGGGAGTCTGTGGGTGCCCATCGGTCGCCGCCCCCGATTACTGCGACGGCGCGGGGTGCGTGGATCTCGCGTCTGATCGGTCCCATTGCGGCGGATGCGGTGTCGCGTGTCCGAGTGCTTCGCTCTGCCGGGACGGCGCGTGTGGCTGCTCGGGCGGGGGCCAGCAGTCGTGCGTGGACGTCTTCTCAGACGCCCGAAACTGCGGGGCGTGCGGTCGAACCTGTGGCGCCGGTGAGAGCTGCGCGGCAGGGAGCTGTAGCTGCCCGAGCGGTGTGGTGTGTGCAGCGGTCTGCATGCCGACCGACGATCCCGGCAACTGCGGCGCTTGCGGCGTGGCGTGCCCTTCGGGGCAGGCTTGCGCTTCGGGGCGGTGCCGGTGTCTGGACGGCGGCGCGGCGTGTGGCGACGCGTGCGTCGATCCCCTCGTCGATGCGAGCAACTGTGGTGGGTGCGGTGTCAGCTGCGCACCCGGGCAACCCTGTCTGAGCGGAGCCTGCCGCTGTCCGACGCCGACGCCGACGCATTGCCCATCGGTCGGCGCTTGTGTCTCGACGACCGCTGATCCGTCGCACTGCGGTGCGTGCGGCAACGCTTGCCCCGCGGCCCAGTCATGTGCGGCCGGTTCGTGTGTGTGCCCGGTCGCTGGGCAGCTCTTCTGCCCCAGCACCGGACAGTGCGTCGACCGACTCATCGATCCCGCGAACTGCGGCGCATGCGGGACGGTGTGTCCTGCCGCGCAGAGCTGTCAGAGCGGCGTGTGCCGCTGTCCCTCCGGGCAGGTCTTCTGCGCGTCGTCTGGCCTCTGCGTCCAGTTGGCCACCGATCGCGACAACTGTGGGGCGTGCGACAACGTCTGCCCGGCCGCCACCGTCTGTCGATCGAGGGCGTGCGCCTGTCCGACCGTGGGCGACACCTACTGTCTCGACATCGGTGCGTGCGTGGATCTCGGCGACGATCCTCTGCATTGCGGTGCTTGCGACAACGTGTGTCCCGCAAGCACGACGTGCACATCCGGTGCGTGCCTCTGCGACGCGGCCGGCCTCACGCTCTGCGGAACCGTCTGCGTGGACACCACCGCGGACGACGGACACTGCGGGACCTGTGGCGGGGTGTGTACCAACGGCCGCTTTTGCGACGCGTCATCGTGTGTGTGCGCGGCTCCCATCTCCGCGACTCCGACTCGCATCACGACCACGGCTGCGTTCGACGGTGGGGTGCAGCTCGCTCTCGGCGCCGGCGAGGTGGGCGCGGTGTGGTCGGCCACCATTGCCACGGGTTCCTCCATCGTGTTTCAGCGATGGGCCGTGGACGGCATGCCGCTGGCCGTTGCCATCCCCCTACGGACCATGCCTCCGGGCGAAGGCATCAGCGGCATCGACATCGCCTGGAATGGAGCGATGTGGGGGGTCACGTGGATGGAGACGGTCGGGCCGATCGGCGCCCGAGTATCGACCACGCACTTCGCGCGGCTCTCTCCGACGGGGACGATGATCGGCGCACCCGTCGATCTGACCGATGGGGACTTCGTCGGAGCTGCGGTGCTCGGTTGGTCACCGTCGCTAGGATTCGTCGCGGCGCTCAGCTCCCGTGCTGCAGCCTTCTTTCGGGTGATCGGCGCGGATGGGAGTGCACCTCTGCTTGCCGTGCGATACCGCCCTACGTCGGGCATCGGGGCGGTGGGGCGAGACCTGGTGACGGCTCCAGACGGCACGCTCGGGTTCATGGTTCGAACCAACGCGCCGGTGGCGTGGGCGATGGCGATCGCCAGCGCGGACGGGTCGACGGTCGGCTCAGGCGGCCTGAGCATAGGGCGCAGCGACAACCCGCCATCCCTCATCCACGACGGCGCGATGTTCGTGACGGCGGGCTACCGTCAGGTGACGGCTCCCGGCGGCGCGCTGCATCGGCAGCTCTTCGTGGGACGCGCGGGGAGCTCCGTGACGATCGCGGACATGGCGTTCTTCATGGCGGGTGTGGATGGCTCGCGGGAGCTCTTTGGCGCCCGCGTGAGTGCCCCCGCGGTGGGCCCACTCACGCTCACCAGCCCGTCCAGTCCTGGCGGCGATGGACGGCCTGCCAGCGCCCGGCGTCCCGGTGATGCTGGCGATCTCGAGCTCACGACTGCTCGTCGCATGGGCTGACGAGCGCCACGGGACCCCCGAGATCTACGATCTCGCGATCGATCAGACGATCTGCGAGTAGCGCCGCGCTCGCGAGCTGCGGTCAGGAGGCGAGCGGGGCGAGCGCGTGGCCCACGCGGGCCAGGAGCGCTTCGCTCGCTTCCCAGATGCGGCGGCCGTTCTCGGGATCCTGGGCGCGCTCGTCACGGGCGCGGCTCCGCTTCACGTGCACGTAGAGCCCGGTCTCTCCCTCGATGGCTGGACTCGAGGCCAAGTACACCAAGGGGAAGCGACCCTCTTCGGCGGGGCGGAAGAAGATCTGCATCACCGGTCCGAGCGCGGGCTTGACCCAGCGCGGCGCCTCGCGTGCGATGCCGGTGCGGACCGCGCCGGGGCAGGTGGTGTGTACGCCGACCGACGTGCCCAAGCGTCGTGACAGCTCCGCGGCGTAGGTCTCGAGCAGGAGCTTGCCGTGTCCGTATTCGGCGACGACCTGCCCCATCGTGAAGGGTTTGAAGTCCCCGAACGTACGCCAGTCGATGGCGCGCGCACCGCGATGGGACTCGGACGACACGCACACGATCCTCGGCGCGCGCGGGGCGATGTCTTCACCGGCCTCGGTCGCGCGGCTGGGCATGCTGGGTAGGCGGATGACGCCGCGCTCGATCGCCCGCCGGGTGAGCAGCACGTTCGCGAGGAAGTTCACTTGGAACATCTCCTCGAAGCCCGCCGCCGTCTTGCGCGCGCCGCTGGGCACCACGCCCGCATTGAGGATCGTGACGTCGAGCTCGACGCCGTCCTCAGCGAGCTCGTCGACCATCCGCTCGATCGATTGCAAGTCGGTGAGGTCGAGCTTCACGGCATCGACGGTGCCGCCCAGACTCTGCCGCTGGATGGTGCGGGCGGCGTCGCTGCCGCCGCCGCGGCAGGCGACGATCACGTGCGCGCCCCGCCGAGCGAGTTCGATCGACGTCGCGAGGCCGAGGCCTCGATTCCCGCCGGTCACCAGCACGGTTCGCTGGTCGAGTCGGTCGCCCTCGGCGAGCTCGAGGCCCCCTCTATCGAGCCCTCCGCGATCGAAGAGGCGGTCGGCGACGCCAGTGAGCGTCGCAGTCAGCGCTCCGTCGAAGCGACGGCGGACCGCCAGAGGAGCACGGGTCACGGGTTCACTCGTCCTTGTTGTCGAGGTCCTCGGCGAGGTAGCTCATGATCACCTCGTCGAGGCTCTTCTCACTGAGCAGGCCGTCCCCGAAGAGCGAGTCCGCTTGGGGCTTGGGCACCGGGCGTGGGGGTGCAGCCTGGGGCTTCACGGGTTGGGTCGCCTGATAGCGACCTGAGCTGCTGCTGCTCCGGGGAAGAGGCGCCTGCGCGCTGGGCGGCGGATCGGGAGGCGCCGGGACGGCTCCCGGCGACGTGATGCCGCCTGCCGTCGAGTGCGACAGGTAGCTCGCCGCTGCGCGCTCGAGCGCGTCCACGTCGAGCTGGCCTTCCTGGGCCTTGGGCTCGTCGATGGCGATCGAGCGGAGCGCGAAGTCTTTGGCCCCTTGCAGCTCGTCGACGTCGAAGAGCCCGTCGCGCAGGGCGATGATCATCGCCTTGTGCTGGGCCTGCATGAGCTTCTTCACCGCGTCGGGGAAACGGGGCGTGCCGATGTACTGCCCGTAGTTCGTCTTCTTGGTCGCGATGATCCGTCCGCCGTCGGCGAACAGGTGCGTGAAGATGTGCCCGTGCTGCGTGCCCGAGTCCTCGGTCTGTATGTGAAACAACTTTCCGTGGTGGCGGATGTTGTTGTTGTACCCAAGGAGCGGCGAGGCCATGGCGGGAAGCGGACCGCGACCCTATCACGGGCGCGCGTTCGGGTGGGACCCGTGTTACCTGCCTTGCGCCCCTAGGAGGCCGCGTCTACACCAGCGCGTTCTTCGGTCCCCCTGATGCGTCGTCTCGTCCACGTTCTGCTTCTTTCGCTGTGCTCGGCGGCCCTATTGGTGGTGGGAATCGTGTCGGCGCAGCTCGGCGGCCCGGCCCCGAACTACGAGGAAGAGGAAGCTGAGGCGCTCCCCGACCCCGACGAGATCTTGGGACCCGAGCCGACCGCGGAAGAAGAGCCGCTCTACACGGGCACCGACTCGGAGGAGGAAGGCGTCTCCATCCCCCACACCGTGTGCGAAGGGCGCCGGATCCGTCGGGTCCGGGTCCTGGGCAACCGACGGGTCAGCGACGAGGATGTGCTGGCGAACGTGCGCAGCCGCGCGGGCCGCATCTGCAGCGATCACACCGTCACCGACGACGCGCACGCGCTCTGGCAGCTGGGCTTCTTCGATGATTTGAGCATCGAGGCTGATCCCCGTAGCGACGACCGGGTGGATTTGGTCTTCCGGGTGCGCGAGCGCCCCGCGATCGGCGTGGTGCGCTACGCAGGGAACAACCACGTCAGCACCAGCGACATCGACGAGGTCATCGATCTGCGGGTCGGTTCGATCCTGTCGCGCCCCGCGATCGCTGCGCAGGTGACCGACATCCGCGATCTGTACGCCGAGAAGGGCTACTTCCTCGCGCGCATCACCCCCGAGCTCATCCGGGGCGACGACAACGAGGTCGAGGTGGTCTTCCACATCGACGAGGGCCTCGAGGTCGCGGTGCGCCGCATCCGCTTCGTGGGCAACCGCGAGATCCCGTCCGAGGACCTGCGCGGCATCCTTCAGACCGGCGAGACCGGCTTCTTCTCGTTCCTCACGAACAACGACAACTTCCAGGAGGAGCGCTTCGACGAGGACGTGATGCGCCTTCAGGCGCTCTACTACGACCGGGGTTACCTGCAGATGCAGGTCGGCACCCCGCGGATCGAACTCACGCCGGATCGCCGCTTCATCGACATCACCATCCCTGTCGCCGAGGGCCCTCGCTATCGGATAGGTCGGATCGATCTGCGCGAAGAGAACGCGGACGGCGAGGAGATCGATCTCCTCGGTGGGCGCCGCCAGATGCGCGAGATGATCGTCGCGAACCCCGGCGATTGGTTCAACCGCACCCAGCTCGCCCAGAGCTTGATGGCGGTGACCCGCTTCTACCGGGATCAGGGCTACGCCCACGTCGAGGTCACTCCGGAGACCAACCTCGATCCCGAAGACCAGAGCGTCGAGCTGGTCCTCGCGATCACCCGCGGCGAGCTCACCCGCATCGAGCGGATCAACATCCGGGGCAACACCAAGACCCGCGACTCGGTCATCCGGCGCGAGCTCCGGATCTCGGAGGGTGACCTCTACAACCAAAGCCTGCTCGAGGTCTCACGGCTCGCGGTGCAGGCGCTGGGCTACTTCGAGCGGGTGGACGTCTCCGAGAGCGAGGGCTCGGGCCCCGATCGCATCGTGGTGAACGTCGAGGTGGGCGAGCGGGCGACCGGCACGTTCCAGATCGGCGCGGGCTTCTCCTCGATCGAAGCGTTCATCTTCACCGCGCAGGTCCAACAGCAGAACCTCTTCGGCAACGGCCAGTCACTCTCGCTGCAGCTCCAACTATCGGGGCTGAGACAATTAATTCAGCTCCAATTCGTGGAGCCCTACTTCTTCGGCTCCGACTGGAGCTTCGCGTTCGAGATCTTCAAGACCGTGAGGCAATTCCAGGCCTTCAACCGAGACTCGACGGGCGGCTCAGTCAGCTTCGGACACTGGATCCTCGATAGGCGTTTCACCTTCTTCCTCCAGTACCGCGCCGACCTCGTGAACATCGGACCGCGCACCGGCGGCTTCTTCGGTTCGGGATCGGGGCAGGGCTTGTTCCAGTACCAGCTCTTCCCGTCGAACAACCTGTTCCGGAACGGTCTGTCGAGCTCGGTGCGTCTCTCGCTCACGTGGGACTCGCGCGACAACCGCATCACCCCGACCGATGGCGTCTACACCTCGGCGTCGGTCGAGGTCGCGGACGAGGTGATCGGATCGGCGGTCTCGTACGTGCGCTGGCGGATCTTCACCCGCGAGTACCTGCGCCTCTACGGCACCACGACGAACGACGCGGTCGTCCTGCGCTTCAACACCGAGTGGGGCTTGATCACGTCGCGCTTGCCTCCAGGGCCCCCGATCTACGAGCGCTTCTATCTGGGCGGCATCTTCTCGGTGCGGGGCTTCCCGCTCAACGGCCTAGGACCGCGGCTGCCGGTCTCCTCGACCTACGATCCCAACACCGTCCTCGGCGACAACGGCATCCCCGTCGGCGGGAACATGCAGTTCTTCTACAACGTCGAGCTCGAGTTCCCGATCGTGCCTCAGGTGAACATCCGCGGCGTGATCTTCACCGACGGCGGCAACGCCTGGAACCTCGATCCGTACGTGGGGCTCTACGGCGGCGAGAACTACAACTACGACCCCTCGACCGACGCGCGTCGCTTCAACTTCGGCGACATCCGGACGAGCTGGGGCTTCGGGGTACGCTGGATCTCCCCGCTCGGCCCCCTCCGCTTCGAGTGGGGCATCCCCTTCGCGCGCCGGCCCTGGGAGTCCGAGATCGACTTCCAGTTCACCATCGGCAACTTCTTCTGAGTCGACGGCGCTCGGAATGCGAGCGCGCCCGTCGAGGTTCGGGCCCGCGCATCCCCACCGTGAACACCGACCAGACTTGACCCGTCCGAGTCCACCAGCTACCCCTGCTTCCCGATTTTGAGCCTCCTTTTTGGCTCCCTCGCCCCGCGAATTTGCTCGCGGATGCTTCGACCTGGAGACCCCGTTGACCCACCTGCACCGCCACGCCGTCAGCCTCGTCGCTGCGATCCTGCTCTCGACGATGGCACCGCGCCTGTACGCGCAGGTTCGAATCGCGGTCGTCGATCTTCAGCGTGCGCTGAACGAGACCGATGACGGTCGTCGCGCCAAGGCCCGCCTCAAGCGCCTCTTCAAGCAGCGTCAGACCGATCTGGACGAGCGCCAGAACGAGCTGAAGGCGCTGAAAGAAGAGATCGAGCGGGCCAGCGAGGACGGGACCCTCAGCGAGTCGGCACTGCGCACCCGCGCGGAGGAGTACCAGAAGGCCTTCGTCGAGCTGCAGTCGACCTACATGGACTACCAGCGCGAGCTCGCCGAGAAGGAGGCCGAGATGACCTCCAGCATCATCGAGCGGATGGAGCGCATCCTCGTCGCCGTCGGTGAATCCGAGGGCTACACGCTGATCGTCGAGCGAGGGGAAGGTGGCGTCATCTGGACCAGCGCCCCCGATCTGACCGCGAACCTGGTCGAGCGGTACAACGCTGGCGAAGGCCGTTCGGGGGGCAGTGCTGCGAGCACCGAGGAGGGCGGCGCTGCAAGCGGCGCTGGCTCCGGAACAGGCGGCACCAGCTCCACCAAACGCCGACGGGGCGCGGGCGCGGGCGCGGGCGCGGGATCTGGATCGAGCGGCGACTGAGTGGAGCTCGATACCCCGCGGCTCTTGCGGATCCTGCCGCATCGGTGGCCCCACCTCTTGGTGGATCGGGTCATCGAGCTGGAGCCGCGCAAGCAGGCCAGGGGCATCAAGTGCGTCACGTACACGGAGCCCTGTTTCTCCGGGCAGACCCAGCCGATCTATCCGAACACGCTCTTGCTCGAGGCGATGTCGCAGCTCTTCGCGGTGCTCGCGTATGCGTCCGAGCCCTTCGACGTGCAGCAGAAGTACTTCTACTTTTTGGGCCTCGATGGCGCGAAATTTCGCCGGCCGGTGGTGCCCGGTGATCGCGTCGAGCTCGAGGTGAAGCTCGCTGGGCGGCGGTCGAACATCTGGCGAGGCGAGTCCAAAGCCACGGTCGACGGTCACATCTGCGCCCAGGCTGAGCTGCTCGCGGCGCTGACGGATCGAGAAGAGCTGCCCCGCTAGCGCTCGATGGTTTGCCCGCCCGGAGGGGACCGCGGCTGGTGGTATCGGACTCGAATTGCGGTAGAAAGGCGCCGCGTGCGAAGGCCTGCTCGACTCACTCTGCTCGCCTCGATCGCGGCGCTGATCGTGGTGCCCCTCTTCGCGGGCCCGCTCGACGCGATCGCGCAGGACGCGGCCGAGGAGGAGCCCGAGGCGCCGGTGATGGACCTCGAGGATTTCGTCCGGCACGCCGACGATCACTACCCGGGGATCGACGCGGCCGACGCGCGCATTCGAGCGGCGCGAGCCCAGCTCGACGAGGCGTGGGTCACGCCGTTCTTTCAGACGTACCTGACCGCGGGCTTCACCCTCGCGCCCGAGGTCCGCGGGAGCCCCATCTTCAGCCCGGACTCGCAGCTGCCGCTCGACAACCCGTGGCAGCCCGTGCTCAGTCTGACCCTCGAGGGTGTCATCCCGCTCTGGACGTTCGGCAAGCTGGGCGCTGCACGCGACGCAGCCCGCGCTGGCATTCGCGCCGCCGAGTCGGACAGGGCTCGGGTCCGCGCGCAGCTCCTCTACGACGTCCGCCGCGCCTACTTCGCGCATCAGCTCGCGCTCGATCTGCAGCAGATGCTGCACGAGGGCCTGCCGCGTCTCCGCGAGGCGATGACGCACATCGAGGAGCGCTTGGCCGCGGGCGATCCCGACGTCGATCAATTCGATCGATACAGGCTCGCGGCCGCGCTCGCGGACATCGAGGGACGCCAAGCGCAGGCACGGCACCTCGAGCGCAGCTCACGCGCCGCGCTTCGGGTGCTCACTGGCGTCGCCGACTTTCGGGTGCCCGATTGCCCGCTCGCGCCCGTCGAGCTCGAGCTCGAGGAGCTCGACTACTACCTCGCGCACGCGATGGACGACCGGGCGGAGGTGCGGATGCTCGAGGCGGCGATCCGCGCGCGCGAGGCGGGTCTCGACGTGGCACGCGCCGGGTTCTTCCCGGACATCGGGCTGGTCTATCGATTCGGCACCAGCTACGCGCCAGGCATCACCGATCAGAGCAATCCCTTCGTCGTCGATCCCGCGAACTACACCAGCGTCGGCGCGGGGCTCGTGCTGCGTTGGTCCCTGGATTTTTGGGGTAACGCGTACCGGGTCGATCGGGCGGCGGCGCTCTTGGACGACGTGCGCGGACGGACCTCCGAAGCGCGCGCCGGGATGGAGCTCGAGATATCGGACGCCTACGAGTCCGTGATCGACGCGCGCGCGCGCATGACCTCGTACGACCGAGGACGTCGAGAGACGCGTGCGTGGTTCATCGCGGCAGCCCAGGCCGTCGATCTCGGCACCGCCGAGCTGCCCGATCTCACGGACGCGGTGAGCGGCTACTTCCTCGCGCGATTCGCGCATCTGCAGGCGATCCACGACCTCGACGTCGCGGTCGCGAACCTCGAGCGGGTCTCGGCCATCGCCGTCACCGAGCGCTGGGAACCCAGCTGCGAGTGAACCCTGCGCCGTCCGAATAACCTCCCCATCCCCGTCGTCCACGAGCCGCGCCATGAACCAGAAGCTCTCCCTCGCCGCCCTGTCCGTCTGCATGATCTCACTCGCATTCGGGCTGTTGGCTCCACTGGCTGCGAGCGCGCAGGGAGGTCCCGCGACCCGCTATCTCCGCGCCCGGAACGACGAGGTGAACACGCTGCTGCGCGGCGAGCCTGAGAGTCCCGCACGCACCACCCGGGTGACCGCGATCCTCAACAACGTCTTGGACTACGACGAGCTCTCTCGTCGCTCGCTCGGCACGCACTGGGAGGGCCGCACTGCGGCGCAGCGCACCGAGTTCGTCGGCCTCCTTCGTCAGCTGGTGGAGCAGCAGTACCAGAGCAACCTGCAGCGCCTCCTCGACTTCGAGATCTCCTACACCGCCGAGGCCGAGGTGGAGGGTGGTCGCACGGTCTCGACGTCGGCGCGCTCGCGCACCGAGCGCCGGCAGCCGCCCGTGGAGATCGTCTACACCGCGCATCAGATCGGGGACGCGTGGCGGGTCTACGACGTGACCACCGACGGGGTGAGCATGGTCCACAACTACCAGCAGCAGTTCAACCGCATCATCTCCGCCGATGGCTGGGACGCGCTGATCACCCGGATGCGGGATCGCTTGCCGCACTGAATTTTCCTGGGGCTCCGCCCCAGACCGGCTTCGCCCTTTGTCACGCTGCGCTGGGGCCCCTACGCCCCCTTGCCGGGTTTGCATCGAAGGCTCGGTCCCCGCCCGCGAGTGGGCTTCGCGCTGCGCCACGCTGCGTTGGTGCGTTGTTGGTGTGGCCCGAGGGACGTGCGGTGCTAGGGTCCGCGCCGCATGCGTCTTTTCAGCGGCAAAGTGCCCGTCATCGCCCAAGAGATCGTCACCCAGCTCTCTACCGAGGGCGACATGGAATGCACCGATCCCAACGAGGTCATCAAGGACGTCGAGTCCGTGCTGATCGAGTACCTCCGTGCCGAGCGCCGCGTGGTCGATGAGGCGAAGAATCGGATGGAGACCCGAGGCATGTCCTACGCGGATCTGCACAAGATGAAGAGCCAGACCGCGCGCGACATGCGCATTCCGGTCGGCGAAGACGTGCTGCCCTACCTGCTCGACCAGGTGCTGGAGATGCTCTTCCACTCGAGCAACGTCGATGAGGTCTTCGCGGACGACAACGTCCTGCGCAAGAAGATCACCGTCGTCCTTCGCCGCCACATGGACGTCGAGCAGGAGCTCGACCGCGAGGTCCGATCGAAGATCAAGAACCTCGAGGAGGGCACGGCGTCCTTCGAGACCGAGTACGCGCGGGTGATGGAGCAGCTCAAGCGCAACAAGCGCCTGACGTAGCCGTTCGCGCTCTGTTGTCTCGGGGGGTTCCCTCCCCGCCGCGCGGCGCCCCGAGGACTTGCCTAGCACCTCGCTGCGCTCGTCATCGCTGCGCTTTCTCCGAGATGGGCGACGCAATGAGAACGGCGCGCGACACCAACAGGTGCGCGCGCCGTCTCGTCGTGACCAGGGAAACTCAGTTCACGCTGGCGGAGGCGCTGACCGAGACCGAGACCTCGACCGACACCGATACGCTCGAGGCTGCGTCCACCGTGGCGCCCGCTGCCGCGGTGGCACAGACGACGGCGCCGATGCTGACGGTCGCGGCCGCCTCTGGCACCTCGGGGGCGATCCGTACGATCTCGGTACCTGCGTCCCGCAGGCGCTCGACGCGCGCACGGATCGCGAGGATCGCGCTCACGCCTTCGCGGATGGCCGTCTGGACCTGCGCGTAGCGAGCCGCGCTCGCGGCGTCCATGCCACCGTCGATCGAGATGTTGGTCTCGCCGGGGGTGCAGCGCGCGGTCGCTTCGATCCGCGCGTCACACGATGCGCGGCAACGAGCGCTCGCAGTGGGGCGGCGGACTCGGCCGGTGCAGTACGGCTCGCGGTACTCCACCGAGCAGCCACCTCGGCACTCGGCGCTGCAGCTCGCCTGCGCCTCGACCACGCACGTCCCGTTGCACGTTCCGTCGCACGCGCCGGCGCAGCTTCCGTCGGCGTTGCGCGCGGCGCAGGTGCCGTTGCACGCGCCCTCGCAGGTGCCCGAGCACGAGCCGTTCACCGAGGCGGCGCAGCGACCCGTGCAGGTGGCATCGCAAGTGCCGCGGATCTCACCGCCCTCGCAGGTGATGTCGACCGAGCCCGGATCGACCTCGGCCTCGCACTCCGCCATGCAGCCACCGTACGCGTCGACGGAGACCTCGCAGTGCGGGGGCGTCGAGTCGACCTCGATGGTGTAGCTGGCGCGGAGCGACGCTATCGCCGTGCGGAGCTCGCCCTCGACGTTGCCGCACACCTGACGGAGCCCGTCGGTGCCCGAGCCCGCCAAGTCCGCCTCCGCCATGCCCAGGGCGCGCCCGGTGCGCTGACAGGCCACGATCAGATCCTGCTGCGCGTCGGCGGCCGCGTCCTGGAACGCGATGGTCGCGGCGAAGAACGACTCGAGCTTCGCCGCTGCGTGCGACGAGCCGAAGTCGCCTCCGCACATCGCCATGCTGTTGTTGCCTCCTCCTCCGCCACCCGTGGTCGAACGACCTCCGCGGCGGGTGGCCGGACAACCCAGGAGAGACAGCGTGCAGAGGACCATGAGGAGCAGCGGGAGCCTATTCATGCGCGCACGATATTACTGGTCGTTGCGTCTTGTCGATGGGCTCGCGATCCGGGCTACTGGAGGTACTGGACCTCGAGCCCGGTGACCAACGTCAGAGCGCTCAAGTCCGTGCTCGGGGCCACGCCACCGAACGACACCAGGCCGCCGCCAGGAGTGGCCGACGTGGAGTGCATCGCGCGACCGCGGAGCAACAGAGGGCGCTCGTCCGAGAGCGCCGCGATGCCGCCGCTGACGGCGCCGCTATACACGTCGACGGTGTTGCCCGCTTGGAAGGTCAGGCCGGTCATGCCGCCGGTGACGGCCACGCGGCCATCGTCGAGGACCGCGATGGCGCCGAACGCGTGCGCGTTGCGAACCCCTGTCGGCGTCGCGACGCCCGTGCTCGCGTTGATCGTGTAGCTGCGGAGCTCGGCCAGGTCGTATCCACACAGCGGGTTGGTGGGGACGAAGTCGGGTGCGCCCCCGGTCGCGCAGTGCGGGCCGAGCCAGCCGACGGCGAGGACATGCGAGCCTTCCCCGACCGTGGCGACGAGCGGCCGGATGAGCCCGAACTCGGGCCGCGCGGTCATGCTCGCGTCCGGGAAGCCGTCGTCGGTCGCGGGCGCGGTCGAGCCGAGCGGCATCGCCGCGGTACCGGCGGTCCAGATCTCCGCGAGGTCGTCGTTGCTCGCGGCGTTCGCGCCCCCGAGGATCCACGCTCGCTCGCTCGATCCGGAGCCGGTGCTCGCGGCGCCCGGCATGCCTCGCGAGTTCTCGAGCGTGCCGGTGCCGATCACGCCGTACCCGCCTGCGCGCTGGGGATCGAAGATCGTGTAGCTGCCCGCAGAGGTGACGCCGCCCGCCAAGAGCACCCGCCCGTCAGCGAGCAAGGTCGCGGCGTGCAGGGTGCGCGGGGTGTCGAGGCGACCGGGCTCTTCGTCGTCATCGGCCGCGCCGAGGAAGCCGCCGCGTCCAGGATCGCCATCGCGATCGATGTCCTCGCGCTCCGGGTTGGCTTCGGGGTCGAAGATCTCGAAGGTGTCCCCGCCGAAGCCAGGGCGCAGGTCGATCGAGAAGCCGCCGTCTTGGTGCTCGAAGACGACGATTGCCGTCTCGGATCCTCCCGCGAGCAGCACCCGCCCATCCGCGAGCACGGTCGCGGTGTGTCCGCCGCGCTCACCGAGCATGGGGCTCAGCGACAGGACGCGGCCCGTGTTCACGTCGAGGATGCCCGCGCTTGCAGTGGCGGTGAGCCCGTAGCAGCGCGCGTCGGGATCCGCGACATCACCCGGGCACGGGTTCGGGGTCACGCCCGAGAAGCCGCCCGCGATCAACACCCGCCCATCAGCGAGGGTGGTGGCGCTGTGGAGCAAGCGCGGGGTGAGCGGCGCGCTGTCCAGGAGGTTGGTCGTACCGAGCTCGTACATGCGGAGATCCACATGCCGCCGCTCGCCGTGCTGAAGGACGATGGGACCGACGTGGCCGACGTAGAGCGTGCGCCCTGCGCCGTCCTGTCCCTCGATCGTCATCCGGATCGGCACGCCGGGCGGCAGCGCATCGCGGTCCAGCTCGGGCCGGCCGTTGTCGTCTGCGTCCTCGAGCCCCGAGACGGTGTGGATGGACTCCTGGACCATCTCCTCGCCCTCGATCTCCACGAGGACCCGCAACCGCTCCACGTTCGACGGAAGGGTCGCCGAAGGGTCGGTCAGTCCCCACTCGACGTGGACCGCCAAGGGGCTCGCTTCGGGCGGGGCGCAGGATCCGCTCATGCTGGCCAGGAGCAAGAGCGCGGGGACGAACGAGAGAGAGGAAAAGACGGACGTGAGGCGCGGCACGGCCGCGATGCTACCACGACCCCCAGGGCCGGGGACCGCCTCGACGACGCGCCAGCGTCCCTTGCCGCGACACCGACATGGACGGGATGCCGGATCAGAACGATCCCGACGACGACGGCGACGGCATCCCCACCCGCGTCGAGCTCACCGACGAGACCCTGCTCGGTGGCGACGTCGACGAAGACGGAACGCCCGCCTACCTCGATCTGGACTCCGATGGCGATGGCGCCCCTGATCGCGAAGAGGGCACGGCGGATGACGACGGCGATGAGGTCCCCAACTACCTCGATCCTCTGAGCCCCGACACCGACGCGGGCGTGCGCGACGGCGGCGTAGGCGACGGCGGCGTGGGCGACAGCGGCCTAGGCGACGGCGGTCTCCTCGATGGCGGCAGGGGCGACGGCGGGCAGAACCCCACGCGACCCGGCGGCCTGAGCGGCGGCGCGCTGTGCTCGGTGAGCGGTGTCGGCGCGAGCACGGGCGGCCACGCGCTGTTCGGACTCTCGAGCGTCCTCTGCTTGGCGCTCCTGCGCCGGCGTCGCTGAGCAGACCCGTCTGACGCTGCCTTCATCGGGCTGCCACACACCGCGACGGCGCGAGCGAGCACATCCCGTGCTGGCTCGCGCCTTCTGCGCGTGCTGACCTACGCGCGATGTACGAGCTCGACGCCGACAGCCAACTCCAAGCGATGGGCAACGGAGCGTTTCGCTCCGCGGTCACCGACCGCTTCAGCATCGGCAGCGCCCCCAACGGCGGCTACCTCGCGTTCATCGCGCTGCGAGCTGCGCTCGCGACGACACCGCACCCCGATCCGTTCTCGGTCACCACGCACTATCTCGCCACCGCGCGTCCCGGTGAAGTGACGTTGAACGTGGAGTCCGTGCGCACGGGACGCGGCCACTCGACGCGCGAAGTGCGGATGCACCAAGGCGGCAAGGAGATCCTCCGTCAGCTCGCGGTGCTCGGTGACCTCTCGACCACGCGAGCGTGGTGACCCCGTGGGTCCCGACGCTCGAGCTGACCGTTCACGTTCGAGCCCGGCCCGCGGCGGGACCTCTGCGGGTGCGTTTCTCGACCCGCGCGCTGATGGACGGCTACCTCGAAGAAGACGGCGAGCTGTGGGACGCGGACGTCAGGCTCGTCGCGATGTCGCGGCAGCTCGCGCGAGTTCATCGCCCGTGAGAAGCAGGAAGCGAGGATCACGATGACCTTTCACACCCGCCTCAAGGTTCGCTTCGGCGACGAAGATCACGCCCGAATCGTGTACTTCCCGCGCTTCTTTCACTTCTTTCACGTGGCCTTCGAGGACTTCTTCGAGGCCGAGATCCATCCCTACCGCGAGAGCCTCGATCACCAGATCGGCTGGCCCGCGGTGCACGCGGAGGCCGACTTCCTCTCGCCGCTGCGCTTCGGCGACGTGGTCGACTTCGAGGTGACCGTCGAGCGCGTGGGCACGAGCTCCGCGACCTTTCTCTACGTGGGCCGAATCGCCAAGGACGAGGCGCTCTCCGCCCCGGTGGTGAACGGACGCATCGTCGTGGCCTGCATCGACATGACGAGCATGAAGGGCCAGCCCATCCCCGAGCGCTACCGCGAGGTCTTCACCCGACATCTGCGCCCCGCGACCTGAATCAACGGGTGCGGACCACGACCTGGTAGGCGTCCATCGTGTGGCCCACGTTCCACGGGCCGATGCGCAGGACGCCGTCGGGATCGACCGCCACCGCGAGCGCGGGATCTGCGGGCGTCAGCGTCAGCTCGCGGGCCGCGGCGATCTCGATGTTGGCGATGGAGCACACCGCGTAGACCAGACGACCTCCAGGCTTCAGGAGGCGCACCGCGTTCTGGAGGATCGCGGACTGCAGCGTCGCGAGGCGCTGGGGATCTTCGTAGGTGAGCCGCAGCGAGAGCTCGGGCCGCCGCCCCAGGGTCCCGAGACCACTGCAGGGCGCGTCGATCAGCACCCGATCGAAGCTCGCTTCGGGCAGGCCACCCAGACCCACGCTGAGATCGATCGCGTGTCGCTCGATGCGTTCGTCCTCGATCGTCAGGCGCTTCAGCTCGTCGCTCAACCGCTCGAGCTTGGGCTCGGCGATGTCGATCGCTACGACTCGGCCTGTCGCTCCCACGGCCTCCGCGAGCGCCATCGTCTTTCCACCGCGGCCCGCGCACGCATCGATCACCCGCTCGCCAGGCTGAGCTCCCACTGCCGCCGCGATGAGCTGCGATCCCTCGTCCTGCACCGAGAAGCGTCCCTCGCGGTAGCCGGGCAGCTTCCGAGGATCACCCGCGCCGCGTACCAGCACCGCGAGCGGCGAGAGCGAGCCGGCCCACACCTCGGCGTCGGGACGCGCTTCGGCGATCGCCGCGAGGAGCGCGTCTCGATCGGCCGCGTTGCGGGCCCGCAGCGCGAGCGGGGGCGTCTCGGCCAGCGACGTGAGCAACGCACTCGCGCGCGCCTCACCGAGCGAACGCAACGCGAGCTTCTCGATCCAGCTGGGGACGCTCGCTTTGCGGGGCAGCGGCGTCTCGGGACGATCCCGCGACAGCCGCCTGAGGACAGCGTTCACGAAACGGCTGAGGCCTTCGCCTCGCTCGTCCTTGGTGAACTGCACCCAGCCATCCACGATTGCGTGGCTGCTCTCCGGCGTGTGCACCAGCTCGTAGGTCGCCATGCGCAGCGCGGTGATGGCCGCGAGATCGGTGGGCGGGCCCTTGTCGCATGCGGTGGCGATGCGGGCGTCGAGATCCCGGTGAGCGCGTAGGGTCCCATAGACCAGATCGGTGGCGCGCGCCGACTCGCTCCCGATCATACGGGCGCGCGACAGCTCGGCGTCGAGCGCGCGCGAGGCCCACGCTCCGTCGCTGAGGATGCGGAGGAGCACGCCCCCCGCGACTTGTCGGGCCGTCGGCACACCGAAGCTCTCTTGGAATCCACTCATGTCAATCCCACGCCAGCTGGGCCGCGATCTCGGGCCACACGTGGCGTTCGACGTCGTTCTTGAATGCGAGGACGACCAAGCACAGCACCAATACCAATCCAATGAGCGAGGCGACCTCGCGCACCCGCGGCGCCACCGGCCGACGGGAGATGGCCTCGAGCAAGAGAAACATCAGTCCACCGCCGTCGAGCAGGGGAATCGGGAGCAGGTTGAGAATGCCCAAGTTGATCGAAATGAATGCCATGAACCACAGGAACTCCAGTGCACCCGAGCGAGCAGCGGATCCGGCGCCCTCGGCGATCGACACCGGGCCTCCGATCGCGCGCGAGGTCAGGCTGCCATCGAAGAGCAACACCACCGAGAGCAGGGTGGCCTCCATCGCGAGATACGTGGTCTCGAACGCCGCCACGACCGCGTGGCCGAAAGGCGCAGGGTGCGGCGAGGACTCCTCCACGGTGATGGGCGCCCAGTGCTCGATGCCCGAGGCCCAGCGATCGTAGACCAGGCCATACTCGGTCTCGCCGTGCGCATGGCCCAGCGTGAGGCGCCGAGTGAGGATCTGATCGCCTCGCCGAAAGCGGAGCTCCCGCGCGGTCTCGCCGGCCTCGCCCACATCTTCGATGAACGCGTCGAATGCTCGGATCTCGACGCCATCCAACGACTCCAGACGATCTCCGGTCATCAAGCCCGCGGCCGCCTCGGGCGAACCAGGTCGTACTCGATGCACATAGAGCTCGGAGGACTCCAGACCCGCACGCATCGCGCCGTCGCCCGGGCCAGGCTCGGGCGTAATCGTGGCGACACGCGGGGTGTAGAGCGCGAGCTCCAGCAGCGCGCCGAGGGGACCCTCCACCGCGCGCGGACGAAGGTAGGTGACGAGTACCGTCGAGCCGCCGTTGTCGCGGAGCAGGTGCGCGAGATCGATCCAGCGCTCGACCGGTCTACCCGCGCAGGCGACCACCCGATCGAAGGTGCGGAGGCCTCCCGCGGCCGCGGGGCTCGAGGGTGAGGTCACGCCGATCACGGCCAGAGGCTCTGCGGGGGAGATCCCCAAGCGCACCGCCTCACGACGATGATCCCCGACCAGCGCCTCGCTCACCCGCTCAGGTGTCACCCGCGTCTCGACCCGCTCGCCCCAGCGCTCGACGATGATCTCGGTGCTGCGATCCGCGCGCCCCTCGATGTGATCGCTTATCTCATCCCACACGTGCACGTCGCGCCCCTCGATGGCCACGATGCGGTCGCCCGCCTCGAGCACACCGTCGGCGGGGTAGTCGGGCAGCACCCGACCGACCACGGGAGGGAGCGAGTCGGTCTCGCCCATGAAGACGACGAAGTAGAGGATCGGCGCCAGCAGTAGGTTCATCGCCGGGCCGGCGAGCAGGATGATCGCCCGCTTGAAGAGCGCTTGTTCGTGGAACGCCCGCCCCTCGTCCTCGGGCTTGCGGGCACCAGCGGGGTCGGTGCCCTTCTGATCGCCGAGCATGTGCACGTAGCCACCCAGTGGAATCAGCGCGATCTGGTAGTCGGTCTCGCCCCGCTTGAATCCCGCGATGCGCGGGCCGAAGCCCAGCGAGAAGCGCAGCACCTTCACCCCAAACGCCTTGGCCCACATGAAGTGACCCAGCTCGTGCACGAAGATGAGCACGCCGACGAGCACGATGAACCAGAGCAGCGTCACGGAGGCGGGCAACCATGACAGACGAGGTACCCCGCGTCACCGCATCGTGTGCTCACACGCGGGCTCACGGGCGAGGCGCTGGCGTCGCTTCGGTCGCGAGACGCGCGAACGTCTCGTCCCGGTCGCGGAAGATGTCGTCGAGCACCGCTTCGAGGGCCGCCACCCCCACCTCGATCACTCGCGCGCGGTTGTTGCCCGCGATGCGCTCGGACACCGAGTCGGGGATCGGGATGGCGAGGAACGCACGCAGATCGACGCTCGCGAGATCGACGAAGCCGGTGCCGTGCGGGGCGCTCCGTCGCACCCGCTCCAGCGCGCTCAGCCGGGTGAGCTGGATGGTGGGATGGGGCGTCCGCCGCAGGAACGGCACCAAGCGCCCCGGCGTGCTGAGATCAGGCGGCGCGTCGGGATGAAACCCCTCCATCGTCATGATCAACCCGCCGGGATCGTCCTGGTGCGCGTGACGCAGACGCTCCACCCAGCCATTCAGCGCCAGCCGCTGGATGGAGAGATTCGGGAAGATGGCGAACGCGACCTCGACGTTCGCATCGCGCCCCAGGGACCGTACGCACTCGAGGACCTCGTCGTCGCTCGGCGCGTCACCCAGCAGCACCACCTCGGCAGTACGGCGGTCGATGCGGGCGCGGGACGCATAGGGACACAGGTCGAACGCCTCGATCAGCTCGACCGCGTAGCGCTGGTAGAGCCGCTTGGTCTCGCGCTCGACGGCCGTCTCGCCTGCGGCGGTCGCGTCAGGCATTGGGCTTCACCAGCCGCGCCAGCAAGCGCTGGAACTCGGGGACGCTGAGATCGACATGCTCCACCACGCGCCCATAGAGCTGCGCCGTGGGGATGTGGCGGCCCGGTCGCTCTTTCTCGAGCAGCGAGAGCTGCCAGAGGATCACCCGCTCCACCCGGGTGAGGCCGTCGCGCACGTCGGGCATCCGGTCGAGCTCGTCCTCACGCCGATGGCTCACGCCGCTGGCTCCGCGGGCGCCGCGATGTCTGCGTGAGGCTCACCCGTGCGCAGCCTCCGCTCGCCGTCGAGCAGCTGCGCTTCGAGGTAGCGCTGTAGGACGGTGAAGCCCTCGTTCGCATCGAGGCGCTCGTGGGCCAGATCGAGAAGGATCTGATCGTGCAGCGCGTGCAGCGCCGCGAGGGCAGGGTGCAGGTCTTCCCTATGCGCTTCACGGGCGCGCTTCGCGAGGCCGAGCGCCTCCTCGTAGCGGCTCTCGATGCGCTGCTTGCGGCGGCTCCCTCGGGCCGCGCCGAACGCAGTCACCGCCGACCACAAGATCGCGGCGACGGTCAGCGCGAGGCTTATCTGGTCGGTGTAGCGCTGCAGCATCGAGGGCTCGTGCCGCCGCAAGTAGCGGTCGGTCCCTTCATGGAGGGCGTACGGAGACACCGAGAGATCGAAGTTCTCGTCGAGGTGGGCGAGCAAGCGCTGCTCGGCGACCAGCTCGACCTTGTGGGCGAAGAGCGACTCCGACAGGTAGTAGACCAGATCGGGATCCAGCGACCCGCTCACCACGAGGAGAGCCTCGACGTTGACCGTGCCCACCGGATGCTCGGGCCGCGCGCCGTATGCGCGCTCGGGGATGGCGCTGACGATGAAGAACGGCGCATCGATCCGGATGCCTTCGAGCGCGGAGCCCGTCTCGCCAGGGGTACCGAGGGACAGCAGCCCCATGTCGGATCGCAGGAGCAGCCGATCCACCGCAGGGGTGCGCATCCCGGCCACCATGAACGCCGCATCGAGCGTCCCGGCCTCCAAGGCGTCCGCCGCGGCGATCATTCCCAGGTGCTGCACGGTGATGGAGGTGTCGGTGATGTCGAAGTGGTCCAACACGGCGCGCGCGACGCTCTCGGTGCCGCTGCCTTCCGGGCCTACCGAGACCCGATGGCCCGCGAGGTCCAGCGGCGTGGCGATCCCCGCGTCGAGCCGCACCACGACCTGAAGGGTCTCTTGGTAGAGCGGGGCGATCAGTCGAAGCGCGCTCGATCCCTCGACGTGGTTCGAGAGCAGCGCGAGGTCGGCCTCCCCGCGCTCGATCATCTCGATGGACGCGCGGCCGCCGGGGCTCTCGATGGCCTCGAAGCGAACGCCGGGGATGTCGCGGGCCCAGGCCCGCGCCAGGGTCTGTCCCAGCGGCAGGAACGTGCCGCCTGGGGTGCCGGTGGCGATGCGAATCGTCCGGGTGGGCTCCGTCGAACACGACAGCAGCGTCGCGAAGGCGAGCGTCAGCGCGACAACGCTCGCTCCACGCCCTGCACGACGTGAGCTACGCAGCGCGCTACCCCCCCACGCCATCAGACCTCGCCGCGCTTCACCTTGCCGACCCAGAGATCGATCTGCTCGCGGATGACGTCCATGGCCCGGCCCTGAAAGATGCGGAAGAGGAAGGGGACCGCCATCTCCACATCCACTTCATTGTCGCGGATCTCCATGTTCCCGCCGATCTCGATGCCCTTGGCCGTGAACCCGAACTCGCCGCGGGTGTCACTCACCCAGTTGAAGCGGGGGTCGTACTCCGCGAAGCGCGCTTTGTACGCGTCCATGGCACCGGTGAGGGCGCGCTTGCTGTCGGGGACGTTCAGGCCTGTGTCGATCGTCTTCTTCATGTCGAAGCTTTGGTCGCACGACCGGCCGCGTTTTTCAAGCGCGGCCGGGGGGGGGGACATGTCAGGCGGACTCGGGACGCTCGTCGTTACGGCGGGGGCGCCGCGCGCCATCCAGGACGCGCTTACGGAGCCGGACCCCCTTCGGAGTGACCTCCATGATCTCGTCTCGATCGATGAACTCGAGGCCGTTCTCCAGGGTCACCACCTTCGGCGGCTGAAGGACCGTGTTCTCGTCCTTGTTCTTGCTGCGCACGTTCGAGAGCTTCTTCTCGCGGACGATGTTCACGTCCAGATCGTTCTCGCGGTTGTGCTCGCCCACGATCATCCCCTCGTACACCGAGTCACCTGGCGCCACGAAGAGGATGCCGCGCGGCTGAAGGTGATCGAGCGCGTACGCGGTGCACTCGCCGGTGCGGTCGGCGACCATCGCGCCATTCGCGCGACGGAGCATCGGGCCGCTCCACGGCTCCCAGCCGTCGAACATGGTGTTGAGCAAGCCCGTGCCCCGGGTCTCGGTGAGGAACTGCGAGCGGAAGCCGATGAGGCCACGCGCGGGCGTTCGGAACTCCATCCGGGCTCGGCCAAAACCGAGGTTCGCCATCTTCACCATCTGTCCGCGGCGCTGACCGAGGTTCATGGTGACCGCACCGACGAACGCATCGGGGACGTCCACGATGACGCGCTCGATGGGCTCGCTCTTGACCCCGTCGATGTCCTTGATGATCACCTCGGGCATGCCGACGCCGACCTCGTAGCCCTCGCGTCGCATGGTCTCGAGCAAGATGGCGATCATCAGCTCACCGCGGCCGTACACCGTGAAGACGTCGGGGGAGTCGGTGGGCTCAAAGCGCATCGCCAGATTGCGGATGGCTTCTTTCTCCAGGCGCTCACGGATCTGACGCGAGGTGACCCACTTGCCGGCCTTGCCCGCGAAGGGGGAGCCGTTGACCAAGAACGAGATCTTGAGGGTGGGCTCCTCCACGCGAATGCGGGGCAGGGCGACGGGATTCTCGACGTCGGCGATGGTGTCGCCGATGGTGATGTCGTCGATGCCGCTGATGGCGACGATGTCGCCCGCCGAGGCCTTACCCACCTGGACCCGCGCCATCGACTCGAAGCCCCAGACCTTGCCAATCTTGGCGCGGACCGGACCCGCCTCGCCCATGCGCATGACCTGCTGGGCGTCGGCGACCGAGCCATCGACGATCCGGCCCACCGCGAGGCGGCCGACGTAGTCGTCGTGCTGCAGATCGTTCACCAAGATCTTCAGCGACGCGTTCGAATCGCCCTTGGGCGGCTTCACCCGGGCGACGATGGTCTCGAAGAGCGGCGTCAGATCCGTGCCCTCATCCGTCAGCTCGCGCTTGCAGATGCCCTGCTTGCCGATGGCGTAGAGGATCGGGAAGTCGATCTGTTCGTCGGAGGCGCCCAGGTCCACGAAGAGATCGAACGCTTCGTTCACGACCTCGTCGGGGCGCGCGTCGGGGCGGTCGATCTTGTTGACCACCAGCACGATGGACATGCCGAGCTCGAGCGCCTTGCCCAGCACGAATCGGGTCTGGGGGAGCGGGCCCTCGGCGGCGTCGACCAAGAGGATCGCGCCGTCGGCCATACGCAGGGTGCGCTCGACCTCACCACCGAAGTCGGCGTGGCCCGGGGTGTCGATGATGTTGATTTTGGTGCCCTGCCAGCGCACCGAGCACTGCTTGGCGAGGATGGTGATGCCCCGCTCGCGCTCCAGATCGTTGGAGTCCATCACCCGGTCGGTGAGCTCCTGACCCGCACGAAACACGCCGGTTTGGCGGAGCATCATGTCGACGAGGGTGGTCTTGCCGTGATCGACGTGGGCGATGATGCACACGTTGCGGAGGTGTGCGTTCGGTGAATCGGTGGCCATAGAGGGCCGCGTGCTTGGCACGTCACCGGGCGCACGGCAACGAGCATCGGTGCGCTCGCGGGTCCATGGTGCCGCATGACTGGACGAGATGATCGAGATCGAGACGAGACCGACCTGGCCCCCATTGCGGGCGCGTACGCCATCGGCGGTCCGGTGTTGGCCGGCGCGGTGGGCATCGCGGCGCTGACCGGGGACGGCCCCAAGAACCGAGACCTGGGGCCCACGCCGATAGGTTCCGACCCCTGGCTGGTGCGCGAGGTGAAGACGGCGCTCGCCAACGCGAAGCTCGCTGATGGGGTGTCGGTGAGCGCGAAGGACGCCGTCGTCACGATCGAAGGCACCGAAGGGAACCTCGTCGCGATCGAGACCGCCGCGCGCACCGTGCAAGGGATCAAGGACCTCCGCCTGCTTCCCTGACGCACCTCGCTCCGGCTCTCGCCGGCAGCATCCTCGCCGTCAGAACGAGCCGATCACCGCGGCGCAGACGGGCTCGCTCATCACGTCGGCCACCGTCATCACGTCGCCTCCGTTCACGATCCGCGCGCAGCCGCCGCTCATGCGGCCGTGCACATGGACCTCGACGGTGTCTCCGGTCAGGACGCCATCACCCTCGATCGTGTCGACCGTAAAGGTGGCGACGAAGAGCCCGTCCGGGTCCGCGCGCAGGTGCATGTGGCGGGCGTAGCCGTTCAGACCGCCGGCAAACGTGGTGGCCACCGGGAGCTGTGGGAGCTCCATCGACAGATCAAGGCCGTCTGCAGCGAGATCGCTCACCAGCTGAAGGGGTACGGCGAACTCGATCCCGACGCTGCCGAACGGCCGGTGGTCACGGCGCTCCCGAATATCTGCGCGCGATCACCGCTCGCCCCCTCTCCGAGATACACCACCAGGTTGAAGCCCCCCACGTACTCGCGTCCGTTCGGCAGGATGAAGGTCGCGTCGCCATGGCTGGGCACGCTGCGCGCCTGCGCGCGCTCCTCGGCACTCAGGCTACCTGTGGGCGCCGCCGACGGCACCTCGCCGCATCCAATCAGTAGGAAGATGAACGCAGGAACGGGGCTGTAGGTCTTCATGAGGTCCTCCTGAAACAGAACCGGGTGTCGGTGACGTTGTTGGTCTCGCGGGTCTCGGCGTGCGCGTTGAGTTCATCAATCCGAACGTAGAAGCAGTACGCGACCGAGACGATGGGCATCGTCGTAGGGCTGGGATCGAACGTCACGTTCTGCGTGCGGACTCGGACCTCACCCTCTACGAAGCGTGAGTGACGTCGAAGGTGCTGATCACGTCAGCGTTCCACGGAACCGACTGGTAATTGCTCGAACGTGAGATCGAGTGATGCGAACGGATGGTAACCGTGGGGATACCGTTAGTGATCGGGCGACATCAGGTTTCGCGGATCTCGATCGGCTCGCGCGAGCGGTGCGACGGTAAGCGCCCCTAGCTAGGCTAGGAGTACGGCGACGCTCGCAGCGACCCGGGCTCGTGCTCTGCTCTGCTCATTGGAAATTGGAACCTCCCGAGTAGCCGTGCCCTGCGTCTTGAGTAGGTCGATGATGCCTGCGGGCAGGTCCAACCGCAACAGCTTCTCTCGTCCTGGGTCGGCGCTAGGCCAATGGTGGCCGACTGGCGCGCCGTCTGCGGAAGAGGTTCAGGAGTACGGGGGCACCCTGACGGTGAATGCGCCTCTTGCCCTGACGCGCACCAGTTGCAGCGACTGGGTACAGCGAAAGGTTCAGGCAGGCGCGGGCCATCTCGGCTACCCTCGGGCCGCCCATGGCGCGTCCTGACGATCGCGACGTCTACGCGAACCTCCTGCGAGACACCCGAGAGCTCCGCCGGGATCAAGCGAGCGCCCGCGACGTCTGGTACGCGACGCTCGCGTGGGATCGCAAAGAGGAGTCGCTCTTCGAGCTGGAGATGCTGCTCAAGGGCGTCGCGTGCTTCGGTAACCCCCGCAATCACCCGGGCCAGGTGGGCGCCAAGAACGCGGTCGCCCAAGACTTCCAAGCGCAGCTCCGGGTCATGCGCGACGCGAGCTACCGGGTGGTGCAGCTGACCCGCAGTCTGCTCGGCGAGAAGGAGCAGGAGTACCGCTTCTCTCGCTACCTCGAGACCGTGCTCCCCGAGGACGCCGCGCGCGGCAAGCTCATCCAAGAGCAGCTCTCCCAAGACACCCCCGAGGACGCGCTCTTGGTGCTCCGCAACTCGTTCGGGCACTTCTTGGATCTGGCCGACGGCGTCTTGCGCTTGGGGCGCACCTCGCATCGCCTCTACGCCGCCTACCACGGCGTGGTGGTGCGCGAGATTGGGCGCAACGCGTTCTTCAACCCGCTGGTGCAGCTGGAGTTCCGCCCCGAGTTCGATCGCATCAAGCACGCCGAGGTGCTCGACGTGCTGCACGGGATGCGCACCGAGAGCGCGCACCGAGTGCTCGCGCTGGTGTTCCTCACGCTCTTCCGCTGCCTCCGCTATGCCCAGATGCTCGAGGCGTACGGGCCCGAGCCCATCGCGGTGCGGCGTTGCTACGTGGTGCTCGCGGTGCTTCGCAGCGATCTGCGGGCGCTGACCCGCTATCTCTCGCGTGGCGCAGCGATCGCCATCGCGGATGGCCTGGAGCGCGACATGATGGCCGTCCCGGCGAGCGACATCGGTAGCCGCTATGCGGACCTGTCTGCCGAAGCCCGCGCGCTCATCTCGCTGCGAGGGATGCTCGAGAGCGTCTCCAGCGGCCTTCGCATCGAGGTGCGCCGGGTGTTCTCCCGCGAGGTCGCCGCGCCCGAAGCTCAGGTGAACGACAAGGAACTCGGCGCGCAGATGATGCTCGCGTCCGCCACCATCCGGGCGTCGCTCGAGCACGCGCTGCGGGTACTGTGCCTGGAGATCCGCCCGGACCTCTCGCTGCACTCGCTCGATGATCTCGCCGCACGGCGCGCGGCGAGCGAGCGGCTGCGACGCGACATCTGGATCTTCCAGCAGGTCCTCCGCGCGTTCTTGGCGCTCGCCGAGCAAGGACCTCGCGGCAGCGACACTTGGGCGGGCGCAGGCGGTCTTCAGTTCGTGCGTGATTTCCTTCAGCACTTCCGCGCCATCGGCTACCAGCTGGTGCGCACCAACGACTATCCCCGTCTCAATCCCTACCTCGAGTCACTCGAGGAGCTGCGCGATGTCGATCTGCTCGAGCCCACGCGCCTTGCGCGGGTCGCCGACGAGAGCCGAGGCTTCGCGCAGTTCTTGGGCGATCTGTTCGAGCGGGTCGGCCAGCGCACCGAGCTGCACGGGGTGCCTTTTGATCGCCAGACCGCGGGCGAGGTCCTCAAGATCTACCTAGGCCGCGCGTAGCGCTTCAGCTGCTGGCGGGCGCGAGCTTGTCGAGGACCTTCAGCCACGTCGCCTCGTCCTGGGCGCCCGGCACCACGTAGCACCCATCGACTACGAAGTGAGGGACGCCCGTGACCCCGCGCGACGGCTGGCTCATCGCGACGTCCCGGACCGCGCGCCGCTCGTCCTCGTCGGTGACCAACGCGCGCGCTTCGTCTTCGGTGAAGCCGTGCTGGGATGCGATGCGCGCGAGCACGTCGGGATCGCCGATGTCTTCTCCGTCGCGGAAGTACGCGGCGAAGAGCGCGTCGGCCAACTTCTCCTGGGTGCCGCGCGCGGCCGCGTGGGTGATGAGGACGTGGCCGCCCAGGGTGCTCGGCGCGCGCTGGATCTTGGAGAAGTCCATGGGCACACCCGCCTCACGCGCGACGCTCTCGACCCGCTCGAACATCTTGCTCGCGGCGACGCCGTACTTCTTCTCTAGGCGCGCGCGTAAATCAGCACCTTCGGGCGGCAGACCGGGATCGAGCAAGAACGGCGTGTAGTGCACCTCAACCTCGAGCTCGGGCCGCTGGGCCAGCGCCTGTTGAAGGCGACGCTCGCCGATGAAGCACCAGGGACACATCAAATCCGAGACGATCTCGATCCGCAGCATGGCCGCGGCTTTGGGGCGGCGGCGGCCCGCCGGCAAGCGTCGAGATGGATCAGGGCGCGAAGCGGTTGTTGCCGCAGGTGTCGATCGCGGGGTCCTCGCTGCACACCGGGGCGATGCAGGTCGGGGTGCCTTCACAGCCTGCGCCCCCGCAGCGATCGCAGCAGAGCAATCCTTCAGCGCAGCGCTGACGGGGATCACCGCAGCCCTCGCCGCTCTGCCGCTCGAAGCACTCGTCCGCCTCGATGCAGCCGCGTGCCTCGTCGAAGATCTCCATCGGTCCGCAGGTGCAGGCCGGCGCGAGGCACGCCGCCGCGCACGGCTGGCCGCATACCGAATCACAACACACGCCCTCCCAGGTGCCGCCGCTGTTGTTGCAGAGCGCCTCGCGCGTCGGGCGAACGAGCTCGGGGCATTCCTCCGACGGCACGCAGCCGACGCCGTCTTCGAAGATCGCGTCGAGCCCGCAGTCGCAGACCGGCATGCCCACTTCGCAGAGGATCAGCCCCGGCTGACCACATCGCCGGTGCTCACACTCTTCGGCCCAGAAGAGCCAGTCGCCGCCGGTGGTGCGACACAGCTGGGGCACGCACTCGGCGTGCGCGGCCTCGCAAGCCTCGAGCGAGAACGTGCCCGCGCCGCAGTCTTCGCCGACGCACTCCCCGCACCCAATCGGAAAGCAGCGATCGCCATTCCAGTGAAAGCTGGGTGGCCCATCGCAGGTAGGCTCGCACTCCCTGAAGCCCACCCGCTCGGCGGTGCAAAGCGGGAGCATGCCAGCGTCCGCCGTCCCGCCATCCGTCGTCCCGGTGTCCACTCCGCCACCATCGAAGATCAGGCTGCTGTCGATCATCCCGCCGTCGGTGCCGCTCGTGTCCCCGTCGTTCGCGTGCGAGTCCGAGCACCCGACGAGCGCCAACGCTACCAGCCCCGCCTGTGCCACCGTGTTCCACGTGATCTTCATGGCCCGCCCCTCAGCACCACCCGTGCCAGCGACGCCCTCAGCAACGTATTTGCCCGACCCACGCTCCGTGGTAGACACGCCGTCCCGCAAGGGACCCATAGCTCAGCTGGATAGAGCGTTGGCCTCCGGAGCCAAAGGTCGAAGGTTCGAATCCTTCTGGGTTCGTAAGTGATTCCGAGTAGTTAGCGTGGAGGGTCGGTCGGGACGGACGCCAACGCGCGCCAACGGGGTCCCTCCCAGAGTGCTCCGAGCGGCCTCCGCGAGTGCCTCTCCAGCGTGTGGATGTAGCCCGCCGCCTGCCCCAGCTGCCCGCGGCGAGGTGGGTGCCACACACAGGTGCCTCAAGTCATGGAAGCGAACGCGCCGCTCGATGCGCGCGAGCGTCGAAGGCGACAACGCGCCGGCGTAGTTCGCGCCGTCCCGCCCGGAGCATCGCGTGCTTCTGCGCCGGCGTCCCGACCGTCGCCTTCGTCGCGAGGACCTTCATCCCGCCCGCGACCGGACCCACATCGCAAACGCCTCGACGTCGCGCGGCCTGATGCTGCCGATCGGCATCGTCGAGAGCTCGCTCGCGAGCACATGACGGCTGAACACCGATCGCTCACTGCGACCATCGCCGCCAACATCCGACGGCGCCGCGACGTACGCGGGCTCTCGCAGGAGGAGCTGGCCGAGGTCGCCGACCTCTCCGCCGTCTACCTGGCCGCCCTCGAGCAGGCGCGGGTGACGGCGAACCCAACGCTGCGCGCGCTCGTCGCGATCGCGGTAGCGCTCAAGTGCGAGTTGCATGATCTGACCGAGCCCGCCGTCCTCGAGCGACGGCCAGCGGGGCGTCCGTCGCGCGTCGTGGCCAAGCCGCGCCGCAGGGCGCCGTAGTCCGCCACGGCGCTCCGGCCGCTTCGCTCGCCCGGGCCCCCGCCTTCTGACGCGCGCGGAGGTCGGTCGCAACGTCCAGCGCGAGATCCTCCAGTTTCGCAGCCGGTGGGCTACCGCCCGGGGACACGACCTCAAGAAGGCCACCGCCCAACACCCCTTCTTCGCGGACTACCGAGGCGCCGATCACGCGCTGTCCGATCTCGTGCTCACCGCCGAGCTCAAGTCGATCCTCAACACCGCGGGTCTGCGCTCGCTCGCTTCGATCGCCGCGGCGCCGAAGTCGCAGCTCGAGCGCCTCGCCGCTCGCCACCACGCCGTTCTTGGGCCCGCAACGCCTACCGCGACTCGGCCTCGGGCAAGTACTCCCTGGCTGCGCCCTTCGCGGAGCGCTTCTTTCACCTGGCCCGCCACGCCGGGTACGTGGGAATGATCACCGCCAACTCGTTCATGAAGCGCGAGTTCGGCAAGGGCCTCATCAGCAAGTGCCTGCCGAGATGGAACCTCACCGGCATCGTCAACACCGCAGGCGCCTACATCCCCGGACACGGCACCCCCACGGTGATCCTCTTTGGCACCAACGAGCCGCCCGAGGGGGACTCGGTGTGGGCGGTGCTCGGCAAGCGCGGCGAGCCCTCGACACCCGAGGATCCCGAACAAGGCCTGGTGTGGCGCAGCATCGTGGATCACGGCCAGGAGATTGGCTTCGAGAACGATCGTCCCGAGGCCGGTCGACCCGAGGATGCTCGCTACGCCTTCTCTGGCACCGCGCTCGGTCAGCTCCCCGTCCCCAAACTCGACGACCACCGCGCCGCGCTCATTCGCTTGGCCCGAACGGCCCAAGATCACGCGAGTCGACTGCACGCCGACCTCAGCGGGACTGGTGCCGTTCAGCGTGCGCTCGCATCTGGTGTCGCCGTACAGGAGTGCATTGCGCAGGTCGCGAGCGAGCGAAGCGAGACCGAGCGCCTGCTCCACGCGACGCAGCAGTTGGTTGACGAGCTCGTGTACGAGATCTGCGGATTGCCGGTGAAACAAGCGATCGCGGGGGAGAAGCTCACTCCCGACATGCCCGTGGAAGCGCTGGTGAGTCTCGAGGGCCCCGTCCACAAGCGAAACTGGAAGGGCAAGCGCGGCAGCTTCGGGCACTTGTCGACCACGTTCGACGAAGACGTCGTAGCAGCGGCGTCGGGAATTCTGCTCGACCGAATCGAGTCCTACCTCGCGACCAGTGCACTCATCGCCCCACTGCGGGATCTGACGGCCGCCCTCGGCGAATCGCAGGACGTGCGCCGGCACCGAGAGTGCACCTCCTATCCCGATCTCGTTGAGCTCATCGAAGCAGCGTTCGCCGGCGACGTGTCGGTCCCCTTCCTGGCGGCGTACGGCTACAACGAAGCGGGCCTCGAGAAGCGCGCCGCCTGGGAGCGCACCTGGGATCTCCAGCGAAGAGAGGACGCAGGAGAGGACGTGGGCGACATCCCGGTTCCCCCCAAATACGATCCCGAAGACTTCAAGGATCCAGCGAGCTACCGCCTCAGAGGCAAGCTCGACGTCCCCAAGGAACGCTTCATCAGCTACCCCGGCTGCGAAGGCGACGACGACAAGAGCCCGCTGTCGGCTGGGCCGGCTGGACCCACCTACAGCGAGCCCAAGCCCTCAGCGCGCTCTACATGCAGCCCAAACAAGAAGCCTGGACCCAAGACCGCCTAACCCCCCTGTTAGCCGGCCTCCAAGAGCTCATCCCGTGGCTCAAGCAGTGGCACAACGCCCCCGCCCCCGAGTTCAACGACCTAAAACTAGGCGACTACTTCGAGAGCTTCGTAGAAGCAGAGCTCAAGGCGTTGGACCTCACCCAAGAAGACCTCAGAACCTGGCGCCCCACCACCAAGCGCCGCCACAGCTGATCTCTTCGAAAGGCACTCGCGTACTCCTGAAGACCATGCCACTCAGGCGCCCTGCCCCTACCAATCACGGACTCCATCCGCTGCGTATTCGGCGCGTCGAAGGAGAGGGCGACATCGCGCACCATTGCGGCGGGTGAGGCGACGATTCGTGGCGCGAGCACACCCAGTGCTACGGGTCCATCTTGCAAATGACAGTCTTGTCGCTTGGTGGAGAAGCGCACGCTCACCTGGTTGGGTCGAGAGCAACGAGAAACGCGGGTACATCCGCGGTAGGTCGGCCGGAAGCTCTCGCGTCGCTGCTGTGCGCGAAGAAGGGCTGCATGCGTTCCGCCGTCGTCGCGGCATCCCGCTTCAAGATGCCGAAGGCGTTGCTCGTACTGCGAAGGCACGTGCTCGATAGCCTCTGGACGACCTACGACTCCAAGGGCACCGAGCTTCTGTTGCAAGCGGCCCAGAAAGGACATCTCGGATGAGGAAGATTCTGTTCATTCACGGTCGGTCACAGGGTGGCAAGGACCCCGTAGCGCTCAAGAAGGAGTGGATCAGTGCCTTCGATGAGGGATGCGACAAAGCCGGGATTGGACGTGCTGAGCCGAGCGTGGTGTCGCTTCCTTATTACGGTGATCGCCTCGACCAGCTCGTGGCTGCGATGGATGCTCCGCTGTCCGACGAGATTCGCACTCGCGGCGGACTCCCGAGTGACGAGGCGTACGCTCAGTTCCGGGAGGCAGTCGCCGAGGAGGTGCGAAAGGCGGCCGGCATTCCGGACGCGGAAGCCGAGCAATATCTGAGCCCCGATGAGCGCGCGCGGGGTCCGCAAAACTGGGAGTGGGTCCAGGCCATCCTCCGCGCGATCGACCAACGCTTTCCCGGAAGCGCCGCCCGCCTGGTGGAGCGGGTCACTCGGGATGCGTGGGTGTATCTGACCGCCCCTGGGGTCCGCTCCGTCATCGACGACATCGTGCGCGCCGATCTCACCGCGGACGAAACCGTCGTCGTCGGGCACTCCCTGGGCTCCCTCGTCGGATACTTGGTGCTACGGCACAGCACACTGAAGCTCAACGTCGTCCGCTACGTGACCGTCGGCTCCCCTTTGGGTGTCCAAGCGATCCGGCGGCGCCTGAGCCCGCTCGCGTACCCTGCGAACGTTGGGCCCTGGTACAACGCCTACGACGACCGCGATGTCGTCGCGCTTCGTGCGTTGGATTCGACGTCCTTCCCGATCACCCCCGGAATCACCAACAGCACCCACGTGAAGAACAAGACCGACAACCGACACGGCATCATCGGCTACCTCGACGATCCAGAGGTGGCGAAGATGATCATGGGGTAGCTGCGGGGTGGGTTAGTTCGGGACCTCTCCAGTTGCCCTATCCGTGGCGTTCACGGCGCCGTCCGTTGGAGGAAGGCGTGGATCGCTGCCGCCACCTGCGCCGGGCACTCGTCGTGGATCGAGTGGCCGGCTCCATCGAGCCACACCGCGCCGCCTGGGTGCCCCCGCTTGGCCAACCGCGACGCGAGCGCTTTGGCGTTGTCGAAGATCTTGGCGCCGAAGTCGTTGTCCTTGGTGCCGCACAGGAGCAATACCGGCCGAAGGCCGGCGGTGTCGTCTCCGCCGATCAATGCGTCCAAACCGTGTCTGTGAATCGAGAAGCAGAGCTGCTCGTAGGCTAGGCGGCACTGCCATCGACGCATTCGCTCGTTGTAGACCTCGAGGCGGTCGGTCAGCGCGCCGCGGATGTGACTCTTGCCCTTCGATGTCGCGCGGAACGTCGGGCCCCACCAGCGCTCGACGCTGCGGCTGTTGTCGGCCTGTTTCTCGAAGTTGAATCCGAAGTAGCTCTCGCGGCCCAGGGGAAAGCGCGCGTCCTCGTCGTCGCTGGAGATGCCGGGGAGGTGGCCGCGCGGGGCGTCGAACTCGGGCGTCGTCGCTTCGATGCGGCGCTGCTTCACCGCGATCTCCAGCTTCAATGGGTCCGCGTTCATCGGTCCCCAGAGGCCCGCGGGCGACCAGATAGCGACCGCCGGAGGGCGGGTGTGATCGCGTCGCATGCTGAGGCGCATCGAGAGCGTGGCCCCGAGGCTCCCTCCCACCAGACACACCGCCTTTCGTCCCAGGCGCCGCTCGATCTCCGCGATGATCAGCGCGGCGTACTCGGTCATGCGCTCGAGGTAGACGAAGCCTCCAGGGCAGTCGCCGTCTTTTCCGTAGTCGAGCGCGATGTCTCGGTGGACGGGCGCGCCCGCCGAGTACACGTGTGAGGGGTAGTCGAACGACGCGACCAAGTAGCCCTGGCCTTTGAGGACCTCCGCGATTCCGTCGGCCTCTTCGGCGCGTGAGCCGAGCCCCGGCAGATAGACGACCAGCTTCTTGGTCGGGGTGATGTTGCCCGCGACCGCCCAGCGAATCGTGAGCGTCGTGCCGTCACTGGGGACCGTGATCGTCAGCTCGTCCTGCGCCGCGGAGGTCATGCCCACATTGACCGGTCGACGCGGGATGTCGATCTCGGCGGTGCACGCGATCCACTTGCTCCCCGCCGTGGGTTCGAACGCTCCCCGCGCGCCGCGCTTGGAGACGTGGGCGTCGACCTCGCGCATCCGCAGCCACAACGAATCCAATGCGGCGCGTGCTGCGGGCGAGTCCTGCGCACCGACGCGGCTCAAAGTAGGAGGTCGACCTCGGAGCCACTCCGTCAGCCCGAGGTGCGCTGCCCGCCCGGTCATCAGGAGGTCCGACACGGCGAAGGCCAAGTCCCGCGACTCGTCGTGATGCGCTTGAAGCGACCACCGATGAGCGAGCGCGAGCACTTCCTTCGGCGATGACAGGGCCGCGGTCGCCATGCGCCGCAGCGTCCCTCGCAGGCGCCAGTACTTCATGCTCGACACCAGATGCGGTGGAGGGCTCGGCGCATCGAACGACGCCGTCGCGCTGCGGTAGTCGGCCTGTTGCGTCTGGACCGGGAACGACGTGGTGGGCATGGGCGGGCAAGGGTCGCAGATGTGCAGCCGCGCCACATCACCTGGTTGGGGTGATGCCGTAAGAGACGCGCTCAGCGTTCGAGGCGATCGATGAGCTCGAAGACCGCGGCGATTCGGTCGAGCCTCGCCTTCCAGGCAGGTCGTGGCTCGCCGTTGGCGCGTTCCAGGCCTTCGACGCTGGCGTGACCGTTCGCTCCTGGCCACGTCGCCTGCGTCGGGTCGGGCAGCGGCTCGTAGACCACGCGGGTCGCGCCCGCGGACTTCACCGCGATGGTGGACTCCGCCGGAAGCACGAGCAGGGCCCCGCCATTCGCGCGAAACGCGGCCGCCTCGGAAGGCGAGGTCAACGTCTCGTCCCACACCGAGATCCGTACTGGCGTGCTCGCCTTCTCCTTGCCGCTCGGCGCGACGACTTCCCACGTCGGCTTGTAGGAGTCGGGCACGAAATGGGGAGGCGGCGTCGGCAGCCTGAGTAGCGGGTGCTCGTCCGGAACGTCGCTCATGAGAAGCGGGACACGAGCGCGTGCAACCGCTTCGGAAGCGAGCGGAGAGGCTCCTCGGAGCCCTCGGCGAGATCCCCGTCGCGGAAGAACCACTCGATGTCGCCATCCGGCCCGAGCTCGATCTGTAGGGTGAGCTCGGGGCGGTCTCGATAGGACCACGTGAGGCGATAGCTGGCGTCATCCGCTGCTGGACCGAGCGCGGGGCGTCGCAGGCTCGGGCTCGATGCGCGAAGCTCGGCCAGGATACTCAAGAGGAGCCGGCGCTGCGCCAGGCGCTCGTGCAGTTCGAGGAGGCCCGCGACCCAGCGGACCGATTCGTGCTGCGAGCGTCCGACCGCAGCACGATCGAGCTGGCGCAGCCAATCAGGCGCGGCGCCGTCGGGGAGCTCGAGCGCTTCGATGGCCCCGTGAACGACCTCGTCGATCAGCGCCCGCATCGCCGCTGAAGGACGCGGTCCTCGATGCTGCGAGCCCAGCGCCTCACACGTCGCCTCGTTTGCGACGACCGTCATCGAGACCGACTGCGGCGAGCGGAAACACAGGCTTGGTCCGCCCGGCGCCCAGAACTCGCTCGTCTGGAAGTGAAGGGCGCGCTCGAGCAGACGGGTGCTCACTTGCTTCTGGGCGAGCGACTCGTCTGGCCGCGCGTCCCACACCAGAAGCGCTGGCAAGACCATGTTCCGATCGAGGAGCCGTTCGACCGTCCGCTGAAACTAAAAGGGAGCTCCACCCGCGTGGGCAGGCTGGTGAACCCCGGTGGTGCCCGGGTGTCGCCGAAGATCGAGGCCGACTTCGTGGGGAGCGTGGCGAACGCAGCCACGGTGGTCGCGCTGGCGCACCCTGGTCAAAAACGGCTGGCGTTCACCGACTCCAGGCGCAGCGCAGAAGAGCTCGGCAAAGCGCTCTTGGGCCAAGGGGTATGCGCGTTCGTCACCCACGGATCCCTCTCGCTCACCGAGCGCAAAGAAGCAGAGCAGATGTTCGCGCGGGGCGAGGACTGCGTGATCGTGGCCACCAGCGTGCTGGAGCTGGGTGTCGATGTCGGCGATCTCGATCGGGTGATTCAGCTCGATGCACCGAGCAGCGTCGCGAGCTTCCTCCAGCGGATGGGCCGCACCGGCAGGCGCGACGGCGCGACGCCGAACTGCACTTTCCTTTGCACCAAGGACTCGACACTGGTGCAAGCCTTGGCGGTCGTGAGCCTCTCGCAGCGGGGATGGGTGGAGTCGGTCGACCCACCTCGGGCAGCAGCACACGTGTTCGCGCACCAGGTGATGGCGCTCGCCATCGAGCGAGAGGGCGTGCGGCTGCCCGAGGTGGAGCAAGCGTTGAAAGGCGCGGCGGCTTTCGCAGAGCTCCACGGCGACGCGCGTCGGGCCATCGCGGAACACATGCTTCAGACCGGGATCCTGGCGGACTACGATGGTCGCCTCTGGCTGGGACCCAAGGGCGAGAAGCGCTACGGCCGCGCGAACTTCCGCGAGCTGTACGCGGTCTTCGATGCGCCACGCCTCTTGAAGGTGATGCACCACGCCACCGAGATCGGGACGGTGGACGCCTACTTCATCGCGCTGCTGCTCGAGCGCCCGTCTCCGGAGCGTGCGGGGCTGGGCGCCTTCGTGCTCGGCGCCCGCCCCTGGCAGCTCCAACACGTGGATTGGACTCGAGGGTTGTGCACGGTGGTCCCCGCCGACGACGCCCGCGCGCCGCGCTGGGCGGGCGGTCCGCGCTTTTTGTCGCGCGTGCTCTGTCAGGAGATCCGGGCCGTACTGCTCTCGGAGGACGAGCCCGTCCCCCTGACCGCTCGAGCCCGACGCGCGCTCGCGACGGAGCGGGCGCTCCACGCATTCCTGAAGGAGACCGACGTCGAAGCCCCCGTGGTCGAGGCCGCGGCCGAGGTGAGCTGGTGGACGTTCGCGGGTGGTGCCGCGAACTTGCTCTTGGCCCGCATGCTCGCCAAGGAGCTGGGCGAGAAGGTGTTCTCCACGAACTTCCGGGTGACCTTCCGCGAGGGCGCCGCGTCCAGCATCGTGCGGGTGCGAGACGCGATCGAAACCCTACGTGCGGCAGGCCGTCCATCGGACGAAGACGCGCTCGGCTTCGCGAGCGAAGCTAGCAAGACCCGGCTCTCCAAGTTCGAGCCCTGCCTGCCGCCCGCCAAGCTCCACGCGCTGCAGGCCCGCACGCTGTTCGATCTCCCCGCAGCCCGAGCAGCCCTGAGCGCAAGCTGCTCACCGGGCTGACCGTCGCCGACAAGCGCGCGGGCCCTAAGCAGGCGGTTGGTCAGCGTCGATCGATCCCGGCGACGTACGCGTCCCCGCATCGGGGGTCCTCGACCGTCGACGAATCCAACCCGAGTACGGTGAAGCAAGCGTCCACCGAGTCGGTGGGCGAACGGATCCAGGCCGGGTGCATGAACGGTGAGCTCCCAGCGACCCCTGCAACCACCGCCGAGGTCGCGCACTCCGCCCACGACGAGCATGTTGCGACTTCGATCATTGAAGATCGTGGTGGCGCCGTTCTCGATGGCAGCGCAACTACTGCTACGGCTATTGCGGCAGGATCAGCGAGAGTTCTCTTCGGAACGACTGCTACGGGGACTGCGGCAGCATCAGCGACGGCGACCGACGGAACGCCTGCTACGCGCGCAGGCCCTCCAGCGGCTGAGCGCTCGTGTGCCGGAGATGGCCGGCGACGGCAGCTGCGACACGGATGGAACTTGGACCCGGTGCCGTTGTCGAGCGGCCATGTACCGCGATGGTCAGACGGCTGAGATCGAGTCGCTCCGCAACGACGTCGCTCGCAACGACGCCGCCCGGGCCGAGCTGCTGCGCCAGCAGGTGGCCCTTCGCGCGGAGCTGCACCGACTGAAGGAGGGCGTCGAGCCCGACGCGACGTTGGGGCGCCACGTGCCCTACCAGCGCATGCAGAAGGTGTTGCTCGCCCTAGCGATCGTCGCGTCGATCGCGCTCACACTCGGCCTGCGCCACGTGCTGGCGTGGGCGGTCGCCGAGCCGCTCATGACGATGCAGGGGGTACGCAACTTCGGCTGGAGCGTGATGCACGGTCGCGGGGTGCTGGGGATCGCGGCGACGGGCTTCGCGCTCACCATCACGATGCCGTGGGTGTTGCTGCCGGTGCTGGGTCGGCGGGGCCTCACGGGTGATCATCGCTGGGGATGGTTGAGTGCGGTCGCTGGCGCCGCGCTCTTCGTCCCCACGCCGCTGATGCCGCTCGCCGTCTTCGCGCTCTCGGTGCTCTTCTCGAAGAGGGTCCGCGCGATCTATTTTCCGCCACGCTGACGTCTCGCGTGCGGGCGAAACGGGACGCAAGAAGTGCGGGCGGGCACTCCCCGTGCGCGCATGTCGTGCGCGTGGATCTCCTCCCGCTGCGTGGTGGGGGGTACGCGCACGGCGGCACGGGTGATGCGAGGCGAGGCGCATGACCAAGGCCATCCCCACCATCCAGAAGTACATGACCACCTCGCCTCATTCCGTGGGGAGGGAGCAGACGCTCGCGCACGCGCACGCGGTCCTGCGCGAGGCGCACATTCGTCACCTCCCCGTCCTGCACGGTGGCGTCCTCGTGGGGATGGTGACCCAGCGTGATCTCGCGCTCATCGAGAGCCTCGAGGCGGTCGATCCCAAGAAGGTCACGGTCGAGGACGCGATGAGCACCGAGGTGTACTCGGTCTCGCCCGACGCGCCGCTGGATGAGGTCGTGCTCGAGATGGCCGAGAAGAAGTACGGCTCGGCCGTGGTAGTTCAGAACCACAAGGTCGTCGGGATCTTCACGACGGTCGATGCGTGTCGCGCGCTGGGCGAGCTCCTCGCGAGTCGCCTTCACTGATCCATTGCTCGAGAAGATAAGGAACGCACCGATGACCTACCGCATCCTCGTCACCACCGATTTCAGCCCTCCCTCCGACTATGCCCTGCATTACGCGCTCGGGATGCTGAGTCGCACTACCGGCGCTGAGCTCCACATAGGCCACGTCGTCGCGTCTTCGCGCACGAAGCTCGAGCAGGACGAGCGCCTCTACCGCGACGCGCAGGAGCGGCTCCGAGCGGTCGTGGCGGGCACACAGGCTCCCGCCGAGAATGCTGAGGGGACCGTCGAGCGGGAGATCATCCATCACGTACGGCTCGCCCAGGACGCGACGGCGGCGATCGAGCAGCTCGCCCTCGACGTGGGCGCCGACGTGGTGGTGGTGGGCACCCACCAGCGCCGTGGAATCGATCGTCTGGTGCTCGGCTCGGTGGCCGAGGCACTCCTGCGTCGAGGCCGGGTCCCGCTGCTGGTCGCGCGTCCCGCCGCCTACGAGGGGATGGAGCGCACGCCGGGCCTCGACCCCGCTCTCCCAGGCGCGAAGCTGCACGATGCAAGCCGCGACCTCGCGGATTCGACGGTACGATTCTCCTGGACCGGATCGTCCAAGCACATCGCCGGCCTCCTCTGACGCGCGGCGCGCGGGGAAGGCTTGGACGGTCCCAGCGTATGCCGCGCCGAGATGCATCCCATGACCCACGGCGTCGCCCGCGCACTCGCGCTCTTCGGGCTTCTCGCCACGGCAACTGGCTGCGGGCGGCTCGAGGCGCTGAGCATGGTGGAAGAGCGCCCGGTGACGCTGACCGCCGCCACGGGTTGCCGCACCGCTCCGACTGCGGCGCGCGGCTGGCACTACCGAGCGCAGCTGGATCTCGGTGAGCGACCCGATTCCTCCAGCGCGTCGAGTTCGGTCTCCGCGCTCACCCGCACCGTTCGCACCCAGTCGATCGACCCGGGCACCTCCACCGGCAGCGTGCTGATGGTGGTGCAGGTCGTCGTGATCCTGATCGCGATGATCCTCGCCATGTTCGCCATCGGGGCCGCGACCCAGAAGCAATGGCCTCGCACAGCAGCCCTGTCCGTTGCGCTCGGGGTGCTCGGGGTCGTCACGCTCGTGCTCGGCTACGCGTCAGGCTCGGTGCTCTCGATCGACAACGCGACCGACATGCCCGTGCGGGTGACCGTGAATGGCACGAGGGTGGAGGTGCCGGCAGGCTCGATGACCGAGCTGCGCGTCGCCGGACCGAACGTCGAGATCACCACGGACGCGGGCGGGATGCCGGTCGAGCAGCTGGTCCTCGCGTTTGATGGCAACCCGGTGGGCACGCTCATGCGGTTGGTGTTCGGGGATGGGCGCTACGTGTACTCGGTGTGTGGCGCGAACCACTACGAGATGGGCCACTACTCCTATCGATAGCGACTCGCGCTCAGCGGATGTTGTAGTCCTTGAGCTTGTAGAGCAGGGCGCGGTGGCTGATCTCGAGCAGCTTCGCGGCGGCGGTGCGGTTGCCGCCGGTCTTGAGGAGCGCGCGCTTGATGAGCGTCGCTTCGATGGCGTGCGTGGCCTTCTTCACCGACAGGTCATCGGAGCTGAGCACCATCTCGAGCGGGCTCGGCTCCTTGATGACCTTGTCGGGGAGATCGTGCTCGTCGAGCATCTCGCCGTCGGCAAGCACCATCGCGCGCTCGATCAGGTTCTCGAGCTCGCGCACGTTGCCGGGGAACCCGTAGGCCAAGAGGCGCTTGAGCGCGTTGGCCGTGAGGCCGCGGACCTTCGTCTTCATCCGGACGTTGTTCCGCTCGATGAAGTGCTCCGCGAGCATGGGTATGTCCTCGCGTCGATCGCGGAGGGGCGGCACGACGAGCGGCAGCACGTTCAAACGATAGAAGAGGTCCTCGCGAAAGCGCCCCTCAGCGACCTCGGTCGCGAGATCGCGCACCGTCGCCGCCACCACCCGGACGTCGACCTCGCGATCCTTGGTCTCACCCAACCGTCGCAGGCTGCCTTCTTGCAGCACGCGCAGCAGCTTCACCTGCAGGGGCTGGGGCATTTCGCCGACCTCGTCGAGGAAGAGCGTGCCTTCGTGCGCGGTCTCGAAGAGCCCAGCTCTGTCACTGGAGGCATCCGTGAAGGCGCCGCGCTTGTGACCGAAGAGCTCGCTCTCGAGAAGGCCTGCGGGGATGGCGCCGCAGTTCACTGCGACGAAGGGCTTGTTCGCGCGCGGGCTCCGGCGATGAAGCGCGCGGGCCACCAGCTCTTTTCCGGTGCCGCTCTCGCCCTGGATCATCACGGTCGCCCGGTGCTCGGCCGCGCGGTCGATGACGTGGAAGACCTTCTTCATCGCGGCGCTCTTGCCGAGGAGCTCCTCGAAGCGGCTCTGCGCTTTGACCTCGTCCTTGAGCGCCTTCACTTCGCGTCTGAGCTGCTCGCGCTCTTCCGCCTTCTTGAGCGCGAGGAGGACCTCGTCCTGCTTGAAGGGCTTCTGCACGTAGTCGTACGCGCCAGCCTTCATCGCCTCGAGCGCGAGCTCGACGGATCCGTAGGCACTCATCACGATCACCACCGCGCCGCTGGTGCCGGGATCGGTGTGTCCTGCGAGCTCACCTCGCGCGCCGAGCGCCTGGACCAGCTCGATGCCGCTCATCCCCGACATACGCACGTCGGTGATCACGAATTCGGGCGCGATGCTCTCGAAGCGGGCCAGCGCGTCCTCGCCGCTGGTCGCGGTCTCCACCTCGTAGCCGTGCTTACGCAGCAGCGTCCGCAACACCAAGCGGATGTTCTCCTCGTCATCGACGATCAGGACGCGCGGCACCGTGGCAGGATAGCGGATTCGACGCGCGTCCCTGCGACGGAGTACGCCCCGCACTCCTGACGTGCAGGGCCCGCATCGGTGGGCTAGGACGGCGGCCATGCGCAGAAACAACAGTGCCCTGGTCGCCGTCGCTCTCGGTCTCCCCCTCGCCGCCTGCGGTAGCACCCCGAGCGCGGGTCACACCACGCCCACCACCGGCGCGAGCATGGATCGGCTGCGCTTCAACCAGCTCGCGCTGCGCTTGGACCTGCCGCTCTTCTGGGGCCCGGACGCGAACGGCAACGGCGCGCCCGATCCGAACGAGGTGCACTCGCTGGCGTTCTATCCGGTCACCGCGAGCTGGGTGGAGGCGGGGCATTTCACGCCCGACTTCGACGTCGCCATGCGCCGCATCCGAACCGAAGACGAAGCGCCGATCTCGTCTGACCCCCGCATCGCCGCGGTGGTGAACGAGCTGGATCACGCGGCGCCCACGTTGGTGTCGACCGATTTTTCGTCGCTGGCGCCCGAGCACCGGGCGTTTGCTCGGAGGATGCTCGCGGTCGGACAGCTGATCGATCAGCTCTATGCCCGTCAGGTGGGCATGGAGGCGCTGCGTTCCAGCCTCCCCGACGACAGCGCGTCGCGCTCGCTCTTCCGCCGCAACTGGGGCGCGTCGTGTCGCTCGTCGGCAGAAGAGAGCAACGCGGCGTGCACCGCGATCCCCGGTGCGCCCGACACCCTGGTGGATGTGTACCCGTCGAGCATGGTCGCGGCGTCCGACTTCTGCGCGACGCTCGAGGCGCGCCCCGACGCGAGCGCGCTGACGACGCCCTTCACGGTGGTGCGTGAAGGCGCGGCGCCGACGGCGTTCGGTCCCCGCGAGGGCGATACGACGCCCGTGCGCATGATGGTCGCCGTCCCGCCGTCGGCGCCCGCGCTGCACGCAGTGCCCTACTCGGTGGCGTACGCCGATCTGATGGGGCCGATCGCGACCGAGCTCCGCGCGGCGGCCGACGCGATGACCGATCCGAGCGAGACCGCGCTCGTGACCTATCTACGCGCGGCGGCGACCGCGTTCGAGACGAACCTGTGGGAGCCGGCGGACGAGGCGTGGGCCTCGATGAACGCGCACAACTCGCAGTGGTATGTGCGCGTCGGGCCCGACGAGACGTATTGGGAGCCGTGCTCGCTCAAGGCGGGCTTCCACATGACGTTCGCGCGCATCAACCCGGGCTCGCTCATCTGGCAGGAGCGCCTCACGCCCATCCAGGCCGACATGGAGGCCGCGCTCGCGGCGCTGAGCAACGCGTACACCGCGCGTGACGTCAGCTTCCACATGCCGGACTTCATCGACATCGTCGTGAACTCGGGCGACGACCGCGACACCTTCGGCGCCACCATCGGACAGAGCCTGCCGAACTGGGGCCCGGTGGGTGACGAGGGGCGCGGCCGCACCGTCGCGATGAGCAACCTCTACACCGACGACGACAGCACGGACCGGCGTCGGGCGCAGGCTTCCTCGCTCTTCGATGCCGCGACCATGACCGAGTACACCGGGGATCCGGCGGCGGGCTTGCTCTCGACGATCCTGCACGAGGCCAGCCACAACCTCGGGCCGAGCCACGACTACCGCGCGAATGGGCTGACGGGCGACGAGGCGTTCGGTGGTGGTCTCGCCTCGATGCTCGAGGAGCTCAAGGCGCAGAGCGGCGGCCTCTTTTTCGTCGAGTTCCTGCGCGCGCGCGGCGTCATCGACGACGCGGCGGCGCGGCACGCGTACGTGGATGCGATCACCTGGACGATGGGCCACATCTCGCGCGGGATGTGGACGCCGACGGGCAACCGCAAGGCATACAGCCAGCTCGCGGCGATCCAGCTGGGCTTCCTGATCGACGCGGGGGCGCTTCATTGGGATCCCGAGGCGATGGCCGCGGACGGAACCCACCGCGGCGCGCTCTCCATCGATCTCGCGGCGATGCCCGCAGCCTGCAATGCGCTGATGGAGCGGGTCATGGGCATCAAGGCGACCGGCGACAGAGCTGCCGCCGAGGCGCTGGCCGACCGCTACGTGGGCGCGAGCCCCGACGCGGATCTGAGCGCGACGGTGGTGCCGCACGCGACGATCGTCGAGCGCTGGTCGGGCGGCTTCCCGCAGACGACCTTCGTCTACGAGATCCACGACTGACCGAGGCGGGCTCGGTAGCTACTTGCGGCCGAGCCAGCGTCGGAGGCGCTCCGCCGATGCGCGGCGCCGGCCTTCGGTTACTTCCGCACGCGCGGCCGAGTCGCCCTCGACCTCGGTGGGGTGCACCACCACGGGCCCTGACTCCACGATCATCACCGCGCGGTGCATGCCCGTCGGGGTCGCGTCGATCCTCGGCGCTCTGGGCAGCATGCGACCGTCGCGATCATCACCTCGCGCGGCGAGCTCCTCATCGTACGCGGCCCGGAGCTTGGCAGAAGTCAGGACGTGGTCGGCGTCGGTGAGCCGGATGAAGATCGTCTCCATCTTCTTCCGATACGAGCCGAGCTTGCGCCCGAAGACCCGGTCGGGATGAAAGATCTTGGAGCGTAGGAAGTACTCCTTGTGGATCTCCGCGCGGGGTGCGTCGCGGGCGACCCCGAGCAGCTGGTAGTGGTTGCGCAGCGCGAGCACCGACCAGAGCTCGTCGATCTGGTCGCGGCGCTCTTGGGGCAGCTCGACCACCTCCCACTCGATCGCGCCGAGATCCCGGAGGCGAACGAGGACGGCGGTGCAGTCTTCGTCGCTCTGGCCCGTCAGCGCGCCGATGTCGTGGGCATCTGCGACCCCATCCACCTGCGACAGGACGAACGCGTCCAGCGGGGAGAGGGGCAGGCTGGTGATGTTCACGCCTGCGATGCGTCGAGCCACGAGCCGTTCGGAACTCATCGACCCGCGACGCTACCATGGGGTGCTCGCCGGGCGTGTGACCAATTCGTGTCCGACGGTGACGTGTCACCCGTTTGCTCTCAGAGCCGCCAGTCGAAGGGCCGCTCGCCGAGGCTCCCCAGCGCGTCGTCGATCTTGGAGAAGGGCTTGGTGCCCTTGAAGTGCTTGATCGAGAGAGGGGAAGGATGCGCGCCGGTCACCACCCGATGGCGGGTCGCATCGAGCAGCTTCTCCTTCTTCTTGGCGGCGGTGCCCCAGAGCACGAAGACCATGGGCGTCTCTCGCGCGGACAACGCCTTCAGAACCGCATCGGTGAAGGTCTCCCAGCCCTTCTTCTGATGCGAGTTCGGCTCCTTGGCGCGCACGGTGAGCACGGTGTTGAGGAGCAGCATCCCTCGGTCGGCCCACGGTCCCAGGTTGCCGGTGCTCGGGATGGGTAGGCCCAGATCCGTACTCAGCTCCTGGTACATGTTGCGCAGCGAGGCAGGTGGCTTGATCCCTTCGCGCACCGAGAAGCAGAGCCCGTGCGCGTGGCCCGGCGTCGGATACGGATCTTGGCCGAGTAGCACCACCCGTACCTTCTCGAAGGGAGTGCGCTCCAACGCCGCGAACACCTCGGTGTCCGCAGGGAAGACCTCGTGGGCTTTGCGCTCGGCGTCGACGAACGCGCTGAGCTCGCGGTAGTAGGGAGCGTCGAGTTCGGCCTTCAGCGCAGGGATCCAACTCGCGGGCAGGTGCTGCATCGCGGGTCAGTCAAGCCGAGGCGATAGCGGGGCTCTCGGGGAGCTTCGCCGCTTCCTTCTTGCGGAGCTCGACGCTGACGAGCTTGGAGACGCCAGGCGACTCCATCGTCACGCCGTAGAGCACGTCGGCCATCTGCATCGTGCGCTTGCTGTGGGTAATCACGATGAACTGCGAGTGCTTGGTCATCGATCGGATGGCCTCGCAGAAGCGGCCGACGTTGGCCTCATCCAGCGGGGCGTCGACCTCGTCGAGGAGGCAGAACGGGCTGGGGCGGTACTGGAAGATGGCAAACGTGAGCGAGGCCGCAGTGAGCGCCTTCTCGCCGCCGCTCATCAGCTCGATCGAGCCGAGCTTCTTGCCGGGCGGCTGTGCGATGATGTCGACGCCCGTCTCGAGCAGGTCCTCCGGGTTGGTGAGCCGCAGCTCGCCGCGACCGCCGCCGAACAAGCGCGGGAAGATCTGCTGGAAGCGCTCACTGACCGCGTCGAACGTCTCTTTGAAGAGGCGCTTGGACTCGCGGTTCATCTGCTTGATCGCGAGCTCCAGCTGCGCGAGCGCGTCTTCCAGATCCTTCTGCTGCGCGCTCAGGTGATCGAAGCGCGTGGACTGCTCCTCGAACTCCTCGATCGCGGTGAGGTTGATCTCGCCCATGCGCTCGACCAGCCGCGCCAGCTCGTCGATGCGGCCCTTGACCGCCTCGTCCGGCAGCTCGCGCTGGTGGTAGTCGCCGATGAACTTGTGGAGCTCGAGCCGGTGACGCTCGCGGGTCTGATCGAGCAGGTGCTCCAGCGCCAAAGCCAGCTCGCGCTCCTCGAGGGTCAGATCGGAGCTGCGCTTGTGACCGCTCTCGATCGACGAGCGGAGATCCTTGAGCAGGCCATCACGCGCGCTCAGCTCGAAGCGCACTTCGTCGTAGTGGGTCCGCGCCGCGGCCAGTACGGCGTGGATGTCCATCGCGCGAATGACCGCGTACCCCAGCTCTTCGCGGGTGCGCGCGAGCAGGCCCATCGTCTCGCCCTGCTGTTTGGCGCCACGCTCTACATCCGTGCGCAGACGCTCGCCGCGCTCGCCGAGCTCGTGGATCGAACGCTCCAAACGATCGAGCGCTTGCCGATCGCTCTCGGCGCGCTGACGGGCCTGGGCCGCCCGGACCCGGACGTCAGCGACCCGCTGGCTCTGGGCATCGACCGACGCGCGACGCTCGACCTGCACGGCTTGGCTCGCCTCGAGCTCGGCCTGGGCTTCGGCACGGGCCTCACCGGCGTCGGTGATCTCGTGTTGGGCTTCTTCTTCCTCGCCAGTCGACTGAGTGAGCTGCTGCTCGAGCTCACCGAGCTCGAGCGAGACCTTCTCCACCCGCTGACGGGTGCGCAACAGATCGTCGTCGGCGCGCTTGAGATCCTTGTCCGCCTTCACGATGGCGATCTCGGCGTCGTGCGCCTCGGTGCGGGCCGCATCGAGCGCGGCCTGACGGCTCGCGATGCCGTTGCGCAGCTCACCATGGCTGGCGAGCGCGGCGCTCATGTCCGCGTCCAGCTTGGAGACCACACCATGCAGATCGCGGATCTCGCGCTTCACCGCGATCATGTGGGCGCTTTGCTGATCGCCTCGGCCACCGGTCAGCGCGCCGCCGATCGCGAGCACTTCGCCGCGCTCGGTCACGAGGGTCGCGCTCACGCCGCGGTCGAAGAGCGAGCGCGCGGTGGCGAGATCTCGCACGACGACGACATCCTCGAGGAGGTGTCGCACGAGCCACTCGTCGGCGGGCTCGTAGCGCACCAGATCCGAGAGCCGACCGAGGATGGCTCCGTCCTTCATCGCAGGCAGCGCGAGGCGCGCGCCGACCACGCGGCGGGGTGTGCGGGGCACGAACGTCGCGCGGCCGCGATCGCCGTCGTCCAAGAAGCGGACGACGTCTTCGGCCGCGTTGAGATCGGAGACGACGATGTGCTGCAGGCGCTCACCGAGCGAGGCAGCCAGCGCTTGGGTGAGGGCCTCGGGGCACTCGATGCGATCGGCCACCAGGCCGTGGACGCCGCGCTTCAGGCGCTCTTCGTCGTTGCCGGCGAAGCGGGTCATCACCGCGCGGACGCCGCCGCCCACGCCCTCGAAGCGCTTCTGGATCTCTTCGAGCGAGCGGAGGCGCGATCGCCTGTCCGCCAGCTCGCCGCGCAGCTTGTCGAGGGACCGCTCGCTCTCGCCGATCTGGATGCGCAGCGCTTTGAGTTCTTCGTCGAGCTGCTGACGACGCTCGGCGGTGGTGACCTTGCCGTTGACCAGCGCCTCGGCACGCGCCTCGAGCTCGCTCTTCTGCTGGCTCAGCTCGACGACGCGCTCGCTCAGCTCTTCGCGCTCGGTGCGCAGGCGCTCGAGGCGAACCATCGCCTCGCCCTTACGGCGGGAGAAGCCCTCGAGGACGGCGCGGGCGCGAGCGATGCGGCTGCCCGCGTCGCTCAGGCGCTTCTGCGCGAGGTTCACGGTGTTCTCTGCTTCGGCCAGCGCCGTCTTGCGCTCGTCGAGCGCGAAGGTCTCGCGTTCGAGCTCGGCGACCTCGTTCTTCTCGATCGTCTCGACCTCGGCGAGCGTGGCGATGAGCCCCTCGCGCTCGCCGCCGAGCACCGTACGGCGCTCCTGCAGCGAGGTGATCTCACGCTCCATCAGCCGCTCGGCGTCGCGCAGACCTTCGAGGCGCTCCTTGCTCTGCGCCAGGCGGGACTCGAGGGTGCGCACCTCGTTGTCGGCCTCGTGGGCCTCGCGCTGGGCGCGCTCGGCGCTCACTTCGGCGCGTTGGGCCAGGACGCGATCCGCTTCCAGCTCGGCCTCGCGCACCCTCAGCGCGGCGCGCTGGCCTTCGAGGGTGCCGATGGCGATTTCGAGCTCTTCCTTCACCACCCGGCGGGTGACGCTCAGCTCGAGGAACCGGTGCGAGGCGACCCAGAGCTCCAGATCACGGATCTCGCTCCGGTAGAGCTTGTAGCGCTCTGCCTTCTGGGCTTGGCGACGCAAGGACGCGAGGCTCTTCTCGATCTCGGTCGTGATGTCGCCGATGCGGAGCAGGTTGTGATGGGTCTGCTCCATCTTCCGCTCGGCGACCTTCTTGCGCGCCTTGAACTTCGTGATGCCGGCCGCCTCTTCGATCAGCTGGCGCCGATCCTCGGGGCGCGCGCTCACGATGAAGCCGATGCGGCCCTGCTCGATGATCGAGTAGGTGCGGCTGCCCGCGCCGGTGCCCAAGAAGAGCTGGGTGATGTCCATCAAGCGGACGTGGGTCTTGTTGATCAGGTAGTCGCTGGTGCCATCGCGATCGAGGCGGCGGGTCACCGAGATCTCGGGGTAGTCCCGGTACTCGACGGGCGAGAGGCCATCGGCGTTATCGAATGTGATCGTCACCTCGGCGAACGAGTGCGGCCCGCGCGCGTCGCTGCCGTTGAAGATGACGTCTTCCATCCCCTTGCCCCGCAGGGTCTTGGCGGACTGCTCGCCCATCGCCCAGCGGATAGCGTCGACGATGTTCGACTTGCCGCAGCCGTTGGGCCCGACGACCGCCGTCACGTCGTGATCGATGTTGAGGACCTGCCGGTCGACGAAGGACTTGAAACCACAGATTTCGACGCGGCGGATCTTCATGAGCGGGGCCCCTCCGAGGGCTAGGGCGAGCCCGGCTTGTACGATCGCGTTTGAGACCTTGCAACGGGCATCCGCAAGGTATCGCGTTGGTCACCACGTGACCATACCTATTAGTAGTGGTGCGACAGGGTAGCACGCGCGATCCGTCGCGGTTGGGAGGCGATCTCCTAGGTGATCCGACGATCGGAAAATCGACCGGCATGGGGTCGTCTGAGGACCGTCTCCCGACCACGTAGGGCCATGGCGTGACGTCATGCGGCGCATCGCGTGTGATCCGATCGGCGGAGCAGCCACCAGATCGCTTTCGGATCACGTCCGGACGAAGTCATCCAGCACGCTCGCGAGCTGCTCGGGGCGCTCGTCGTGGATCGAGTGACCGGTGTCGTGCCAGAGCAGCGCGTGACCGGCCGCGGGGATCTTGGGGCCGAGGCGCGCGACGTGATCGTAGATCGCGGTGTTCTGGAAGTTGTCGCCGGCGCCGCCCATCAAGAGCAGCTCGCCGCCCGCGAGCTCGTAGCCCCGCTTGCCCGATCCTGTTCCGTCGGGGCGTAGCACCTCGTGCTGGTGACTGAACTTCACCTGCTCGTGGGCGAGGATCCAGTGCCAGGTCCGGAAGCGCGGCGAGTAGGTCTCGTGGCGGGAGACCCAACCTTCGGCGATCGACTTGGCCTTGCCGCCCCAGCCTGGTCGGTACCACTGCTCGGCCTGGCGGATGGTCACGAAGGGGACGTGATCGATGTTCATCCAGCGGCTGAATTGATCCCGGCGTCGGTCCGAGGTCTCGAGCTCCTGCGAGCGTCCGTGCGGCAGTCCGTGCGCGATGCCGGGCATGCGCCACAGCGAGGCGGGCGACCAGCTCGCGATCTTGCCCACGAACGAGAGCTGGGGATCGACCCAGCCGTGCCGCGTTGCATTGCCGTGCGGGGCCAGCTCGGAGAGCAGCAGCGCGAGGTTGCCGCCCAGGCTCCCGCCGGCGACGAGATCGATCCGGGCATCGAGGTTCGCGGTCTCGAAGAGCCGGGTGACGAAGGCGCGGAGGGCGCAGATCAGAAAGCGCAGTGTGTAGAGCGACGAGTGACGTGAGACGAGCTGGGGTTCGAGCGCGTACGGCAGGAGGATCGCACTACGCTGCGGGAGCTCGGAGAAGAGCACCTGTTGGTGATCGAGCGGGGTGCTGTAGCCGCAGCCAGGGAGATCGAGCGAGATCACGGTGTAGCCGCGCTCGAGGAGCTGCGCGGCGACGTGCTCGACCTCTTCGAGGCGAGAGCTGTGGCCGTGCAAGAGGAGCACGTTCTTGCTGGTGCTCGAGAGCTGGCCCGCGACCGCGTAGCGCACATCGAGATCCAGGCCCCACACGTTCAGCGCGAGGTTGGCTTGGCGGAAGCGCGTGACCCCGACGTTCACCGGCCTGTGGGGCAGGTCGTCTTCACCCGAGACGGCGATCCAGCCGAGGTCGAGCGAGCGGCGCTCGAGCGGGGTGCCATTCAGGTGCTTCAGCACGTGCTTGGCGCGCGCTTCGACGCGGCCCAGGCTCACCAGACTCGCGGTCGGGAGCGGTGAGCAGCCAGCCCGAGCGCGGTGCACCCGTAGGCCGGGGAGCACCGAGGCGCGCGAGGCGTCGGCCATGATCTGCGGCCAGTGCAGGTGGATCGCGTCCTCGATGCGCCTCGCGCCGAGCTGAGCGAGTGACTCGCGACCGACCACGCACAGATCGGTGAGCGCGTCGCCCAGCGCGTCCTCGCCGGCGGTGTAGTGCGCGGCGGCGGTGGCCAGGCGCGCGGAGATCGGCTGCAGGCTCCCGCGCTCATCGCGGATGGTGTCCCGGAGGTAGCCCACCAAACGGCCCGACTCGTAGTGCGGGAGGGTGACCTTGCCGCCGTCGAAGCGGACGATCTCCTTGCGGTGACGGGTGGACTCGATGAGCCAGTCCGGTCCCGCTTTGGGGAGGTCGGTCTCGAAGCTTTCGTCGTGGGTGGGAGCGAGCTCGCGGAGATCGAGCATGAGGAGAGGATGGCGCCCGTCACGTCAGGCTGGCCATCATCATCCCGTCACCATCTCTTGGGTCTCGGCGCGCGAACGCGGGTGGGTCGTGAGCGATGCGGCGAGGCGGAGCACGGTGTGGCGCAGGGCGTCGGCCTCGACCCGCTGCGCGTCGATTGGCGAGCCGACTGCGATCTGCACCCGAGGGCGAAAGCGCCGAGGTCGGCGAGGACCCTTGGAGAAGATGCTGCACCACAGGCCGTCGATCGCCGCGGGCACCACGGGTGTGCCGCGGGCCTGGGCGATGCGCTCGATGCCCCGCTTGAACGGGCCGACCTCGCCATCGCGGGTGAGTTGGCCTTCGGGGAAGACCACGACGACCTCGTCGTTCCCGAGCGCCTGATCGATCTCCTTCATCGCGCGCTCGTAGCAGGCTGGGTCCTGTCGTTCGCCGGCGATGGGGATGCCGCCGGAGAAGCGGCAGAAGCGGCCGACCAGCGGGATCCGATCGAGGCCGCTCCAGTACACGAAGCGGACGGGGTAGGTGCCGCACGCGACGACGACGAAGGGATCGACGTAGGCGGTGTGGTTCGCGACGACGAGTGCGGGGCCTTTGGACGGGAGCGCGCCGCGCAGGTCGATTCGGTAGACGAGGCGGGTCAGCAGCGCGACGAGCAGCCGCAAGAGTCGGCGCACGCCGCGCGGCGCGACGCCGCTCACCTGCCCACGCTCGGGTCGCGGTAGTTCTCGGGCGAGCGGTGGGCGGCGGTCTCCTGATCGTCACGCACCGTCTTGGCGAGGGTGAACGTCTGGGCGACGGTGAAGAGGAAGGCGATCAGCAGGAACGCCTTCGGCCAGATGGTGAGGGGGAGCCAGACGATGCCGATCGCGGTGATGCCGAACGCGAGGACGAACGCGGCCCAGGACTGGAAACGCCATGCGGGAGTGGATTGGGTCATGGCGGCACTAGAGCAGAGGGCAAGCCATCGCGTCGTCCGTTGAAATCATTGAGTCAATGGTTCAACGTTGTTGATTCTGCTAGTCATTCAATGCGTGCTATGTACACGCGGCGTGTCCTTCGCCCGTCCGACGTTCGATGAGTGGTGGCTGGTCCGGCGGGCCGCGGCTTCGCTCGCGGCCAACCCGTTCACCCCCGAGCGTACCGAGCTCGATCTCGCGCTCGCGGGCGGCAAGACCGGTGAGGCGATGTTCGAGCGGGCGCTCGGTCAGGTGGAGGCGGTCGCTTCTCGCTGCCTGACGCCGGAGGGGCGCCGCGCGCTCTCGTCGGGGGAGATCGAACTCGCGTTCCGCGCCTATCTCTTCGCTGCGTTTCATCGCTTCGTGCCCGCGATGACCGAGCTCGCGCTCCGTGAGGAGAGCGCCGAGGCGACGAAGCCCGAGCGCGGGGACGTCGCGCCGTTCGCGCACGAGGTCCTCGAGCAGCTCGAGGCGCACGGCGTCGCGTCGTCGCGCGCCGAGCGGGTGCTCGCGCTCGTCTACCAGACCCAGCGTGCGTTTCTGTTCTTGAGCCAGCTGCGTGGCCCGTCCTCCTCGATGCAGACCTTGCGCGCCTCGCTGTGGAACGCCGTGTTCACCCACGACCTGGCTCGCTACGAGTCCGCGCTCTGGGACCGGATGGAAGATTTCTCCACGTTGCTGCTCGGCGAGACAGGGACCGGCAAGGGCGCAGCGGCGTCGGCTATCGGGCGCGCGGGGATCGCGACCTTCGATCGCAAGCGCGGTGTGTTCTCTCCGCGCGCCGAGCAGCGCTTCGTCGCCGCCAATCTAGCGGAGGTGCCGGACACCCTGATCGAATCCACGCTATTCGGTCACGAGAAGGGTGCGTTCACTGGCGCCATCAGCAGCGCCGATGGCCTGCTCTCTCGGGTGCCCAAGCACGGCGTGATCTTCCTCGATGAGCTCGGCGATGTGCCGCTGCACGTGCAGGTGAAGCTCTTGCGGGTGCTGCAGGAGCGCACGTTCACCCCGGTCGGCGGCAAGAAGGCCAAGCACTTCCCCGGCCGAGTGATCGCGGCGACCCACCGCTCGATCGATCGCCTCAGACAGGAGGGGCGCTTTCGTGACGACCTCTACTACCGCCTCTCGACCGAAGCTATCGTGGTGCCGCCGCTGCGTCAGCGGATCCAAGAGAGCGAGCGCGAGCTTCCCGCGCTGGTGGGGCACGTCGTCGAGCGCACCGTCGGCCGAGCAGACGCCGATCTCACCGGCGAGGTGCTCGAGGCGATCGCGCGCGACATCGGACCGCACTACGAGTGGCCGGGCAACGTGCGCGAGCTCGAGCAGTGCGTGCGGCGGGTGCTGCTGACTGGGCGCTGTGGTCGCGACCCCGCCAGTGCGTTGTCTGCGCTCGACGGGGCGCCGACCTCTCGCGTCGAGGAACGCTCGGCTGACGAGGTGCTCGCGCAACACTGCGCGCGCCTGTACGAACGACACGGGAGCTACGAGGCGGTCGCGGCCATCGTGCGTCTCGATCGCCGCACGGTGAAGAAGCACGTGCTCACTGCGCGCAGCGCGGAGCCAGCGTCGAACGAGCCGGCGAGCTGAATCTGCCGCTTCGTGAGTCGTGCTACTTGCCCTTGCCGAGGAACTCTTTGATCGACTCGACGATGGCGTCGCGGTCTCGGATCTCGCTGGTGATGACCCGCTCGTCTTTACCCAGGTGCTCGCGGACGTCCTTGATGAACTGGCCGCTGCCGTAGGGGCTCTCGACCTGGCCGTAGCAGAACACGTTGGAGACGGGAAGGAGCTTGTTCTTCAGGATGTCGATGCACGAGAGGGTGTCGTCGACCGACCAGTTGTCGCCGTCGGAGAAGTGGAAGGGATAGATGTTCCACTCGGACGCGGGGTAGTCGGCTTCGATGATCTGCATCGCGAGCTTGTAGGCGCTGGAGATCATGGTGCCGCCCGACTCGCGGGTGCGGAAGAACGTGTCTCTGTCGACCTCGCGCGCCACGGCGTCGTGGATGATGAAGCGGGTCTCCAGGCCCTTGTATTGCTTCTTGAGCCACGCATCGATCCAGAAGGACTCGATGCGCACGATCTCTTTCTGCTCGTCTCCCATCGAGCCCGAGACGTCCATCATGTACAGGATCACCGCGTTGGCGATCGGCTCCTCGTCGGTCTTCCACGATCGAAAGCGCATGTCGTCGCGGACGGGGATGACGATGGGACGTTTGGGATCGTACTTGCCCGTCGAGATCATCCTCTTGAGCGCCTGCTTGTAGGTGCGCTTGAAGTGGCGGAGCGAGTTAGGACCGACGCGGCGAATGCCGACGTAGCGGTCCTTCTGATCCACGAGCTTGCTCTTGCCCTTGTTCTCGATGTTGGGGAGCGAGAGCTCTTCGCCGAGGATGTCGGCGAGCTCATCGAGCGTGATGTCCACCTCGACCGCGTGCTGACCTTCGTTGTCGCCCGCCTTGCCGGTGCCTTCGCCTTCGCCCTCTTCGCCAAAGGCGGGATCGCCCTCTTCGCCTTGGCCCTGTCCCACGCCGCCGCCCTGCTTGTCCGAGTAGCGGAAGCGCGGGATGTCGATCTGCGGCACGGGGATCGAGACGACGTCCTTGCCCTGCTTGCCGAGCAGCTCGCCCTGCGAGATGTAGCGCCGCAGGTTCTGACGGATCTTGCCGCGGACGATGTGCTTGAAGCGGGAGTGGTCCTGGCCGATCTTGAGCGACATCGAGCCCGAGTGTAGCGCGCGAGGCGCTCGAGGGGCGAGGGTGCCAGAGCATCCGCGAAGCTGACCTGGGTATCGTCATCGGATTCGTCACGCTGATGGCGTGGCCGCTCTTCGCCAAGATAGCGTCGCTACGCGCGACACTGCGGCAGCGGAAGGAGCAGCTCCAGAAGCCGCCAACGCCGCCCACGGGTTCGGGCCCGTGGCACCGCATCTCCGTGTCCCGACGCGCACCGTTCCAGGGCTCAGCCGTGTGATGCGGGCTATTCGTCGGCGGTGAGGTACGTGTAGCTGCCCAGCGAGTCTTCGTAGTGCTTCATCAGGAGCTTCACCTGATCGAAGGTGATGAGGCCCTGGCGGCGTGCGCGCTCGGCCTGACGGCGGACCCGCTCGAGCATGACGCTCGGCTCGTGCTCCACGTAGGTGAGCACCTCGCGGATCTCGTCACCCTTCACGAAGTGAGAGATCTCGTAGCCTCCATCGCCATCGAGCCGCACGTGCACGGCGTTGGTGTCGCCGAAGAGGTTGTGCAGATCGCCCAGGATCTCCTGGTAGGCGCCGTTGAGGAAGATGCCGACGAAGTAGCGTTCACCTTCGCGCCAGGGGTGCACCGCGAGCACTCGCTTCACGTCCTCGACGTCGATGAAGTGATCGATCTTGCCGTCCGAGTCGCAGGTGAGATCGGCGATGGTCGCCTTCACGCTCGGCTCCTCGTCCAGCCGGTGAATCGGCATGACGGGGAAGAGCTGATCGATGGCCCAGCTGTCGGGGATCGACTGGAAGACGGAGAAGTTGCCGTAGTAGATCGAGGCCATCTGCTGCTCGAGCTGCATGACCTCCTCGGGGATCCGGCGGAGCTTCTTGGCCTGCTCTGAGATCCGCTCGCAGCACGCCCAGAACAGGCGCTCCGACTGGGCTCGGTCACGCAGGCCGAGGTAGCCGAATTTGAACAGCGAGTCCGCCTCTTCTTTGCCCTGCTGGGCGTCGTGGAAGGCCTCCTGCACGTTCTTCGGCTGGATGCCTTGGTAGGTCTCGAAGAGCTGGTGCAGCACCTTGTGCGCTCCGGGCTCGGGCTCCTTGGGGACGCCGAAGCGAACCTCGTTTTTGCCCACCACCTCGAAGACCAGCACCGACTGGTGTGCGGCGATGGCGCGGCCCGACTCGCTCACGATCGTCGGGTGCGCGATGTCGGCCTTGGTGCAGGCTTCGGCGATCGCGGAGACGATGTCGTACGCGTACTCCTGGATGTTGTAGTTCTTGCTCGCGTGGAAGTCCGTCTTGCTGCCGTCGTAGTCCACGGCGAGGCCGCCACCGACGTCGAGGTACTTCACGTGCGCGCCCATCTTGGCGAGCTCGACGTAGATGTTCGAGGCCTCGCGGATGGCCTGCTTGACCGGGATGATCGAGCTGAGCTGGCTGCCTGCGTGGTAGTGCAGCAGACACAGGCAATCGAGCATGTCGCGGGCTGCGAGCCGGTCGACGACCTCGACGATCTCGGCGGCCGTCAGACCAAACTTGGCGCGGTCGCCGGTGGAGTCGGCCCAGCGTCCCATACCGCGGCTGCCCAGCTTGGCGCGCACCCCGATCTGGGGGCGGATGCCCGTCTTCAGCGCGGCGCGGAACGTGACCTCGAGCTCTTCGATGCGCTCGAGGACCACGATCACGGTCTTGTCGAAGCGCTGCGCGAGGAGCGCGGTCTCGATGTACTTCTGGTCCTTGTAGCCGTTGCAGATCACCAGGCCGCCGGGCTCTTGTTCGGCGGCGAGCGCGATCAGGAGCTCGGGCTTGCTGCCAGCCTCCAGACCCAGACGCCACGGCGCGCCGAACTCCACGACCTCGTCGATGAAGTGCTTCTGCTGGTTCACCTTCACCGGGAAGACGCCGCGGTAGACGCCCTTGTACGAGTACTCCTCGATGGCGCGCGCGAAGCACTCGTTGATGCGCTTGACCCGATCCTTGAGGATGTCCGAGAAGCGCAGGAGCAGCGGCAGCTCGAGGCCGCGCGCGTCGAGGTCGTTGACCAGATCGAAGAGATCGATCGCCGGGGTCTCTTGCGACTCGGGCGCGATCGCGTCGGGGTTCGGGACCACCTCGAGGTGGCCGTTCGGATTGACCCGAAAATACGGGCTGCCCCAGCCGCGGACTTGATAGAGGTCGGCGCTGCGCTGTGCGGTCCAGCCCTGGTCGTGCTCGTCGTCCATGTCGGGCTTCTCCGGAAGAATGCTTGGCGATGTTTCGGTCGTACTCACTGCCGTTGGCGGCGCGTTTATGCGGCGAGCGCGCGCGGGGGTCCAGCGAAAACGCTGTCCGCGCGCCCGACGTCACGCTGCTGTGTCTCGGGTCTTCGTGGTGAGGGCGGCGGGTTCGCACGTGGAAGCGAGCCGAACGAGGCGACCGCTATCGAACTATCGAGGACCGTCCCCTTTTATGTCGTGATAGCTGTTTTTCGGTGTGATTTTCTGTATCGAACTATCGAGGACCGTCCCCTTTTCTGGCGAGCGCGGCGACGTCGCCGGTGCGCAGCGCGTCGAGCAGCGGTCGTCCTCCCTCGGCCAGGAGGTTCGCGAGCGCTGCGCCGAGGTACTGGAGGCGATCGATGAAGCGTCGATCGTGCTCGGCGGTCACCAGATGCGCGAGCTCGTGCAAGACGACGCCGAGGGTGGTGGGCTCGAGGATGTCGTGGAACGCGAGCTTGCTCTGGACGTTGAAGGACACGATGCGGCCGGCCACGTCGGTGAGAGCATCTTCCATCCAGCCGTCGTCGCCGACACCGCGCGAGAAGAAGCGCACCCGGATCACGCTCCCCGCGACCCGCTTCGCGAGATAGCGCACCGACTCTGCGAACGCGGCCTGGGTCGCGTCGGGCGACACGGGCTCGCCGCCCGCTTCGCGGGATCGCCTTCGCACGAACTCGTCACTCGTCTCGAGCACCCGCGCGAGCGCGGCGAACGTTCCCTGTGAGAGCGCGGCCGCTTCGACGATGTGCGCCCCGAGCTGGCGCGCGCGATCGTCGGCGTGCGCCGATCCCGGCAAGAGCGAACCGCGAGGGAAGACCTTGCTCACGTACGCATCGAGCAGCGTGCTCCTCACCGGCCAACGGCCGATCACCTCTTGCACCCAGTCGGCGGTCAGATCCCGGCGATCGAGGTTTCGGTGCACGGTCGCTTCCAGCAGCATGGCTTTGAGCGCGAGCACGTAGCGCTCGGTCGCGCCGTCGCGGCCCTCGCCGAGCGGAACGCGCTGTCCCACGTCGCAGTGCCAGGGCGCGTTCCAGGGTTGGATGGGCACGCCCATCTCGAAGAGGTGCGCGCTCTCGCCGCGGCGAGGCACGAACAGATCGATCTGCGCGCTGCGGGTGGCCGCGCGCTCGACGCCGTCCTCGACGATGACGGTCTCGAGCTCGGTGCTGGGCAGCGAGAGCAAGACCTTGGGACGCTTGATCAGCTTGCTGTTTATCTTCAGCGCCACGCCGACGGGGGGCAGGACCAAGCGAAGGAGCGCCTCGGCTTCGCGCAGCTCGGCTTCGCTGCTCGGACGATCGATGAGGATGCGGGTGCCTCGTGTGCGATCGGAGGGCTCGGTGCTCCGCCCCGAAGGGCCGAAGGTGATCGCGCGGCCCACGGTGTCGACCTCCGCGCGATCAGCAGCCGCGAGCAGCTCCTTGAGGCCTCGACCCATACGCCCGCGACGCGAGGGGTCGTGGGTCTTGTCTGAGAGAAAAAGCGTGTAGATGAGGCGCTCGTCAGCGATCCCCCATTCCGCGTCGTCCTCGATGCTGAGCTTCTCAGGTCCCATCTCGACGCTCACCGCCGATGGGCCCGCGTCGAGCGCGTTCTGCACCGCCTCGAGCATCAACCGCCCGACGGGGCGCGCAGAAGAGAGGCGTGCCCACCCGTCCTCGGAGATCTCGAACCAGCCGCGTCTGTTGGATAGCTGCGTGGGGCGCTCGCTCATGTGGCGGCTAGGAGTCTCGCCCGCCCGTGCACATTGGCGAAAGCCCTTCGACGTACCTGGGGGCGCTGAGCCCGCACTCATCACCCCCAGGGGTGCGACAGGAGCCCACTCTTTTTCGGGTGGGACCCACGGACCTTGTTGATCTCAGCGTCGCAGGCCCCTCAGAATGCGCGAAGAGGTGACTGTATGGGTAGTGTAGGCCCCAATAATTCTGGAGACGGGGGCGGCGGGCTACAGCGCGCCGGAGCGAAGCCGGGCGAGCGGGTCATCCCTTTCGGGAAGTACTTGCTCCTGGACCGCATCGCGGTCGGAGGCATGGCGGAGGTCTACACGGCCAAGTCCTTCGGCGTCGAAGGCTTCGAGAAGATCATCGCCGTGAAGCGGATCCTGCCCACGATGGCGGAGGATGAGGACTTCATCCAGATGTTCATCGATGAGGCGAAGATCGCGGGTCACCTCAACCACGCGAACGTCGCGCCCATCTACGAGCTCGGGAAGATCGGCGAGTCCCACTACATCGCGCTCGAGTACGTGTGGGGCAAAGACCTGCTCCAGATCATGAACCGCTTCCGCAAGATGCGGAGGCAGATGCCCGCGGCGATGGCCGCGTGGATCGGCGGCAAGATGTGCGAGGGCCTCGACTACGCGCATCGCAAGAAGGATCGCCACGGCCGGCCGCTCAACATCATCCACCGCGACGTGAGCCCGCAAAACTGCCTGGTCTCGTACGAGGGCCAGGTGAAGATGATCGACTTCGGCATCGCCAAAGCCGCGGCGCGGAACACCAAGACCCAGGCGGGCGTGCTGAAGGGCAAGTTCGGCTACATGAGCCCCGAGCAGGTGCGGGGCCTGCCAGTGGATCACCGGTCGGACGTGTTCGCGGTGGGCACGTGCATGTACGAGATGCTCACCACCGAGCGCCTCTTCGTCGGCGAGAGCGACTTCTCGACGCTCGAGAAGGTGCGCCACGCGTCGGTGCCGCCACTCACGCAGGCCATCCCCGATCTGCCGAAGGAGCTCGAAGAGATCGTCATGAAGGCGCTGACCCGCGAGGTCGAAGATCGCTGGCAGTCGGCCGGTGAGATGCAGGAGGCGCTGCAGCGCTACATCTCGCGCGAGCGCCCGCCGTTTGGGACGAGCAAGCTCTCGGCGTGGATGAAGACCGCGTTCGCCGCGGAGATCTCCAAGGAGAAGACCCGCCTCGACAGCTTCGCCAAGGTCGGTCCGCCTTCTTCCTCCCCGCAGCGTCCGCCGCCGCCTCCCAAGCGCCCTGCGGCGGAGGACGACGAGCCCGAGGAAATGGCGGGCGAAGCCACGATGATCACGAGCTCGCCTTTCGACGCGATGATGGACGGCGACGGCGACTCGACGGACGATCTGATGGGGCAGGCCACCCAGATCTTCTTCTCTTCCGAGGACGCGGAGGAGTCGCCCGCGAGCCCGCCCGCGACGGCTCCGGTCCCGTCGTCGGTCGTCGCGGTGGCCGCACCACGTGCGGTGGGAACCCCCGCGATGCCCATGCAAGGGCGTCCGATGCACGGCGGTCCTGCGCCCACGGCGCCCGAGGCGTACGCGCCGACCGTGGTGCCACCCGAGCCGATGGGACCGCCCATGGTCGCGGGCGCGCCGATGACGCAGCAGCAGTACGGGCAACCGCAGTACGGCCAGCAGCAGTACGGCCAGCCTCCGCAGCAGCAGTACGGGCAGCCTCCGCAGCAGCAGTACGGGGGGCAGCCTCAGCAGCAGCAGTACGGCCAGCCTCCGCAGGCTGCACCGGCGTTCGCCGGCGCGAATCCGACGGGCGGCTTCGCGCAGGCGCCTCCAGGCTTCGCACCCTCGCGAGGGCAGGCGACCATGGAGTTGCAAGCGCCGCCTACGCAAGAGAAGAGCTCGCGCCGCGGGGTCGCTATCGTCGCCATTCTCGGGGTCGCGGCCCTGCTCGCCATCGTGGTCGGCGGCGTCGTCCTCTTCAGTGGCGGGCCCGCGGTGGGGACGATCGAGATCCACACCGTGCCCGAGGCCGCCGCCGCGGACGTGATCGTCGACGGCACGCCCCGAGGTCGCGCCCCACTCCGGCTGGATCACGTCACCGCGGGTGACCACCTGCTCTTGGTTCAGGCCGCTGGCTATGCGCCCATCTCTCGGAACGTGACGGTCGCTGCGAACGGGACCGCGATGTTGGATCTGGTGCTCACCCCCGCGGATCCCGGACTGGCGGTCGCTCTTGGCGCGCCGGGGACGACTATCACGCCAGCATCTGCGATCGCGGCGGCGGTGCCTCCCGGCGTCGATCCGGCCACGGCTGCTGCCGCGGCAGAGGCTGCCGCTGCCGCTTCAGCTGCGGAGTCCGCGACTGCGGCTGCGGAGGCCGCGACCGCTGCAGCTGCGGCTGATGCCGCGACCGCTGCTGCCGCGGCCGAGGCAGCGACGGCTGCGGCTGCAGGTGCGGCTGAGCGCGAGCGAACTGCTTCTGCTGCGCGATCGGGGAGCACGGGTTCGTCGGGCTCAGGCTCGTCGGGCTCAGGCTCGTCGGGCTCAGGCTCGTCGGGCTCAGGCTCGTCGGGTTCTTCCGGGCGCATCGCACCCTCGCTCGGGCGGACTGGTTCGAGTGGATCATCGAGCGCATCGAGTGGCTCGAGCGCATCGAGTGGCTCATCGAGCGCATCAAGTGGTTCGAGTGGCAGCTCCGGGGGCTCGGGCCCGCGGCGGATGCCGGCCGGTGGCGAGACGGGCTCCAGCGGGTCGGGCAGCTCGGGAAGCGCCTCCGTCACGCTGCCCACACGACGAGGCAGCGGCAGCGGTGGAGGCGACGACGCGCCTGCTGCCGGGGCGCGCGGCGCGGGGACGGTGGTCATCCAGACTCTGCCCTGGGCACGCGTCTTCCTCGATGGTCGCGACACCGGCCGCAACACCCCGGTTCGTTCGCTCTCCGTGCCCGCTGGCACGCACCGGCTCGGCCTGCGCACCCACGACGGGACGATGCACGAAGAGTCGATCACGGTGACGGCGGGCGAGACCCTCCGCGTCGTCCGACAGTTCTGAGCCGTCCGTGCTGGCCCCATGGTGCTCATGATCGACGGGGCGATGCGGGTTTATCTCGTCGCGGTCACCCGGGCCGACCGGTCGGTTCCGACGTGGCGCGCATGGTGTGACTCGAACCGGAACACGTTGACCGCGATCCACGGTCGCGCTGGGTTCTTGCGTGTGAAGTTTGAGCCCGAGGCCAGCGTTCCTCCGTGGCTCGACGCGCTAGGGATAGCTTGCGACGGCAGGGCGCGGGGACAGCTCGCGAAGGCTGGGCGGGGCACTGGGTGGGACCCGGCCCCGGACCTATTTGGCGTGCGCGCTCTCTACGCTGCCGGCCTGGCGGAAGAGGCCGACGCGAAGCTGCGAGCGGCCGTTCTCGCCGCGCACGCCGGGCTAGGGCGCGATGCCGGCACCAGGTTAGAGGACATGGCGGCGGACGCAGAGGCCCTCGGTGCAGATGGCTTTGTGGACGAGGCCCGTGGGCTGGCGGAGGCGTTGGCGGCGTTGCCCTGCGACGACGATCTCGTCGCGCCGACGGTGGCGCACGCGCGAGACCTGCTCTTCAGCTACCGCCGTCGATGACGCGGAAGCGGGCGCGGCGCTCTTTCGCGCGCTCGTCGCTGGAGCTCGGTGCTTCGCTCTCGTTCGACTCGGACGTCGGCTCGGCTTCAGACACGGTGGCCTCGGCCTGCCCGCCGGTGTGGCGGGTGCGCTTCTTCGGCGCTGCCTTCTCGGGCTTCTCTGCTTTCTCGGGCTTCGGCGCGGCCTTCAGCGCGGGCGCTGCTTTTGCGGCGGGCTCGGCTCTCGGTGCGGGCCCGTCGAGTTCGCCCTCGCTGGGCACCACCTTGAGCGTTCGCACTGCGCGGGGCGCTTCCATTATGTGGGCAAGCGCTTCGGGCAGCTCATGCGGCGGCAGGTGCGCTTCGATCACGTTTCCCCGCCCCGTCGCCCGATCGAGGACGACGTAGATCGCGTCCCAACCAAACACACAGCGGTTCACCAGGCCGGAGAAGGCGAGATCGACGCCGACCCCTTCGGGGAGATACTCGAGACGCAGCGGCCAGCTCGGATCGAGATCGATCACCAGGCGCGCCTGCCAGCGCTCGCGCACGTGATCGGGGACGGTGACGTCGCTGCGGCGTGAGTCCACGTGGATGCGAGGCGTGTGGCCCGCGGTGAACACATCCTCGATCGCTTTGGCGGTCGGGTGTGGCAACGGCGGCTTCTTCTTGGTGCTCATCGGGTCCCCGGGTTCGAAGCTTCCAAGGTCGCCGCGAGCGACTCCACCTGGGCCCGGCGGAACTCGGGCGCGAAGAGCATCGGGAAGTTGGTTCGGGGGAGTGCTCCCAGCTCGGCGTGGAGGCGCGCGAGGCTCTCTTCCTGCACCCGCTCGCGCATCGCCCGGGTGCGCCCCGCGAGCGCGAGGCCTCGGATGCTGGAGGTGCCCTCCGCGGCGCCCTCGACGGCGGCGGCCAGCGCGAGCACCGCATCGCGGTCGTTGGGAGGAAAGAGTCGGGGCAGGACTTGGTTCACCACGAGCTGCGCAATCGGGAGCTGAAGCTCGCGATCGAGGGTGCCCGCGAGCTCGATCGTCTCCTGCACCGGCATGTCCTCGGCGAGGGTCACCACCATGCAGCCCGCGCGCTTGGGATCGCGGAACAGCGCGACCGCGTCCTCGGCCTCGCGTCGCAAGAGGCCCGGCGGCGCGACATCCGTGATCACCTTGGGGACCCGCAGCATCTCGAGGCCGTGGCCCGTGGCGGGCGCATCGACGATCACCATGTCGTAGCGGCGGCGGCCGTCCTCGAGCTCGTCCTTGGTGTGGAAGTAGGCCTTGCCCAGCATCGACCACGCCTCGATCCCCGGGGTGCCGCGCAGCACGGCCGAGACCATCGAGTTCTCGAAGACCGCTTTGTAGAGGGTGCGCGAGCGCAGGATCATGAGGCCGTACTCTTCGAGCGCGACCTTGGGGACCATGTTCACCGCGTCCAGCACGCCGCCGGACGGCGAGCGCAGGACCTCGATGTTGGTGGAGCCGATGGGCTGCACCTCGAGCAGGTGCGAGAGGCGCTCCTTGCTGTTGCACAGCGCGAGCAAGACCCGCTTGCCTCGCTTCTGTGCGGCGAGCGCCAACGCGGCGGCGGCGGTGGTCTTACCGACGCCACCTTTGCCGACGACGAACACGAAGCGGAGATCGAACAACGAGGCCATCAAAAAGTGCGTCCTTGTAGCGCCGGATTCCGCCGAACGCGAGGGCTCAACGCCAGTGGCGACAGACGTCCTGGATGACGCAGCGGCCGCAGCGTTCGGGGTCCCGGCGCGAGGGGCACTCGCGGGTGATCCCCAAGTGACAGAGCGCAAAGTCGTATCGAACGGGATCGGCTGGATCGAGGGCCCGCAGGGCGGCGGTGATCTCGCGGGAAGTGCGGAGCGAGGCGTCGGTGCGCTCGGTGAGGCGGAGGTTCCGCGCGATGCGCTGGATGTGGGTGTCGACTGGGATGAGAAGCTCCGCAGGGGAGATCGGAAAGAGCCCCAGATCCACTCCGTCGGCGGGGCGGATCATCCAGCGCAAGTAGAGCAAGAGCCGCTTGCAGGCGCTGCCCTTGCGCGGGTCGGGGACCAAGTGGGCAAGGCCTCGTGACGGATGCCGTCCGCGCAGCGCATCGGCGAACAGCGTGAGCCCGCCCACGACATCGGCCTGCTCGGCGTGCATCGCGGTGAAGGCTCGGGCGAGCGAGCCGTGCGCGCGGCGCAGCGCGGCGGCGTTCGTCAGGAGCTGGGCGACGTCCGGTCCGCGCCAGACCCGATGGACGAAACCATCGAGGCGCTGCCCGAGCTCGCCCTCGGTCGCGCTGTCGATCGCGTGGGCTGGGTTTTCGCCGAGCGCACGCAGGACCTTCTCCACGCTGCGGCGGATCGCGACGACGTTGCCGAACGCGAGGAGCGCGCAGATGAGCCCGACCACCTCCTGATCGTTCGGATCGGTGTAGCGATGCACGAAGCCCACGGGGTCGGCGTCGCGGCGCTTGATGGCGTCCGTGCTCACCACCAGCGCATCGAGCCGATCTTTCAGGGGGGGCTTCACCGCTCGCGCTCGCCCGGGGACACTCTTCCGCTGCGGGGCCATCTCGGGAATGCCGGAGCGTGTCACAGTTGTCGCCCCGTGCCTGTCGTGACCCGAGCCCTCTCGTCCTCCGCGTTCTTGCTCGCCTTGGTGTACGGATGCGGGGGCGCGACTCCGAGTGGCGTCGGGATCTCGCACGGCCGGCCTCGGGAGATCCCGGTCGAGCTCGCGCTCCGGACGACGAGCGGCGAGCACGTCGACGTCGCCGATCAGCGCGGCTCGCCCTGTCTTCTCTTCGTGGTGACCACCTACGACGGCGTCTCACAGGCGGCGATCCGCGAGGTCGCGTACTTCGCGCGCACCCACCTGGACACCGTGGTGCTCGCCATCATCGCGCAGCCCGACGCGGAGACGTTCGCCGAACTCTACGAGAGCACGTTCGAGCCGCCCTTCACGGTGACGTACGAAGACGGGGACACCGTCCAGCGGGGCACCAGTGATCTGGGCGCGTTCGATGCGGTGCCGGCGTTCTACATGCTGGACGCACACGGTCTCTTGGTGGCAGATCACGTGGGCTGGGTCAGCGCCGAGCGGCTGCTCGCCATGTACGACCAAGCGGCGCGGCGCGGTGGCATCGAGCGCGAGTCGGCGGCGCCGGGCGAAGACGCCGGCGCACTCCACGAGTGAGCTACTCGCGGCGGAGTTGCTCGGTGAGCAGGCGCTCGAGTGGTTCGATGCGTGATGCATCGCCGGGATGAATGGTGTCGCCCTCGCTGGCGACGATGCGCCACTCGATGAGCAGCGTGAGCGCGTTCTCGAGCTTGTGGCGGGAGACGGACTCGCGGAGCTCGATCTCGCCCGCGAACCAGGCGCGCTGGCCGCGGCTGAGAGCGCGTTTACTCCAGTCCTTCTTCGCGGTGGGCATCGTGCCTAGGCCTCGCACCTCTTCGAGCGCCCAGCGGTAGGCCTCGAAATAGGTGCGCAGCATCTCGGCGTAGAGGCGCACCCGGCGGCCGCCATCGCCCATCGCGACCCGGAGACGACTGCCATCGTGGCTCGGCCCCTCACGGACGAGCTCGCCGGCCTCGATCATCACGGCCACGACGTCGTGGTAGATGGCGTCGAACTCGGCGTCGGCGCGGTACTGGAACTCCAGCTTGAAGAGGCGGGAGAGCTCGCGGACCCGTTCGCTCAGCGCGGCGCCTTCGGCCTCACCACCGAGCGCCAAGAGCGCGGACGAGACCAAGGCCGTCGGGACGAAGAAGTGGAGCACCGCGTTCTTGTGGTATTCGAGCGCGAGACGCCGATCACCGGGTGTCGCGTACACCGGCTCGAAGGGCTGACTCGCCTTCTTGTTGCGCAGCTCTCTGTCGTTGGCGATCACGATCATCTTGCCGTCGAGCAGCAGCTGAATCGCCTCATCGAGTGCATCGGGGCGGAGCTCGCCTTTGCGGTCCCGGAGCGGTCGCGCAATGCGGGCGCCGAACCTGTCGAAGGCAACGAGCAGCACCTTGGCGCGCTCCATCAGCTCGCGGCGCGCGATGCCCCGGCCGCGGTGGCTCATCAGCGCGGTGGCCGCGAGCGCGGCGGGCGTGACCATCGTGACCCGGTTGATCTCATAGGTGCATCGGTGCGCGATGCGCTGCACCAAAGCGCGCCGCTGGGCTGGGGAGAGCCCGTCACTCTCGATGTCTGAGATCGCGTGGGTCTTGGCCCGGATCCCCTCGTCGTAGAGCGCATCGAACGAGAGGATCTCGCCGAACTGCAGATACAAGCGCCCGTACTTGGATCGCAGGACCCGGGGAGTGCGCAAGAGACTCTGGAGGTTCTCGGGCTGCTTCTCGCCGCCTTCGCCCTCTTGCACGTACGAGCCGGCCTCGATGATCCGCTCGTAGCCGATCGAGATGGGCACGAAGTGGATCGTCTTGTGGCCTCGCAGCTTCGTCGCTGCATCGACGATCATCGTGAGGATACCGAGCTTGGGCGCCAGCATCTTGCCAGTGCGTGAGCGGCCACCTTCGATGAAGACCTCGAGGTTCCATCCTTCGACCAGCACCTTGCGGATGTACGCGTCGACGAGCTGGGGATAGAGCTTCTTGCCTTTGAAGCTACGCTTGATGAAGAACGCGCCCGAGTGTCGCAGGAGAGGTCCCAGCGGGAAGAAGCTCAGGTTGTCGCCCGCGGCGATGAGCGGCGGCGCCAGGCCATTCGCATACAGCACGTCGGACACCAAGAGATAGTCCACGTGGCTCTTGTGCGAAGGGACGAACACCAAGGGTCCATGACGCCCCGCCTCGCGAACCCGCTCCAGACCCTCGGTGTCGACAACAATGCCGTCGTAGATGCTCTTCCAGAGCCTGTCGATCACCTGGTGAAACACCTCGACGACGTTGGTGTCGGGGACGGCGACCAGCTGCTCGAGCTCCTTGCGGGCTTCTGCTTCGACCTCGGCCAGCGGGCGGCGCTCGTGGGCCGCGGCCGAGTCGAGGTGATGGCGTACTCGGGGACTCCGCAAGAGCTCGTCTTGGATGCGAGTCGCGGTCTTGTGTCCGGGGCCGACGGCGACCACCCGCTCGCGCTCCATCCGGCGCAAGAGTGCATAGCGGATGGCGTCCGCCGCTTGTTCGTCGCTCAGATCGGTGTTGTTCGCGAGGAACGCCTGCACGTCGAAAGGCTCGCCCGCGCGCACCATCGCGTTCTTGTAGTTCACCAAGAGGCGCATCAGCTCGCGGGCGCGTCCGGGCCACTCGCTGGGTCCGAAGAGCACGTCGAGGGCGTTGCGCTTCACGTTCGCGGGCCGCTTGGTCCACACGAAGGTCTGGGGCACGAGCAGAATCGGGCGGGCGCTCTTGCGCTGGAGTTCGACCAGCGTCCGGATCAGATCGACGTCGAGCTCGCGGCCATGGCGGGCCCCGGCGACGCTGGTGTCGATCGCCTCGGGCGGACGCCGCAAGAAGAGGAGCGCGCTGTGTCCCTGCTCGATGCAGCAGCTCAGCGCGACGTCCTCGGGAACGGGTCTCTCCAACTTCAGGCGACGCTCGCCGCGGCCGAAGGGCTCGATCACCGAGAGGCCGACGTCGTTGGTGAAGCGCACCAGCGGCAGGCCGTGCTCTTTGGTGAGCCAGTCGAGCGCCAAGAAATCGAGCCACGAGAGCGAGCGGCCGACGTAGACCACCTGACCGCGATCGGCGGCCGCGCGGATGTCCGCCTCCCAGCGCTCGCCGACTTGGATGTGCGAGAAGTACGAGCGGTAGATCGAGCGCCAGAACGGCGAGGGCTCGTACACCTGCGGGCGGTACGTCTCTCCCTTCTGCTCTCCTTTCGGAGGCGATTCTTTGCGCGCGTGGAAGTCGGGCACGCGGGGAGGCTATCAGACGAGTGGCAAGGGCCGCGTCACTTGCTCGGGAGCGACAGGGTTCCCCAATTTGGCGCCGCGACCGTTCCAGCTCTCCTGCGTCAGAGCTTCGCTCCTCGGAGCCTAAGCGCGTTGGCGATCACCGAGACCGAGCTGAGGCTCATCGCCGCGGCGGCGAGCATCGGCGAGAGCAGCACGTGGAAGAAGGGATAGAGGACGCCCGCCGCGATGGGGACGCCGGCGAGGTTGTAGATGAACGCGAAGAAGAGGTTCTGGCGGATGTTCGCCATGGTCTTCACCGAGAGGCGCCGGGCCTGCACGATGCCGCGCAGATCCCCGCGCAAGAGCGTGACGTCGGCGCTCTCGATCGCGACGTCGGTGCCGGTGCCCATCGCGATACCCACGTTCGCCCGCGCCAGCGCGGGTGCGTCGTTGATGCCGTCGCCTGCCATCGCGACGATCTTTCCCTCCTTTTGGAGGGCCTCGATCTTGGCGGCCTTCTCCTCGGGCAAGACGCCCGCTATCACCTCGTCGATCTTCAGGCGCCCGGCGACGGCCTTCTCGGTGGTCGCCGAGTCGCCGGTGAGCATCACGATGCGCAGGCCCTCGCGGTGCAGCTGCTCGATGGCCTCGGCGGTGGTCTCCTTGATGGGATCGGCGACCCCGAGCAGACCAATCATGCGGCTACCCTGCGCGACGAACATCACCGTCTGTCCCTCGGCGCGGAGCGACTCGGCGCGCGTCTCGTGGGGGGCCGAATCGATATCGAGCGAACGCAACATGGCGACGTTGCCGACGGCCACCTTCTCCCCGTCGAGCATCCCGGTGACGCCCTTGCCCGTCACGGATTGGAAGTCCGTGACCTTGGTGGTGGTCACCTCGCGTGCCTTGGCGCCCTCGACGATCGCGGCGGCCAGCGGGTGCTCGCTGCTCTGCTCGAGCGTCGCGGCGACGGCGAGCAGCGCGCTCTCTTCGACGCCTTCGCTCGGCTCGACCGTGACCAGGCGGGGTTTGCCTTCGGTGAGGGTGCCGGTCTTGTCGAGGACCAAGATCTCCACCTTGCCCAGCACCTCGATGGCCTCGGCGTTCTTGAAGAGCACCCCGAGCCCCGCGGCCTTTCCCGTCGCGACCATGATCGACATCGGCGTCGCCAACCCCAGCGCGCAGGGGCACGCGATGATGAGCACCGCGATGGCGTTGATGAGCGCGTAGGCCATCGCGGGATCCGGTCCGAAGATGGCCCACACCACGAACGTGATGATCGACGAGGCGATCACCGCGGGCACGAAGTACGACGACACCACGTCGGCGAGGCGCTGGATGGGAGCGCGGCTGCGCTGCGCGTCCGCGACCAGCGACACGATGCGGGCCAACAGCGTCTCGCCGCCCACCTTGTCCGCGCGCATCGAGAGCGCGCCCGTGCCGTTCACGGTGGCGCCCACCAGCGCGTCGCCCGCGCCCTTCTGCACCGGCATCGGCTCGCCGGTGATCATCGACTCGTCGACCGAACTCGACCCATCGATCACCTCGCCATCGACGGGGATCTTCTCTCCCGGGCGCACCCGCAATGTGTCGCCGACCTTCACGTCCTCGAGTGGCACGTCCTCTTCCTTGCCGTCGCTGGCGATGCGTCGCGCGGTCTTGGCGGCCAAGCCCAGCAGGCTCTTGATCGCCGAGCCGGTCTGCTTGCGCGCCCGGAGCTCGAGGACCTGGCCCAGCAGGATCAGCGTCACGATGCTCGCGGCGGCCTCGAAGTAGACCGCCACCTCGCCGCCGTGGCCTCGGAAGGACGCCGGGAACAGACCGGGCATCACCGTCGCGACGACGCTGTAGATGAACGCGACGCTCACCCCGAGGCCGATGAGGGTGAACATGTTCGGGCTGCGGTTCTTCACCGACTTCACTGCGCGCACGTGGAAGGGCCAGGCCGACCAGAGGCAGACGGGGGTCGCCAGCGCGAGCTCGATCCAGGGGCGGGAGTGCGCGGGCAACAGACTCGAGATGGGCCGGCCTTCGAGCATGTCGATCATGCCAATCGCGACCAAAGGGACAGTGAGCACGGCCGCGAAGGCGAAGCGTCGCTGCATGTCGCGCAGCTCGTCGTGATCGCCTTCGCCCTCGGTGACCCCCGCGCGGGGCTCGAGCGCCATGCCGCACTTGGGGCAGTCGCCCGGGACATCCGAGGTCACCTCGGGATCCATCGGGCAGAAGTAGCGGCCCTTGGCCTCGACCTTCGGTCGCGTCGCGTCGGCTTTGGGCATGGCCACGCGAGGCGGCGCCGGGTTGCGAACGAAGTGCTCCGGGTCGGCCGCGAACTTTTCTTTGCAGCGGGCGCCGCAGAACCGGTAGGTCTTGCCCTCGTGCTCGAGGTGATTCTTGCTCGCCTCGGTGACCGTCATGCCACAGACGGGATCCCTTTGCGCCTCACCGGTCGCTGCGTGTTGCTGGTGTTCCATCAAACGTCGTCTCTCGTGGTGGTGCGTCCAAATACCAAGGGCGCGAGATGCAAGCGGTGTGACATGACAGTCGCACCGCGACCCAGAAGCTCAGCGCACCACCACCGAGCCTCGCAGCATGTCCATCCCGCACGCGAAGCTGAGGGCGCCGGTCGCCGGGGCGGTCACATCCACGGCGACCGGGGTCCCGAGCGGAAGATCGCGTCGGATGCCCAGGTCGGGGAACACCAATTGTTGGCCGCAGCCCTCGTCACTGGTTCGGGTGAAGACGAGGTGCAGCGCCTCGCCCGGGGTCGCGCTCACCTCGCTCGGGGTGTACCCGCCGGGGCCGACCTCGATGGCGACGTGTCGTCCGGCCGATTCGCCGGGATCGGCCGCCGACGGGGAGCTGCACGCGAGCGCCAGGGCGGCGAAGGTGATGGTGGCGAGTTCATTCAGGCGAGTCCGAAACATGGGGGTCTCCTTCGTGGGGGGTCGGGATTGCGGGAGTCGGTGGTCCGGCTCCGGTGAGCTCGGCGTAGTCCGGGATGAGGCGGTATGCGCGATGGCGCGCCCAGAGGTAGGCGGCGATTCCCAGGACCAGAGCGGAACCTCCGAGGGCCCCTCCGGTCATGAGCCACGCGTGGCCGAGATCGGTGTAGAGCCACGCGCCGAGTACGATGAGTAGGGTAGCGGCTCCCAGCGACACCGACCGGAGGATGCGCAACAGCTCGCGGTGGACGTCGGGCGAGGTCTCCAAGAGCCTCTGGTGCAGCAGCTCCTCCAAGCGCCAGTAGGTGTAGATCACGGGGATGATCTCGAGGGTGAGGAACGCGCTCGTGATGAGTCCACCGACCATCGGTGCCGCGATCCGGCGCATCACGTCAGCGCCCGAACCGGTGGACCACAGGATGGGCAGCAGGCCCACCAGCATCGTTCCCACGGTCATCAGCTTGGGCCGCACCCGCTGAATCGTTCCTTCGGCGTGCGCTTCGATGATGTCGGCCAGAGAGCGGATACGCCCATCGGCCCTGCGTCGCTCGTACGCCTGGTCGATGTACACAATCATCACGACACCCGTTTGGGTGGCGAGGCCGACCAACGCGATGACTCCCACCCACACGGCGGTGGAGAGGTGATAGTCGAGGAGGTACAGCGCCCACACGCTGCCCACCAACGCGAAGGGCACAGACGCCATGACGATCAGCACCTCGACGAAGTTCCGGAACTGAAGCCAGAGGAGCACCAGGATCAGCAGGAGGGCCAAGGGGACGAGCACCCGCATGCGCGCTTGCATCTCGAGGAGTTGGGTGTACTGCCCAGTCCAGTGGACCCGACCGCCGCGGGGAATCGTGAGGTGGCCGTCGGCGACGTCGGCATCGACGGCGGCTCGAGCGCGCTCGACGTAACTCCCTAGGTCCGCGTCCTCGTCGATGTCGACGTACACGTAGCCCACCAGCATGCCGCCCTCGTCGCGGATCATGGCCGGGCCGGCCTCGATCGAGACGTGCGCGACCTCGCCGAGGCGGACGCTCCCCCCTGCGGGCACCGGGAGCAGGGCATCCTCGATCGCGGGGACACTGGATCGGAAGTCCTCGGCATAGCGGACGGTGACGTCGATGCGGGTGCGGCCCTCGATCGTGGTGGCTACGCGCGCGCTGCCGATCGCGGTCTCCACCACGTCGTGGACGTCTCGGACCGAGAGTCCAAAGCGAGCCAGCGCGTCGCGATCGGGTACGACGTCCACGTAGCTGCCGCCCTCCTGTCGCTCGAAGAACGCGCTCCGGGTCCCGGACACACCCCGCAACACTCGCTCGATGCGCGCTCCTGCGGCCTCGATCTCCGTCATATCCCGACCGAAGATCTTCACCCCGACCGGGGTCCGGATTCCGGTGGCCAGCATGTCGATCCGGTTGCGGATGGGTTGGGTGAACGCGTTGGTCCAGCCGACCAACCGCAGTCGAGTGTTCATCTCCTCGACGAGCTCCTGCCGCGTCAGCGGGCGAAACTCGGGCCAAAGCGGGGTGAGCGCGGGACGAATCCACGCGGGGGACCAACCGTGCCACCACCGGCGCAAAAAGCGGGTACGCCACTCGGAGGTGGGCCGGAGGATGACGGTCGTCTCGACCATCGAGAGCGGCGCCGGGTCAGTCGGGGTGTCCGCGCGCCCCACCTTGCCCAGCACGGCTTCGACCTCGGGGAACTCGGCGAGGATCGCGTCCTGGAGCTGGAGCTGCCGGCGGGCCTCTTCGATGGAGATGCCGGCGAGTGTCGTGGGCATGTAGAGGAGATCGCCCTCATCCAGCGGAGGCATGAACTCGGAGCCCAAGCGTGGATAGAGCGGGACGGCGGATGCGACGGCCAACGCGCCGATCAATACCGTGGTCTTGGGGTTGGCCAGCGCCATGTGCACGAAGGGGGCGTAGATTCGCCGGATGACGCGCGAGACCGGGTGTTGGTCTTCGGAGCGAATCTTGCCCTGAAGCAGGTAGTCGCGGAGCGCGGGGGCGACCGAAATCGAAAGCAGCGCCGCCGAGATCATCACGCAGGTCTTGGTGAATGCCAGAGGGATGAAGAGGCGTCCCGCTTGCCCGGTGAGGCCGAAGACCGGCAGGAACGAGACGGCGATGATCAGCAGGGAGAAGAAGATCGCGGGCGTGACCTCGGCGGCGGCCTCGGCGAGCAGCTTCGAGCGCGCTTCGGGGGTCAAGTTGGGGGGCGCCCGCTCGAGGCGCTTGTGGGCCGCCTCGATCATGACGATCTCGGCGTCGACCGTGGCGCCGATGGCGATGGCGATCCCGCCCAACGACATGATGGTCGCGGGGATGCCGAAGAGCGCCATCGGAATGAACGCGATGAGCACTGCGAGGGGCAAGGTGAGGATGGGCAGGAGCGCCGAGCGCACGTGCAGCAAGAAGCCGAGGATGACCAAGGCCACCACGATCATCTCCTCGGTGAGCGAGTGTCGCAGCGTCTCGATCGCCCGACGGATGAGCGGCTCTCGGCTGTACACGCCGCGGAGCTCGACGCCGGGTGGGAGCGAAGCGCGGAGCTCTTCCATGCGTGTCTCGACTCGCTGGATCACCTCGAGCGCGTTCTCTCCGTAGCGCATCACCACGATGCCGGAGACCACGTCTCCCTCGCCGTTCCAGTCGGCGGCGCCGCGCCTCAGGGCCCCGCCCAGCTGGACGGAACCCACGTCACCCACGCGGAGAGGTACGCCATCGTCGCTGACCCGGAGCACCGCGGACTCCAAGTCAGCGGCGCTCCCCACGTAGCCTCGTCCTCGGACGAAATGCTCGCGCTCGGAGATCTCCAGCAGGCGACCGCCCACCTCGCCGTTGGCACTTCGCACCGCGTCCCCGACCTCACGGAGCGATACGCCGAGCGAGAGCAGGCGGGAAGGGTCCAGGGTGACCTGGTATTCGGGGACGAAGCCGCCCACCGGAGCGACCTCGGCGACACCTGGGACACTGGCGAGCGCATATCGCAGGGAGTCATCGTGCAGGGTGCGGAGCGCGCCCAGATCGTGCTCGCCCGTGGGGTCCAAGAGCACGTACTGGTACACCCAGCCGATGCCGCTGGCGTCCGGACCCATCCGGGGCGTGACCCCATCGGGGAGCTCGCCCCGCACGGTGTCGAGGTATTCGAGCACCCTCGAGCGAGCCCAGTAGGGATCGGTCCCTTCGTCGAAGACCACGTACACGAAGCTCATCCCGAACATGCTCTGTCCCCGGACGTCGACGACGTGGGGCCCACCGAGTAACGCGGTGACGATGGGATACGTGATCTGATCTTCGATGAGGGTGGGAGATCGTCCCGGCCACTCGGTGAAGACCACCACCTGCGCGTCCGACAGATCCGGAATGGCATCCAGGCGCAGGCGCGACATGGAGAGCCAGCCGGCGGCGCCGAGTACGACGCCCACGAGCAACACCAAGGCTCGGTGGCGCGCCGAGAGCTCGATGATGCGCGCTATCACCGGGGCGGCTCGCCATGGTCGTGCCCGGGAGGTGCACTGGTCGGCGCCGATTCCTCCGAAACGCTGGGGCCGAGCGCTCCGGCGAGGCGGCTCTCCGAGTCCAACAAGAACCCGCCGCGCGAGACCACCCGCTCGCCCTCTTCGAGCCCAGCGAGGACCGCGACGTCGTCTCCGAAGAGGGAACCTACGGTGATCTCTCGCGGTTCGAAGAGGCCCGGTCGCGCCTCGACGAAGACGTAGCGGGCGCGACCGCGGTCGAGCACCGCATCGCGGGGAATTAGCAGCCGACTCCTAGCGAGGCCCTGCGCCACGACGTCTCCGATGGTTCCGGGGCGCAGCCGACCGTCCGCGTTCTCGGCGAGGAAGACGACGTCGGTGCCCCGCGAGCTGGGGTCGAGGGTGGGCTCGACGAACGC
>Ga0105047_10000124_pt1 | contig 105614 bp, 98 predicted proteins | sample MAT04_FD_78384 | JGI IMG/M metagenome (GOLD analysis project Ga0105047, IMG submission 78384) | Freshwater microbial communities from Lake Fryxell liftoff mats and glacier meltwater in Antarctica - MAT-04 (megahit assembly) | ecosystem: Environmental > Aquatic > Freshwater > Ice > Liftoff... | reverse complement strand
TCCATCCCGCCGTACTTGCGCTTCCACAAGTACAACGTGTTGGGCGAAATACCGTGCTTGCGGCAAACCTCGGCGTTGGTGCAGGTCTCCGACGCGGCTTCCGCAAGAATCCGCACCACCTGCTCTTCCGAAAACTTCGATTTCTTCATCTTGACTCCGATATCCCGAAGTCTAATCTTTTCAACGGCCCACTTTCCGGGGGGCAGACCACTTTGATGCTGGCTTGGGCCACGTCGGACCGCGCCGTTTACCTGGTCTATCCCACCACCTGGGCAGTCCCGTCCGACCCCCAAGTCGCCTTGGAGGGAGCTCAGCGTTGCTGAATTCGAGCCTAACTTAGGCGCTGCCGGTCTGAGACAACAGCACGGCGTAGCCGTCCGGGTCGGCCACCAGCATGGAACGTTCGCCGGTCACTTCGCCTTCCATCCCGCGCAGGATGTTTACTTCCTGCGTGGCCACCCGTTCGGCCAGCTCCACCAGGTTGCTCACTTGGAACTTCAAGAGCACCCCGCCGCTACGCGCGTCCGGGCCGTGCTCAGGATCCTCGGGCTGTTGCACCAGCAAAATCTCGGTGGACCCCGCCAAGAGGTAGGCCAATCGGTGTCCCTCAAACCAATCTTCGCGACACACCGCCAGCCCCAGTAGGCCGGTGTAGAAGGTCAGCGACCGACCGACGTCATGAACGTCCAAGATAAGGTGAGAAAGAACCGTGCCCATGCCCTGCAAGTCATTTTAAGTTCGGCATGTCCCCCGGAACTCCTGCCCATAACCAGAGTAATGCGTAACAAAGTTGTCCCGAGGTCCGATCGGTTCCTGACGGACCGATCGCAGGCTCCATAATGAAAACCACTATGCCATCGGATGACCTCTCGGCCCTGTACCGGTTGCACCGCATCGACAGCGAACTCGTGGACCTGAAGCTGCGCGCGGCAAGTTATGACCCCACCACGGAAGTTCGCGCCCAAATTGAGGCCTTCCGCCCGGAGTACGACGACACTGTCGGACGCTACAAGACGGCCAAAGCCCAAGCCGCCGAAGGCGAACACCACCAGCAACTGATCGACGAGAAGCTCAAGCGCCTCGACAAGGAGTTGTACGGCGGGACCATCGTCAACCCGCGCGAGGTCGTGACCTTTGAGGGCGAGATCAAGGTGCTCAAGGCCCGTCGCGCCGAAATCGACGAGCAACTTCTCGAACTGTGGGACGCGATTCCCACCCTCGAAACCGCCGCCCGGGCGGCGCAAGCCCGCATGAAGGTTTTCAAGGCGGACTTCGAGCGCCTGCGGCAAGACGGGATGGGGGAGCAACAGCGCATGAAGACGCGCTACGCCCTGGTCGCGCGCGATCGGGCCGCCGCCGCGGCCGGCGTGTCGACGGGCTTGCTGGCCCAGTACGACGCGATTCGCCAGCGACAGGGCGGCATCGGCATGGCCGAAGTCTCGCCCCGACGGTCCTGCACCCGATGCGGCAACCTGCTGGCCGAGCGGATCCGCGACGCCGTCGCCCGAGACCGTCTAACGACCTGCGAGTCGTGCCACCGAATCCTCATCCAGGTGGTGCCCGATGCCTAACGGGCGAGCCCTGGGCCTGGCGATACTGGTGGGGCTTGCCGGCTGCGCCAAGTTCCCCTCCACGCCGGTGGACACTGCCGGGTTTCGGATGGTCGTAAGTCTCCGCACCGATGGGGCGATTCGCACGGGTCAGGAGCCGGGCTCTAGCGGCGTGCCGTACGTATACATCGTCGCCTTTCGGTTCAGCGAATTGGATAGCCCCATCGACGAGGGGCCTTTGCCCGTGATTGGTGCTCCGTGGGGTAACGGCTTTGTGGCCGGCAACGCCACCCATTTTATGAGTTGGGACCCGACCCAGGCCAGCGAGTACACCGTCTACCAATTCGCCGACGCCACCCTGCAAAACTGGACACCGATCGGGGTTCCCGTCAACTTCGATCGGGTCGAAACGGGTGATGATCTGATCCGGTTTGAGGTGACGCTGGGGCAATTGGTTCCCGACCCGGCGGCCAGGGCACGCATCCGCAGCGTGCAAATCAACTTCCTCACCATGGACCGCATCCCCTTGGGAGGGAGCGGCGGCAAGCGATGGGACGCACTGGGCGATGCCCGCCTCCCCAGCCAAATCAACGCGACCGTGACGATTCCGTTGAACACGACGGGCCTATACGATAACGTCCGATCGGGGGCGCTGGAGCCCCGCGGGGACCAGTCCGAACCCTCACTCGACCTCGTCGACTGGTCCATCGACGTCCGCCGCTAGGGGATTTCCCAACGAGGCTCCGTGCCAGGCTTCCTCGCGGAGCGTGCGCGGGCTCATGCCAGTCGCTTCGCGCACCAGCCGCGAAAAGTGAAACGGCGTGCGAAAGCCCATCCGATCGGCGATCACGGCTACCGGCAAGCCGGTCTCCCGCAGCATATCCACCCCGCGCTGAGTTCGAATCCGCCAGAGGTCCCGCGCGGGCGTGGAGCCGTACTGCTGGCGCCAGAGCCGAATGAGGTGCGGAGTCGAAACCAGCGCTGCATCGGCAATCTCAATCACGGTAAGGGAGCGCCCGATCTGGGCCTCCATGAAGGCCCGCGCCCGCTGAAGGGCCTCGGGCTCAGTGTGCCGCCCGCGCATCAGGACGTACTCCATCAGGTACGCCCGAATCACTGTGAGGCCCAAGTCATCCAGAAATGCGTTCGCCGGCGGTCCAATATCCTGCGGAATCCCCAGGCCGATTTCGATCAAGTTCGAGACGCGATCCGAGAGCGGTTGAACCCCGCCAGGGGGCGGCAGCGTGGCCTGATCCGACGACGATATGGCCCCGGTCGCCAAGGAACACCAGGTATGCAACGTTTCCCGCTCCCGCGTAAATCGAAATTCTTCCTGAGTGCCGGGGTGTAGCAAGGTGATCTGCCCCGCATTGACTCGGGTATCCCGTCCGTCAATCCGAATCTGCACCTCCCCCCGCATCACCGCCACAAGCTGATAGTCGGACTGACGGCGTGGGCCAAACGCCCCCCCCGGCGCGTAGCGCGCTTGGCCGAACACGGCCACGCGACCCCGACGCATCCGATCAACTGCAGATAGGTTTGTGCGCAAACGCTCCATTGGTTTCACCCCTATCATGCGCTATTGTTATCCACTAAGATGACTTTTTCCAGTTTGAACACCCGCGCCGAAGCCCGGCAGCTCAAAGCTTGGGAATCCTGGGTGGATGGCCCCCCGGCCGGCACTTTTCGGGGTCCCCTCTCGGCGGAAGCGGTCCGCTTCTTCCACGAGCAAGGATTCCTGGTCCTGGAGGACGCGTTAAGTGCCGGCGAAGTGACCGCTCATCGAGCCGAAGGCGTGGCCATCTGCCGCGAGGCTCGCGGCCCGGTCCACGGGGCGTTCCCCGCTGTGCCGGGGGAGACGGACGACGACGTGATGCGCCGCTACCTGTGCATCCACTTTCCCCATAAAATCAGCCCGCTCATGACGGAGTCTTTGGCCCACCCTGCGATTGTGGACGTACTGATCAAGGTCATCAGCCCAAACGTCAAGTGCATGCAGTCCATGCTGTTCATCAAAGGCGCGGGCAAGCCCGGTCAGGCCTGGCACCAAGACGAGATTTACATTCCCACCCGCGACCGATCCCTTACGGGCGGCTGGATTGCCCTGGACGATGCGACTGTGGAGAACGGGTGCCTTTGGGTAATTCCGGGCTCCCACCGCCGGGGAATCCTGTTCTTGCAAGAGGAACACGACGACCGTCGGTTTGACTGCTCGGCCGAGGCACGCGGCTTCCCTTGGACGAACGACGACGCGGTGCCGGTGGAGGTAAAAGCCGGAAGCATCGTGTTCTTTAACGGCTATCTCCTGCACCGGTCGCTGCCCAACTACGCTTCGGCGGGTTATCGTCGGGCGCTGGTGAACCATTACATGAGCGCCGAGAGCTTCCTGCCCTGGGCGCTCGAGCGGGACCAGAACTCTCCCCACGTCGCCATCGCCGATAATCGCGATGTCATCCTGGTGGCGGGGCAGGACCCATACACCTATAAAGGCACCGAGAACCGCAACGGGGTACACGTCCGTCCCAGCGGAGAGGGCGGGTGCGGCAACGCGGAGCGGAACGCCGAAGCTAAGCTTTAGGGCGCGAGCTCGTTCGGGTCCATCGTAGCCACAGCCCCCAGCCTATCGCGGCGATGACCAGGCTCAGGATCTGACCCATGTCCATGCCCGCGAACGCGATCGGTTCCTCGCGCCAGATATCGGTGAAGGCCCGAGAGAGCCCATAGGCCATGAGAAACATCGCGGACAGTAATCCTGGTTTGGCTTCTGGTCCCCACCGGTGACGTAGCCAAGTCAAGAGTCCCGCCACCACGAACAGCGCGACCGAAGAGTAAAGCTCGGCTGGGTGACGCAGTTGCTGGTCCACGCTGGGATAGATCACCCCCCAGCTCTGGTGGGTCGGGCGACCCCACAACTCGGCGTTGATGAAGTTCGCGATGCGGCCAAAGCCTAACCCTAGGGCGGCAGGAATGGTCAACGCGTCGGTCAGCGGCCAGTACGGCAGGCGATCGCGTCGGGCCGACCAAACCACCGCCAGCAGCACGCCCGCGAGTCCGCCAAAGAAGGCCATGCCCCCTTCCCAGATTCTTAAGGCAAACATCGGGTCCCGCATCAGCTGACCCGGGTTCTGGAGCACATAGCCCAACCGACCCCCGCCCACCACACCGATGATCAGGGCAAAGATCAGCCGATCCAGCGCATCCTGACCGAGGCCCGGCACCCGGTTCCGCTGGGCCGCCCGCCGCAGCGAGAGGTAGCCCAGCACGAAGCCCAGAACGTACGCCAAGCCGTACCACCGGAGACCAATCGGTTGGCCCCCGATCTGAACGGAGAAGAGAAACGGCGAGAAGTGGTTAACGAAGACCATGGACTACGCGGAAACGAGAGTTACTTGCGAAAGAGGGTGTACACCCCGACCACGATGAGAAACACCGCAAAGGTTCGCTTCATGGTGAGGGGATCCAGCGAGAGCGCGAAACGTGAGCCGAAGATCGCCCCAACGACGAACCCCCCGGCGATGAACGCGCCAATGCGGATGTCCGCGTTCCCATCCTTCCAATAGTTGTAGAGCGCAGCCGCGCCGACCGGAGCCAGCAACGCCACTAGCGACGTGCCCTGCGCCCGGTGCTGGGTGAACTGCATAAAGTAGATTAGGCACGGCACGATAATAATGCCGCCCCCAATGCCGAAGAGGCCCCCGGCAACACCCGCGGCAACCCCGATGGCCAGGGCCACCACGATCTCAATCATGCCCGAAAGCGTACCTGCGAGCTCGCTCCTCTGGGTGAGGGCCTAGCCGGGGCCAGGTTCGACTACCGGGATCTTCGGCCGCCGCCGCCCGAGCTCCACCACCGTGATCAAACTCACCACGGCCATCACGCTCAGTAGAGTAGCGGTGGCAATCTTAGGAGAACCCTGCAAAACACCTTGCCACGCCACCACGCTTCGCCACGTAAACGTTCCGGCGAACAGCAGCGTAAACGCGAGCATCAGCCAGTGCGTCGGGCTCTGGATCGCGGCGGGACCGCGTCGACTGACCATTACAAGGGCCCAGATCACCAATCCCGTCAGTAGCCCCGAAAGAATCGCCGTCTTACCACGCGCACTAAAACCCGTGCTGGCCCAACCCAGCACCCCCGCGGCGATCAGGAATGCCCCGTAGGCTAAACCGATCTTGCGAACACTCTTCATCGCTTCCGTACTACGCAAGCCGATTGGCGACCATTCCGCACCTTGCTCCGGTACGCTGATCCTTGGCCCATGTCCATCGAAGACTATGATTACCTGGTGATTGGGAGCGGCCTTGCGGGGCTAACGTTTGCCCTGAGGGCAAGTGCCCACGGTCGCGTGGGACTCTTGACCAAAGCCGAGTTATTCGAGAGTAACACGAGCTATGCCCAGGGCGGGATTGCCGCCGCCGTGGGAGAAACCGATAGCTGGCGCTTGCACGAGACGGACACGCTGATTGCCGGGGGCGAGATAAACGACCGCGCGGCGGTGCGCCACTTGGTGCAAGAGGCCCCGGCGGCCATCGAGTGGCTCATCGAGATCGGTGCCCGATTTGACCAAGCCGACGGCGCGGGAGCGATGCATCAACTCACCCTGGGCCGGGAAGGTGGTCACAGCCGCCACCGAATCGTCCACCACGCGGACAACACCGGTTGGGAGATTGAGCGGGCCGTCACGGAGGCCGTCCGCCAGAACCCGAACATCCTCATTCGCGAGAACGCCTTTGTAACGGACCTGATGGCCCACGAGGGCCGGGTGAGTGGCGCGCTGGCGGTGTTGCCTGAAGTCGGCCCAAGGGTTTTCCGCGCCCGGCAAACCTTCCTGGCAACCGGAGGGTGCGGCCGAATGTACCGCCATACCACCAACCCCCGCATCGCAACGGCCGACGGGATTGCCCTGGCCGACCGGGTTGGCGCCGAGATCACCGGGATGGAGTTCGTGCAGTTCCATCCCACAACGCTCTACCACGAGCAGCTCCGCAATTTTCTCATCACGGAAGCCGTCCGGGGAGCCGGCGCACTCTTGCGAAACCACGAGGGCACTCGATTCATGTACGACTACGATGCGCGCTTGGAGCTCGCCCCGCGCGACGTGGTCTCCCGGGCCATTGATGCCGAGATCAAACGGCTGGAGACCTGGTGCGTTTATCTGGACCTCACCCACCTTGAACCCAGCGATATCCACGAGCATTTCCCCACCATTGAGGCGAAACTTCGTGGCATTGGGATTGAAATGCACAAGCACTGGATTCCCGTGGTCCCCGCCCAGCACTACAGTTGCGGGGGCGTCGTCACGGACTTAGACGGTCACACCACCGTTCCCGGTTTGCTGGCGGCCGGCGAAGTGACGTGGACCGGTGTGCATGGGGCCAACCGTCTCGCCAGTAACAGCCTGCTAGAGGCGCTGGTATTTGCCGCCGCCGCCGCCGATTGGTGCGCCGACCACGAACGCGAAGTGCCCGTACCCATCGGCCCCGCACCCGATCTACCTCGGTGCATGCCGGAGACCGATGCCGTGCACTTGCGGCGTCGGCTACAAAAGCTCATGACCCAGCACGTGGGTATCGTGCGCAGTGATGCGGGACTCGCGACGGCCCAGAGGACCCTTTCGACGTTACAGACCGAGTACGCCAACCGGGCGAACGCGCCGTTCGACATCTACAGTGCCGAGACCAAGAATTTGCTGGATGCCGCCCACCACGTGGTTCAGGGAGCCCTGCGCCGGCGCGAGAACATCGGTTTGCACTTCAATACCGACCTCGTCTCAGTTCACGCCGAAACCAAGTAGTTCAAACCCGAAACGCCGGGTCCGCGCGGAGTAGCTCACGCCGAGCTCGCGGAACCCAAGCCGGTAGCCCACGAGGGCCGTCCACTCGTCGTAGCTGGAACTGAGGTATCGGTCCATCGAATACTGCATCATTACGCGCCAGTCCCGCGTGAATCGGTAAGAGCCTTCCGCGTAGGCGTTGAGCCGGTCGACATCCAGCGAACGGGTGCCCCGGAGCGAAAGGCTGGTGTTGCCCAAGCCGTGGTAAATCGACGCGCTAACGGAGTGCCTACCTAAGTAATCGCCCCCGCTGCCGCCATCGCGGTACTCGTACGTACCGACCAACGAGGTGGCCCGCATGAGCTGAGTACTGAGCGTCGTGGTCAAACCCGACGTAAGGCCGTTCAGCACGTTATGGCCCGACTGCTGCCCCACATAGAGCGACGCGTTCACGGTGGAGCTCCGCCCCAGCGAAATCGGCGACATCTGCACGCGGTTTCGCACCTGCGTGGCCGAACTCGTGCGCGTCGTTCCCGTCCGCGTGAAGCGGTCCTGAGCGTGACTCACCCCGAGGTACATCTGAAATGGTCCGCCGATGGAAATCGGGTCTAACTCGGCCGTCACCATGTGCTGATCGTTGCGAAACCTGGCGCCGGATAGGGACTGCCCGATGTTGCCGGAGTAGCCCACGCTGTAGCCCCGGAGCCGGTGGTCGTAGCCCACCGTGCCGTACATCGACCGGTGGGCCGGAAAGGTGAGGGACGAAATGAGCGTGGAATTATGGTTAGGTCGGAGGAAGTGCCGAAACGTCGGACTCCAGTCGGACCGCCCCAGCCCGCTCATTACGAACGACCCCTCACTCCGATCACCCTGGTTCCACCGGAACTCGTAATCCAAGAACGTACCGCCCGCTACGCCGCCGCCGGTGCTGTACGGGGTGCCCGATCGGAACCGAACCACACTGCTTTGGCCGGGCCGAAGGTCCAAGTAGTGCGGGTAGTTGATGGCCAGCTGGTTGCCGGTGACGTTGATGAATTGATCCGAAATCACCGGACTCGTGGAGTTCGCGTTGATTTGAAAGAGCTGAACCCGCAAGATACGGTTCCCGCCCACGTAGACGTCGGCCTTTTGGAACTGGAGTTCTCGCCCGGGCAGGACAAAGGCTCGGCGAGAGTTGATCAGCGTCATCGAGTTGCTGAGATCGCGAAACTCAAACGACGGATTCGTTGGGCGGGCGTCTAGCTTAACCAGCTGATCTGACTCAATCCTAACGTAGCCCAGGCGCTCACGTTCAAATGTTTCGACCCGAATGCCCGTCCCGACGTTGGCCGCATACCGTCGCCCTTGGCTGAGGACACGGGTCAGACCGACGCCCGATCGGGTGCGGAGGGAGTAGGCGAGTTCGTCGAACTCCTTCCACTCTCCGCCCACGCGCAACCGGGCGCGCTTGGCCCGTACATCGTACCGGTTTACATCCAACTGCAGGTCGTCGGCTTCGATGTCGGTTTTCCGGTAGGAAAGCCTTACCCCGCGACCAGCGGCGGCGGCCTCTAGCACCTGAAGCTCAGGGGAGTAAGTCATGAACCGCGCGGCGTAGACCTCGATAAACTCGGTCAAGTTGGAAAGCTGCTCTTGGCTCGTAACAAATTCCACTTCGGCCGAGCCGGTGGCGTTGTATTGGAGCGCGCTGGCCGTAACGGTGCTTTTGCCCGGAATGCCCGGAGCGACCAGAATGCCCACCGCATAGCCATTCACGGTGGTGACCACGTCCTGCCGGAACCGACCAAATCGGCTGCCGAACACGACCTGGGTGCCATCGGGCACCGACTTCCCGGTGCGATCCCGAATTTCGGCCGAGATGTTGATGGTGCTGCGTTGGTCAGCCACCGCAATGGCCGGATAAACGGTCATCCGCACGGTGCCGTTCTGCGCGGCTACCGTGATCGCCGTTCCGAGAAAACTGAGGAGGACGCAAACGAACACCAGCATCCCCCGAAGGAGGATGCTGGTGTGACGGTTCCCGGTTGCGGTCATGAACGAAGGACGTGTGAATCCATGAAGGATTACCGAACAACGTTCACGGGCACAATCTTTCGAACCCTTTCGCCCGAATCGGTCTCGGCAAGGATCTCGACTCGATAGGCACCTGGGGCCACCGAACGGTTCGCATTATCGCGCATCGTCCAGATGGCCGTGTTCTCTCCGGCATTATCGGCCCGACCGCGTGAGACGGTGTACACCTCTCGGCCCGTGCCACTCAACACGCGGATGGTCGTTGTTGCCTGAGCGCTGAGGCTATAGGCAATCGTGAACGGGGCCCGCGGATCGCGTCCCGGACGCGTCACGAGGACGTTACCGATGACGGCCCGACCGGCGGTGCCCGGCTCAAGCTTGACCACGAACTCGCGGGTACCCGGCTCATCCATGCGGAACGTGTAGTTGCTGGAGAAGCGGAGGTCCCGAACGGTCTTCGTCGCCGGATCGGTCAGTTGCAATCGAGCGTTGCGCGGCACGCTCCCGATGTTCGGCCAGGTCAGAGTGACCTCACCGGCTTCTCGGGCATTGACCTTAACGGTCCACTCGTGACGCTTTGCGTTGGTCTCGAAGGCGCTGGACAGCCGCGAGGGCTTACCCATCAACTCGCCATCTACGGCCAGTTCGATCTTGCCCTTTGGCGAGCGCGGGGGTTCGGGGGTCGTCAATCGAATGACGTCCTTCGTCGTTCCCGCGACACCAACGTAGTTGTTCGCGTCCATTCCGTCGTTCAGACGGGCCGAAAGTTGCAATCGCCACTGCTTCTCGGACTGTCGCCAAGCTGGAGCGGTCGCCGTACGGCTGGAACCCGGCAGGCCCGGGACAAAGACGGCGGGCCAGATCAAACGAATCGGCTGGAACGAGGTCACGAACACCCAGTAGCCTCGATTTGGGCTCATGAGTTCCGCCCCACTCTCGGTGTACTGGTAGGTACCCGAGTTCGGATCTTCCGGATTTCTAAGCCAGTAGGCCAGGCTCGGGCTGATCAACTGGTTGTCGATCAGTTGCTGCCACGTCAACGAGTTGCGGGGATCATCCTCGGCGACACCCACAAGTTGCCCGAACGGAACCGGGTAGTTGTAGGGGTTGCCGATCATGTTCCAACCCGGCCTCAGCGTAGTGGCGAGGCCACCACTTGTGGTGTCGGTCGGAACTTGGGCGCCCTGGAGAACCGTGTAGCCCTGGTCGCTGAGGGGAACAATCCAGACGCCTTGACCGCGTTCGGCCGAGATCGCCGGAACGTATTCCCCGAGGTCCGGATCCCAACGGTAAGCCAAGTAGTCGCGCCCTGACGCCAAACCGAGAATTGCATCCAGCGATGAGTCGGCGAACGACCACGGCATGGTTACAAAGTTTGCGCCTTCGGCCAGTCGTATTCGCGCCGAAGCCGAAACCAGCACGGTTCCAGGAAGAACCTTACGCTGGCTGGGAATAGGCTGAATCGTCACGGTGTATGGCAATGCGCCGAGTTGGGTGCCGTCCGTTTCGACGGTCCAACCCACCGAACCAATCGTATTCGGCTCAATCCGCGAGATCAGTTGCGTCGCTTCTTGACCGGCCGCCAAGCGAAGTCCGCTGTTCTCGGGGAACGAGATGGACATGCGTACGTTGCTGAGGGGCACTTCTTGGTCAATCGTCGCGAACTGGTTGTCCACGTACGAGAAGATTTGAAAAGAAGTGGGCGAGCCGTCAATCGGCGCTTCCACGATTCGTGGCGCGTCGACGAGGGCTGCATACGGCAAGTCATAGTTCGCGTTAGCCCACGGGCTACGCAGGTAATGCACGATGTCGCGGGTCTGCCCCGGAGCCAACACTTCCACGCGGAAGGTTTGGACAAACGCCACTTCGTCAAGACCAATGTCGGCCCGATTAAGTAACGGATCCGGATTTACCGACAGCACAGGGTCACCCTGGCCAGGGTCAGTAATTACGCGGGTCCGCATCAGCATCGCCACGCCGGGGTCTCCTATCAGACCGGCGCCGCCAGTGCCGTAGTGGTTGCCTACGATAAAGTGGTCCACACGAGTGGCGTCTTCAGTGACGTTCTCGTACGGCTGGTTATCAATCCGAAGACCGTAAGCGTTCGTTTGACCGAACATGAAGTCCGTGAACGCGGGAAAATCGCCTTGGCTGGAGAGCCAAGCCATCTCATCGCGCAACGGTTTAGTTTGCGGTGTAGTGTTGAAACCAACGTAGATCCCAGGTCCGGGTCCGAAAACCTTGGGGATGCCAGAAATCGTACTGAGCAGCGAGTTGGCTTGCGTTGCTCCGCCGACGTCCGCGTTTAGCTGGCCGGTCGTCGAGTTCGTACCGGTGCGCATGCCCACGTAGGCACCGAAGCGAAGTCCCGTACGCAACGGCGCAGTGCCGAGGTTACGCAGGCGCCATCGCATGCGAACGGCATCGCCGATAACCCTGGCTTCAAGCGTGGTCTCAACGTCGCCCTCGCGCTGGCTACCAATGAAGTAGCGGTTCGAAAGCCCCGTAAACGCCGAGCCTGAGGCCGTAAAGAGCGCCGACTTGGTGTCGTCGGCCGCCGTGGGATCAGCGTATCGAATGATCCGTGCGTAGCAGTAGTCGCCCGCGGCATCTACCGGTGCACCAACGGTCAAATATAAGTTGTCATCAAAGCCCGACTGGCGCGAACCAACCGGTCCATTGTAAATCGCAAAGCGACCCGGCGCCGGAAGTGACCGCGCCGGATCGTAGCAGGGGCCGCCGTCACCACCGTACGTGACCGTCCCCGAAACGCCCATCACGATATTGATGAAGTCGTTGCCGATCGGCCGTACGGTGCCGTAGTCGTCCGAGTAGGGTGTCGTGTTCTCGGGGTCGATGCATTCAAAGAACCACCCTCTCGCGAACTGGGCGCGAGCCGGTACCGCCGACAACACCAACAGAGCGGCCAATCCCGCCAATTCAAACAGTCTCTTACTTCGCATGGGCTTCGAGTAGTGTTAGACCTTGCGGGATGCTTCCCTGCTGCAAGGCCGGTTTCGGGACCCCCACAATCGCTTGCGAGGGTCCCAAAACATCCGACGTCCTAGGGGGCCGGAGGATTCGCCGGTCTCTGGAAACGGAGCGGGGCACTAAAAATATAGCGCTCGCCGTTGATCGAAACCGGGCCGGGCTTGTCGTTAAGGTTGCGGGCACCGATGCGCCAGTAGATGGTTCGGCTCGACGGGAATACCGTCGTCGACTCGCGGACGGCTCCGGGGCTTGAGACAGTACCGGTTCCGGCCGAGTCAACCCACTTATTTACCGTCGCGGTTTGATTCGCCGGGAACTGCGGATTGGGCGAGAACTGCAGAACGTACTCCAGCAGAATGCTCGTAACCGAACCGCGAACCGAGTCGAAGCGGAACACCGTCGGAGTCGCTACCGTGACGTCATTCTCCGGCGATCGGAGAACTGGCCTGAGTAACGGGGTTGCCGTACCAACGGCCGCCGTGCGGGTGCTGACATAGTAGCACCAGCCACCCGTACCACCCGTCGTGCCGCCGGTCGTGCCACCACCCGTAGTGCCGCCACCGGTCGTGCCGCCACCCGTGGTGCCGCCACCGGTCGTGCCACCACCCGTAGTGCCGCCACCCGTGGTGCCACCACCCGTGGTGCCGCCACCGGTCGTGCCGCCACCCGTGGTGCCACCACCCGTGGTACCGCCGGAGGTGCCGCCACCAAAGTCAGGTGATTCCAGCGCACTGACGCGATAAACCAATTCGATGGAGTAGGCGTAGGGCCTTCCGGCCGCGATAGCCGTTCGGGCGACACTGTCGCCACCCGGGAGGGCCGGACAGGTTGCTCCCGGACCGATGTCCGTAAAGCTGTAGTACGTCAAGTTGCCCAGGGCATTCCCGTCGTCCACGTAGTTAGATGCGGTACCGGTTGCCACGGCCACAGGAGTATCCGGCACGTCATCGCGCCAAATTTGCCAGTTGAAGCGAGTCTGGTTGCCCTTCACAAAGGCATCCGGACGCCAGCTCAACTGAACTGCTGGTAAGTCGTTCGGCAGCACGGTTGCCTCCGAGGACAGCGACGTGACGATCGACGTGTTTCCACCTCGGCCTTGACCGAGTAAGAAGACCGCGATGCCAAGCACCAATAGGACGGATATTACTCCGCTGGCATTGCCCGAACGGCGCTGGGAAACGCGACCGAGATCGCCGGGCTTACCGAACTCGGCCTTCAGGGTCGGGACATCAAAGATGACCTGTACCTTGTCGCCGGGTTGGATACCCTTGGTCTGACGGGTGACGCGAACGAACGCGCTGTCCGGCTCGACGTTACCCACCACGGCGGAGGCAACCTGCTCTCGCCCACGGAGGACGATGATGTTTTGGCCCTGCTGGAATCCGCTACGCGAACCCTTGTTGATGAGGGCCGTGCGCTCAAGCGTATTGAGCACCGTCGCCTTTGGCAACGTGTTCTTCGCAATGTCGGCCGACGCCTTAAAGGCGGCAGCGTTGATCGCATCGCGAATCAGCGTGCTGTCTTCGACGTCACCGGTGCGAACGCCCGAGGCGCCGAGCACGGCAGCGCCGTTGATGGAAAGTCCCGATGCAACATCGCGAACTACGACGCGGAGCTTAACTTCCCCAAACCGACCCGCACCGTCTTTGACGATCCGGTAGTTCACGAGTTCGCCCGCGACGACATTCACGACGCGAAGGTTCTGGCCGAGCCGGACAATCTCTTCCGGACGGCTGACGGGCGGCTGGTATCCCAGCTCGGTCATGGCACGGTCGACGGAGTCAACGGGCTGGACGTCATATTTGTCCAGTTTCGCAAGCTCTGTGGCCATGGCTTCCGCAGCCATTTGACCAAGACCTTCGCCTTTGACAGGGCTCAGGTCCGCAAACTGCACGACAGCCCATGGCTCCTTCGTCTCGACCTGCGCCGTCGCTCGCGATGCAAGCGACAACGTTAAGAACGGCAATACCAGCGCGAAAATTGATACCGCGCTGAGTGCCCTTCCGGGGTAGGTGGCAATGAACTGTCTCACTCTGACGAGTCCTCCTTGGTTTGCATCCTCTCGATGTCCTCGTTCCTTCCGATCAGGTAGGTCGCGAGCCTTTCGGGCCATGGACCTACGCTGCAAACCCAAGCATAGTCCAAAAACATGCATGCATGCAATGAACCCGTCGGCTGGGTTTGACTAGGTCCGACGTCCTGATCGCGTTCGCGTTACGGAACCCGCCGCGAACCGAGGCAGTATAGCACTGGATCCTCTAGTTCAACGCAAGCCCCCGCGCCGTTCCCAGGCAATACGGACTGCCCTCAAGACGTCTGGAAGCACCACATTGGTTCGAATTACAGTGTCGGCGAAGGGAATCTTACAAGTTGTTGGCAATTGAGTGGCCATCAGTGAATCTGCGGCCGCCTCATTTCCGAGCCGAAGCGTCAATCGCCGACGCTGTTCAACCACCCCACATTGCACGACCCAAACCTGCGAAAAATTCTGCATTAGCACGCCTTCAATCAGCAAAGGGACTTCCACGGCGTCCACATCACCGTCGCTCAATTGCTGAAAAATTAGTGGATGACTTACGGCATTCAAGGCGCGACGGGCTTCGTGGTCGCCCGTAATGCGCTGGCGCACGGCCACTTTGGTAAGAGGTTCGGGCAACTCCAACACCTCGGCCACCAGCGAGACCCACTCTGAATCCTGCCATAGCGAGGCCGCTAGATGGTCCGCAGAGAGCGTTTTGGCCCCCAGGTCGGCCAGCGCCTGCAAAACCGTGGATTTGCCGTCTGCGGGGCCACCGGTGACGGCAATCGCGCGGGAGGTGGGCGAAGCGGTCCAGGGTCGCAATGGCATTGGCGTGATTTTGCCTTATCCCGCGGGCTACGCACCGCCTGTCCCTCCAAAAAGAATCGGAGCCCTTCGCATGAGGGGCTCCGAGTTCGTTCGAAATCTCCGTCAGACAAGACCCGAACGGAGGTTGGCGATTATTCGCTTTCGGTGACAGTCGCCGCGGCTTCTGGCGCGTCCGCCTTTTCTGCCGACGAGTCGGTGGACTCGGTGTCGTCTTCCTCAACATCACGGCCGAGGAAGCCCCGGAGCATGCCCAACCGCTCGCCGATGGTCGCACCACCGGTCGGAACGCGGCCAATCACTGGCGCATCGTAATCCTCGTCGTCGCGGCCACGACCGCGACCGCCCTTCTTGCCGCCCATCGGTTTGCCACGCGGCGGACCTCCCGGCCCTGCCGCAACTCCCGTTCGGCGACCTCGCAGGTCGTCGTATTCGTCCATGCCGCTGGGGCCGGTTCCGGCGGGCGGATCGATCGCTCCACCGGCGGTACGCAGGCTCAACACCATGCGTCGCTCGTCGGGTCGGAGGTCAATGATCGCCAACTCAACATCCTGCCCTTCTTCCAGCACGTCACTCGGCTTGCCGATGCGGCGGTTGCTAATCTCGCTGACCGGCAGGAAGGCTTCCGCCCCTTCCGGTAACTTGATAAACGCTCCGCTCTGCACCAGTCGGCTGATCTTACAGGCAAACTTCTGACCGATCTTGTAGTTCTCTTTGATGAGGTTCCACGGATCGGGGAGCACCTGGCGCAGACCGAGACTGATCTTGCCCACGGCCGGGTCCAACCGCAGCACCATCACCTTGATCTTCTGCCCTTCTTTCAGGACTTCCTTCGGGTGATTGATGCGCATCCAGCTCATTTCGCTGATGTGCAACAGGCCATCGATGCCGCCGAGGTCCACGAACGCGCCGTAATCGGTCAAGCGGCGCACGGTGCCTTCCAGCGTCTCGCCGGGGGCAACTTTGTCAAACAGAGTCTGCTTGACGTTCTCGCGTCGCTCTTCTTCGGCCAAACGGTTCGAGAGGACGACTTTCTTCCGGTCGCGGTCAACCTCAATAATTTTGAGATCGATCGTTTGACCGACGTACTTCTCGATGTTGCGCAGCTTGCCGCTCCCGACATGGGTGGCGGGCACAAAGCCGCGAACGCCGATGTCAACCACAAGGCCGCCTTTGACCCGGTCAACGACCGGTGCCGTCAGCACCTTCTGATCCTGGAACGAGTCCACGATCCGTTGCCACGCTTCTTCAAAGTCTGCGCGCTTCTTCGAAACGATCGGGTTGCCTTCCGCGCTTTCCGGGCGGAGGACAATGACCATGATCTTATCGCCAACTTTAACGTGGTCGTGGGCCGATTCTGCCGCTCCTTCCACCAGTTCAGCGAGGGGCACAACGCCTTCCGACTTCGTACCCAAGTCCACGAACACGCGGTCGCGTTCAACCTGGATAACGGTCGCCTCAATCCGGTCGCCCTTGTTTAGCTTCTTATAGCTCGGGTCGCCACTAGCCGGGATCCCCATCGCGAGTTCCGCCATGGCGGCCTCAAATAGGTCAGCATCCGACGCCGCAGCAACGGGCTCGGGAGTTGGAGCAGGCGCGGCGATCACCGGCTCCGGAGCGGTCGGGGCTTCAGAAGACGCCATCTCAGGCACTTCTTCGGCAGCAGGGGTCGTATCCAAAGCCGGAGCTTCGGGCGTACCGGTCACGACGTCCACCGCAGCCGGAGTGTGCTCTGCCGCGCCTTCAAGGGCAACAGAACTCACCGGGGCTTCTTCCGGTGACGTCAACGAGTCGTCAGTGATCATGGTCCTCAATCGAATGGAACGTAAGCCGTTCCGAGGTAATGTACCCCAATCACAAACACTACGCCCGGGTCATCACTGAGACCTCGGCGTCCGGAGGCAAAATTCTTGCGGGGAATTGGTGCCAGTCTCCCCGCAAGAATACGGCGTTTACGCGAGGGTGTGAGTCCAATCCTTCAGCGCGGGATAGAGTGAGCGGAATCGAGCGTAACCCGCCGTGTAATCGGTGCCCGATGGCCGGGTCGTCCCCACGGTTCTGACCGTGGCCTCGCACGCCACCGCCGTGTTGGGCCAAACGCCAATGCCCACCCCCGCCAAAATCGCCGCCCCAAAAGCCGGCCCTTCGTCGATCGCCAGGCGAAGGCACGGCACGCCCAGCACGTCGGCTAACGTCTGTCGCCACAATTCGCTCTGCGCCCCGCCGCCCGAAAGTCGCACCTCACTGGCTTGCGCCCCCAGCGCGCGCAAGCGATCTAGGCCGTCCCGCAAGCCAAAACACACGCCTTCGAACACCGCCCGAGACAGGTGCCCCCGCGTTGCGCCCAATGTCAGACCGGCCCAAGCGCCGCGCGCGAGAGGGTCATTGTGCGGGGTGCGTTCGCCCGTTAAGTAGGGCAAAAACGTCAGGCCATCGCAACCGGGGGCCACCGCATCGGCCTCGGCGTTCAGCGCTTCCCAGCCCTCTCCGGCGTAGAGGGTGTCGCGCAACCACCGCACCGCGCCGCCGCAACTGAGCATCACGCCCATCGCGTGCCAACTTCGATTGGCGTGGGCAAACACGTGCGCCGCGCCCGAGGGATCGGCCGAAGGGGCCGCGATGGCCGTAAACACCACTCCCGAGGTGCCCAAACTGACGCTCACGATGCCCGGCACTACCGCGCCGGTGCCCACTGCGCCAGCCGCCTGATCGCCGCCGCCGCCGACCACGGGGATGCCATCACGCAGGCCCGGGAAACCGCGCGTCACACCAGTCACTTCGTCCGATTCCACCACGCGTGGCAACCAGTCGGCGGGAAGATCCAGCGCCGCCAGCATCTCGGCCGACCAAGTGCGCTTCGCCACGTCGAACAATCCCGTGCCCGAGGCGTCACTCACCTCCGTCACGGATTCGCCCGTCATTTCAAACCGTAACCAGTCCTTGGGCAACAGCAACTGCCGCACTCGCGCAAAACTCTCGGGCTCGTGGTTACGAAGCCAAAGGGCCTTCGGCGCTTGAAAACCGGTGAGGGGTGGGTTCGCGGTGATCGCCCGCACCCGATCGGGCCCCGCGCGCCGATCGATCTCCGCGCACTCCGCAACGGTGCGCTGATCGCACCACAAAATAGCGGGGCGAATCACCGCGCCCGACTCGTCCAGGAACACCGCCCCGTGCATTTGGCCGGTCAAACCAATGGCGTCCGGCGCATCCTCGCCAATTTCGGCGATGCAGGCCACAATGGCGGCGCGCCACAGGGTGGGGTCCTGTTCGGCCCACAGCGGACGTGGCACCAAGAGCGGGTACTCGCGGCTCGCCGACTTCAGCACCGCCCCGGTTTCGTCAATGAGGAGCACTTTGGCTCCTGAGGTCCCCACGTCAATTCCGAGCAACTTCGCCATGATGCCGTCCAGTTTCCCCCACTCGGTGCGCGACGTGCCGAACTCAATGCACCGTATACTCCAGCGCTATGCGCCGCGCCATCATGGATATCGGATCCAACTCCGTACTGCTCCTGGTGGCGGACGGCACGCCCGGTAAGCCCGGAATGACCATCGTCGAAACCACCAACGTCAGCGGTTTAGGCACGGGTGTTCGGGCCACGGGTCGACTCAGCGAACCTGGGATTTCCCACACCCTCGCCGCCCTGCGCGACGGCTTTGCCGTAGCCCGAGCGCACGGCGCGGAGTCCATCGAAGCCGTAGGCACGATGGCGCTGCGCATCGCCCAAAACGCCGACGAGTTCTTGGCCATGGCGCAGGCCCAAGGTACGCCGGTCCACGTGATCAGCGGGGATGAAGAGGCCGAACTCGGCTTCTTGGCGGTGGCGAACGACCCCCAGTTCCACCACCACCGGCGAATCAGCATTGTGGACCCCGGCGGAAATAGCACCGAACTGGTGACCGCCGACCGTTCCGACGACGGCTGGGCCATTCGCTTTCGCCGGAGCTTCCCGATCGGCGCCCTCGCTCTGCGCGATGGCGTGCTGGCCGCGCCTTCGCCCGATTTTCAGGCCCGACTGCAGGCCGTCCAGCAGCTTGATGATGCGATTGCGATGGACTACCTACCCCACCAGAGCGGGTTCACGGTAGTGCTCGGGGCAACCGGAACCAACCTGATCAGCATCCGCGAGGCGATGACCACCTGGGATCCCGAACGCGTTCATGGCCAGATGCTGGACTACGAAGAGGTCAGCCGGGCCGTGGGGTGGCTGTGCGATATGGACGACGCCGGACGGGCGGCCGTGCCCGGCATGGAACGCGGGCGCGAGCGAACCATTCACCTCGGCGCGCTCATTCTGGAGCGATTCCTGTTTGCGTTACGCACCCCTGAGTGTGCCGTCAGCGTTCGTGGCTGGCGTCACGCCTGGCTCGCCCGTTTGGCCTAATCGCTGGGCGTACCACGGGAGCTCAATGCGACGCCGACGAGGGGTAAGCCTCGCATAGAAATTTCTAGCTGGTTTGGCTGATGAACCGTGATCACTTTGGCCGCGGTGGTGACCCATCCTTGCTTTTGCCACCGGCTCATGGCCCGGATGGTGGTTTCCACCGTCGTCCCCGCCATCTCCGCCAAGTCCTGTCGGGTCAAGGGAACGTCGATAATCAGGCCGGTAGACTCGTGGTGCCCGTAAGACTCAGCCAGGAGGAGAATGACGGCGGCAAGCCGGCTCTCAACGTTACCGCTCGAAAGTCGCGCCAACATTTCCTGGGCTTGACGCAGTCGTAGGGTCGTGTGGTGCATAAGCTGGTCATGTAACCGTATTGACCGTTCGTAGATCGGCATAAACTCGATCCGAGGGACCTTGAGGTACCAAGCGTGACAGACGGTGCGAGCGCTTAGCGGGCATCCCTTGCCATCAATGATCCCCAACATGCCGAAGACTTGACCCGGACCGATAATCTCCTGGGTCATCTCGTGTCCGGTGGGGGTGGATTTCACCATCTTGACGAATCCCACCCCCACCACACAAAAGAAGTCCATCCCCTCACCGGTTAACCAAATGGTCTGACCTCGCTCGGCAAAGGCTAGGTACGAGACCTCACGCAACTGGGTTCGGTCCTCCTCCGACAGTGCGTTCAGAAGGGTGCAACTGCCCAAGACGGATGCCACGGTGGGACGGGCCGGGTAGCGAGGCATAACCTGCATTGTAGTCCTATTGAGGGCCCTCGGCAGGTTGAGTGTACGTATGAACGCTCTCGCGCGCGGTGGGAAGATAGTTCACGCCAAACCAACAGCCCATCAGCACGGCAAAGCCAACTACCAAGAGCGCTAAGTTCAAGTGAGGTTTCATGGGGTGTCTTTGCCGCACGTGCAGGTAGATCAGGTACGAAATCCAAGAAAGGAAGGCCCATGTTTCCTTGGGGTCCCAAGTCCAGTAGTGACCCCAAGCTTCCTTCGCCCAGAGCGCCCCAAACAAGAGGCCCGCCGTGAGTAAGGGAAAGCCCACTAAGACCAGCCGATGGGGCAAAGCGACGTCGGCCGGAGTGAGCGGCTGCCGCCGCCAACGGCACCTGCCCCATTGCCACACCGCAACCGCGCTGCTTAACCCGAGCGCCGAATAGGCGACCATGTAAACCACCACGTGGGGCACAAACCACGGGCTTTGGAGGGCAGGCATCAGCGTCCGGTCCATCGTTTCGGGATTTCGGAGGTTTATCAGGGCAAACATCGCCCCCATCAACAGCGAGGGAATAGCCATCACGGCGGTCTGGAACCGCCAGCCGATGAGCAGAGAGACGGCCGGAACCGTCACGGCGTACCACCACCGGGTTTCTCCTAGCGTGCGCATGGGAGGGCGTCCCAGCGATACCCACAAAAGACCGAGTAGCAACACCCCCGCCAGGACACCCAGCATGGCCAAGGCTTCCGCTACCCACGCCCGACGCTTTGGCAGGGCGTAAACACTCGCCGATGCGATCCAGCTTGAGATCGCGATCACCCCTAGCGTCGCGGTCACGCTTTCACCCCAAATCCATTCCAAAGATGAAGTGCGGATCCAAAAAGCAAGAGGAAGATGCCGGAATAGACCACGGGTAATCCGGGGTCGCGCACGATTTCAATCACGCTGTAGGGGCTGGCGGCTCCTGACTCTTGGTCATAACTGAATTGGTACACGTCGTAGCCTTTGACCCGCGCGGGCTGGTTGACGCCCACGGTAACGGGCCGACCGTCCAGCAGAAGGTCCGATTCAAACTTACGCGGCCTGGGCGTGTTCATCAGGATCGCCTGAGATTCACCCATCCGAAGCATTGCGGGAGCCGACTGGGCACTGCCCGAACTCACCCATCCCTCGTAACTCGATCCGTCCGGGCGGGAGGCCTTCACGAAGGCCGCCGGGGCGGCATCGGGCCAGCCCACCGCATGCCAGTGCAATCCGTCAAACGCCCCTTTGGGGAGGTATTTCGTCACCTCGATGCGCGCCTGGCCGAGGGTTTCGCGCGTTCCGAGTTTAATCAGCGCGGATCCCGGCGTTTGGCGTACGCCTTCCGGGGCGGCGGTGTCGAGAGTCGCAAGGGTCAGGGTCGGCGGGAAGGTGTCCATTCGAAACTCCCGCAGTTGGGCCGTAAACGGGGCCGCCGATTCCTTCAGTTGCCGATCGGTGGCCACTTGGGTGGGCATCCCTCGAAACAGGACCATCGTTCGGCGCTCAAGCATCAGGCTGCTGACGACACCGCCGATCAGCGCGATCGCCAAACCCAGGTGGCTCGAGAGATACACGACGTTCCGGTAGCTCAACGGCCAAATTCGTCGCCCGCAAGAACCGACTAGGTTCACCATCATCAGGTAACCGACCATTAAGAACGGCCAACTCCCCCAGATCGACTCGACCCCGAGGCGCTGGGTGAACCACGATTGGGGAACTACCCCGCCTCCCAGCGCTAACATTCCAAACGTCGCCGAGGTCACCATGGCAAAGGGCACCCCCGTGAACCACGTCACCAGCCGGTGGTTCGGGAGAGATCGGGCCAACCCCGCCATCCCCAACAAGGGAAGCAACGCTAGGCCAGCCAGGAGCAGAGGCGGCACGTAACCCAGCCAGCGATAGCCCACCCACGCATGGAACGCTAGCCCCAGGGAGAGCGCCATCATTACCGTGACGAAGGCGTGGAGGTAGCCAAGGTCTTGCTCCCAGAACCCAGCATCGGCGGGGGCATTCGCGAGGGGCGACGTGCGAACCATGCCCCTAGCCTAAGTCATCGTTGAACCTGCCGCCATGACTGCCATCAGATTTAGCCGTCGATGTCAGACTTTTTCTGAGCGGCGGACTTTAGGAGCAGCAGAAGCATCACGGTGCCCTGTTCGGCATAGATCGCATGCGGGGCACGGGCATCCATGTGCACCCAAGTACCAGGCCCGGCGGTGGTCGACTCACCCGCGACGGTGACCCGCGCTTGACCCGACAAGAAATGGAGCACGGCGGGTACGGCGGCCGTGTGTTCCGAGAGCTCTTGGCCCGCAGCAAATCCAAAGAGCACGGCCTTGAGGTGATCGTCCTGGAACACGGTCCGGCTAATGGTGCCGTCGTCAGGGATGGTGACGAGGGAGGTGAGGTCGGGATGAAGCGTGAAGGGAGGCATGATTATTCTACGTTTAGCTACTCCCCCGGTGCCGGGGGAGTAGCTCGGTCTGGAACCATCACCGCCCCTATCGGCGCGTGACGGGGCCGACAGGGGAACTTGCCTGGACCGAGGCCTTTTTGCCCGCATCGGCCGCATCGGCGGCTTTCTTGGCCGCCGCTTGGGCGTCGACGAAGGGTTTAATGTACGCCTGTGCCAGGACCTTAGTCGAGATATCGGGCATCTTCAGCGGGTCTAAGCCGCCGAGGCGGGCGCGGAGCCGCTGGGTATCTAAGCGGCCCTCACTGGCAATGGCAGAAGCGCGGTTGAGCACTCGGGCGCACTCTTGCGGTGCGTGGAATCCCATCCCGTTGTTGGCCGCCACGTAGTCCCAGTACATCTGGGCCTTACTCACGGTCTTACGGGGGCCGTCCAGCTGCGCGTCGGTCGCGCCTAAGCGCTTTGCATCGCTAATTTCTAGGTGCAATGCGGTGATCACGCGCTCGGCGGTCGCCAGCATTTGCGCGGTGCTGGTCTGAATCCCTTCGACCCGGGTTTTCACGTCCGACTCACTCCATTTGTGACAGACCTGGCAGCTATTCGCGACGTTCTCCAGCGGGCTACGAATCTGATGGTCCGTAAACTTGATGCCACCCTCGGACTTGTAGGGCATATGGCAATCCGCGCAACTGACGCCACGGAAGGCGTGGATGCCCTGCTGAAAGACCTCGTAGTCGGGGTGCTGCATCTTGATCATCTTCGCCCCACTAATCGCGTGGGTCCAGTCGACGTGGTCATGCTCCGAGTAGTACTTCTCGAAATCCTCCGCCTTCATCCCGTCGTCCCAAGGGAAGGTCAAGTAGTTCTCTTTCTTACCTTTGAAGTAGTACTCCACGTGGCACTGCGCGCACACCAGGCTCCGCATATCTTGGTGAGTGGCCTTGGTCACGTCTTTCCCCATACGTTCAAAGGCCTCTTTGAGCGCGGGGCGACTGATTTGAAGGGCCATCGTCTCGTTGTTATGGCAATCCGCGCAGCCGATCGGGTTCTTGATGTCCGGCACGTAGTGGTCGAACTTGTCTTTGTAGTAGTTCGCCACTCCATCTCGTTTCATCACGCGCGGTACGTCCGGGCTTTTGCAGGTCCAGCACGTCGCCGGAGTCTTGTCATTGCGGCGCTTGGTCTCGGAGACGTCCTTTACCGCGTAGAAATGGCCTCGCGGGGCGTTGTAGTCCTTGGCAAATGCGTAGCCCGCCCACATCACCACCAACTCGGGCTTCGCGGCCAGGTAGTCCCGAAAGCCTGAGCCGCCAAACTTGGTGAGGGTGGCATCCTGCTTGGTCTGCTCCCAAGAGTTAAATTCTCGTGGGAAGCTGACGCCCCACTTAGCGTTATCGCTCTCGAAGGCGCCAATGGGCTGGTTGAACTGGACGCGCGCCACCGATCGCTCCGAGCGACGCTCGGTGATCGTACTCGCCAATATCCCCAAGCCCAGCACGCCCAGGGCCGCACCAAAGAAGACAAACCAACCTAAACCCTTACTTTGTTTCATGAGAAGATTTCTCTCGATCGTGGGTCCCCTTCGTAATCCAGTCGGGCATTACGGGGGATTGAAGCGGAATCGCCGCATTCGGCGTTGAGCTGAGACTGTTGACCCGACCATGCGGGACTTCGCGGTGACACTCCACGCAGCTTCGACTGAACGCGGGCTCTACCGTCGCGGTATGAACTTGGTCGGCGTGGCATCGGATGCAATTCGCCTGGATCACCGCGATCGACTCCGACCGCGCCCGAATGACCTCCGGCTCCATCCGGAGCGTGAAGAGTAGCGAGTGGCGACTCCCATCCATCGCCTTGAACCAGTACTTCCGCGCCACCGTATCGTGCGGTACGTGGCAGTCGTTACAATTGGTCACGCGGCCGTGGCTACTGTGCTGCCACGACGCGTACATCGGCGTCATGATGTGGCAGTTGATGCACGCTTCAGGGTCATCCGAGAGGTAACTGGCGGCGCGGGAGATCGTGGCGACGTACGCACTCATCCCAACAAACGCCCCCACCGAAGCCATGCAAGCTAGCCTAAGCTTGGGGTCTACGTGCGCAAGCGTGATCGTTGACCAAAGTGGCATTTCCGACTACTCCGTGATCATCTTCGCTGGTTTTTAGACTTAGCGCTATGATTCACGTCATACCTCGCACGTTTTCGGTGCCGAAATTGGAAGTAGGGTAGCCGGGATCCCCACGAGTACGGTTCGGAGTTCGGGAGGTGCCCCTCCCGAACTCCGAACCTTGCCTTTTACACTTTACGCTTACGGGAAGATGCCGCGCGTAGTGGTGGCGTCGGCGACACGCTTGACGCCAATGATCATCGCCGCGGTCCGCATGTCCGTCTTGTGCGTGTTCATCGTAGCCTCCACCGAGGCGTAGGCCCTACGCATGATTTTGGAGAGCTTGATATTGACCTCGTCCTCCTCCCAGAAGAAGTTCTGCAAGTCTTGCACCCACTCAAAATAGCTGACCACGACGCCGCCTGCATTGGCCAAGATGTCAGGCACCACCAGCACGCCTTTATCGCTGAGGATTTGGTCTGCCTCGGGCGTCGTCGGGCCGTTCGCGCCCTCGACGACCATGCGCGCCTTGATTCGGTCGGCGTTGCCCTGATTAATCTGCGCCGCAATCGCGGCGGGAATCAGGATGTCACACGGGAGTTCCAGGAGTTCCGAATTGGAGACTTGCTCGGCGTCTTTAAACTCACTCAGCGCGCCATCGCGGCCGGCAAAACGGCGAACGAGTTCGTCGACGGGCAGACCCTGAGGGTTATAGACCCCACCCTTGGCGTCAGAGATACCCACGACGGTCGCCCCCGCTTCTTCCGCAAGCTTCGCCGCCACCGAGCCCACGTTGCCAAAGCCTTGAACGATGACGCGTGACTCGCTGAGGTTCAGGCCAACCAGCTTGGCGGCCTCGCCCGCCACGACGATAACGCCGCGACCGGTAGCCTCCACGCGACCTTCCGATCCTCCCAGCGAAAGCGGTTTGCCCGTGACAACGCCCGGCACCGTGTAGCCCTGTTGCATGGAGAACGTGTCCATGATCCAGGCCATTACCTGTGCATTCGTGCCGATATCCGGCGCGGGGATGTCGCTACGCTCACCCAGGACGACGTTGATCTCCGTCACAAACCGACGGGTCATCTTTTCTAGTTCGCGTCGGCTAAGTTTCTTGGTGTCCACCCGGACAGAACCTTTCGCGCCGCCGTAGGGGATATCGACGACCGCGCACTTCCAGGTCATCCACATTGCCAAAGCGGTGGTCTCGTCTAGGTCGACGTCAAAGTGGTAGCGAATACCGCCCTTGGTGGGACCTCGACTGGTGTTGTGCTGGACCCGGAAGCCCTCAAAAACTTGAACGGAACCGTCGTCCATAACGACCGGAAAGTTCACGATCATCTGGCGCTTCGGCCGCGCGAGTACCGCGTGAAGGCCTTCATCCAGATCAAGATGTCGCGCGGCGTTCGCGAGTTGCTCACGCGCCATGGCAAGAATATTCACCGAGCTGCTCATACCGTTTTTCGGTGGCTCAGGTACTTCGCCTGGCCATGCGGACTAGCAAGATGTAGATCGGAGTGGCAATCACTCCGTTGTACATCGCCATACCTATTGTAGCCCCCAGGTAACCCCCGATTGAGGGGGGCGGCGCGAGGAACAGCAGACCGAGTCGTGCGAACAGAGTAAAGCCCGCGGTGATCAGCGCCGCCATGCCGGGGCCGATGTGCAAATCAGCGAAGCGCACCAGTCCGAACAGGAACGTGCCGACCGTGCGACTCACCACGTAGTGGCCCAGGTTTGCCCCCGCAAGGGCGCCCTGAATCCAGCCGCTGGCGAACCCGGCACAAGTGCTCCCGGCGAGCGTCCCGGTGAGGGCAATCGGGGCCAGAACGGCCAGACTGAAGTCCGGTGCCACGCCAAAAATCGCGAGTCGCTGGCTCAGCGACGTCTGCAATACGGCGGCCAACCAGATGAGGCCCATCACCATCAAAGGACGCCCGACTTGGTTCATCGGATGACCTTCACCCCCACCGTGCGGTCAATATCGCTGAACGGGGCTAAGCGGAGTCGACGCGACCCAAAGTCAGGTTCCTCGATCACCTGAATGACCTCGCCCACTGGGATGCCGCCAGGAATCCGCTCGGAATAGCCCGAAGTGACCACCCGATCGCCAACCTGGAAGGGCCGATCCGCCCCGATGAACTCGACTTCCAGTAACCGCCCGCCATCGCCCTTCGCAATTCCCGCCCGAATCGGCGTACCCAACACGGAAACCCCGACTCGAACTTGGGGGGAGGTCGTCAGCTGGGCCTGGCAGTCGGTGTCGTTTACCGTGCCGACCACCGCCAACAGTCCGCCCGAGGCCAGCACCGCCATTCCGGGCTGGATGCTTTGCCGGGACCCCACGTTCAGCGTAATTCGGCTTTCGTGGGGAAAGTAGCCTGTGATTCGCGCACTCACCGGGGGTTGCGTCCCAATCGGGGCGATGCCGGCCAGGGCTTCCGCCGATCGAAGGGCGCGCGCCAGACCCGCCTCCCGCTCGGAATATAGGTTCAGCGCGGCAAGTTGCTCACGCAAGGCGCGGTTCTCGGCGGTTAGGTGTCGAGCGTTGGTGACGCCTTGGCCAAAGTCTTGAATGTTTTGGTCCAATGTGCGGATGGCGTCTGCGGTGGGTATCACCAACCGCTGAGCCACATTCGAAATCGGATCAATTCGCCCCTCATTACGGGCACCGGTCTGAAGACGACCCAAAATTCCGCCGAGCAAGCAAAGCCCGATGAGCAAGGCCACATGGAAGGGTCGGAATCTCTCTACCCGCTCGATGACTTCTCCAGCATCCGTCGGATCGACGGATTCTCGTGGAGGGCCTCCAGCATCCGGCTGGTGCCCAAGACAACACAGCTGAGCGGATCGTCGGCGATGCGCACGGGCATGCCGGTTTCAACATGGATGAGTTCGTCCAGCCCCCGCAACAGAGCGCCTCCCCCGGCCAGCACGATACCGTTGTTCATGGCGTCAGCGGCAAGTTCGGGCGGGGTGGCCTCCAACGTGAGTTTGATGGCCTCGACGATGGCGTTGATCGGTTCGGTGATGGCGGAGCGGATTTCTTCGCTGGTGACCACCGCACTCTTGGGCAGGCCGCTGATCATGTCTCGTCCCTTGATCGTCATGTTCAGCTCTTGCGCCAGCGGGTAGGCCGACCCCAACTCGATTTTCATCGTCTCGGCGGTCCGCTCGCCAATCACCAAGTTATAAGCCCGGCGGACGTAGTTAATGATCGCGTCGTCAATTTCGTCGCCCGCGATGCGGACGGATCGAGAATGGACGATGCCGGCGAGTGAGATCACCGCGACCTCCGTCGTTCCGCCGCCGATATCCACGATCATGTTGCCCACCGGCTCGTCGATTGGCATGCCCGCGCCAATGGCCGCCGCCATCGGCTCTTCGATCACGTAAGCCTTATACGCGCCCGACTTTTTGGCGGCCTCAATAACGGCCAGTCGCTCAACTTCGGTGACGCCGCTGGGGATACCCACCACCATCGTCACGAACATTGCCGGACGCCGGGTGGCTCGCTGGATGAAGTACCGAAGCATCTTCTCCGTCTGGTCGTAGTCGGCAATCACACCGTCCTTCAAAGGGCGCGAGGCGATGATGTTGGCCGGGGTCCGCCCCAGCATTCGCTTCGCTTCCTCACCGACCGCTAAGACTTCTCCCGTGTCGCGATTGATCGCCACCACGCTGGGCTCCCGTAGGATAATGCCTTGGCCACCTACGGCGACCAGTGTGTTAGCCGTGCCGAGGTCAATGCCCACGTCTCGGCCAAACCGACCGACAAAATTGGACCAAAAAGAAGACCGGGTGCGATTATTCGTCATCGCCCACCAATTCACCGGTGCTCAGACGCTTCGCTAATGTTTCCTGCGAAATCGCCGAGAGCACGACGCCGTCGCCGGTCGTAAAGATGATGGACTTGGTCCGGCGCCCTTGCGTCGCGTCAATCACGTTGCCATCCTTCTTGAGGCTCTGAACCATGCGCCGCATCGGGGCCGACTCGCTACTCACAAGGGCCACGATTTTGTCGGTCACGACATAGTTATAGAAACCAACGTTGAGGACGGGCGGCATGGGCATGGATGGCTACTTCTCGGCACAGAAACCTCCCGGGACCGGAATAGGCCCCGGGAGCGCAACATCGCCCAACCCCGCCGAACGACTGGAGCGATGGTCAACGACGAACTCGGCTGGTTTAGCCTAGCCGCGCCCGGCTCGGGAAGGACCGCCACCGCCGATGTAGGACGGCATGCCAGGAGGCCGCCCGCCCGGGCCACCCAAGCCGCCCGGTGCGCCCATGTTGCCCATGCCGGGGCCAAACGGGCTAGCGCCTCCGGCACCACCGGCACCACCGGCCGATGCGCCTGGCAAAGTATTGGCGTAGCTCACGCTGCCGGCGGGAAGGTTCAACGCGCCGGTCGGGACCGGCTCCGGTTTCGGCGGCAGCGTAATGGGACGCGGATTCATGAAGATGAACCCGGCAATGAACCCAAGCGCAAGCACGACCGACGCGATCGAAACAATGAGATCGTTCTGGTTCTTCATCTACCGATTCCTAATACGTTGCATTCTACTTGACGATGGGGCCGCTTCTGACAACCCCTTTCTCCACTTTAATGTCGGAAGCGCCGAACTCCGGTCATCACCATCGCCAAACCGTGGGCATCCGCCGCCGCAATTACGTCCGGATCCTTCTTGCTGCCCCCCGGCTGGACCAGCGCCGCGATGCCCGCCCGGGCCGCCGTTTCGATGCTGTCGGGGAACGGGAAGAAGGCGTCGCTGGCCAGGGCCGCGCCCTTGGCGAGGCTACCCGCTTGCTCCAACGCCAGCCGGACCGACTGGACCCGGTTCATCTGCCCGGCGCCCACGCCCAAGAGACGGGTTGAGGAGCCGACAACGATCGCATTAGATTTGACATGCGGAATGATCTTCCACAAAAACTTCAGGGCGGCGAGTTGAGCCTCGGTCGGGCCTTTCTGGGTAACGACTTGCCATTCCAGCCCGGGATCCTCGTCGCTGGTCTGCAACAACGCCCCGCCGCGCAGTAGCCGTCCGGTCAGCGTTGGGGCCGAAGCCGATGGCGGGGCCACGATCAAGCGGACGTCTTGCCCCCAACCCTTTCGGTTCCGGAACCGTGCCAACGCGGCTTCGTCGAAGCCGGTCGCGATGACCACATCAAGCTTGTTTCCCTTCTCGCACAGGGCTTCCGTCGTCTCGGCGTCGCAGATTCCGTTAATCGCCACAACGCCACCGAATGCCGAGATCGGGTCGGCGTCGCGGGCCATCCGAAAGGCTTCGGCGTAAGTATCGGCCAACGCCGCCCCACAAGGGTTACCGTGCTTAGTAATCGCACAAGCGGGCTGGGGCAGGTCACTTACCAACTCCCACGCGCCGTCGGCGTCGTTCCAGTTGTTGTAACCCATCTCCAAGCCGTAGATCGGCTGACCACGCAACAGGCCGGGCTGACCAATCGGATCGTGGTACAACGCGCCGGACTGGTGCGGATTCTCCCCGTACCGGAACGCGGTGCCTCGGCGTAGGCCAATTGTCATCGTCTCGGTGAACGCGCTCTCACCGGCCGCCTCGGTAAAGTAGCGCGCGATCACGCTGTCGTAGTACGCGGTGTGCCGGAACGCCTTCGCCGCCAGCGCTCGCCGCAATTCGGGCAACGTTCCGGCCTGGGCGGCCTCTGCCACCCGTGGGTAGTCCTCGGGGTCCACCACGACGGTCACGTTAGCGTGGTTCTTCGCCGCCGAGCGGATCATCGCGGGACCACCAATGTCAATCGATTCCACCGCCTCCTCCCACTCGTGGGGACCGGTGACGGTTTGTTCGAACGCGTAGAGGTTCACCACCACCAAGTCAATCGGGGCAATGCCCGCCTCGGCGATTTGGGCGCAGTGGTCGGGCAAGCGCCGGTCGGCCAAGATGCCGCCGTGCACGACCGGATGGAGCGTCTTCACGCGGCCGCCTAACATCTCGGGAAAGCCGGTGACGTCGGCGATGTCCTGCACCGCCAGTCCCGCCTCTCGCAGCGTCCGCGCGGTTCCGCCGGTCGAGATCAGATCGTAACCCGCCGTCACCAGGCTTTGGGCAAAGGTCACCAGGCCGGTTTTGTCGGTGACGGAGAGCAAGGCACGGTAGGGAGCGTTCATCGGTTGCCCCCAGTCGTACCCGCCGGGGGCATTTCGCCGCCCGGGCCACTCGCCGGGTCGGGCACGCCGGCAGGGGGAGGCACGACGTCGTCGGCGGGCTTTGGCTCTACGGGTTTCGCGACGTCCACCGTGAGCGTCTGCCTTACGGTGCGCCCTTCCTGATCGTAAGCCGTCAGCGTTATGATGGTCTTGCGGTCGATCGCTACGTCAATCGAACCCTGGCGAGCATCGACCACCACATTTTCTGCCCCGTAGGCAATTTCGGCGCGGACGGCGTTGCTCAACTGCCACTCCAGCTTCACCACGGCGTTCTCGGCCGGCGCCGTCGTCGGTTCCGAGCGGAACAGGATCACCCGCGCGGCGCTCTTCTTCACCACGGTCACCTTTACGGTTCGTTCAACTGAGTCGCCGCGCTCGTTTTCCGCGACGATCTTGTAAACAATGTCGCCCTCGCGCAGGACGTCGACCTCAAGGGCATTCACCTTGGGGTTCAAGTCGATATTGTTGGGCGAGAGCGTGGCCTTAGTGACCGCCGCGTTGAACTTGTAGGTCACCAGTAACCGGTCGCCCACATTCGCTTGCGTTGGCTCAATCCGGAAGCTCTCAATGACGGGCGCGGCCACCAGCGGTGCTGCCTTGACCATGAGCGGTCGGGTAACCATCGCCGACTCGCGCCCTTCCATCTTGGCTACCGCACCAATTTCGTACTGCTTGGCTTCTCCGGGCACGTAATCCACCGACCCGGTGGCATCGATCGAACTCTTCAGGAGGGCCCCGTTAACGAGGATATCGACCGACGTGGCATGCTCGGCCCGCCAAGTGATCGTCACGGGTTGCCCCACGACGCTCTCGGACTGACTGAGCTGGAGGCCCGTAATGGCGGGCGGTTTCGGCATGTTTAACCACCATCCCACCGCAAGAACCAAGAACAGCAAAATCACCAACAGTGCCCCCGGCGAGGTCGCGGGGCGTTGTTCCAGTTGCACTTGGCTGCTGGCGGCGACAGTTGGGACCATTGTGCTGCGCGCCGTCACCGTCACGCCGTTCAGTCGGCTTGAACCTACCCAGCGTTTGCGACTCGGCCGCACTTGCAGATCCACCGATAGCTGCTGGCCAGGACTTACCGTGACCTTGTCGTGGACAAACTCAAAGATGCATGTATCGTCTAAGTCGCCGGCGGATAACTGAACCTGATGCGCCGAGTTGCCCAGGTTCATCACGGTCACCTCAAAGGTAGTTTGCGGCTGAAATGCGGTGACGATGCCCTTCTTGGGTGAAGCGTCCAGGCTGAGGTTATGGTACGGCTTCAGTTGCATGACGACCGGCACGCGCTCGGTCTCGCCCGTGGACAGGCTGCGCACGCGCACCACGAACGGGTAGTCCGCCGCCAACGATTCGCTCTCGCGCGGTGGACGCAACAGAATTTTCTCGTTGCGGAGGTCATGCGCCCCAAGCGTGAACGTCGGCACGGGAATCGCCGCCCACGTCGCGTCGATGCCCTCGACCATCAGTTCAAACGAATCCTCCTCCTCGCCCCGATTCGCAATTTCGACGGTGAGGGCCAGAGTGGTACCGGCTTCCATCGACAACGTGTCAGATTCAAGGCGCAAGGCAACGTTCATGTCTTTAGGATTGTAGCCCCGGAAATCCACCTGGCGGTACCTGGTACGACGTAGAATCCTAGCATGAGCCTCCTTGCCGGCCTTGCCATGCTGGCCCCGCCCGTACACGCCGTAACCATCGAGTCTTGGGCTCGCCACGATCCGTTGCGTCTGGCCTTTGCGCAGGTGGACCTCACCCCGCCGGAACCGTTACCTTTGGGCGGCTACACCGAACGGCGAGGAGTGCTGGCAATTCCCGGCGGAGATGGCCTGATGGCCCGCATCGTAGTCCTGCGCAGCGGTCCCGAGGCCATCGCCTGGGTCACCGTTGAGTGCCTCACCATCCCCGAAGGGTTCGCCCAAGCGGTGCAATCGCGTCTTCCGCCTGGCGTATGCCTCAGCCTAAACGCCACCCATACCCATTGCGCACCCGACAGCCAGATGCTGAACTCGCGGATGACGCTGTCGATCCCCGGCATTGCCAGCTACCGCCCGCGCTGGCTAAACTGGTTCGCCGACCGGGTAGCCGGGGGCGTTCAGCGCACCCTCGCCCTCCCCGGCATTCTGGCGGGCAACTTGGACGCCACCACCGTGTCCGCGATGTTCAACCGGGGGCGTCGCCCCGGCGCGGTCCCCCCGCGCGAAGCCATCGCGATAACGTCCGCGCAAGTGGACGGCGCGGTCGTGTCGTTCTACACGGCGCACCCCACACTGTTCGACGAGAAGGAGCGGTGCGCCCAAGGCGACTGGCCCGGAGTGGTGCTTCGCCGAACGCCCGGCGTGGTCCTCAATGGCCCTTTGGGCGACGTCTCGCCGACCACCGACGACGCGCCGAACACACCGGCGGCGGTTCGTGCGCGACGGATCGGCGAGTTCGTCGCCCAGATCTCCCGTGGGCGGCGCAAGTCTAAGCGCGTTTATGAGCCGGGCGATGCGGTTACGTGGACCCGCCTGGTCTCCCCGACCCCCGCGCCGATGCCGCATCCCGAGTTCGCGAAGGCCAACGGCATCCCTCCTTCGTTGGCTCAGGGATTGGTCGCCAAGTTCGCACCGGCCACCCGAACCGCGACGGTGGTCACGCTCGGTCGGCTGGCCATTGTTGGGATCTCCGCCGAGCCTTCGAGCGTTATCGGACGGCGAATCAAAGCCGTCGGAGAGAAGCTGGGGTTCAGTCCGGTGCTAGTGGTTAGTCACACGCATGGCTGGGCCGGCTACGTGCTGGATCGAGACGACTACAGGCGTGGTGGCTACGAGGCCACTCTCTCCTTCTTTGGCGAAGGCGACGGTGATGCTTGGGTTAAACTGGCGGCGGACGCTCTAGCGCAGACTCGGCAGGCGAAAAATAACCCGCCAGGGGGGATTTCTGGCGGGTGAGTTCTCGACGTTCGTTTCTCGCGATTAGCGATTCTTGTTTTTGTTAACTCGAGCGGTCCAAACCATCTGGGCGCCCATCTCTTGTCCGTTGCCGTACTTGTTGATGAAAGACTTTTGCTCTTCGGGGGTTAACCGGGAAAACTCGCCCCCGGTTTTCTCCACCAGTTGACCCACCTCTTCAGAGTCGATCTTCTGGGTCAAGGTCTGCAAGGTTTTCTCTTTCTCAGCCGGGGCGGGTTCCTGCGGGCCGCCGCATCCGGCAAAGATTGAGAGGGCCATGACGGTCGCACCAAGTGCGACCGTCTGATAAAAGCGAATTGGGGTCATGGTGCTGGCCACCGGCAGACCGTGGTCGGCTCGCTGGCGTAGGCCGGAATTGCGCCCGGGTACATCTGCTCGGGCTTGATGGTGCCGCGCTTGGCAAACTTCGCCGATCCATCGGCGCGGGCGAAGTTTGTGCCGTCCGCGTAGCGCCACGCGAAGGCGAAGCCTCGCTGGGACGGGGCAATATAGGCGTCTTTGTCCGGGTGGAAGCGTTGCTGGCATCGCATCGTAGCGCTGTGAGGCAAGGACCATCCGTCGTTGGCGTGCCACGGATTGAATTCTGAGCCCGCACGAACGACGCTACCGTCGTTGAAGAAGTCGGTCACACCGGTCGGCGCGTAAACGATGAACTCAGACGCGCGCTCCAATGAGCCTTCCGAGATGTTATTGCGGAACCAGAGCGGTACTGACGCGTTGGGACCGGCGGCAAAAGCCTTGGTGATGCGCATGTCGCGCTCGGTCACTTTCGGCCCGTTCGGGTCGAAGAAGACTTCGCTGTTCTTGATGTAAGGGAAGATCCGCTGCGCCCAATGCTCAGCTTCGGTGCCCGTCGGCCCGGGGATCGGAGTCCAGATGCTCAAGACATAGATGTCATCATAGTCGCCGGAATACATCCGCATACCGAGGCCCATCTGCTTGGCGTTGCTCAGTTGTTGCGTCTTCTTCGCAGCTTCTTTGGCTTGCGCAAATACGGGGAAAAGAATGGCGGCCAGAATCGCGATGATCGCGATGACCACAAGTAGTTCAATTAGAGTGAATGCAGTGCTTCTTCGCATGTTCCACCTCGATTTCCGCCCTCAAACTGGGGAATCTCGATTACTAATTAGTGTACGTCGCACCTTGAACACTTGAATACGGTGCAAAATTGACCTACCCCCAAAAATGGGCTCCAAAACCCGACTTTCAGGTTCAAAATGCCCTCCGTTAGGGCCATCTGATGACTTTTACCGGCGGTGATTTCGGGATGCATTCCATGCCCAGATCGGGCCGGGTACAGTATTAACGTTGAGAAAAGGCAACCGGTCGGTGGCGCGAATGCCGAGACCAGCGGATCCTCGACCTCCGGGTACTTTGGCCTTCAACCTTCCCGTTCGGCACTCTGCCGGGCGGATGCGCCTGGCCAACTCGCTCGGGCGGAGGAAACCATCGCATGTCAACTCTCGTCATCGTAGGCGCCCAGTGGGGCGATGAAGCTAAGGGCAAGATCGTCGACGTCCTCGGCGCAGACGCTCGCTACGTGGTCCGCTATTCCGGCGGCAACAACGCCGGTCACACCGTCATCATCGGCGATAAGGAGTTCAAGTTCCACCTGTTGCCGGCGGGCATCTTGCACCCCGGCGCAACGGCCGTGCTGGCCAGCGGGATGGTGATTGACCCTAAAGGTCTGCTGGAAGAGCTGGACCGAACCCGGGCGCAGCAATCGGAACTTGGTTCGCTCCTCATCAGCTCTGCTGCGCACGTGGTCTTTCCCTATCATCGCCGGCTAGACCAATTGGAGGAGGAGGCTCGCGGCAATGACCGAATCGGCACCACGTCGCGCGGCATTGGCCCGGCTTACCAAGACAAAGTGGCTCGCATCGGCATTCGGATGGGCGAGTTCGTTCGTGCCGACCGTTTCCGCCAGCGGCTCGAAGACGTCGTCTCGGTGAAGAACCGGATGCTCCAGCTTTTCGGCGAGCCGCCCCTCAACTTCGAGGCCCTCTACCAAGAGTACAGCACTTACGCTGATCGGCTTCGGCCCTTCGTCGCCGATTCGGACCACGTCTTGCAAGACGCCGTCGCCCGGGGCGATCGGGTGCTCTTCGAAGGCGCCCAAGGGGCGTTCTTGGACCTTGACGCCGGAACTTACCCCTACGTCACCAGCAGCCACCCTCTGGCCGGCGGCGCGTGCCTCGGCACCGGCGTCGGGCCGCGAAGCATCGATGGCGTACTGGGCGTGGCCAAGGCCTACGCCACCCGGGTCGGCGGTGGCCCCTTCCCCACTGAGTTGCTGGACGAAACCGGAGACCAGATTCGCGAGCAAGGCCACGAATACGGTACGACCACCGGGCGCGGCCGACGTTGCGGTTGGTTGGACCTTGTCGCGCTCCGCCAGTCCTGCCGAATGAACTCACTGAGCGGGCTCATCATGACCCGATTGGACGTCTTGTGCGGATTCCCGCGAATCCTCGCCGCCACCGGCTACCGAGTTCGTGGCGAGGCGATCAACTACCTGCCCTCCGAGGCCGACGTGCTGGCAGAGGTCGTGCCGGTTTTCCAGGAGTTCGAGGGGTGGGACGGCGACCTCCGCAAGGCGCCTCGGCGCGCGGACTTGCCCGAATCCTTGCGGCACTACCTTGATTTTATCGAGGAGTACACCGAGACCCCGATCGCCATCCTGAGCGTCGGCCCGGATCGCGACCAAACTCTCATCGAACGTCCCGAACTCATCTGGGGTTAATTCCTGCGTGCGCTCTATTTCAGCTCCTCACATGCCCTTTCGGCAATTCCCCGTTGGGTAAGGTGAGGAGTTGATGGAAGAACCGGTAATCCTACTGGTGGAAGACAACGAGGACGACGCCGCGCTGGCGATTCGCGTCCTCCAGAAATTTGTACCTCAGGCTCGCATTCACCACGAGTTTGGCGGGCTGCTAGCATTGACTTGGCTTGAAGAGCTGGACCATCCCATCCCCCAGCTTGTCCTACTAGACCTTAAAATGACCCTCATGAGTGGGGTTGATGTCCTGCGCCGGATCCGGGCCAACTCGCGGCTCTGTGAGCTCCCGGTTGTCATCCTCACCAGTAGCCGAGAAACAAACGACATCGCCGACTGTTACCAAGCGGGGGCCAATAGCTTTGTGGTGAAACCGGTGGACTTCCAGCAGTTCCGCAGTACAGTGTGCGCCGTCGCAAAGTACTGGTTGAATTCAAATACGCCCAGTCCTGAACGCACCTAGTTCTGGGTGATCCATTCCTGCAGTTGTAGGGAATCCAGCCGGTAAAGGCTGGGAGTCTTGGCCTCCACGATCTGGCGTTCGATCATCGGAATCAAGTCTGTCAATCGCTCAAAGGTATCGGTCGTCTCCAAAAGCCGCTGTTTTTCGAGGTTTTCCATCGGCAACAGGTTCGCGATGACGAAAGACAGCGCGGTCGCGTCGTGCGGAAACATCACCTGAACGTTGAATTCGGGCCGGCTGAGGGTGCCCTCGACAAGCGTGCGGAATACCTCTCGCGCCCGGGTGGCGAGACTTTCCACCGCCCGAAGATCCTCCGCGTCCAGCTCCACCACCGACTCGATCAGGCCGGTCAAGTAGGGGCGACTTTCGTCGATCCGACGGATTCGGAAACGGCGCTCGCCATGCACCTGAACGTCCATACGGCCGTCGTCGTACCGGTGGCAGTTGATCACCCGTACCGCGGTCCCCACCATGTACGGCTCGGCGGGGTCGCCGGATTCCTCGCCGCGCCGGATCAAGACCACCCCAAATGGCTCGTCAAATTCGACGCAATGCCGAATCAGCTCACGGTATCGGTCCTCAAACACGTGCAACTGAATCGTTGCGTACGGAAACAGGACCGAGTGCAGCGGAAACAGGGGTAGTTCTTCCCAATGCGCCATCTCTTTCGGCATTATAGCGGGACGATGAACGACCTGGGTAAAGGAACCGTCAGCAGAACGGGGGCCGGAGGCATCCAGCCGAAGGTATCCTGAGCATTCGTGTCCGTGCCCGGTGCGCCGGCACTTTAGGACAGGAGAAGCCGTGCCCGTGGAAAACAACGAATTCCAGCAACAGATCGCCGAACTGCAACGCCAGCTTGAAGAAGCCGCGTTTCGGGTTCAGACCCTCGAAGCAGAGCTGGAACGGGAACGCAGTCGCGGCCCCGGGGGGGCAACCTCCAAATCATCCGGCTTGGATACCGCGATGGATATCGCGCCCATCAACGAGGCCGATGCCACGCTCCGTCGCCTCGTACAGCGGATTGCGATGATTTTGCAGGCCGAGAAAATCGCGATCATGTTCCATGATCGCGAACGTGGCGACCTGATCGGCATTCCGCCCGCCTACGGCGTGGATGACGAACACCTCAGCCGGTTCCGACTTCGCGCCACCCAGGGCCTCTCCGGCACCGTGTTCCGCGAGGGGGAGCCCGCAATCTTCCACGACGCGATCAGCGACCCGCGCACCCAGCAGGACCCGTTCGCGTTGCTCAACGTCCATAACGGCGTCATTGTCCCCCTCGTCATTGAGAAGCGCGATGAGGAAAACCGAGTCATCGACCGCACCACGATCGGCGTGCTTCACGCCCTCAACAAACGGCACGGCGAAGACTTCAACGATGAAGACGTCCACCTGCTGGAGCGCATGGCCCGCAACGTGGGGTCCATCATCGCTAACCTGCAGCTGTACCGCGAGGTCGTCGAAGAGCGCGAAGAGCTCCTCCAAACCTTCGAAAGTCTCACGGCTGGGCTCGTCCTGGTCTCGGCCGACGGTCGGATCAGTCAGATGAATGGATCGGCGCGCGCCATCTTTGGCACCAACGGCGCGTCCATTGGCAAGCCCTTGGCCGAGGCCATGCCGCAACCCGAGCTCGCGAAATTGTTCGAAGCCGGAATGCGGGGCGAAGACCTTGCCGTCCTAGAGATCGACATCGAAATTGGTAACGTTGACCGCGTGTACCAAGTGCAAGCAGCCTCGGTTCGCGGCGAGGACGGCAAGGACCTCGGCGTAGTCGCCATCTTCAACGACGTCACCGACATCAAGAACATTGAGCGGATGAAGAGCTCGTTCGTCGCGATGGCCTCCCACGAATTGCGCACGCCCCTCACCGCCATTAAGGGCTTCACGTCGACGTTGTTGATGGACGACTTCAGTCCGGACGAACGGCGCGAGTTCCTCATGATCATCGATCAAGAGTGCGACCGTCTGGCCCGTCTGATTGACGACCTCCTGAACACGGCGCGCATTGAAGCGGGCGAGAGCCTTAAACCGCATTACTCACGTTTCGATGTGGGCGACTTGCTGGAGAAGAGCGTCAAGATTCAGCAGCAAGCCACCGGCAAGCACACCATCAAGCTGGACGTGATCGAGGAAATGCCCGTGATCTTGGGCGACCAAGACAAGTTCGATCAGATTCTCACGAACCTGCTAAACAACGCGATCAAGTACGCCCCGGGGGGTGGAGACATTACCGTCCACGCCCGCGTGGAGCCGGAAACCCAAACCCTCTTGGTGGGCATCGAAGACCAAGGACTGGGTATCCCGAAGGATCACCTGGGCAAGGTCTTCGAGAAGTTCCACCGCGTCAACAACGACGACAACCGAAAGATCTACGGCAACGGCCTCGGTCTCTTCCTGGTCCGTCACCTCGTCGAAGGCGTCCACATGGGCACGATCTGGGTGGAATCCGAAGTGGGCGTGGGCTCGACGTTCTGGTTCCGAATACCGCTGGAACTCGACGTCGAGAAAGCCAGAACCATCAATAACTAAGTGCATTCTCTGCGCCGACGGCCCCGTGTCTTCGTTCAGGACGCGGGGCCGTTGGCTTGATTCGAGCCAGGCGCGCGTTCCCAAACCGTACGCGACGAGTTCGCGGGTACAACCTGGGGCATGCTCGATCGTCAGCTCATCCGCACTCAGCCGGACCTCGTGCGGGCCGGGGCGCGCCGTAAAGGAATCGATGCGCCCGTTGACGCCTTCCTCGCAACGGACGAGCGATGGCGCTCACTCCGGGCGGAACTGGAAGGTCAGCAGGCCGAACTGAATCGACTGAGCAAGTCGATAGGCCAACTCATGGCATCCGGTCAGCGAGACGAGGCCGAGGCCGCGAAAGCCACTACCAAGGCCATCAAGGAACGTCTGGATGCGCTCTCTCACGAAGCGGCCGCCGCCGAGGCTGAATTGCGGGATCTTGAGATGGCCTTCCCCGGCCTGCCAGAAGCGAGCGTGCCGGACGGCACCTCGGCGGAGGACAATGTCACCGTCCGCACCTGGGGGGAACCCCCGAAGCTGGCCTCCGTGACGCCGCACTGGGAGATCAACGAATCGTTAGGCCTGGTGGACCTAGCACGGGGGGCTAAGATCGCCGGAAGCGGGTTCGTGGTCTACACCGGTTGGGGCGCGCGGCTCCAGCGTGCGCTCTTCAACTTCATGATAGACTGGCAAACCCAACGGAACGGTTACCAAGAGATCTACCCGCCGTTCGTGGTCAATTCCGCCAGCCTGTATGGAACCGGCCAGTTACCTAAGTTCGGTGACGACTTGTACCGGGTGGATGAGGACCTCTACTTGATCCCGACCGCCGAAGTTCCGGTGACCAACCTCCATCGCGACGAGATCCTGGAGGCCGCCCAATTGCCGACGCGCTACGCGGCGGTGAGTGCTTGCTTCCGACGCGAGGCCGGTGCGGCGGGCAAGGACACGCGGGGTCTTCAGCGCTTGCATCAGTTTGATAAGGTCGAAATGGTGCAATACACGCTGCCCGAGAAGAGCTATGCCGCCTTGGAGACGATGACCGGCCACGCCGAAAGCGTGCTACAAGCGCTGGGCCTGCACTACCGAGTTCTGCTCCTTTGCGCCGGCGACATGAGCTTCAGCAACGCCAAGTGCTACGACCTGGAAGTATGGTCGCCGGGCATGGAGAAGTACTTGGAGATCAGCAGTTGTAGCAACTTCGAATCGTTCCAAGCCCGACGCGCGAACATTCGGTTCCGCCGCACGGCGGGCGAAAAACCCGAATTCGTCCACATCCTGAACGGTAGCGGACTGGCGACGCCAAGACTGTTTGCCGCCGTGGTGGAGACGGGCTACGTCCCCGGTGAGGGCGTTCACATTCCCGAACCGTTGCGGCCCTATCTCGGCACCGCGCTGATTCCAGCCCCATGAACCGCGTCGGGCGATCGGGGTGGCTCCTGGGGTGCATCGCCCTCGGTTTGGTCGGGTGCGGCCGGGGCGCCGGGACCAACTACCTGCCGCTGCGGACCGGAACCGAATGGACCTATCGCGTCCGGAGCGGCTTCGATCTCCGAATTGAGCTCGTTCGCGTCACCGGCCCGATTGCCGTGGCCGGAGGTGACGGGTGGCAACTGAACGGCCCCATGGGCGAATCGCGGCTGGCGTGGCGCGAGGGCGTACTCCTCGCCGAGCAACTTCCCGGTACGCGGTTTGCGCCGGCCATTCCCCTCCTGCACGTCACCGACCTCTCCGGCAAGTTCTGGCAGGGATTCGTGAGTGCGAATGGGCACACCCAATCGGCGCAGGCCGACCTGCGGATGGTCCAGGAATCGCTGATGTTGGCCGGGCGCAAGCGACAGGCATTGCGAAGTACCGTCACGTTGAATCTCAAGCCGACGGCCCTGGTGCTGGACTCGTGGTTTGTTGCCGACATTGGGATTGTTCGCCAGGAGCTGCGGCGGGGCGACGCGTTGGTGCGCGCCATGGACTGGGTCGCCGGGCCTTAGCGCACTCGCCCGCCCGCCCGAGAGCTAAACTAACCGGCATGATTCTCGTCGTCGATAACTACGATAGCTTCACCTACAATCTGGTGCAGTACCTCGGCCAATGCGGGGCGGAGACCGTGGTGCGGCGAAACGACGAGATTGACCTGGATACCATTGTCGACCTACACCCGGACGGCATCCTGCTCTCGCCCGGGCCCTGCACGCCTCGCGAGAGCGGGGTTTGCCTGGATATCTTGCAGGCCGCTCTGGCCGAACGTGCGGGCTTTACCGTGCCTGTTTTCGGGGTTTGCCTTGGGCTCCAGGCCATTGGACTGACGTCGGGCGCGGTGGTGGGCCGCGCGGGTCGCATCATGCACGGCAAGGCGTCCCTCGTGCGTCACGATAACCTCGGCGTCTTCGCCGGTATGCCCAATCCGTTCTCGGCGATCCGGTACCACTCGCTGGTGGTGGACCGCGCAACCCTGCCGCCCGACTTTATAATCACCGCCGAAAGCAAGGACGATCACGAGGTGATGGGACTCCGTCACCGTCGCCTGGCCATCGAGGGCGTGCAGTTTCACCCGGAATCGGTCCTCACCGAGTCGGGGATGACCATCGTCCACAATTTCGTCCAACGCGTCGCCACGGTCCGCTAGGCCCCCCAGGGGAGGCTTCAGCACTAACGAACCGGCCTCCGGTACCCTTGAGACGATATGGCTGATCGCAACGCACTGATCGTTTGGGGCGGATGGGACGGGCACCAGCCCGAGCAAGTTGCCGACTTGTACCGTGAAATTCTAGAGGCCGACGGTTTTACCGTCGAAGTCTCTTTGACGCTAGACGCCTTTCTTGACGCTGACAAGCTGAACGCACTTTCCTTGATCGTTCCGGTGTGGACGATGGGTGAAATCAGTGGCGATCAGTGCGGCAACGTCATGCGCGCGGTATCCGAGCATGGGGTGGGACTTTCCGGTTGCCACGGCGGCATGTGCGACTCGTTCCGGGCCAACACCGAGTGGCAGTTTATGACGGGCGGCCAGTGGGTGGCTCACCCGGGTAACGATGGCGTACGGTACACCGTGTACCTGCGCAACGATCCCCCGCACCCGATCATCGCGGGTCTGCCGGATTTTGAAGTGGAGAGCGAGCAGTACTACCTCCATACCGATCCGGGCAACGACGTGCTGGGCTGGTGCGACTTCCCCACGCCGGGACACGACGGGCCGCACGCCGGGAATCCTTGCGCCATGCCGCAGATCTGGACCAAAACCTTTGGAAAGGGGCGGGTGTTCTACACCGCCCTCGGGCACCAGCGGGTTTGCCTGGAACCGGCGACTCCCCGCGAGATCGTCCGGCGCGGCTGTCTTTGGGCCGCACGGGGAGTGGGACTCTAACCAAGCCCCGGTAGTGGAGCCCAGCCTGAGGCTGGGCTCCACCTAGGTACATTAAGAGACGCAATGTTTAAGCCCAAGTTCCGGATAACGGGGTTTGTTGATGAGATTAGCCCCGTCCCCGCGGAGCAAATTGAGGCGGCGGTCCGGATCGGACTTCATGGCATCGATGTTCGATCGGCGAATGACGTGAACGTTTTGGACCTCACGCCCGACGATCTTGCCGAGTTACACCAGCGAACTAGCGACGCCGGTCTTAACGTGCAAACTGTCGGTTCGCCGGTCAATAAGGTCGCGTACTCAGCCGCCAATCGGGCGATCGAACTGGAGAAGCTCAAACGGGCCATCGCGGCGGCGAGTGCGCTCGGTACCGAACGCATTCGCATCTTTAGTCCCGAGTGGACGGACACGACCCGCGAACCCGACCACGAGGGAATGATTGACTGGCTACGGGAACAAGTGGCGGTCGCCGAAAGCGCCGGGATGCGTTTGATTCACGAGAACGATGCGAAGTTCTACGGCGCCTATCCGGCGGCGGCCCAGCGACTCATGGCAGCGCTCTACGGGCCGAGTTTTTCTTTGGCCTACGACGCCGCGAACACGGTGTTGCTGGGCTATCGCACCCTTAAGGATTGGTTGCCCTGGATGGTGCCCTTCCTTGACACCATCCACGTGAAGGACGCGATCCAATCAGAAGGGCGCATTGTTCCGGTGGGCGCGGGCGAGGGCGAGTGGCCCGAATTTTTGGCCGAGATTGTCCATCTCGGTTGGCAGGGTCCGTTGACCTTAGAACCGCACCTGGCGGTGGCGGGACACTTCGGCGGGTTTAGCGGAGAAGCCAGATTTACCGCGGCGGCCAACTCCTTGCGGTCAGTGTTAGTCGCGGCAGGAGGTCAATGGGAATGATTAGGTTTGGAATTGTCGGATGCGGTTCGATTCACGGAACTCACGCGGATGCATTAGAGAAGATTGATGGCGCTAAGTTAGTCGCGGTGTTCGACTCGAAGGGCGACCGTTCGGCGAAGGTCGCGCAAGAGCGCGGGGCCGTCGTGGCGCACAGCCTCGACGAATTGTTCACGTTAGTGGACACGGTCACCATCTGCGTCCCCTCGGGTTTGCATGCCCAGATCGGGATTGCGGCCGCCCGTGCAGGCAAGCATGTGCTCAGCGAGAAGCCGATTGATGTCTCCGTGGCGCGGGCCCTTGAGTGCGTCAACGCGTGCCGTGATGCCGGCGTAAAGTACGGCGTCATCAGCCAGCACCGGTTTGCCCGGGACATCCAAGCCGTTCAGACGGCGGCTCAGGATGGTGGCTTTGGTCGCCTCATTAGCGGCGATGCCTGCACCATTTGGTACCGAACCCAGGCCTACTACGACTCCGACCGCAGTTGGCGCGGCACCAACGAACTTGACGGCGGCAGCATCCTCAACCAAGGCGTCCACTACGTCGACATGATCCAGTGGATCATGGGTGGCGCTAAGTCGGTCCAGGCCCAAATGCGCACGGCCAACCACGATATGGAAGCCGAGGACATCATAAACATCCTCGTGGAGTGGAAGAACGGGGCCATTGGAACCCTCAAGGCGACCACGTGCGCCTACCCCGGCTACTCCGAGCGCATCGAAGTTTGCGGCACCATTGGGAGCGCCGTCATCGAAGGCGACCACCTGAAAACTTGGAAGGTGGACCCGGACGCAGCGCAGGATCCCTCGCCCTACGGCGGCGGTGTGATGGCGCAGCCGACCCCAAAAGAGACCATCTGCGATCCTGCCGAAGCGTCCGCGAGCGGTGCGTCCGATCCGACCGCCATTTGGGGCGAACAGCACCGGATGCAGGTTGAGGACTTCGTTCGTGCCATCGCCGACGACCAGGAACCGTTCGTGACCGGTGAAATGGCCCTCGAACCCCTCCGTATCATCCAGGCAGCCTACACCAGCGCCCGCGAGGGCGGACGCCGAGTCGAGCTCTAAGCGAAGATGGTGATCGGGTGGTGTGCGGGACTGGAGGCTTGGCCTCGACTGCGTGATGCGGGCTTCGACGCCGTCGAAGTTGGCGCGGCCGCTACTTTTGGTGACGATGGACTTGGGCTCCCCCCCGGGGTCCCGGTTCAATCCACCAATCTGTTTCTTCCCGGCGGTGCCCGACTTTACGGTCCTGATTCCCGCGATTGGGGCCCCTACGTGCGGCGGATGATTCGACGTGCCGCCGAGGCCGGCGTCACGATGATGGTTGTGGGCAGCGGTGGAGCCCGACGCGCCGCTGATGGACAAACCCCGGCGGACGCGGAAGTCGCGTTTGCGGACCTTGTCGCGGGCTGGCAAGTCGACGCCCGTGCGGCAGGCATTACGCTTGCGCCCGAACCCCTCAACCACCGCGAGTGCGACGTCATGGTCCTCTACTCAAGACTGACCCAGCTCATGGCGGAGCGCGGGGGCCAAGTGACCCTGGATAGCTATCATTCGCTTGTCGAGCGAGATCCCGCTCAACTCGATCCGAGTGCGTACTGGACGAAAGAATTGACGCAGATGCCCGTACACATTCACCTAAGCTCCGCCGACCGTCTAGCCCCCGCCCCGGGCGATCCGTGGCTAGAAGCGTTGGCCCGGCTGATGAAGTCGCGAAGTTACAACGGCCGGGTGATGGTGGAGGCCGCCCTGCCCGAAACTCCCGAAGCCCTGCGTACTACCCGCGAAGCATTGCGGGTTTGGGAGTAATGCTTACTCATTTCCTCCGTTTCGTGACAAACTGTTAGTCATGAATCGTGGTCACTCGCTCAAGTGGACGGCACTGGGACTCGGCCTGAGCGTTCTCGGCCTCGGAATTGGCGGTTTCTCCCAAGCCTGGGCGCAAGCCCCGGGCCGCGGACCCGCGCACGGAAAAGGTCCCGGCGGGCCGCCTCCCCTGCACCGCGGACCGGTTTCTTATTACATGACTTCCTGTGCCTCATGCCACGGACCAGACGGAAACGCCCTGGGGCCAGGATTTGCCGCAAAGCTTTCCGAGACTCAACTCCGTAACAAAGTGCGGGAAATGGCCGAAGGCATGGCCGCCGCCCCGATTGATGGGCCTATTTTGTCTGCCACGACGGCATTTGTCCGGTCCATTGCCAAACAAGAGCCCTACGTCGCCTGGATCAACCAAGCGGGACCGAACCTTACCGGCGAACTCAGCCCCGGCACCAAATTGGTGGTTTCCGTGCGAGGCAAACCGCTTACCGCGACGATCCGGGGCTTGAATTGGAGTGTCAAACTCCCCGCCGGAGCCAAACCCAGTGAAGTCGTCCTCACGGCCACCCGGGGACGCGCACGTCACCAAGTAGCGCTGAGTGAAGGACCGCACTCGTTCCATCCGGGCCACGGACGGGGTGGGCCGCGAGGCCCACGCGGTCGCCGTTGAGCGCCGGGCGATGACCGCGACAGGTTCTGACCTGTTTGACCAAGCCCCGCATGACCCGGCGGGGTTGCCGCTGGCCACGCGGCTCCGCCCGCGCACCCTGGACGAGTACGCCGGGCAAAGCCACGTCCTCGGCCCGGGCTCGCCGTTACGTAAAGCCCTGCAAGAGGGGCGCTTGGGCTCACTCATTCTGTGGGCGCCGCCCGGATGCGGGAAAACCACTTTGGCTCACCTCATCGCCGGCGCGGCCGGCGCGCATGTGGAGAGCCTGAGTGCCGTGGCGGCGGGGGTGGCCGACGTGCGTCGCGTGGCCCAAGCCGCCGTCGAACGCCGACGCCTTCACGGGCGGCCAACCCTTTTAATTCTGGACGAAATCCATCATTTCAACCGGAGCCAGCAGGACTCGCTCCTCGGCTATCTGGAAGACGGCACCCTGACGCTGGTCGGCGCGACCACGGAGAACCCGTTCGTAACTCTGGCCCCGGCGCTCCTGAGCCGGGCGCGCGTAATCCCGCTACGCCCCCTCACCCCCGTCGACCTGGAGGGTCTGATTGAGCGTGCCCTGCGCGTTGACCGCGAACTGAGTCCCCGGAACCTAGCCCTGGAGCCCGAGGCCCGCGATCACCTAGTGCGCTCTGCCGACGGCGATGCCCGCCTTGCCCTCAACGCCTTAGAAAGCGCCGCCCTGATGACGCCCGATGGCGACCCCATCACCCTGGCGGCCGTCGAAGCCGTTCTGCAGCGCCCCGCCATCCGCTACGACCGCAAGGGCGATTACCACTTCGACTCCATCTCGGCCTTCATCAAATCGGTAAGAGGCTCGGATAGCGATGCCGCCCTGCACTACCTGGCCCGAATGCTGGAGGCGGGTGAAGACCCGCGATTCATCGTGCGTCGCCTCCTGATTCTGGCCAGTGAAGACGTCGGCAACGCCGAACCGCAAGGCCTGGTGGTGGCCAGTGCGGCGGCCCAAGCCGTGGCAATGCTGGGCATGCCCGAAGCGCGGATTGTGCTGGCCCAGGCCACCACGTTCTTGGCCGAAGCCCCCAAGAGCAACCGCGCTTACCTCGGGATTAACCGGGCCATGGCTGACCTGAAGGACCGACCGTGGCCGCCGGTACCGCTGCCCTTGCGCAACGCGCCGACTGAGGGGCTAAAGAAGCTTGGTCACGGGCAGGGCTACCAAAATCCACACGATGCCCCCGGCGGATGGGTGAACTTTGACTACCTCCCGCCCGGTTTTGCCTCCCAACCGTACTATGAGCCGACGGATAGAGGCTACGAACGCCGCATGCAAGAGCGACGGGAACGCCAACAGCCGCCGACGCCATGTGAATAATTCATGCTCCATTCGGAACCCTTTGGTCCAGAATCGAGTTCTTTAATGGTAGCTGGTCGGTTACTCAACCAAGCCGACCGGAATTTTTTGACCATGAAGAACCTTATGCTTGCCGCCCTCACGATCATCGCCGTCGCCGCGGTGGCGTCGAACTTTGTGAACCCTCGCAACTCGGCCAATGTCTCCGCGACCGAAGACGGCAAGTGCACCTCGCGCAGCCTGATGATGATGCCGTTTGGCCAATGCCCGCCCCCGGCCGCGGCCCAGTCTGCGGTAATCAAAAAGGCCGCCGTGGTTACGACATCCTCCACCGCCAAAGCCACCAAGGGCGATTGCACCACCTGCCCCAAGCCCACGCGCTAACCCCAAGCAATTCAGCGGTGCGTTGCGGTTGCGAGTAGTCTGGTCGTGACGATCCATGACGCCCCGCCACCTTGCCGCCCTGCAACTCACCGCTGACTTGCCCCCCACGCCCAAGAACCTGGACCGGGCGGCCGCCACCCTGGGCGATATTGCGCTGGCCCGATGGGCCTTTGCCCAATGGGCATTGCGCCAACGGGCCGGGGCAAAATTTGCCGATGCCGACGGCCTATTTTTTGAGCGCGAAGGGCTGGAGCAAGCCACCCACGACCGCGTCGCAGCATGGCACTCGGCGCAATTCCCGTCCGGGGCCGTCGTGGTGGACCTCACCACCGGCCTAGGGGCCGACCTGATGGCGCTGGCCGCCCGGGGCCCGGCGCACGGCCTGGAGCTTGACCCCGACCGCGCGGCCCTTGCCCGTGCCAATCTCGCTGCCCGCCAGTTGACGGCAGAAGTGGAAGTCGGGGACGCCTTGGTCTGGCTCGAGACCGATGCCGGTCGCGCCGCCCCTTACCTTTGGGCCGATCCCGCCCGCCGCGTCGAGGGTCGGCGCACGGTGAACCCGAATTTGTTTGCCCCAAACCCCACCATCCTGGCGGCGGCCTTCGCGGGGCGACGACGCGCCGGAATAAAACTCAGCCCGCTGATGGCCGACCCCGAACTGGAAGCGCTGGGCGAGGGCCTGGAGTTCGTCTCGTTTAGGGGCGAGTGCCGGGAGGCCGTGGTGTGGCGCGGGAGTGAGGTAGCCCCCGGCCGACGGGCCGTGCACGTGGAGTCGGGAGAGGCCCTGGACTCGGCCCCTCCCCCCGCCGCCGCCAACGCCGCGGAGGCTTGGGTCTTTGAGGCCGATCCGGCCGCGATCCGCGCCCATGCCACGGGCACGCTGGCCGCGACCTTCGGCTTGCGTGGATTGGGCACCAGCCCGGGGTACCTCACCGGTGGGGGCCTAGTCGTCAGTCCCTGGCTCGCCGCGTTTCGGTGCCTGACCGACTTGCCGTTTGATCGCAAGCGAGTCCGAGCCGCCTTGCGGGAACTCGGCCGCAGGCCCGAGGCCGTGAAATTACGCGGCGTTCGGGTGGACGTGGCCCGCGTGCAGCACGAAGTGGACCCGGGACCGATGGCCCCCGCACCCCCGGTGGTGCTGATGCTGGTGCCACTTGATGCCGGGGTCCGCTGCCTAATTCTGGAGCGCGCTCCCTCCCCCACGTCGGCAAACTAGTCATCCTGCAGCGCTTCCCGCAGGGCCAGGATGGTTTCGAGGTCACGCGCCAGATTGAAAGCGAACGGGTCCGGATCCGCCTCGGGCGGCATGACCTGCCACACCGGGGAGAGGGGCGAGGGCTCCTCCAGGAACCGGGGAAAGATGTGCCAGTGCAGGTGATGCACCACGTTCCCCAGGCATTCGTAGTTGAGCTTATGCGGCTCTACCACCTCGCGCACCGCACGGGCTAAACGGGTCATGTCGTTGAGGAAAGCGGCCCTAAACAGGCTCGGTAGTTCATCCAGCTCCGTAAACGGCTGATCGCACAGCAACAGCGAATACCCGCGCCAGTATTGCCGGGGTCCCAATACCGCATAGCCGGTCTCCATGCGGGCGATCAGCCGGGGATGGGTCCCATCTCGGCATAGGAGTAACTGCTGACATATCTCGCACGGTGTCTGATGCTGGGCCATTTCCTTGAGCATAGCGCGGCAGGCTTGTTGTAGTCTGCACTACCCATGCCCGAACGCCTCCTGCTCGAAGCCATCGTTAAGCGGACGCTCCTCGCGCCGGTCTACGACGTCGCGGTAGAAACCCCCCTCGACGAAGCGCTTATTCTGAGCGCCCGCACCGGACACCGGGTATGGCTGAAGCGAGAAGACCTTCAACCGGTGTTCAGCTTCAAACTGCGCGGAGCCTACGCCAAAATGGCGGCGCTGACCCCCGAACAACTCGCCCAGGGAGTGGTGGCGGCATCGGCCGGCAACCACGCTCAGGGGGTAGCGCTGGCGGCCCAACGGTTGGGTTGCCGGGCCCTCATCCTGATGCCGCAGACAACCCCCGAAATTAAGGTGGACGCGGTGCGCCGAATGGGCGCTGAAGTGGTGTTGTGGGGCGATGCCTACGATGACGCTTACACCGAAGCGCGCCGTCGCGAAGCCGCCGAGGGCCTCGTTTTTGTTCACCCTTACGACGACGCCGACGTGATCGCCGGGCAAGGCACCATTGGGTTAGAACTGTTGCGCCAAGCCCCGGTGCCGTTGGACGCCGTGTTCGTGGCGGTGGGCGGCGGGGGCCTGATCGCAGGCATTGGCGCGGTCTTAAAGTACTTGCGCCCAGAGATTCGGGTGATCGGGGTTGAGCCGAGTGACGCCGACGCCATGTCCCGCTCATTGGCGGCGGGCGAGCGCGTGCGGCTAGACCGCGTCGGTCGATTCGCCGATGGCGTGGCGGTGCGGCAAGTGGGCGAACTCCCGTTTGCGCTGGCGCAACTGGTGGTGGACGAAATCGTGGTCGTCGACACCGATGCAATCTGCGCCGCCATGAAAGACGTGTTCGAGGATCGCCGGTGCGTATTGGAACCCGCCGGCGCGCTGGCCTATGCGGGGCTGAAGGCCTGGGCCGCTCGGCAAGAAAGGCCGGGCCAGAACCTCGTGGCCATTGCATGCGGGGCGAACTTAAACTTCGACAGTCTGCGCTTCGTGAGTGAACGGGCTGAGATTGGGGAACGCCGCGAAGCGGTGTTTGCGGTGACCATTCCCGAGGAGCCTGGAAGTTTCCGACGGTTCTGCACCATCGTGGGCGAACGCGCGGTCACCGAGTTCAACTACCGGTACAACGATCCGTCTCGGGCGGACGTGTTTGTAGGCGTGCGGGTGCACGACGATGCGGAACGCCTCACCGTGGCCCAAGCCCTACGCGACGCAGGCTACGACGTCCTCGACCTCACCGACAACGAGATCGCCAAGGTTCACATCCGGCACATGGTGGGTGGGCCGGCACCACACGTGGCCCACGAGCGGTTCTTTGCGTTCGCCTTCCCGGAGCGCACCGGCGCGCTAGGCGAGTTCCTGAACCAGTTGCACCAGCCGTGGAACATTAGCCTGTTCCACTACCGCAACCACGGCTCCGACTTTGGGCGCGTGCTGTGCGGGGTCCAGGTACCCGACGCCGATCTCCCGGCATGGAATTCCTTCGTGAATGGACTGGACTACGAAGTGGTGGAAGTTACCGACGACCCCGCCTGCCAGCGTTTCTTGGGCGGACGCTCCTAGTCGCCTGAATCCTCCCCGCCCGGGCGCGGCTTTCTTGTGACATGAAAACGGAAACCAATGACGTTCGTCCCGTGCGCGCGGACCAATTCCAGGCAGAGGTTCTGGAGAACCCCCGGTTCGGCCCGAGCTTGGCTTAGCCCACCCGCGCTCGCTTTGACCTTTGTGCGATCGCGGACCCGGAATCCGTGGTCTGACCCTGCGGTAGGCCTGTCACTCGTCAGGGCACCGTAGTTTCTTATGTTCAAAGAGTTCGGTCTCCCGCTTTCAGACACGCACAACTACTGGCTTCGGGAAATAGCTCGTTAAACGAGTCACAGTTTTAGGCAGATCAGCTATCGTTCAGAGTATTGGTGAGGGTTTATTCACCATTTGCTTTTTTAAGAGGACAAAGATGAATACACAACCCGCTAGCGGATTGGCTATTACCAGCCTTTCGTTCGCGGCGCTCTCTGGTGCGGCATTTGGTCAAACCGTGGTGCTCCAAAACGGAACCGCAACTTTCTCCCAATCGTTCGACCGTTCGTACTCTCCAGCGGAAAGCATCGACGGATTAAATGGAGCGTTAAATGGTTGGGCTATCTACAGCCCGTCGGCGGGCACGTCGGCTCAAACGGCCGTTTGGGAAACCGCTTCGGACGTCAACACCAGTGCGCTGAAGATTCGAATGCAATTCAATCACGGGACGCAGCACCTGCTCGGGAAACTCCGATTTAGCGTGACCAACGATGACCGCAGCCTGTTTGCCGACGGGCTCGCGAACGGAGGAGACGTGACCGAAAATTGGACCCCAATGGGGGTCGCTTCGGTCACCGTGCCCGGAGGGATGGGTGTCTCTGTCAGTGGCGAGACCGTGCTTCTATTAGGAACGGCTCCGGTTAGTGGCGCCTACGATTTTACTTTCGTACCCGGAGTGAGCGCGGTGACCGGCATTCGTCTTGAGGCACTAGAAGAGGCTTCGTTGCCGACGGATGGCCCAGGCTTGCAGCCAACCAACGGGAACTTCGTGTTGACCGAGCTCAACGTGGAAGCGGTTCCGGAGCCAGCAACGTTCGCGGTGCTTGCCCTCGGCGCGGCAATGCTTGTCCGCCGAAAGAAGTAAGCGACCTGGCGATCAATAGGCCCACTCGATCACGTCGAGTGGGCCTATAGGTTTCAGCCGACGAGTACCCTCGTACGAAGTGGTGAAAGTTACCGACGCCCGTTTCTGCCAGCGGTTCATGGGCGGAAGGTCCTAGTCGCTTGAATCCTCTTTGCCCGGTCGCGCCTCTCTTGCGTCATGAAAACGGAAACGCATGACGTTCTTCCCTTGCGCGCGGACCACTTTCAGGCAGAAGTCCTGGAGAACTCCCGACCCGTTCTTATTGACTTCTGGGCCCCCTGGTGCGGGCCCTGCCGCATGCTCAAGCCGATGTTGCAGGAAGCGGCCTCGGCCCTTGGCGACGCGGTGGACGTGCGCACGGTGAACGTGGATGAAGAGCCGGGGTTGGCGCAGGCATTCCACGTGCAGGGCATTCCCTACTTCGTAGTGATGCAGGGTAACCGCGCCCTCACCGGTTGGTCCGGCGTTGCGCCCGCCGCAGAGATCGTCCGTCGAGTTCAGACCGCACTTGCCGCCCCCGAAAATTCCCCGGCTCCTGCCCCCTAGGGCTAAGTTGCCTCGCCAATGTCGGCAAAAAACGGGCGGGCTCCCCTTGGGGAGCCCGCCTCGTGGCTTAGTTGGTGCCGGTTGGAGGCGCTGCCGCCGGGGGCGTCGGGGGCGGCCCTCCCGCCTCGGGCGGGATGGTTTTCACCGGGTTGGCATAGTTGTCTTCCTCGGCCTTCGTCGCCGTGGTTTTGGCTTCACCGCAACCATAGGCGATGACGGCCAGGCCGAGGAGGATGGAGTACAGGGCAGTCTTTCGCATTTTTCTTACCGGGCTGAACGTTACCCCTAGTTGCGGTAGGCGTTCCACATATTATCGGCGGGCTGGGTGTTCGGATTCGGGTTGGTCCGCACCGGGTTCATGGCCTTGGCGCTACCGTCCGTCATCGCGAACACTGATTGGTCGGCGTAGGGTGCATTCACGGCTCCCCAACGATTGTTCTTGTTCCAGGTCATGCCCTTCACAATGTACGGGGTGCCGTCGCGGCTCCCGTCCGGCAACATGCCGGGGTGGCCTTCGCCGTCCCACCAGTTGACCCCCGACATGAACAGTCCGGTACCCCACGTGGGCTGGCTGCCGTAGCGGATCGAGAACATGATGGTTTCCGAAGGCTTCGTGATTGAACTTGCATTGGTGATGGTACGCCCCATCCACGGGCCCGAACCGCAACGGTTCTGGTTGGCCGGAATGTTCTGGACCAAGCCCATTACGCCGAACAGCGAGTTGCTGGTGCCGTCCCACTGGATGAGACCATTGGCGGCAAAGCTAATCGGGATTCCATTCGCGTTGTCTTTCAGCCACTGGTACCACAGAGGCTTGCTCAGTGGATCCGACGGATCGCGAAGCAGCGGAAGGCTCTTGATGTACGGCTGGGTGTCATAAGCCCAACCACCATCGGTGGGAGCCCACCAGCAGGGACCGACGCCCATCGGATAAGTATCCTCGGAGTCGCCGTTGTACATGATCACACCAAGCCCGGTCTGCTTGATGTTGGATAGGGCAACCGTTTTCTTCGCGGCGTTTTTGGCCTGAGCGAAAACGGGGAACAGGATCGCGGCGAGAATCGCGATAATCGCGATCACGACGAGAAGTTCGATGAGGGTAAACGCATTTCGATGCTTCATTGCATAGCTCCTTGATGATGGCTAATGGAGCCTTCGGAGGCTCCTTCGGACTCGGTTTGACGTACGTGGTACGACAACCGCTGACGGGCAAAAGCGTAGATGTCGGAAGCTCCGACAGGCTCGGGTTGGGCGTGGTGCCATTGTTCGCGCGGCGCTCCGCACGAACCGCGCACCACCAGCTCCACGGGCATCACCTGCGTGCTGGGCGGGGCCACCGGGTGCTGGAGTCGGTAGAGGATGCGGTCGGCGGTTCGTTGCGCCATCGCTTCGGGATCGCTGACCACTTGGGTTACGCCAAAGTCGTCAATCACGATCGAAAAACCTCCGCCCCAGCTGACGACGGCGACATCATCGGGGACGCGCAGACCGACGGCGGTGATGGCCTGGCAGACCATCGGAACGCACAGGTCCTGAAGCACAAACACGGCGTCCGGCCGATCCGCTTCTCGCAGGCGGTGCTCCAATGCAGAAGTATTCGGCCCTTGCATCCCGCTGGTAAGGCAGAACACGAAGTCGCGGACGTCGGGGATCCGCCCGGCCGTAAACGTTCCCTTCAGATAGCCCGAGAAACGGTCGTGGGTGCAGTCCAGCATGTCCATCATGCCCGACACCGCCACCCGTCGCCGACCGTGACGGAACAGGTGGTGCATCATCTGCTCCGCCCCGCCGAGGTTATCTTCCGTGATCACGTCCAAGGCCACCCCGCGCAACCCGTGATCCAGTGCGATGATGGGGATGTCGTGCATGACCGCCTTGATGCGGTCAACCTCGGGGAAGCCGATCTTGGACCACACCACGGCGGCGGCAAACCCTTGCCGGTGCGCATGCTCCATGGCCCCCTCCATGCGGTAGATCTGAGAGTCCACCAAGACCAGGTTATGCCCGGCCGCCTGCAAGATGCGGCCCAGGGCAAAATAGACGTCGCGGTTCATCACGTCGCCGTCATCCACGAACGCGATGTTGGTGGTGGCGGGCGATCGGGGGCCAAGACGCGAGGCCACGCCCCGATTGGGCAACGCTTCGGCCCAACCGGACTCGACCAGAGCGGTGAGGGCCCGGCGGATCGTGGTTCGACTGACGTTAAATCGAGCCTGGAGTTCACGCTCGGTCGGCAACAGGGTCCCCGGCAAGGTTTCACCCATCGCAATCGCCTCCCGCAATTGAGTCGCGATCGCTTGGTATCCCTGTCCTTCGGCATCTGGAGTCGCCTTGCGTCGAGCCATTAAAGTGATCATACATCAAATCAATACCGAAGTGGTGTCCCTGCGCACCTTTTTGTAAACAATCTGTATGCCTCCTCGTTTTCACTGATCGCTCAATTCACCCGGCATGCGCCGTTTTTGAAAGACGATGATCTCTCTTCTCAGGTCAAAGTTGTTCAGATTTGTCCGGATTGCTTGATCACAGCTAAGTAAACATGTTGACTCTACACTCCGCCAATCGCGAAGCCCAATCGGTCCGGCGCTCCGCTCGGTAGTGCGGTCCACACGACCATGCCGGTACGGCAGCCGAGGCGAACGGGTATACGGCGAACTATGAGACTTCGACCGGTCGTCGCGCTGATCACTCTGGCGTTTCTCGGCGGATCCGCCATCGCCGCCGATTTCACCCTAACAGTGCTGCACAACAATGACGTGCACGCCCGCGTGGAACCCGCGAAGGTGCGCAACATTGAGTACGGGGGCTATGCCCGCCTGGCCACGCTCGTTCGGCGACTCCGCGCCACCGAGCCCAACCCGATCCTCCTCTCGGCGGGGGACGTGTTCCAGGGCACCCTCTACTTCAACGTCTACGAAGGGTTGGCCGACCTCGCGGCCATGAACGCCATTGGGTTCCAAGCGATGACCGTGGGCAACCACGAGTTCGATCGAGGCGCGAAGACCCTCGCCGAATTCGCGCGCCGAGCCATGTTCCCCTTGCTTGCCGCGAACCTCGACGTCTCCGCGGACGCAAGCCTGAAGGACTTGGTACGCCCTTCGGTCATCATGATCGTGGGCGGGCAGCGTATCGGCATCGTCGGGGCAATTACTCCCGAGCTCTTCTCAATTAGTTCTCCGGGCGAGACCATCCGGCTCAAACCGCTGGTGGAGAGTATTCAGGGCGCGGTGGACGATCTGACCAAGCAGGGCGTGAACAAGGTGATACTCGTAACGCACATCGGCTACGACGACGACCTAAAACTGGCGCCCGCGTTGCAGAACGTGGACGCGATCATTGGCGGCCATTCTCACACCCCTCTCGGCAACTCGGCCGGGCCAAACCTCCCCGTGGGGCGTGGCCCGTATCCTACGGTGGTCAAGGACCGCACCGGGCAGGACGTCCCCATCGTGCAGGCTTACCAATGGGGGATGCAACTGGGCCGCCTGAAACTCACCTTTGATGAGCAGGGGCGAGTCAAGAAGTTTGAGGGCATGCCCATCGCCGTCGGGTCCGACATCCTTCCCGATCCCGCGGTGGAGGCCCTGATCGCGGCCTTCGCCAAGCCGATTACGGCCGTGGGGAACCAGCCGGTGGGCGACACTAAGTTGGGCTTGGCCGGTGAACGCAATCCGCTCCTGCCCGAACGCACCATTGGCAACGTCATCGCCGACGCGCAGGTGACCGAGTTGGCCGGACAGGGCGCGGTTGCGGCGTTTATGAACGAAGGCGGCGTTCGGGCCCCCATTGAAGCGGGTCCCATCACGTACGGCGAGGCCCTCACGGTTCAACCCTTCACCAACACTCTGGTGCTAATGGACCTTAACGGCGCGCAGATCAAAACGATGCTAGAGTGGGGCGCGCGCGGCATTCCCGAGTACTCGGGTGGGCTCCTGCACGTCTCCAAGGGCACGCAATACACGATTGATGCCGCGCGCCCGGTGGGCGACCGCGTCATTGAGATCATGGTGGCCAACGCCCCGCTCGATCTGACAAAGACCTATCGCGTGGTCGTGAATAGCTTCCTTTCCACGGGGGGTGACGGACACGAGGTCACCAAGACCAGCACCGGCTACCGCTACGACACGGGCATTGTGGACGTGGACGCGCTGGTGAACTTCCTGAAGGCCAACGTACCGCTGGATCGCCAGCTGGAAGGCCGGATTAAGGTGATCAACACCGCCACGAAGTAAGTTCGTCGTCGCCTGGACCGAGAAAACTCACCGTTCCGGGCGACGAAACATCAGGTTAGCCTGCGTCAGCAGTGCCTCATCGTTCAGCACCGTTTCTGATGTCCCGTCGAAAATGATGCGGTGGTCCTCGCTCAGCACAATGGATCGCGTAGCCATCTGGGTCAAAATTGTAAGGTCATGGGTCGTGGAGACGAGAGTCACACCACGCTCGCTCATCCCATCCAGAACATCCAGCAGGCGCCCTTGACTCCGGGCGTCAAGGCCCGCCGTGGGCTCGTCCAGCAGGAGCACCGACGGGGCCATCGTCAGCGCCGACGCGACGGCAACGAGCCGCTTTTGCCCGGCGCTTAGGGTCTGCGGCGCCCGGTCGCGCAGGGCCGAGATCCCAAGCAAGTTTAAGGTGTCCTCGACCCGCGCCCGGATCTCGTCTTTCGCCAGCCCCAGTTGTAGCGGACCGAACTCAAGCTCCTCCACTACGTTCGGGCAAAAGAGCTGAGCGTCGGAATTCTGGAAGATGAAGCCCACCCGACGGCGAAACTCCGGACCGAAAGGCGCGGTGTCCAACGCGAGTTCGGTGAGTACCGTGCCGAACGCGCGGACTTGGCCAGACTGAGCAAAGTAGAGGCCGTTCAGCAAGTGCAGGACGGTGGACTTTCCGCTCCCATTCGCGCCAAGGAGCGCGACCCGCTCCCCCGACGAGATCGCCAACGAGATGTCCACCAGCGACGGGCGATAGCCGGCATACGCAAAACTCACGTTCTCCAAGGAGAAGATCGCCATCGGGTTACCCTAACCCCAGCATCATCACGGCCAAGCCCACGCACCCGACGAGGAACAGCCCGTCCTGAGTACGTATAGTCAAATCCGTCATGGGATGGACATCGCCGCGATACCCCCGCGAGACCATCGCTCGGTGAACGTCCCCCCCGAGGGCTTCCGTACGGCGGAAGAGGGACCCCATCCCGGCCGCCACCCATTGATGATCCTGGCGAATCCCTCCCGACCGGATGGTACGACTGAGCTTCGACAGGTGGATTTCGTGGGCGGCCTGGGCGACCACGTGGAGGTAACGATCCATCATCGTGAGTACGCTGGCGAAAATCGCCGGCATGCCCAGCGAACGGAGTCCGCGAAAGAGCCGGTCAGCTCGGGTGGTGTAGGCCAGCAGTAGGGTCAACGTGACGCAGGTTGCGGTGCGTCCGGTCATCCGAACGGCGGCCTGGATTCCCGTATCGGTGATCGCAAGCGTTTCGGGGAGGCGCCACGGCCCCAGCGATCCCTGGACCCCCTGCCAAATGACGCCCACGTTCTTACCGGGGGTCACGATATTCAGCGTCGCGGGGAGCATGATCGCCAGCGTAAACAACGGAACAATCAGCCAAACCTGTCCCACCCGACGAACAGAAATCCCCGAGGCAAGGGCCAGCACGACCGCAAACGCGTAGGCGAGGGCCAGGGCGAGTCCGGTGTGAACGAGCGTCGTCGCGACCACCAGCCCCAGCAATCCCACCACCTTGGCGCGGGGATCAAGGCCTTGGAGGTAGCCCGGCAGGCTGCAGGTCGTCCGCTGATCCAGCGTCTCGGCCATCAGCTGGGCCAAACCGTTCGCGGCCCGTCTCACCCAGCGGCTACCCACCGCGTGACGCGACCGCGCCGGGCGGGCTGGCCCGTTCTCGCCCGCCACGCTCATCCACTCGGGCAGGGTCACGATGCCCGGTCCGGACTCGCTAAGGGACGACGAAGGGCGAGAATGAACCCCACCAGAACCAACCCGCCGAGGACTCCGGATCCCACGTAGGTTAAAACTTGCCTGGACATGGGGGGTTCCGCTTGGTCCGGCGGGGCGTAGTCCGGCAGCGGGGCTCGCCAAGTGGACTCGATTCGGGCGAGTTCAACGGGGACGTACCCTGCGACGTCCTTCAATTCGTCTGAGCCCCACTCGCCCCATGCGGCACCCGCCCCAACGGCTTTCGGCAAGATCAGCCCCAGGGGCGACAGCAACGTGAGGATGCCCAAACCGATCGCGAGTCGCTTCAGCAGAGATCGCGGTGCTTCAAGTGCGGCCGGGTCTGGCACCAGTCGTGCCGGATCGGTGCGCTGGAAATAGCGCAGCACCAAGCCGGTGGCGATCGCCTCGACGAACCCAAACAGCACCACGTGCTCTCCCACCATGGCCGGCAAGGCGACACTCAACCCGAAGGGGCTGTAGAGCGCGCGCCCCGCCGCATCGTGAGCCAGCATGGGCTGGAGTCCGACCAGTGTCCCGGTGGCAAAGGCCGCCGCGTTCAGGCCAACGTAGCCTCCCGCCGCACCGGCAAGCCCACGTCGGAGCGAGGTCGCCGGAGCGTTCCCGGCGATCAACCGATAGGTAGCCCAGCCGGTGAACGGCATGATCACGGCCATCGTCAGGCAGTTCGCACCGATGGCCGTCACCCCACCATCGCCAAACAGAAGCGCCTGCACGATCAACGCGAGCGACACTCCGATCACGGCCGCCCACGGCCCCAGCAGGATGGCCAACAGCACCGCGCCCACGGCGTGTCCGGTCGTCCCGCCAGGGATCGGGATGTTGAACATCATGATGACGAAGGAGAAGGCCGCTCCTAAAGCCAGGAAAGGCACTTGGCTGCTTCGCAAGGAAGTCTTGAGCTTGGCGGAGGCCACGAGCCAGACGGGGACCACCACGGCCGCGCACGCGATGTAGGTTTGGGGGCCGAGGTACCCATCAGGAATATGCATGCCAATTGAAAGTATGCGCGTAGGAACGTCGCCATTGCGCGGCGCCCAAGCCCAAGCCGGGATTCGAGTTTGACGGCCCTTACGGACACGAGGTTCGGGTCGGACCCACCCAACTCGAGTTAAGGTTTGCCGCCGCTGGGAATGCCGACCACGGTTCCGTTCAGCGTGATGGCCAGCGGAGCTCCCGCTCGAGCGTCCTTGAAAGGATCGCCCGAGGCGTTGCGCTGGGTTGATTTACTGGCGAAAATCAGCACGGTGCGCTCACCGCCGATGTCATCCCGGTACTTGCCGGCGATCTTCGCGTTCATGGAAAAGCCGTAAGCCTTCGGGTCGACCAAGCGTGGGTCACGCAGCTTCTTCGCGGCTTCCTCGGCCTTCATGTCAGCGGTGCGCAAGCGTGGTTCTATCGCATCCATCCAGCCATTCGCGGGGGGAAACTGCCCTTCCGAGTCGTGGTAGAGCAAGAGCGCGGTGCTCTGCGCGCGCAGGTTATCGATCGCATCGCCCGAGAACTCGCGCATGCGAGTGCTGTCTAGGAAGCCCTGACGGTAGGCGGTGCGGGCGTCGGGACCAAACCGAAACGCAACGTAGGCCAGCCCGAGGACGAAGAGGACCAGCGCGATCTTGATGAGTTTGCCCGATCCCTGACCCGCACGTCGATTCATGTCCGAAATGATGACATAGGCCGGACTTTGCCCTGGGGGACTAGAGCCATCCGCGCCGACGGAAGTACCAAACCTCCAGGCTGGTTAATCCCACCATGAGGAGGATGGCAAATGGGTAGCCCCACGGCTGGCGCAGCTCCGGCATGAACTGAAAGTTCATGCCGTAGATCCCGGCCACCAGCGACGAGGTCATGAGCGACGTGGAGATGACCGTGAGCGTTCGCATCGTCTGGTTCAATGCGTTCGACGTCATGTTGAGGTGCGCGTCCACCACGGTGGCGATCAGGTCGCGGTTCAGGTCCACGCGCTCCAGCACCCGTAGGCTGTGATCGTAGACATCTTGCAGATAGGGCAAAACGGCGGGGGGCACTAGGCCCGGACCCTGGCGCAACAGCTCGTTCACGATATCGCGTAGCGGGGCGATGCGACGGCGAATCTCCAACAGCTCCCGCTTCAGGGCCAGGGCTTCGGCGACTTTAATGGGCTCGGCCGAGAGCACCCGATTCTCCAGGTCATCCACCGCGTCCTCGACGTCGTCGGTCACCGGGTAGTAGCCATCCACGGCCCGGTCCAGCACTCGATAGAGCAAACTCGTGCCCGCCGCGATCTCCGGCGGAGCATCCCGAACCGCAATCTCAAACAGCCGAAAAAGCTCTGGGTCCGGTTTGGTGACGACGCTAAGCAACACCCCGCCCGCCACAAACGCTCCGACCTCGCGGAACCGGTTATCTTCCGTTCCTTCTCGATTGATGAACGGAATGGTGAGGAACGACCAGCCATTCTGCGACTTAAGCAAGGGCCGTTCGCCTTCGTCCATCGCGTCATCCACCAGCAACGGATGGAACCCGAATCGCGCCGCCAAGGTGGCGTAAGCGGCAATGCGGTCCTGAATCTCAACGTGGATCCACGTCGCCGGACCTACCGCGTCTTTCAGGCGCAGGATCACGGCGTTTAAATCGCGAACGGGCGCGGCATGGCCTTCGGGCCAGGTCGCCGCCCAAATGGCGAGTCCGGTGCCCGGCGCATCGATGCGGAATTCGGTCTCGGGCGCGGGTGAATTCATGGCGTTGCCCAAAGAGTTGGGAGACCCCCAGTATGCCAAAAGAGCACACGTCCCCGTAGCTCACCGGCCGAGGTCAGCTGGATCAGGCCGTCCATCGCCTTGCCACTATAAATCGGGTCTAGGAAGATCCCCTCGGTCTGCGCCACGCGTTGAATCGCGGCGCGACTCCCCGGACTGGCTACGCCGTAACCCGACCCGACCGCGATCAAGTGGTACTCAAAGTCGTCTGCATTCAGCCGACGTCCGAGTCCGGTGAGGTCGTCCAGTCGCCCGGCCAGGTCTGCCAGGTCGTCGGGCATTTCGGGCTCAGGATCGCACGCGATCCCTACAATACGGGTGTGCCCCTGGAGCGCGTAGGCTAGCCCCGTATGAGTGCTTCCACTGCTGGTGGGCACGACAATTGCGTCCCAGCCGCCCAACCGAACTTCTTCGGCGGCTTGGGCAAAGGCGAAAGCGCCCAGGGCCGAGCTTCCCCCCACGGGAATCTCCATGACATTGCGTCCTTCGCGGCGGCGTTGCGCAGCGAGATCGGCGGTGAGGGCGAAGAGCTCGTCCCACGTGCCATCGGGATGGTGGTGTTCGATCACCCCGACCCACTGGTTTAGCACTCGGTTTCCGCCGTGTGCGGCGCACGGCTCGGTTACTCGCTTCCCGTGATCGTAAGGCAAGTCCATCAGCACGGCCTCCACCCGAATTCCCGTCATCGCGCCCGCCGCCCCCAACTGGCGCACAAAGTTGGATTGTGCGGCTCCGCAGGTGATGACGGTTTCCGCATGGTGGGCCAGGGCGTCCGCAATCAGGTACTCCAGCTTTCGGCCCTTGTTCCCGCCGGCGGCAAAGCCCGTCAAGTCATCCCGCTTTATCCAGAGGTCTAGCCCAAGCTCCGCCCCGAGACGCGCTAGTGGATGGCACGGCGTCGGGGCTTGGATCAGAGGGAACCGGGGGGGGGTGACCATGGATTTGCCGCGCCGACGTTACGCGTCCCGCTCCAGCTTCGCCAGGCTCTGGACCATTTTCTTGATGCCCGTCATGCCGGGAAACGCGACCGTCACTTCGGCGTCCGTCCCCTTTAGCGGGGCACAACTGATCACCACCCCTGCTCCGAACTTGCCGTGGCGCACGCGATCACCGACCGTGAACGGCGGGTTCCAGGCCGGCGCTGCCGCACGCTCTTCCGGATCGCCTGCGTTACCGGTCCTTGGCCTCGGCGCATCCACCACCGCATAGCCGCCCGTTCGCAACGGCGTCACCAAGCGGTCGTCCGCCACCTTGTGCGTGCCGTAGCCTGGGCGGAACTCGATCAGGTGCTCAGGAATGTCGTCCAAAAACCGCGAACGGAGGTTATAGTTCGCGGTGCCAAACAGGCTACGCCGTTGCGCGTGAGAGATGAAAAGCCGCTCGCGCGCCCGGGTGATGCCCACGTAGCACAGCCGGCGCTCCTCCTCCAGTTGGCGTTCGTCATTGATGGAACGCGAGTGCGGGAACACCGATTCCTCCAGCCCCGCCAAGAAGACGACGGGGAACTCGAGCCCCTTGCTGGAGTGAAGGGTCATGAGCGTAACGGCGTCGCCGGTGTCCTTGAGAGCGTCGACGTCGCTCATCAATGCGATCCGTTCAAGGAAGCCAATCAGGCTGGGCTCTTCGTCGGTCTCGTCGTATTGCGCGGCAACGCTGACAAACTCGTGCAAGTTCTCCAGACGGCTCGTGGCTTCCTCGGTCCGCTCGCGGCGAAGTTCTGCCTCGTAGCCCGACTTGTCCAGCAAGTGCCGCAGCAGCGGAGCGATTTTGCCCGCCTCGGCCAACTGCCGCCCTTCCTCGATAATCCACAAGAAGGATTTGAGTGCGGTGCGGACGCGTGTGGCCATGCCGACTTGCACCTCTTGGTCGTGCGCGGCGTCCCACAGGGTGCCGCCCCGCACATCGGCCCACCGCTCCAGGTTCTGAATACTCACCGCTCCTAGCCCGCGCGTTGGCGAGTTGACGACCCGGCGGAACGCGATCTCATCTTGGGGGTTTTGCACGAGCCGCAAGTAACCCGCCAGGTCCTTGATCTCTTTGCGCTCGTAAAACCGCATGCCCCCAACCAGAATGTGCGGAATCCGCATCGTCAAGAAAGCTTCTTCAAGGGCGCGGCTCTGGGCGTTGGTGCGGTACAGCACGGCAAAGTCGCCGAGGTTCCGATCGGCGGTGCGCACCTCGCGCACTATTTCGTCCGCAATGGACATCGCCTCGTCGCCCTCGGTGCCGGCTTCGCGCAGGACAATCGGCGCGCCGCCTTCCCGGTCGGTCCAGAGTCGCTTATCGGCGCGGCCCCGGTTGTGGCGAATCACCTCGTGCGCCGCTTCCAGAATGATCGGTGTCGAGCGATAGTTCTGCTCCAACTTCACAATCTTGGCGTCGGGGTAGTCACTGGCGAACCGGAGCATGAGCGAGACGTCGGCCCCGCGCCAGGCATAAATGGATTGGTCGTCGTCACCCACGATGGTCAGGTTGCGGTGAACTCCCGCCATTAACTCGGCGAGGCGGAATTGGGCATAGTTCACGTCCTGATACTCGTCTACTAGGACGTGCTCAAAGCGCTCTTGGTACTTTTTGCGCACGGTGGGCGAGTCCTCTAACAGCCGGACTCCGTGGTAGATCAAGTCGTCAAAGTCGAGGGCGTTGTTACGCTTGAGACCTCGTTGGTACGCAGTGTAGAGCCGGGCGACCTGCTCTTGGAAGGGCGAGTCGGCGTGGGACTTATACTCTTCCGGCGTCCACATCCGCTCTTTGGCCCGCGAGATTTCGCTAAGGGCGGCGCGGGGCTGGAGGAACTTATCGTCGATCTCCAGTTCCTTCAGACACTCTTTGATGAGCGACACCTGATCCCCATCGTCGTAAACCACAAAGTCGCGGTTGAGGCCGATCGCTTCGCCATCCATGCGGAGAAGGCGGGCGCACACCGAGTGGAACGTGCCCAGCATCAGGCGCTTTGCCTCGACGCCAATCATGCCCTCCACCCGTTCGCGCATTTCTCGGGCGGCCTTGTTGGTGAACGTGACGGCGAGGATGCGCGAAGCGTACACGCCGTCGTGGACGAGGCGGGCAATCCGGCAGGCGATCACGCGGGTTTTGCCGGAGCCGGCCCCGGCAAAGACCAGGAGCGGGCCCCCCGGCCAGGTAACCGCGTCGCGTTGTTCGGGATTCAGTGAGTCAAGGGAGAACGCGAGGGGCATCGGTCAAGTATTATGAACCGTAGCGACCCCGACTGACCGTTGGCCCCGTAACGTTCTGGTCACGGGTAACGTCTTCCTAGTAGAAGGCGTTGCCTGGCTCGCCGTCATGTAGGAAACTGATCGAATGAAGCGCTGGACTAGTACGCTGATCCTGACCGCGTTCGCGGTGGCGACGTTTGCCCAAGGCAACTTCACCATCACTCGCCCGGCCCCGAGCTCGCAGGTACGCGAGGTCGTGAATATCCGGATCCCGAAGAGCTCGCTGAGTAGCAATAGCTACGTGGGCATCGTGATCAACGGCAAGTTCATCGAGGCCGTGGCGGCCTCTGAACTGGCGGGCAATATTAAGGGCAACGAGTTTGTTTACGCGATCGACACGAAGAAACTGAACCTGCCCGATGGACCCCTGTCCATCAAGGCCGTGCTGTACGGTGACTTCGGCGACTCTAACCGCGTGCTGGCCTCGTCGAGCGTCAACCTGAAGCTGGCGAACCGCGACATTCCGATGCCCGAAGGCGGCTATCGCCTGCGCTACAAATTCAACCCCGGCACGGAGCGAACTTATGCCGTGGAGATGCGCTCCTCGATTTCCTCCATCTCGGAAGCTCAGGCCCGACTTGGAAGCCGCGCCGCCGAGCTCCCGCTAGAGGCCCAGCGATTCCGCTACCTCTACGCGGTGGACAACGCCTACAGCAACGCGTTTGATTGGGCGAGTGGTACTTACAAAAACCTCACCTCTCGCGAAGGCTTAATTCGGATGCAGCCTTTGCCGATCATCGGACGCGACTATGCGGTCCTCACGACGGCGCAGGACCCCGTCCCCAAGCGGTACTTCGACTTCCAGATGCACCCCATCTACATGAGGTTGAACGACGTGGGCAAGGAGATCTTCGGTCGCGCCCCAGTTTACGTTCCGATGGACGGCGGCTCGGGCATGCAGAACACCCTGGACCTCTTCGCGATCATCCCGTTACCGACTTTGCCGCAAAACTCACTCCGAGTTGGAGAATCCTTCCCGGCCAACCTGCAACAGGACGTAATCGGGAACCCCAGCGACCTGTTTATCTCCGAAAAACTCACCAAGCCCGTACCCGCCCGTGGCGTGCTGGAGGCGGTTGAGTGGGAAGGCGGTCGACCGACCGCACGCGTTCGCATGACGCTCTCGATTGGAAGCCAGTCGGCCGATGCGGGCGTTCAGGAACTCGAAGACGTCTACTGGTTTGCCATCAACGAAGGCTTCGTGGTTAAAATTGAGCGCAACCTCACCCGCACCCTCCGCATTAGAGATCAAGTCACCTCCGGTGGCTTTGGCGGCGGCGGTATGGGCGGGCCGGGTGGTGCCACCGACGGCTTTGGCGGTGGCGGCGCTGGCGGTGCATCCACCGACTTCTGGACCCGACCGGAGGCTCCGCCCGCAGATTTGAACCAATCTCGTCCCGGTCAGCGCGGTGGCAGAGTCCCCGGTGGCCGAGGCCAGGGTGGACTCCCCGGCGGCCCTCCGGGAGGGATGCCCGCGGGCTACCAAGGCGGTCCCGGACGGATGGGACCGGGCGGTATGCCCGGCGGACCTGGAGGCGGGTTCAACCCCGGCTCCGCTTCAGGGGCGAGCCGAGTCCGCATCGTCCGCGAGCGCACCCAAATAGTTCTCACTCTAGAGCCGCCCAATGCGGCGAGGACCCGCGCCACCTTGGCGCAAAAGTAACGGCCCACCTCTGTGCCTGCCGTACGCTCTAGGCCGACGACGCGGAAGCCCTTCGATCCGGAGGACTTCCGCGCTCCGTTAGGTGTGCACCTCGAGGACTTACGCGGTCGGATCATCCGGGTGGCACTAGTGCTGGTGGCGGGCATGACCCTTGGCTGGTTCCTCCAGCCCTGGGTTTACCAAACCCTCAGCCAAGTCGCTCGCGAACTCATCCCGAAAGACGTCGAGTACAAGGAAGTCTTCCGTAACGTCACCGACGCCTTCATGCTAAAGATGCGGTTGGCGTTTTACATCGGCATCTTCATCACGCTTCCCCTTACCGTGCTGCAGTTGTGGGGGTTCATTGCCCCTGGGCTCAAGGAATCTGAGCGCCGCCCCCTTAAAATCGTTGCCCCACTCTCGCTATTTCTGTTTGCTTTGGGCACATGGTTCTGCTGGCTCATCCTCCCCAGCGCCTTCGCGTGGTTCCTGAGCTATCTGCCCGAGTTTAAGGACACCGCGGTGTACCAAGAGCCGGGCACGCTCATTTTCTTCATTGTAAAGATGCTCCTCTCGTTCGGCGTCGGTTTCCAGTTGCCACTGGTGGTGTTCTTCCTGGCGAAGGTCGGCATCATCACCGACGAGTCGCTCAAGCAATCTTGGCGGCAATACACCGTGGGCATCTTTACGGGCGCGGCAATCCTTACGCCGAGTAATGACCTGTTCAGCATGATGATGATGGCGGTTCCTCTCACCCTCCTCTTTTTCCTGAGCATCCTGGCGATCAAAATCACCTCGAAGTCCCGAGATCGTGACCCCGCTCTAGACGAACTGGACTAGCCGCCCACCCACCAGATCGCCAGCGCGGACGCAGGCTGGATCACAAGAATCGGCTCTTATCCTCTAGCCAAACCAGGCTGAACGGGTACCATAGGGGCTCGTTGCCGGATCGTCTAATGGTAGGACAGCGGTCTTTGGAGCCGTGAATCATGGTTCGAATCCTTGTCCGGCAGCCAATCTATCTTCGCATTTCGCTCCTTAGGGGCGTGAGACGCAAAACCCTCTGAATGGGTCCCGGTTCCGCCGACAGGAAGATCACTGAGCGGTTCATCCAACCGGGCACTCGGCGCATTTAGCACCTCTCATCTCGGTAGGTGCGGGACGGCTTTCCAAACGAGCGTCGTCGACGCGGCTACCGCGAAGCCATGGCCGAGGCCGGGCTGGCCCCTAAACCTATGTCCGTGCCAGGGTAGTCAAGCTCCCATGCTGAATCCGGGACGTGCTCTCGAATTCAACCGCAAGGGGGACACGAGGGCCATCGGTTCGGATCGCGCGCGCCAAGTTGCCGGGCTCCGAATTCCCGAGGGCACTTAACTTTGGGAGGTTGGCGACTAGCTCGGGGTGACCTTGCCGTACTGCCCCAACTGAACCTCCAATTCCGCCAACTTGTCCAAAGAATCTTGTTTGCCCGACTCCATAGGGCGCGCTTCAATCCACACCACCTCGCCCGGGCCAACCTCCAGCCGGTAGTCCGGCATCGGCGACACCACCGCCACGCTAGGCACCGCCGCGTAGGCCAGCGCCTCGCGCGCGACCGGGCTCAGGTTTTGCGGCTGACCCATCTCTAACCACCGCTCGAACGGGCTTCCGGCGCCGGCCGTCACCCGTACTAGGAACCACTGTTCGCCCGGCAAGCTCACGTCCACTGACCAATTGGCGGCGGACAGACCCGGAATGGGGTGGTTCCACAGCAACAGGCGCGTTACCACGCCCTCTCGCGTGGCCACCGCCCCGCACCCCGGATGGGCCAGAGCCAATTCCGAGATCTTCAGGCGATCCCCCCGCATCCGGGCCAGCAGGCGCATCGCGTTAAAGGTGGCCTTGGGCAGGCCATCCATCGTGAGGAGCCCGTAAGTTTGGGAGAACGGCGCCGTCATCGGTCCCCCTTCTTCAAACAGGTCGCTGGCTACCCAGTAGAACATCGAATCGCACGTGCCATCCAGGGCCACGCACTCGCGGGCGACGAACGATCCGCCCTCCAGCGCATCCACCGAGCGATTGTGGCTCCACGTAACCGACGCGGCGTCGTGCGCTTGTTGCGTGTTCCATTCGGTCCAGTGAATTTCTAGGTCGGGACGGGCGGAATCCGCCACTTCCCGCTGCACCCGGCGAAAGGCGTCGGCGAAGAACTCCCCCGGATCGTGGGGGCTAGCGGCGCGATCGGGGTACTGAACAAACTCGTCTTGCGCGTAGGTATGGGTCGAGACAAAATCCAGCGGCGTCCCCGTTCGGCCGCAATGCTCAATGAGTTCGGGGATCCACCGGGCCGACGCTGTTGCCGGGCCGCCCACTCTTAGTTCGGGGTCCACCGCCGTCAGCGCTCGGGCACTGGCGGCGTAAAGTTCAAAGTAATCGGCCTGACTACCCGCCCAGAACGCCCCCAGGTTGGGCTCATTCCACACTTCAAAGTACCACTGGCGCACTTCGGCGCGGCCGTAACGGTCGATGCAGTGCCGGGCAAAAGCGCTGACCAATTCCGACCACTCCGCCATGTCGCGGGGGGGCGTGACGTTCATCCCGTACCAAAACATCCGCTGCTTGCCGGAGGCGAGGGCCGACGGCATGGGATTCAACTCGACAAACGGGCGAAGGCCGACGGATCGCAGGCGATCAAAAATCTCATCCACAAATCGCCACTGGTAGACAAGGTTGCCGGTGGCATCGCGCCGCACCACCGCCATCTCGTCATGGAACAAAGCGTGGAAACGGCAGAACTCAAACCCGATCTCGCGCTGGCAAATGGTGAGGTGGGTCAGCAGATCGGCCCGCAACAGTTCGTAGGCTCGGCCCACGGCAATACCCTTCTTCCAAGGCATACGCAACGGTCCAGCTTCACTCGGCGAGAACGTCATCGCGCTGTCGCCCTTTGCGCGTACACGCCGGGAATCCGAGACTCGGCGAAGCCTAAGCTATCCGACAACAAAAACACAATGGAACATTGTACTCGCGACCGGGATCGCCGGACCGGGATGGTGGCTTCAGCTCAAGGAAGCGAAGTCAACATACTCTGTGCCGATAAGGAGAGCGCGGCCCTCGCGGTTGGCGATGTCCGCGCACTCCTTGAGATCGGCTTGCCGAGCGGATCCGGTAGTTGAAATGGCTACCGCGTTAGCTCAATGATCCAAATCGGGACGTTGCTGGGAATCTTCAGCGCGCCGTCCCCACCGATCTTTCCTTTGCCGATGACGCCGAAGTTCCAATCGATGAATCGGAAATTCATGCCCGCAATGGCCTTTCCCCGAACAATCGCCGAAACTTGGGCCGTCAGTACGGGCAAGCCCCCCCCCTCGGAGAGCGCACCCTCTTTGAACAGCATCTTGAAACCGGTGTTGAAGCTCGTGCTCTGGAGGGCGAGGGTTGCCTTGGTGGTCGTAGACAACGGGCGACCATCTTCGGACACCAACGCGAACCCGATGTAGCGTTCCTCGGCGATGCCCTCGGGGTAGGGCATCGTCTTCGGCACCGCTATTTGGACCTGCTCCAGTGTAACCCCATTGCCAAACGACATGGATTGGCCAAAGTTTGTGAAGAAGCCGGTGAAACCGATTGCGGCTGGCGCATCTAGTTTCAGACCAGCCCGTGCGACATCCCAGGTGATTTGGTCAGTGGAGCGAATCAGGTTCGGCAACGTGTGCGAGATCGGGTCGAGGCTCGGACCTTCGATCGCATCGTTCTCTCGGCTTGGGTCAATGAGTATTCGCACCCCGTTCGTGTAGGTCGTCGGCATCATGCGCAAGCCCTCACGGCCGTAAGAGCCTCCGTAGTTCATGGAGGCCGGATCATACAGGGTCTTCCGACCCCAGATGAACGTCGTCGGCTTGGGCGCTGGGCGCAGGAGTCCGCCCCGAAACGCGTGCGCGGCCGCCCGCATCACCGCGTTCTGAACGGCGTCATACGTGTAGTGGTAGCCCTGCGGATGCCAACCGGTCGTATTGTCCATTGATTTTTCAAACGGCTTGGGGTTCGTCGTGATGTCGGGCACATTGCCCCAGTAGTGCCAACAAATCGCATCCCAATCCTGGATGGCCGCGAGCGCCAGCAGCCTCAACGGATACTCCGTCCGGTACTTTGCTGGCTGCATGATCTGCGTCTCGTAGCACAAGTAGGGCTTACCCTCGACCTTGTTGTGCTCAAGCCATGGGAGGTCCTGCGAAATCTTCGGCCACTCCTCAAGCCCGGAATACCAGGGATATCGCTGGTTCAATTTGTTATCGGTGAACCCGTTGATGTAGGCGTCATGGGCGACCGCCTCCGCATTCTGATGCAGGTACTGCGACTGCGCTTCGTAGCCGATGCCGGTGTCGTAGACCACCGGGCCGAGTCGGCAACTCTTGCCCATTGCCTTGAGCGCGATCTTGAGGCGCTCCTTGTGCGCCAACTGAATCTTGAGAAAGAACTCCAGGACATCGGCGCCGCGGGCCCGAGTGAAGTCGTCACGCGTCCACTTCTGCTTACCCTGGGCGCGGGCGGCCTCAACTTGGGCTCTGGCCTGCGCGTCCATTCCGCTCGTGTCGGCTTCGACACCTGAAGCTAAAGGCGCGATCTGAACGGTGCCCTTGTCGAGCTTCTCGCCGGGAAGCAGGAACCCCCATGCACTTACGAGCGCGTCCTCGTTACGGTATTTCTCCCCCAGGAAAGCGTGCCAGCGCTTCGCGAGCGTCTCACGGAAGAACTGCGGCAGGTTCATCCACTGACCGCCTACCATCTTCATCATCCACCATTCCTCGTTGGTGAGTTCCCAGATGGCGAAAACCGGATCGTCGCCCCACCGAAGGCCTGTATGTAGGTTGACGTGATTGGTCAATTTCTTCATGTGCGAGACCATCGCGGTTTCCAGGCGAGGGTCCCACACTCGAGCCAAGGCGGCATCGCGATCCTTCTCGAGCATCGCCGCCTGCCAGGCTTCGCGGGTCGCGGAGTCGTCGACAAGTTCCACGTCGGCCGCGGCGGATGGCGCGACCGAGACCGACGGCAACCATATGCGAAAACCTCTCGCCTTCGCCAGCGACACGAAGTAATCGGTGACATCGGACGGCGATCCATCGCCCTTGACGTAGTTGCCGGGAGCCCGCTGCCACATCCTAAGGCCGTTGAATCCCAGGCTTTCGAATCGCGAGAGGATCGCTTCGGCATCTCGATAGGCGCGATCGCGCTTCTTCGTGCGGGTCGCGGCGTCGTCGTTCGGCTCGATGCCGCTCGGGTTCGGGTAGCCGCCGATCGCGCACCAAAGCCGTACCCGTTGTCCCCCGGCATTCAGGTGTCCGTCTTTAACCGTTACGTAGGCGTCGTCCGGTGGAAGTTGTATCTGCGCAACCGCCGGAAACATTGCGAGCAGTAGCCCGAGTAGTGAAATCGCGTGATGTATCGTTCGTTTCATGTCCTTTCTCGCCGTGGCTCTCACCTAAAAATTCACGATGCCGGTCGCACTTGGCAGGCCTTGTCTGGGCCGCCACGCTCTGGCTTCAACCCACAGACCGACCCCACGCGGTGAGAGACAGTATCGCTCCTATCGCAAATTCCTGCCCGCAACTACAGGATCTTCCGTAGGCCCTGGCCGGATTGGCCGTATCTCATCAGTCATTCCGTCGCCGATGGCTGCGCAATTCTAACCGAGAATCGTGATTCCGGTATCCATTGGGAATGACTTAGCCGGGCACACCGGCAACGCAGGCCTGATTCCGTTATAATTATAACTCTACAGCAGAGGCAAAACGGTATTGGACTTTGGGGTTGATAGCACAAGCCCTTCTGATCGACATAAATCAGCGCCCGACCGACTCTTGACCCAACCAGATTTAGGTCTCAGTGGATCCGCATGTCATCGACATACCTCGAAACGAAGGCCCCTCGGCTAAGCAATGAGGGGCGAGACCACGCCCCGTTTCGGTTGTCTGCCCATATTCGCATGAAGATAGCCGCATTGAGTTCATTGCCGAGGGACTCGGGCGGCTCCGCGCGGTAACGAGTGCACCTTATGACCCCGTGAACGGCTTGATCGTTGGTTCCCATCTCGGTAGTCGCGGGAGTACGTGCGATCAAAGACTTCTGACCGCTCCGCCATCGCGACCTCAAGAATGGGTCTCTGACCGCGAGGCAGACGAACTTGCCTGTCCATGGGCGACGGGTCAAGGGTTCGCACGAACGCCAATCAGACCTCCAGATAAAGCGCTGCCAACAGGGTTAAACTGGTCGCTGAATTTTTGGTACCCATCTTGGGTATCACCTTCTTTTAGATATGCGCATGACACTTAACGACATAGATCCCGCGGAGCTAGCAAAGATGAAGGGTGATTCGGGCCAACAAGACCCCTGTGAGCCGTTGCCCGAATGCTGGCAAGATATGCCCGAAGAGTGGCTTACAAGGCACAACCGGTTCGGTGCTCGTAGCCGGCAGGGAGGGGTTCGAGTCCTGTTTATCGGGGACTCGATCACCGAAGGTTGGTCAAGCCCTGACAACGCGGATCCTTGGAACCGTCATTTTGCTGACCTGCCGTCGGCCAACTACGGCATTGGCGGAGATCGAACCCAGCAACTTCTGTGGAGAATCGATCACGGGACACTCGATGGCATCAATCCAGAGGTTGTTGTTCTGCTCATCGGCGTTAACAACCTTTGGGCGATGCACCACACCCCCGATGCAGTTACCGAAGGGATCAAGGCCGTCGTCGCCCGTATCAAACGAAAGGTGCCCCAAGCGAAGATCCTCCTCCAGGGAATCCTTCCCACCGGTGAGTTGCCCAATAATCCATTGCGAACAATCATCATCGAGATTAACCAGAATTTGATGAAACTGGACAATGGCGAAGACCTGCGATTTTACGACTTTGGGCCGATGTTCCTTGAGCCGGACGGCAAGATTCTCCCGAGTACCATGCCCGACTTCTGTCATCTAACGAGTGAGTCCTATGTCAAGTGGGCCGATGCGCTGGCGGGACCGATCAACGAACTTATGGCTAAACCCTAGAGGATTTACATAATGACTATTTATGACTGATCTAAGGCCTCAACTCTACCAAGAACTTCTCCAGGGCATTGTCGATGGGGTCCCATTGCCTAATGCCCACGTTTACACCAAACCCTGGATTCGTGACGCGGCGATGATGGCGATGGTGTTGGAACGGACCGGCGAGCTCGACCGCATTCGGTCATGGATCCTGAACCTGCGAGACCCGTTCGATCGGAACAATGGTTCATAAGAACCCGAAAACCTTGGTCAAACTCTGTACCATATCTCGCTGGTGGCGAATGCGTCGCATCCTCTGGTTCAAACCGTGCTTACGCGATTGCCCGAATTCCTTGCCCCCGATAGATCGATGATCGGGACGACCGACTTTGCCCATCGGCCGGTCTATTCGGGTCTTTGGATGAACTTGGGATTTGAGCGTCTTGGCAAGAGCGAGCGCGTGGCGATTCCGGATGTAATTGACGACGATGTCGGCCTTTTTTGGATGAACCCGAGTCTTGTCCTTGGTCGGCAACGTCGCATTGTCGATCCAGACGCCAACGACCCCTACTTGTCGTGGGCTTGTGCGCATTCTTTTGGTGATCCCCTCCCGATACATCTTCTCGGACGCGTTCCTGAAGTTCTCACGTGGGAAAGCTTCGCCACAGCGGCCGACTATGAACGCTTACCGAAGGACGACCCTAGCCGAACGATTTCCCAAACATGCTGGCCTCATTCCTGACACGCGTCTGAGGCATGGCTCTGTCTGGACGATTTCGCTACGGATTAACGATGTCACTCTCGGGATTAGGCATGCGTTTTCGCAACGTGTTGAGCGATACGCCCAGCCCCAGCTTCAATACTCTCGATGAGTGATCGGCGTTAGAAAAATCCAGGTTGCTCTGGCGACGGCTTTCAGTGGATAGCCGTGAGTAGTTAGGCGTTTTGCAAGGGGTTTCGTTGAACCACTGACGCATAAGGTCGAAGTGATGTCAAACAGACTCAGATTCATCCCAATGTACGGCGGAAAATGGGCTCTAACTCAGTGAAGTAAGGAGGTAGAAGCCGATTGATCGATCCCAAACCGATTCGATTGCTTTCGCCTTCGACACGATAGGCGTTGAGAAGCAGGTGGACGGCTTCGGTCAACTCCCGCATGTACGAGGTCGTCGCGTTGGGACAGCGACCAAGCGACGCCAAAGAAGCTCTCCCGTCGCCCACGGCTTTGGAACCATCGCCATCCAGACTAAATTCGGTTGAGCATCTCAACTGAGTAGGTGGCGGAGAGGGAGGGATTCGAACCCTCGGAGGCTTGCACCTCACCGCATTTCGAGTGCGGCGCACTAGACCACTATGCGACCTCTCCGGGGGAGATTATGGCCGATTCGGGAGGCTGGGTTCCAGGGTAGAGCTGGATATCCGGTTTCGCCGGGACCGCACGCGGGCCATTTCGGGGGTTAGCGGCCCCTCCACCTGCCCTTTTCGCACCTGATACAGCCCGGGCGGGCGGTTGAGCCAGTAAGCCTTGGTTTGGCCAATCAGCGGAAAAACGCGCGCCAAGGGCGCTGTAGCCGCGAACCGATTGGCGCGATCCACCGCTCCCGGGCCGATGGTGGCAAACCAGGAGTCCCGGTCGGTCTCCATGGCTTGCAGCATCACCCCGCTGGTGCCATCGGGCCAGGCGTCTACCGCCGGGGCGGTTTTGCCCACCAGGTCCGAGGCCGATTGCCGCAAGGGGGTAGCGCTGGGGGGCACGCCCAGATCAATGCACTCCTCCAGGTCGCCATAGGCCAAGCTCAGCCGGATGGCGGTGGCCATCGCCGATTCGCCAAGGTCGTCGGTGAGGAGCGGACCGGGCGAGATGGGCGGGCCGAGCCCGGACCCCATCGATTCCCCCGCGAACAGCACGCCCGGTGCCGGGCCGAACCGCTGGAAAGCGGAGTACAGGATCTTGCGGCCGTCCATCAGCGAGGGCAACCGCCCGAAGCACAGGTAGTCCTGAAGCATCGCATCGGCGTAGGCTAAGTAGTCCGCCAGGCAGCGGTTTTGCGCGCTGCCCACGCGCAGGCTGTGGCGCACATCATCCTCGCCCACCCGAAAGTTCCGCAAGGCATCAACCAGGTTGCCGGCTTGGGCCATCCCGTCGCTATCGCCCAGCGTGCGGGCGGTTTCAAGCAGTCGGGCCACGCCATCCGCGGCGGCATCCAATTGGCGATCGCCGCCGTACTCAACGGGGGTGGATTGCCGGGCCTCGATCATCCGGCTCCGAATCCGATTGAACCGGGTGCGAAGGGCAGGATCGGTGAGGACTTGGGGGTTTGTCACTCGCAGCACCATTTCGGGGTTGGATTCCACGGTCATGCCCAGGAAGTCACGCATGAACGCCCGGTCCTCCGACGAGAAAAGCTCGCGGAGTTGGTACGGGGCAAAGCTGGCGCGCGCACTGCGCCCCCGCTCGTCCTCATCGCCAATGCGGTAAGCGCGGAGGTAGGAACCATCCCGAAATCCTTCAAGAAAGGCGACTTGGCCACGTCGGACGGCTTCGCGCGCAATCGGGTCGCCCGATTTGGCCGCGTAGCGCGCCAGCGAGGCCATCACGTCGCCCGTCTGGGCGGCATGCTGGTCGTACTCAATGCCCGTCCAGTCGCGTTCGTTGGCGCGGCGGCGGAACCCCCCGTCTAACCAGTCCACGATGCCCGAACGAAGCATTGGCTGCAAAAGGCGATCCGCCGCATCCGGAGCGCCGTAGATCAGCACAATGTCCCAGGCGGTGGGTTGCAGGCTTTGCAGGCCATTCAGCGCAAACCCGCCGTACTTCGGATCGATACGCTCCGACAAGCGCAGGGTATGCCGTCGCAGATCGGGTAACCGATCCGGGACGAGCGGTAGGTCCACCAGTTGGGCGCGGTCGTCGGCATCCATCTGGCCAAAGACCGAACGTCCCGTGTCGGAACCGCCCTTTGCCGCCGAGAGCCCCATGTGAGTACGCGCTTGGTTCGCCGTGCGCAAGAACGAAAGCAGCCAGAAATTGGTGATGGGGGGCTGACGGTAGTTCATCATCGCCCCGGTCACCAAACTACCGTCCGACTCCAGAATCCAAATTTGGAACATCGGGTCCCGTCCCATCGAGACCGCCCGGGCGGGCAACCAAGCGGCCCGCCACGCCGGGTTTTGCGAGGCATCCACCCGAATGCACACGTAGCCGGCCCGAAGCTCGTCAATCACGTCCGGGTGCGTAAAGACGTCTGCATCAGCACGCCGGGCCGACCGTGAGCTGACGTCGCCCACCAACATAAATACGGGACGATCTTTGCGCCGTGCCTCGGCAAAGGCCTCCGGGCCAAATTCTTGCCACGGCACCGATTGTTCGGTACCCACCTCTAAGTAGTCTTCCTCGGCCGCCACGAGCCGATTCTCGTTCTCGGGAGCCGGGATTTGGCTCCGCAATCCCTTCACCGAAAACGCAACCAGCGCCAGTACGGCTACGGTAAAGGTCACAACCGGGTAGTTGGTACGGGTCGTAGGCATAGGCTCTCCCTAGGGTACTGGGTTATAATTCAGATATGCCCATTTCCTACGACGAGGTTCAGCACGTTGCTCGCCTCGCCCGCTTGGAACTCAGCGAGACTGAGCTCCGCGTGTTTCAGCAAGAGCTGAACGCGTTGCTGGGCCATTTTCAGGATCTTGATGGCTTGGATATGGCCCACTTGGCGCCCAGACCTCACGCCGTGAACCTACACAACGTGTGGGCCGAGGACGAGGCACTCATGGGTTTAGACCGTGAGCGCGCCCTCCGGAACGCTCCCCGCTCTCGGGCTGGCCTATTTGTGGTCCCCGCGATTCTCGAGGACTGATCGTTGCCCACGAACTGGACCGCCACCGAACTTCGTCGACGGCTTGATGCCCGCGAGATCTCTGCGCCCGAAGTTGCGGAAGCATTTTTGGGCCGGATTGAGCGCGAGGACCCCACCTACGGGGCGTACCTCACCGTCGATGCCGACGGCGTAAGGGCGCAAGCCGTCGTTGCCCAGGCGCGAATCGACGCTGGCGACGCGGGCCCTCTTACCGGCGTGCCCGTGGCGGTGAAGGACAACATCAGCACCGACGGCCTGCGCACCACTTGCGCCTCGCGCATCCTCGAGAACTACATCCCGCCCTACGACGCCACCGTCGTGACGCGACTGCGCGAGGCCGGCGCGTTGCTCCTGGGCAAGACCAACTTGGATGAGTTCGCGATGGGCAGTTCGACCGAGCACAGCGCATTTCAACTCTCGCGCAATCCATGGGACACCGAGCGCTCGCCCGGCGGCTCCAGTGGCGGGTCCGCCACCGCTGTCGCCGCCGAGTTGGCCCCTGTTTCGCTCGGTTCCGATACCGGTGGCTCTATCCGGTTACCGGCGGCGCTGTGCGGCATCGTTGGGTTCAAGCCAACTTACGGGCGCGTCTCACGCTACGGCCTGGTGGCGTTTGCCAGCAGTCTGGACCAAATTGGTCCCTTCGGGCGCAACGTTGAGGACGCCGCGATGCTCGCCGAAGCCATCTCGGGGCACGACCGCCGGGACAGCACGTCCCTCCCGCAGGGTCCAATCTCGTCTCGAGAACTTAAGTCGGGCTCGTTACGGGGTCTCAAGGCCGCGCTACCCAAGGAACTCTTTGCCGATGACGCCGAACCTGGCGTCCGCGCCGCCATGGAGCGCACGCTCGATACGCTGCGTGAGGCCGGCGTGGAGTTCGTCAACGTGTCGATCCCCTCCATTGCGCTGGGCGTTACCACGTACTACATCATCGCCCCCGCCGAAGCGAGCAGTAACTTGGGGCGATTCGACGGGGTGCGGTACGGCCCTCGCGAGGAAGGCGCCGGGCACGTGGGCACGGTCGCTTCTACCCGAGGTCAGCGTTTTGGTCACGAAGTGAAAACCCGAATCATGATGGGAACGTATGCCCTTTCGGCGGGGTACTACGATGCCTACTACCTACGCGCCCAACAGGTACGAGCGCTGATGACGGCGGAGTTTGAACGCGTGCTGAACGAAGTGGACGTGGTCATCGGACCGACCAGTCCGGTCGTCGCGTTCAAGCTGGGCGAATTGACCGGCGATCCGATGGCGATGAAGCTGCTGGACTACTGCACGATCCCCGCCAACATGGGCGGTTTCCCCGCGATTTCGATCCCGGCCGGCCAATCTGACGGCCTTCCGGTGGGCTTGCAAGCCATGGGCCCGGTCAATGGTGACGAGCGCCTGCTGCAGATTGCTTACGCCATGGAGCAGGCGTTACCGGCCGGTGGTCGGCCGCCGATCGCCTAGCCCTCATGGCGGACGACGCCGTTCATCGCCGAGACCGCAAACTCCTCACCGAGGAGCTTTTCCGCGTTTCGGCCCTGTCCAACACATTCCTGCTCTGGGCCATCGCGTGGGGGCTTTTCAACTACACGCACGGGTTGTTTAGTTGGATGCCGTTTAGCCGTCCGATCCTCTCTTTCGGACTCATTGCGGTGGCGTGGACGACCGTTGGGGCTGTCCATGTGCACCGGGCGATGGGTCGCGCGGTGAACCGACGGTTCATCAGCCCGCGCCTGCGCGCTCAGTGGACCGGTTGCGATGATCGCCTGAATCGGTTTCGAGAGGCATTGCGTGGACTGCACCGCGAGCAAATCGCGGACTTCACTGAGATGCCCAAGACCATCGAAGCCGTCGGGCAGACCCTCTATCACGCGCTCCGTCGCGCCGATTTGGTGCTGGATGAAATCTCGCGCAGCGAGGGCTGGCTTCAGGGTCAAGCCCCGCCGGTGATTGGCATGGTAGGCGGCGTAGCGAGCCACGACCCCCAGGCCAAGGAGCTCTACCGCATCGCGGACAAGAATCTGGCCGAGTACCGGGCGAACTACGCGGGGGTCATCGCGGGGGTGCAACGCACTGAAGCTCAGGCCGCCGTCTTCACCACCACGCTGGATACCATCCGCCTCAAAATGTTGGGGTACCGCCTCACGGGGCGGCGACCGGACATGAGTAGCCAGGACCTGCTGGAGGCGATGTCCGAGGCGAAGCTTCAGCTCAAGGCGATCGACTCAGCCCTGGAAGAGTTGGAGCTAGGGCCATTCCCCAAGATGGTCGCCACCGTTGCCGACATCCCGCTGGCCGGACCGGGTGGGTTGGATGATGCCGCCCGCGCTCGCTTAACCACGCCGCCTCCGTTGCCGCCCATCCCGCAAACCGATTCGAGTCAGAGGATTGACTCCCCGTGACCGGCGGGCGACGGTGTGTGCGGGTGATCTGCCCCGCCAAAGTGAACCGCTTCTTGGCGGTAGGCCCGCCCGATCGACGCGGCTACCATCCGTTGCGCACCCTGTTCCAGACGATTACGCTGGCCGACACCCTCGTCCTGACCGAGACCACGGGGACGACCGAACTCTTCATCGAAGGGGCCGAAATTCCCGCCGAGAACACCCTGACCAAAACGTTGCGGTTGGTGCGCGAACTGATCGACCTCCCGCCAATGCGCATCCACCTGATCAAGCAAATCCCGGCGGAGTCGGGCCTCGGTGGAGGGAGTAGCGATGCAGCGGGCCTGTTACGCGGCCTAAACGCCCTTGGCTACCCCCTGCCGTGGGACCAGGCCGAATCGGTGGCGGCGGCGGTAGGCGCCGACGTCCCGTTCTTCTTGGTCGGCGGCCTTGCCCGGGGCGAAGGCTACGGCGAGCGCTTGACGGCTCTACCCGATCCAATACGTGAGTCACTCGTGGTGGTCCGACCTTCCATCGGGATCTCTACCCCCGCCGCGTACCGGGAGTTGGACGCCGCGCCAGCGCGCCCGTGGGCCGATTTTCCGCCCGACCACGCCTTGACCCCGTTCAACGATTTCGAACTCGTCGCCCCCCTCGCCTGCCGGGAACTTTTGGATTGGCTCCGGGCGCACGGCGCAACTGCTGCCCTGCTCTGTGGTTCAGGATCGGCAGTTTTTGGTGTCTTTGAGTCCCCTCAGGCGGCGGCGCATGGCGCGGACCGCGCGCGCGCCGCGCACCTGGGCGAGGTTTGGACGGCGGAAACCCTCGGCCGGGACGCGGCCCTGGCGGTGGAGTTAAGCCCCGCATGAACTTGACGACCGTTATCTTGGCCGGCGGCCGCCTCGGTCCCGAGTGGAAAGCGGGCTCTGACCTCACCTTCCGGTCGGAACTCCCCATCCGCGACCGCCGCATGGTGGATGTGGTGATCGAAGCCGTGGCGGCCTGGGGGCAACCCGTCATCGTGGGAGGACCGCCTGCCCTGGCGACCGTCGAAGCCGGCGCGAGCTTCATCGAAAGCCTGAGCCGGGGCCTTTCCCAAGTGACGACCGAGCAGTTCCTCCTCGTCACGGCCGACCTTCCGTTCCTTACCGCCGAAGCCGTCGCTGGCTTCCTGGACGGATGCGACGCTGAAGCGATGCTGAACTACCCGATCATCCCGGTGGACCGTTGCGAGGCCGCCTACCCGGGCATGCCACGCACCACCCTTAAGTTGGCCGAGGGCCGGTTTACGGGCGGCAACATGAGCCTCATGCGGACCGATCTGATGCGCCGCGAACTGCCGAAGATGGAAGAAGCCTACGCCCTGCGCAAGCGCCCGTTGGCGTTAGCGGCCATGGTGGGCTACGGAACTCTGGCGCGCGTTCTCCTGGGACAGTGGATGCCGTCGCTGGTGCCGATTCGGTCGCTGGAGGCGGCGGTCACGCGCATGCTCGGGGCACAGGTGCGCGGCATCGTGGTGGACTCTCCGGCGATTGGGGCCGACATCGACACGCCCGAGCAATACGCCCAAGCCCAAAAACTCATCGCCCTCTCTCCTACGGCAAAGTAAGCAACCAACGGATCACCTCCCATTGGAGCGCATAACTCCAACCGGGCCGAGAGGAGCGCTCGGCTCCGCCGTGCATAACCCGGTCCCCAGGCCTCCAGGCCTGGCGGCAGTTTTGGTGAACAAGAGGGCCAGGCACGTCGGGGAACTTGACCGGAAACGGCCAAGCCACGGGCGGTCAACTTCCCAAACCCAGCAACCCGAACGCCAATCTCCGCCCCGCTTTCATTCCCATAATAAACCCATGGAACAAGCCAGAGCGTCGCGCGGGGTTTGGATCGCCCTTACCATTTGCGTGGCGTTGGTCGTGCTGGCGTTTTTGGCCGCGACCCCGCCCTCGGCGCGAGGGTTCTACTATGTCGCCTGGCTCATTCCTACCGGTTTTGCCTGGCGGCACCGGTCGCGGTGGCAACCTTCGCTCCAAGCCAGCCCACTCGGTGAGTTCCCGGTTTACCTAGCGCTTGGGATCCTCATGATCCTGGCGGAAGAGACCCTCGCGGGGCTCGCGGTGAACCTGTTGCGCGCGCCCAACTTTGGCGAATTGATGCGCTCTGTGCCCCAGTTTTACGCCAACAATCTGCTCCTCTTGCCTGGCTTCATGCTTGGTTGGTACATCCTGCTCAAGCGCTTCGCCTATCCCGCCCGAGAGGTGTTCGTTCTGGTCGGAGTATTCGGTTTGTTCGCCGAAAAAATCCTCTCCCACATCCTCAACTATCCCATCATGGGAAGTCTGCTGGTGCTCCCGACCATGTTCACCTACATGGCCATCATCGCCCCGTCGCTGCTTTCACTACGCTCGACCGGAACTCGCCAGCTTCCCAAAGGGGGGCGAATTCTGCTCGGGTTCTTCGTCCCCATCGCGGTTTCAATCCCGTTCTTGTACGTTCATGCGCTCCTCACTCAGGCGGGTTGGCTTGACCCCACGGTCCTCACGCGTTAGGGTCTCGGGCTAGCGGTTGGCGGTTTCGCCCAAGAAGCTCAGCAACTGCGGGTCTGAGGCCTGGCCGATGTTCAAACCCGCGGGGACGACCGGTCGGCGGTAGTGAACGTAATCGAACCGCGCAATGAGATCGGGGTTCCCTCCGGTTAACACTCGACCATTGTGTTCGCGCGCTGGGAGTTGGCTCGCGGTCGGGTAATCGGTGTACACCGTGAGGCCGACTTGCACCTGAACCGGCATATCGGGGCGCATGTAGCGTTGGTGTACGTACCAAGTCCCGCCTTGTTTGCGTAGCAAAATAAGGTGAGGTCCGATTTTGGCAACTTGGAGCTGCGCCTCGCCCGATGCGGCCGGGATCTTCTCTAGTTCAGACAGGCTCCGCTGGGTGGTCTTGACTTCAAACTGAAAGGTGCCCGGCTGGTCCGCGGTGCCCAGCGAGAGGAAGACATAATTCTCGCCTCCCGGTTGCCAATACCGCGCGTCGTCGCGCCGGGGCGAGCGCACCATGATGCCGCCCAGCGAGAACATCGAACGCGGGGCGGAACGCCCGTCGCGCCCGGTTGTGGTGAGACGCGTTGTGACGACGAAGTCACCGGGGATGTCTTTGTAAACGAGGATGCCCCGATAGTCCATGTACCACGTGCTGGTATAGGGAACGAGCGTGAGCCATCCATTCTCGACCGCACACTTTTCCAGCTGGTCCGCGTTCCACCCCTCCGTTTCGTAAATCTGCCGCCATCCTTCTGGGCGACCGGAACCGTTGAATTCATCGGAGAGTTTTGAGATGTCGTCCGGGGCCGCCGTGGCCGTCTGCGCCGGCGACATTTGAGACGACGCGAGCGTGCGGGACGAAGGCCCGCAACCCGCGAGCCCGAAAACCGGTAAGAGTAAAACCGTTAACTTCAGCATAACCACCCCTATTGAGACCTAGACGTTTTCAATCGCTCATTCCGTTACATGCCGCCTTGATTGGGAAACTCGGGAATCCACGGGGAGAGTTGGGGGAGCGATCGGCGTAAACTGTGGGGAGGAACGATGACGATCCGCCCCTTCTTTGCCCTCGCCGCGACCATCGTGGTCAGCGGCCTGCCCAGTATCGCCCCCGCACTGTCGTGGGTCGGCAATACTCGGGTTCTCCAGGGCTCATCGGCCCTGCCCTTTCGCGGGGCGTTCGTCGAACCGGGGATGGCGGTCACCCTCACCACCGAGACCTATCCCATCGAATCGGGCCAGCGCGTGGTGGCCGTGGTCAGCACCGACGGTTTCTTGACGAGTCGTGAAACCATATTCACGCACGACGGAAACGTCGGGAACAACTCGCGGTGGTACGCCCTGATCGGCCCACAACCGAGCAACACCCGCCTAGATTTCTACCTCCGCGCCGAGGGCAACGGCGGCCCGCGCTACGACAATAACTCCTCTGCCAATTTCGGTGTGTTCGTGCGCCCCGCCCCGCCCACGCGGCGTGGTGCAATCCTGCAGTGGTTCGAAACGGACTACAACGAGATTCTCCGCCGGCTTCCGGAGATCATCGACGCGGGCTATACCGCGCTCTACCTGCCCTCCCCGGTCAAAAGCGGCGGCGGCACGTTTAGCGTCGGCTATAACCCCTTCGACCGCTTCGACCTCGGTGATCGGCCGCAAAAGGGCAGCACCCGGACCAAGTACGGCACCGCCCAGGAACTGAAGATCCTCATCGATACCGCCCATCGGCTGGGACTAGAAGTCTACGCCGACCTGGTGCTGAACCACAATGATAACCGGGCCAGTTCGGGCATCAGCAACTACCCCGACCTCATTCCCGAGGACTTCCACATCCGCAGCAGCGCGGATACGGGCAACAACGAGGTCAACTTCAACACCGAGAGTGCCTTTACCTTTGGGATGCTCAATCACGACCTCCTGGGGCTCACCGACCTCGCGCCTGAGGACGGCAACTTAGTGCGAACCGGCACGTTCACCTTCCCGGCTTACGCCACCTGGAGCCCGTCCGGCAAGCCGCAGTACATCCGCCATCCCCTCACCCCCGCGTATTACCCCGCGGGAATCACCGTGACCGAGGACGTCGGGAGCTATCTGAAGCGATGGACCACGTGGCTGGCCACAACCATCGGGTTCGATGGCTTCCGGCTGGACGCGGTAAAACACATGGCTCCACCTGCGCTTGGTTGGGCACCCGATCAGCCTACCGGTGGGGCAGGTTTTGGCTCGGGCAATTTACTCAACGACGTGGCTTTTGCCGCGCCGGGGCGGTTCATCTTTGGGGAGGTCTACTCCTCGAACGCCTACGAGTTGCGAGAGTTCGCCAAGACCGGCCAGAACCTGTTGGACTTCCCCTTGAAGTTCCTCATGGGTGATGTGTTCAACGGGAACGGCTTTGGCGACCTGCGGCGACTGGCTAACGACTACGGACGCGACGGTAGCACCGGATTGCCCTACCAACAAGGTGGCCTGGCTGCCGAGCTTAGCGTGGGATTTGCACAGTCGCACGACGACGGTCCGCCCGAATCGAACCACCTGGCCTACGCCTTTACCATGACGCGCGGCGGGCGGGGCAAGGTGTACTACGACGGGAACCGGATTGCCCCGAACGATTGGGCGCACTTCCCCCGACCGGGGCGCAGCGACGCCGTCGCGCGCGGGGGCATCATCGCGCGGCTGGCTGACGCCGTCAACCGGTTTGGCCGGGGCATCGTGACGAACCGTTGGGTGGCCGACCGCCTCTACATTTACGAACGCACATTGAACGGTGCGGGACTCCTGTTGGTGGGCCTGAACAATCGGAGCGATGCCGGGCAGCAAACCGCCGACGTGGCCACGGCGTTCCTGGCCGGCACGGTTCTGGAAGACCTGAGCGGACAGATGCCCGACCTCACGGTCCGCAGTGACGGTCGCGTGACCGTGACCGTGCCCAACAACTTCAGCGCAACCAACCCCGACAACGGCACTGGGTTCGTTGTCTACGCGCCCCTTACGCCGCGTGCCCTTGCCGGGCAGCCCGCATTGCGCCTGCTGAACCCCGCCTCGCGGTCCGCCCAGTTAGCGCGGCAAACGGTGATGCTGCCTGCCGGAGCCTACGGCACGCCCCAGAGTTACGAGGCCTGGCGAGTCATGGCGGACCGAGTGGACCTCGAGGTCTGGGTGGATGGCAACCCCAGTGCCGTCCTCGTACGCCTAGATGAGGGTCTTCCGATGGCCGGTCGCGCTCCCCTGAGCAACACTCCCGAGGGACTCACGGACGGCTACGTCGCCCTCGCCCGGCAAAGGGACGGGAGTTGGCGTTTAGCCGGGGTGGATCTGGGCCTCTTGCCCAACGGGCTCCATTTGTTACGTACCCGCGCGTTCTTGCCCACCGGTGCGCGCCCGGGACTGTTCCGTGAGTTCACCAGCTACCTCCATGTGCAGCGCAATGCTTCGGGCGCGGTAGACGGTCGGCTGGAAGAGTACGGCGCCCCGCTGGCCACGCAACCGCGCTCGGCAAGCTCGTCGTCCAACCGCCTGGACGCCGTTTACGTCACGAACGATGACCAATACCTTTATGTGGGCGTGGCGGGACGAGTGGACGCCAGCGCGTCGTTTACGAATGGCCTCGCGGTCTTCCTCGACACCACAACGGGCGGGGTCAGCGACTTGGGATCGGTCGCGGACGACAGTGGTCCGGCGGCGAGGTTGGCTACCAATGCACGCGTGCGCTTCCCCGCCGGGTTCGAGGCCGACTGGACCCTCGCTTCGGTGCAGGGCGGAATCTTAAGCAGTGCCTCCGAACTCGGTTTCCCGGGCAGCCCCCGCCCAACCCCGACCATTGGGGCGCAGGCCGGAGCCTTTGCCCTTGATCCGACTCGCCCCCTCCAGATGCACCCCGGCGCGGTAGCGGTGGCCTATGTACCCCGCACCAGCTTAGCGGAGACCCCACGGGGGTGGGAGTTTGCCATTGCGTTACGCCAGTTGTACGCAAGCGGAGTCCCGGTGGACGCCCGGCTTCGATTGCTGGCGCTGTTGGGCACCACCGGCGAGTCGTCCACCACGCTCCAAGCGAGTGACGTCCGCCGGGGCACACTCGGTGGTCGGCCCGCGCCCAATCCGTGGCTGACAAACCAATTCCTCCCGGCACAGTCCAGCGTGGGCTCTGATCCTGGTCGGAATAGCGTCGTCGCGACGGCGACGACGGCGTTCCTGCTCCGCCAGGCCAGTGTGGTTCCGCCGGGCTCGGCGCGCATCGTCATCGGTAACCTCCTCCTTTCCGGACGGCGCGGACCCGCGACCCAAACCGTGACCGTGGAGAATATCGGGACGGCCCCATGGGCAGGACCGGTTCGGCTTCGGGTGACCTTACCCGCGGGGTGGCAAGCTGGGGCGAACCTCCGGCCCGGGCTGAGGACGGCCAACACCGCCTACCTCACTCTCTCCGCCGGTTCGATGGCGCCAGGGCGAGGCATTACCGTCGGGGTGGAATTCAGCGCGTTGGGGGCCGGCACCCCAAATTACGAGGTCGTCTCAGGCGCGGGACTGCTTTAGCGTCAGCCCGATGCAAATTCTTGCGTTATTCCTCACTGAAACCCCATTCTCCTGTACGTAGAACCCCTTGATGGACCATACCGAAGACGCCGTAATTGCGGCACAAACTGCGAAAGACCACGCCGCGAGTGCGATTCACGAGACGAAGATTAAGGCCGAGCACTTAGCGAAGGAACTTAAGCATCGAGTTGAGGATACGATTGAGGAGAGCAAGGAGGCACTTTCAGAGGCTAAGCATAAGGCCGAGAACAGGGCCGAGGAGCTCAAAATCCGTGCCGATCATCAGCTCAGCGAGGAAAGAGAGGCCATGCAGGCCGCTAAGCACCGAGCCGAGAACTCCACCGAGGACTCGAAGCGCAAAGCCGAACACAGACTTGAGGAAGCGACAAATGAAGGGAGTTTTGTTGACCGGGTCAAGGACAAAGTCGAAACCGTCTTCAATAAGGACCTAGACAAAGACGGCAAGATCGGATAGATCTTGCCTTACCCTAGGCAATCCACCGGAATCAGAGGATTCCGGTGGATTGTAGCAGAAGCGTCGCCCCTAGGACAACGCTCAACCAGGGGGACTTTGAGCCCAGGCCAATCCTAAGGACTCACACGAATGGAGGAGGCGATCCGGGCGAGTTGGTCGTGGTCGCGTGGCCCGATCAAGAGAACGGCGTAGTCACCATCCTTCCAGCTCACACAGTTCATCTCACCCACTTTGTGGCGGCATAACTCGTCGGTGTCCGAGGGTCCGGTGCCATCCACCGTGTTCACACTGCCTACCGCGATCAGAGTCATTGGTCCGTCCGCGTCGCGCAAGTCAACACGGGCCACGGGACGCCCGTCGACGATCGCGCTGGCCCCTGCGGTCGCCACGACCCCTTCGCCCGTGAGGTCGACGAGGGCTTTCCCGCAGGCCTTGTGGAGCCATTGGTCGGCGTTGGCTCGCTCGGCGGGCCGGGTAAAGGCAACCGGAGACATCGACGAAGTCAATCGCGCCACATCGCCGGTATATAAGGGTTGCGACCGGTCCATCCGGTTCACCGTTGCGGCAGCCGTGATGAGAACTAAGAACGCACCGGCAATGCCCCAGGCGTACCGACCGACGAAGGACTCGGTTTGCCGAACCCGCGCGAGGTCGGCGATCCGCTGGCGCGACTGCGCCCAGCTTTCTTCATCCGTGATCGGACGGCACGAGCGATGGAGGAGGGACCGCACGATAAGGGCAGTCTCGTACTCGGCCTGGAGGTGAGGATTCTGGGCCATTAAGGCCTGGGCTTCCTCGCGCTCGGCAGAGGAGACTTCTCCATCCGCGAGGGCGTGCATAAGTGCCTTCAAGTCGATATCGGTGTTCACGGTTTCAAAAATCCTTCACGCCGGGCATAGGTCTCCAGTTCGCGGCGGAGGATCGCACGGCCCCGAGCGATGCGCGATCGCACGGTCCCAATGGGGACGTCTGCGATTTGCGCTATCTCTTCGTAACTCATGCCTTCTACGTCGCTCAAGAGGACTGCGATACGGAAATCTGCGGGCACCCTCGCAAGGGCTTCCTCGACTTCCGCGCCAACCATTCCGTCAAACAGTTGACGGTCCGGGGTGGTTCCGTCATCTGCCGAGGGCTCGATCGCATTCTCGTCGTCTAACGAGCCGATCGGGGCCTCACGTTGGCGTTGGCGGTACCGATTGATGTACAGATTCGTCAGGATGCGTAGCATCCATGCTTTGAAGTTTCGACCGTCAAACCGATCAAACGCCTCAAAGGCACGGACCATAGCTTCCTGCACGAGGTCTTGAGCATCCTCGCGGTCGCGGGTTAAGCGTAGTGCCGTTCCGAAGACCGACGGGAACACCGTTTCCGCCTGCCTCTCGAACCGCTCTCGCTGGGGGTCCCCCTTGCGGAACAGCATCGTGTGGCGGGAAGTGTACCTCTGTCGTGGTTCAACCCTCGGCGCTAGCGCTCGGTTCCCATCGTATGGTAATGTCGCAACTTTCACGTAGGGTTACCGGGCAACAATTGAAGGCGATGAATTACGGATCGCAAACTTACGCCCGGCTTAAGGAGGCTTTGTTGGATTCCCCGCTTACCGGAGCTCGCGCACTCTTGGGCTGGCATCTGGTGGCCGAGGGTTGCCGAGCGCAACTCGTGGAAGTTGAGGCCTACGGGGGGACCAATGACCCAGGCAGTCACGCCTGGCGGGGCCAAACACCTCGAAATTCCCCGATGTTCGCCGCCCCAGGTTTTGCGTATGTCTACTTTACGTATGGGATGCACTGGTTGCTTAACGTCAGTGCGGGGCCAGAAGGTACTCCGGCGGCCGTGCTGCTCCGCGCGGCCCGTCCGATCGGGGATCAGACGGTTTTGAGGGCCCGCCGCCTACGGGCGCGCGGCCCCCGTGACTTGCTTTCGGGTCCGGGCCGGCTTGCCCAAGCGTTCGGGCTGGACGGGTCGCTCAACGGCGTGAATTTGCTCGATCCAGCATCCGCCGTCCACTTAGCCCCGGGAGAGCCGGTCCTGCAGGTTACGGAAGGTCCAAGGGTAGGGCTCGCGGTGGGACGGGGCGAGCTCCTGGCTTGGCGGCTAACGGACGATGACCATCGCGACTGGGTGTCGTCGCCTCGGCCAACTCGTGCCGTCGAATCGCATTCAAATGGGTCTCGCGGTGGTCCTACAGACTCCGGGCTAGACCAACGATAGACTCTCCAAAACCCAATCGGTGGTGCGTCGGGTGGCTTTTGATGGCCAGTGCGTCCTCAAGCTCCACCACCCATTGCCGGATTTTGTCCGGATGCGGATCAGATAGCGGCGCTTGCTGAATGACATCATTAGCGCGATCGGGCCGCGAGGAGGACAGCAAAAATTGAACCTCACCAGACGCCCCCTGGGAGAGTTAGGACAGTAAGACTTCGCCTTGCCGCTGGAATGTTTCGTGAATGTAATTCACTAACGCTTTACGTTCCTCAATGTCTCCGGCGATGAAGCGATATCCCGTTGCGCATAGATCTCCGCCTTCAATTGGCGTTACGAACCTTACTTCGGCACTCACCACAATCGGGGGTTTTCCGCCCTGCCCAATCGTGAGTTGACAGATCTCTCCCAAAGTTGGGGCCTGGCGAGAACGAGTCTGGATGCCTCCAAGGCTGATATCGACGATGACAGCCGGGATTGGCTGCGGATTGTGATTCTGTAGCACCAGCACGTATTCGAAGATTTCGAAGCGGGCGTGGCGACGCTGGTCGGTCGGAGGGTTGGCTTGGCTCATATTCCTAAGCGGCAGATTCTTCCCGGAACCCATCAAAGGGCGGGAGGCCTTGATCTATAGTTTCGGCTAAACAACGAACAACCTCAGGATCAACCTTACCGGCATTGGCATCTTTCATCAACTCGGTAACGGCAACCCGGGCGGATAACCCCCGACGATAGGCCCGACTCGAGGTCATGGCATCGTAAGCGTCGGCCACCATCAGGATGCGAACGAGATGCGAAAGCTGGGGGCCATGCATCCCGTTGGGGTAGCCCGATCCATCCAGCCGCTCGTGGTGTTGCAGGACGAGCGGAGCGCAACCTGAGAAGTGCGCCATGTCCCGAATCATGAGGTGACCGACTTCGGGGTGCGACTTGACGATGCCGTACTCTTCGTCGGTCAGCGAGCCTGGCTTATTCAAAACCGCGTCGGGGATGCCGATCTTGCCGACGTCGTGTATCAGCGCCCCCAGCTCAAGAATTCGAAGGTCGGCGTCGCTGATGCCCAGGCGACGCCCGATCGCCACACTGAAGGCGGCCACACGTTCGGAGTGACCGGCCGTGTAGCGGTCCTTGGCTTCCACGATTCGGACCAACAGACGAACCGTTGAATCTAGATTGCCCTCTAAAGTACTCAGGGCTTCGCGCAGTTCTTCGTTTCGGGCGACGAGCGCTTCGCCCGCCACCACCGTTTCGGTTCGATCAAGGACGAAGGCCAGCATGTACTCGTACTCGCCCTCGTCATCCGCGACGGGGGCCGCGTGAATTTCCAGGTGTCGCCATTCGCCCGCCGGGTTCTGAACGCGTACCGCCAGAAGGAACTTCTCGCGCCGCGACGCTTGCCGCCGCAACAGCGCTTCGGTGGCACCTCGATCAAGATCGTTCATCGAGTTGAGAAACGCTAACCAAGCCGATTCATCATCTGCGGCACCGATCATTTGTCGCCAGGCAAAGTTAGCAAAGATGAAGCCAGTATCTCGGAACGCAAACAGACCGATGGGCAGCGCTTCCACCAACCGAGAGTAGGTCGTTTGCGCCTGATGCGACTCTCGCGTGGTTTGCCGAAGCACAAGGTCTTGCTGGGTGGCGTGCCGCAACATCAATGCCCCGGATACTGAAACCAGCACGGCGACCGCCGCAAAGGTGAATGCCCACCCCATGCGTGCCGCCATCCGTTTCATCAAGTTGGCGCGTAGGATCTCCATGAGGGACCGCTCCACCCGTAGCTTCTTTCCTACGCGGGGCAAATCCTGCAGGCCACTCGACGTACGAATCGCCACCGCCAACTCGCGCGCAAGATTATCGTAGCCAGCTTTTCGAAGGCCGTGAAGTCGTGACTCAAGTTGCGCGTCTTTGAGTTCTACGCCCGCCATCGCCACATCGTAAACCCCTTGCGCTTGCTGGATCGCTTGGTCTTGGGTACCGGATACCGCGAGGGCTCGCTCGTCCGCCTTAACTTCGCCGAGGCAAAACAGGGAGGTGCCGACGGTGAGGGCGACCAATGTGTACAGACTTATTTCGGCAAGGGTTAGGGTAAACACCCGCCGGGTAAATAAGCGACGGATTGGCCCGACTTCATCCGATCGGATCCCGCCCGACTGACGGGAAACCAGGCCTCCCAAAAGTAACGCCACCGCAAAACTGAGGATCACGGCCCCATAGAAATAGCGACGCACTTCATCCGAAATCCGGTATACGTCCGCGTAATCGCGGTCAACGCCGACTACGGAGATCACGTCCCCTTCAGAATTGATCAAGGGAACATACGCGGTGATGAACAAGCCCCAAGGGTCCTCGAGGGGCTCCTCAGTGACGGTCGGCAGGCCGGTCTCGTAGCACTCCACTAGTTCCCGATCAAGGGTGGGGACCGGGTCCATCACGTACGATTTATCTTCCACACCGTCGTGGTCAAAGTCGCCGGGCGGAGTGGGGTCCAGGATGAAGAAATAATCCGTGCCCACCCGTCGGATTGTGTAAATAAACCGGACGTCGGGGAGTTGACGGAGAACCTGCGCGAGCTTACTGATCTGGGCGCGATAGGCCGGGGAATCCTGCTGATCGGCCCGTACCATCCGTTCGTACTGCACCGTATCAATCGCCAAGGCCGCCACCTGGGCCACCGAGACAAGGCGCTCGCGTGATTGGCGCTCTTCGCGTTCGATGACAGAGGACGCAATTAAATAGGACGTCAGCAAGCCGACCACGAAGATCGACACGACGGCAAGCAGAAAGACGCGTAAACCGGAACGGCTCCCCCACGCCTGCTTGATATCCTGCGAACTCCAACCCATCGCCGTATATTTTCGGGAGTATCGGCGAAATACTCATACGCAATTAATTGCCCTGTTGGGGTCCAAAAGGACCTCAACAGGGCAATTCTTCGTTTTCTGGGGTGACGTTAGTCTTTCTTTGTGATCAACACATGGCCGGTGGCCGGGTCGAACTGTACGTTCAAGTTCATCCCTTCCGAGAGGAAGCTCATCGGGATGATGGCCCGGCCGAGTTCCAGGAACGCGGGCTTTTCGAGCCGAACCGTACGACCGCCGACCGTCGCGGTGGCCTTACCCATTTGCAACGAGAGCTGACTTCCGTTGGCCTTTGCCGTGACCGTCTTAGATAGGTTGTTCCAACCCACTTGGCCGCCGGACTGCTCCAGAATGTGGCGAATCGGGGTGAGGGGGATCCCGTCGCTAATCCGCGGGGTGACGTCGAAGTCAACGATCCGTCCCGCGATGAGCACCGTGAGGTTGCCGACGTTCGGGATCCGCGCGCCGCGCGTGATCAAGACCGTCTGGGCCGCCTGTTGGGTACCACGGAGGGAACTGATTGTCGGGACCGCCGGACGCGTTGCCTGCGCCAATACGGTGCGCTGACCGGTGGGGGTGAGGGTGCGGAGGCCACTGGCCGTCGGCGTAGCCGTAGGGTTAGATTTGAGCCCCGCCGGGGCCGCGAGAGGCGGACGAACCGCGCTGGACGTCACTTGACGGGTCACCGGAGTCTTCACTGCCGGGGCTGGACGAGTGGTGACGGGCTGACCGTCCGACTGAATCGTTCGCAGACCGGCCGAAGCGTCAGCGATCACGGGCGCACTCGGATTCACCGTCGGCACGAGATTCGACGGACGGCGTGGGGTCACCGTCGACGGGCTTACCGGGAGTGAGGGGGTGGAGTTCGGAGTCAGCGGGCGCAAACCGCGATCGCCGGATACCGGAGTCTGTCGGGGGTTCACCGATGGAGCGACATCGGCGGGCTTCCCCGGTCCAGGCACGGCAGTCGGGACACGATCGGTACGACCGCCGGGGTTGTTCACAAACACGCGAACCTTGCGAGTCTTGTGCGTCGTGTTGGCTTCGTCCACAACCCAGGCCTGGATCTCGTGCCAGCCGTTGGGCAAGCGAGTGGTGTCCCAGAAGAAACTATAGGGGGGGAAGTTGCGGAGAGCCTTCCACTCTTCGTCCACAAAAAAGCTAACGTACATCTCGCGGAAATCACGGTTGATGCCGAGTTTCATCTCGACCGTGCCCCGCACCGTGCTACCCGCGGTCGGGAGTTCCACGTAGACCGAACCCTGGACATCGCGCTCGGCGGTTACCACCGCGCGCTGCGTGCCAACTAATTTACCGTCGACGTCGAAGAGCAGGACTTCCAGGTCGTTCTTGCCCTCGCTCAACAGCTCCGGGTCTACCGAGAAGTTCGTTTCGCCGTTTGCCTGACCGTTCAGCTCGCGGGTGGCGATGCTACGACCGTTCAAGCGAAGCTCGGCGAGGGCCGCTTTCATTTTGGTGTAGCGAACCGTGATCGTCGGGCTGTTCACCGCTCGATCAATTTTGATTTCTTGGGCGAAGTTTGCTTGGCTCATCGCCGCAAACCCCGCCACACTGGCCAACAAAGACAATTTTATCCACGCCGATTTCATGGCAATAAGTTCCACGCCCTCCGATACAGGCTTACCCGCACGGTTCCCACCCTATTCTCGCACGGGAAACCGCCGATGTCAAGCGAGGGCGGCGGACACATCCTGCAGACGGAATCAATTTCCCCGTTCGTTCACCGGGGCTGAGGTGGGCGTCCGGTAGGCTACTGGCCATGGTTCACTGGATCGTTTTGGCCGCGATGACGTTAAGCCCAATACCCCCGACCGAACTGAACGCCTACGTGCTCCGGCCCGAGCCGAAGGCATCGGTTCGGCAGGAAGTTAGGGACGGTGAAACCTGGATCAAGTTCACCAGCCAAACGTGGGAGGGAAGACCGTGGACGCATACGATCGTCATCACCCCCGCGCCCGGCGGGGTGAAGTCGGACCTTGCCGTCCTGGAGATCACTGGCGGCGCCCCCAACCAGCGCGACCTGGAAATGGCGCGCCGCGCCGCCGACGCCACGGGCGTGACCATCGCCACCCTTTACGATATCCCCAACCAGCCCATCGACGGCCGTCAGGAAGACGACCTGATCGCTCACACCTTTGAGGGCTTCTTGCGCGATGGGCGCCCCGAGCAGATCCTTCTTTTCGCAATGGCTAAGTCCGCCGTGCGCGCGATGGACGTGCTGGGTGAAGTCGGCGGCTACCGACGGTTCATCCCCACCGGGGCCAGCAAGCGCGGTTGGACCACGTGGCTCACCGCCGCCACCGGAGACCGGCGCGTGGTCGCCATCGCCCCGCGGGTGATCGACATGCTCAACACTTCAGTCCAGCTGGATCATCAGTTGGCTAGTTGGGGCAAATTTAGCCCCATGATCGCCGACTACACCCGTCGCAACCTGCCAAACCAAACCGCGAACGAGCGGGGGAAGAACCTGACGCGTCTGGTTGACCCGTTCTCGTACCGTAGCCGCATCAAGGTACCCACGCTGATCGTGAATGGGACTAACGATGCCTACTGGACCGTTGACGCCCATGGCCTCTACGTATCTGAACTGAAGGCTCCCACTTGGATTTTGGAAGTGCCCAATGTTGGGCACGGAATGGGTGACCGCGCGTGGGACGAAACCGGGATCACCGGTTTCATCCGCGCCATCGCCCAGCGCACCCCGATGCCCCGACCTCGATTCATGCCTATTACCACCGGCACGCAACGAGGTTTCCGCGTTGACCCAAAAGGCACGGTCGCGCGTTACCGCCTTTGGGGGGCCGTTCAACCCGATCGACACTTCGATACCGCCCGCTGGCAAGTCGCCCAAGAAGGGAGTTCGAAGTCCGGGCCGTTTGTGGTCGCCGTGAATCGGCCCAAGGGAGCCGTAGTGGCGTGGTTTCTGGAATTAGAGTACGGCTTATCCTCCGGAAAGTTTGTGACTACCAGCCGGGTGGTGGTGGACGGGCCGATGGCCGCCGCCCCGCCGTCCCCGCGTTGACCCCCTAAACGGGCCTGGGGTGCCATACTTTCTGATTGTGAGTAAGGATGGCATCACCTCCCGTGCGGCAAACTACGCCGACTGGTACAACGACCTGGTCCTGAGGGCCAAGTTGGCGGACTACAGCCCAGTGCGCGGTTGCATGGTCATCCGGCCCCACGGTTATGCCATCTGGGAGCTGATGCAACGCGGCCTGGATCGCATGTTCAAGGAGACGGGGCACCAGAACGCCTGCTTCCCCCTCATGATTCCCAAGTCGTTCCTCAGCCGCGAGGCCCAGCACGTCGAGGGCTTCGCCAAGGAATGCGCGATCGTGACGCACTACCGCCTGAAGGTGGACCCCGACGGCGGCGGCGTCATCGTGGACCCGGACGCCAAGCTGGAAGAGGAATTGATTCTCCGCCCGACCTCCGAGACGATCATTTGGAACACCTATAAGGATTGGATCCAGAGCTACCGCGACCTTCCGCTGCTGATTAACCAGTGGGCCAACGTCGTGCGTTGGGAGCGCCGCACGCGGCTGTTCCTCCGCACTACCGAGTTCCTGTGGCAAGAAGGGCACACCGCCCACGCCACGAACGAGGACGCCGAGTTCGAAGCCCTGACCATGCTGGAGGTTTACCGCCGGTTTTCCGAGGAGTTCCTGGCCGTACCGGTGGTCGTGGGCATCAAGTCCGAAACTGAGAAATTTGCCGGGGCCGACCACACGTACTGCATCGAGGCCCTGGTGCAAGACGGTCGCGCGATTCAGGCCGGTACCAGCCACCACCTGGGTCAGAACTTCGCCCGAGCGTTTGACGTGCAATTCCAGACCGCCGAGGGCACGCGAGACTTCGTCTATGCCACCTCGTGGGGTGTTTCCACCCGCCTGGTGGGCACGCTCATCATGGCGCACTCCGACGACAAGGGCCTGATCGCCCCGCCCCGCCTGGCGCCGATCCAAGTGGTCATCGTGCCGATCGGACGCGACGAGGCCATCCGCGAGCGCACCTATGCCGCCGCCGATGCCCTGGCCACGCAACTTCGCGCCATGACGTGGGCCGGCCCCACCGTTAGCACGCCTCTGCGCGAGGTGCCTGAAATCCGCGCCCCCGAGGCCATGGAGCTACGCGTGACGGTGGACAAGCGCGAGAAAGAAACCCCCGGATTCAAGTTCAACGACTGGGAGCTCAAGGGCGTCTGCGTTCGCGTCGAAGTGGGACCGCGCGACCTCGACGCCGACAGCGTCGTGCTGGCCCGACGCGATACCGGCGAGAAGTCCACCGTGACGCTCGCCGCCGTACCCGCGACTATCATGACGATGCTGGACGCCATGCAGCGCGACCTGCACGCCAAGGCACTCTCGTTCCGCGAAGCCAACACCCGGCGGGTGGACACCTGGGACGAGTTCTTGGCCGCGTTCCCCGACGAAGGCGGCGCGGGCTTTATCGTGGCGCACTGGGACGGCACCGCCGAGACCGAAGCCGCGATTGCCGACTCCACCAAGGCCACCATTCGCGCCATCCCGCTCACGCCCCTCGCCCCCAGTGACGATCAACCGGGGGCCTGCGTCTTTAGCGGCAAGCCTTCGGCCCGACGCGTCGTGTTTGCGCGGGCGTACTGATCTCTAAGATGCCCACTGACCTCGAACCCACCATCGAAACCACCCACTTCGCCCCCACCCGGCTGGAGCTTTGGAACCTGTACAACCGCCTAGCGATCCGGCGAAGCTGGGTGGCCATGCTCACCGTGTCGGTGGCCGGCGGGGCGGTGGTAGCCATGTCGCAACCGGTTCCCGACCCGCGCCAGGGGATGATCTTCTCGGCGATTACGCTCCTTGCCGTGTTCCTGCTGGTGCCCGTCGTGCATTGGCAGCGGCTGGGAGGTAAGGCCCAACGGAACCTTTACGCCCCGCGCAAGCTTTTCTTTACGGCCAGTGCCCTCCAGGCCGAGAACCACGAAGGGGCAAAAAGCGAAACGCCGTACGGCACCTTCTGGCGGTCGTCCGCGACAATCGATGGGTTCCTGCTGTACCTCTCGAAGGGATCGTTCATCTTCGTCCCGTACCGCGCCTTCACCTCCCCCGCCGACATCACCGCCGTCCGGAACCGACTGCGCGAACGGCGGCTGATCAAGTAACGTCGCCGCTACTCCCCGACTTCGTCGAAGTTCCGGCTGAGGATGTCGTAGTCAAACACCGTCACCGCGCCATCGCCGTCTAGGTCGGCATCGGCGTCCCAGCCTAGCCCACCGGGAGCGGAGTCAAAGGCCTGTGAGAGTCGGTCGTAGTCGAACACCGTCACCGCATTGTCGCCATCAATGTCGCCGTTGCGCAAGTTCAAGGTCAGCCCACTCAGGTCCGTGCTGGACACGGTGACGGCGTGCGCCGACGTCAACCAATGCGCCGCGCGAACGCTTAACACCAGTGGCCCGGTCTGCGGCACCATCAAATCCAGCTGACCGACCGCGTCAGGCGTATCGGTGCCTGAGGCTAACTCCACCCCATTCGCGCTCCACGCCCACCGCACGGGCACAGCCCCGCCCGTCCAGTCGCCCAGCGTGACAGTCACAAAGGCCATCGGGTGCGGGTTGCCCACTCGCTCCATGGCGCCGTGGTCGGCTTCGTCCACGTCCCGATCACCGTCAAAATCGTAGAGGTGATTGAACTCGGCTGATCCCGGCCCGGTGAGGCACTGCGTCAGGGCTACCCGGTCTCGATCCTCCAGAATGCCCCGATCGCCCAGCCGATACTGGCGCAACGCGGTGCGGAATCGGGCGTGATCGACGGAGTTGATGACCCCGTTGCCATCCGCATCCAAGCGCGCGTTCCCCGCCGCTACCACCGGCACCCCACGGTACACCGCCAGGAACTGAGCCCAGTCGCGCAGGTCCAGGACTCGGTCGCCGTTCAGGTCCGCCCGCATGGGGGTCGCGTTGGCGTCTAGCCAGCTCCGCAGCGCGGTTTGGTTCGCCGTCGTCGTGACGAAGCCACCCTCAAACAGGCTGAAGTCCTCGTATCCCGCCGTCTTCAGCGCGATGAGTTGGTCCACGGCCGCCGGATGCCCGGACCACACTGCGAGTCCGGCTACGAACCGCCGATCGCCGGCCAGCCCCTTTGCCCGGTTGAGCTCTGAGACGACATTGGCGGTGGTGGAACCGTACGCCATGGGCACGATCCAGTCCACCGTCTTGGCCGCCGCCCACGCGGGCCAGTCTTGGCACTTGGCGATCTCAGCGCTGGAAGAAGGATTCGTGAAGACGGCCGCGCTGAAGGTGACGTCCGGACTCCCCGACGCCACGCCCGAGCTCAATTGGCGAGCGGCCTCGGTAATTCCGGCCTTGCGCCAGTTGAGGAACCGAGTCCAGTAGCTCTGACCCGAGGATGCGGCTTTGGTATTGATGTCAGCGCCGGCACCGTACTGGGCAACAAACGCGGCCGACGACGTGGCGTCGTAACTCCACGGCGCGGGATAGGCGTCGCTGGTCGAGTTGTCCAGCGGCATACGGTGATAGTCCGTCTGAACCCCCCAAAGGCCGGGATAGAGGGCAAGCTCGGTGGTGTAAGAACGCAGCTTGGCCTGCACCCCGGGGTGAGTTAAGTTGGCGAAGGTTTGCCCCGATTGGTCGCCCCCACTGGCTCCGGTCGCCACGTTGATCACGCGGTACTCGGGGTTGGCATCAAACAGATACTGGCCCGACGTTCCGTACTGCCAGTAGGAAGATTCGATCCACGCCGACACCCGAATGCCGTAGGGCGCGGCACGGCGGATTGCCGCAGCCAGATAGTCCTCGGTAAACCTCGCCCGAAAGACGCCGGCCTTGCCCGTGGAGAGACCGTGATAGAAGGTTTCCAGGTAAAGGTCGGTCAGTCCGGCCCGGGCCATGCCCTGAAGCACGGGATCCAGGCTTTGCGCGGTGGAACCAAGGGGGCGTAACCAAACCCCCCGCACCGGGCGCGAATCGCGGTACTGCGCACTGGCGACGGCTACGGCTACGGTCAGTAATGCCGTCCCGGCGAGGGTCAATCGAATGCAACGGCGCACGATAACCTTAGTGTACGCCTGCGCCAAGGCGTTGGGGCGTCACAAACCCCAGTTCGCGAAGCATTACCAGGGGTGGCGAGGAAATTTGGAGCGGGTGAAGAGATTCGAACTCTCGACCTTGACCTTGGGAAGGTCCTGCTCTACCACTGAGCTACACCCGCCCGCTCTCGGTGTTAATTTAGCACATCTACTCAAGCACGCGACGCTCGGTCTCGAGTTGAACCGCCGCAATCGCTTCTTGTAGTTGCAGGCGGGCCGCTTCCAGGCCGGCGGCATCAGCGTCGGCGGGCACGAACATCGGTTCGGCGTAGATCATCAAGCACCGCGAGAACGGCTTAGGCACCAGGTAGCGGTCCCACGTGGGAATGATCCACGCCCGCCGCGCCGCAACCCCCACCGGCACGATCGCCGCGCCTGATTTCTGGGCCATCAGGATCACGCCGGGCTGAACGATTTGGCTAGGTCCCCGTGGCCCATCGGGCGTGAAGGCCATCGTTGCGCCTTTGCGCAAGACCCGGATGGACTCGACCGCCGCGCGGACCCCGCCCCGGCCGGTGCTACCGCGAATGATCCGGAATCCTAATCGCGAAAAAATACGGTTCTGCATTTCGCCGTCGCGGCTGGTGCTGATGATCGTCCAGTAGCCCTTGTTCCGGTACATTTGGGCCGGGATAAACGTACAACCGTGCCAGCCCGCCAGGATTCGCCCTTGAACCGGATCGTTGGTGAGAGTCAGGCCTGGGCCGTCCTCCTGAACGCGCAACGTGAGGCCAAACAGACGGGCTGTCCAGTACACCGGGCCACTCAAAACATACGGCCGAACGCGTCGCCACCAGGTCTTCACGAGAGCCACCCTCGGGTGCGGGCATGCTCGGTGGCCGGGTGAAGGGGGTAGCCCTGGGCCAACTCGACCGCCAGTCGGTGGCGCTCATCCGCCTGGAGGCAAGCGTCGGCGAGGGCTAGGAGCGCGTCGGGGCGGGCCGGATCCTCGGGAAGCTGGTTGACGATGCTCCATCGCAGCAGGTCGGCAGCCTCGGCGGGACTTAGCCGATCGGCCAGGCGCAAACGCTGTAGGGCGGGCAGGTCCGTCAGCCGATGAAGTGCCGCCAACCGCGACACGGCCATGGGGTAGTCGCCAATCGGGCCGCGTTCTAAAATCGCGTGCCACGCCTGGGTCTCGGTGTCCACGTCGTGCAGATCGGCGGCGGCTTGGGCCAACTGGTGCCAGGCCGCTAAATCCTCGGGATGGCGCGCCAAGTGCTCGCGGGCCGCGCCCGCCACGGCCCCCGGCCCCCGGTCTTGCATTTTGTGGATGGAGGTTTGTCCCTGGTCCAGGCTGGCCTGTTGAGGGGCACGGAACAGCGCGGCCACGCCGATCCCCGCCACAAACCCGCCCAGGTGAGTCCAAAACGCGGTGCCGCCCGTGGTGGCTTGAGCCCCGATCCGCACAAAGGTACCGGTGGCCTGAAGCACAAGCCAAAGGACAGCCACTGCCCCCACTGGCACATTCCATCCCGGGGCTAACGGCACGCGGACCCCAAGGAACCGAATGGTTGCGTAGCCGAGAATCGCGGCGACGGCCCCACTGGCGCCGACCAGGGGCGCGGCCGAGGACGGCGTGAGGCCCGCATGGGCGAGAGCCCCCACCAACGCGCCGGCCCCGTACACCGCCAGCAGGCGCATCCCCCCCAGCGTCTGCTCGACGTATGGCCCCACGGCCGCGAGTACCACCAGATTGCCCAGCAGGTGCACCAAGTTCAGGTGCAAAAAGGCGTGCGTGAGTAACGACGTCCCCCAAGGGTTCGCGGCGCTAAACGCCCACCCCGCAACCGAATCCGGGGCCAGAGTCGCCGCAAACGCCGCCGCCAGATTAACGGCCAACAGGAACAGCGTGGCCCAAGGTGTAGAAACCGGCTTCAAGCCTCTTCGTAGATCTCCTCCGGAATCTCAACGTTGACGTAAGTCTCCTTCACATCGTCAAGGTCTTCCAGCATGTCCATCAACTTCACCAACCGCCGCAGGTCGTCGTCGTTGGGGCTCGCCATATTCGTAGGGATCCGCGCGAGCTCCACTTCCTTCGCGCGAAAGCCCGCTCGCTCCAACGCATCGTTGCACCGGTGAAGGTCCTCGATGGCCGTCTCGACGGTGAAGCCCTCCTCGTCGACTTCAACGTCCACGGCACCGCCATCGAGGGCCGCGAGAGTGAACTCGTCCTCGTCGTGCTTGCCGCGCTCCACGGTGATTTGGCCTACGTGCTTGAACTGCCAACTCACCGAGCCGTTCTCGCTCAGGTTGCCGCCGTTCTTGCTGAAGGCGTGCCGAAGGTCGGCGACGGTACGGTTGCGGTTCTCGGAGAAAACTTCCACCATCAACGCCGAGCCGCCGGGTCCGTACCCCTCATACACAATCTCTTCGTAGTCGGCCCCCTCGGTCTGGCCCGTACCCCGCTCAATTGCGCGCTTAATGTTCTCGGCGGGAAGCGAGTTCTCCTTCGCCTTTTCGATTGCGACTCGCAATCGAGCATTGCCGGACGGATCGCCACCGCCCGCCCGGGCCGCGACGATGATCTCGCGGCTGATCTTGGTGAACAGCTTTCCGCGCAGGGCATCTTGCTTGCCCTTGCGGATGCGGATGTTCTTCCATTTAGAATGGCCCGCCATGCCTTTATTTTGGCACGGCGGGCCGGTTCCAGACCCGGGTTAGCGGACTTGCTTAGGCGAGTCGGCTCGCGATCTTGCCAAACGCAGACTTTCCGGCGTAGATAGCGGTGCTACCGAGCTGCTCTTCGATGCGGAGCAGTTCGTTGTACTTGGCCACGCGATCGGTGCGGTTGGGCGCGCCGGTCTTGATTTGGCCGCAGTTGGTGGCGACCGCGAGGTGCGCGATCGTCGCGTCCTCCGTCTCACCGCTGCGGTGGCTCATCACGCTGGTATAGCCCGCGCGGGTGGCCATCGCCACCGCCGCCAGGGTCTCACTGAGCGAACCGATCTGGTTCACCTTCACCAAGATGCTGTTGGCCGTGCCGGTCTGAATGCCGCGCGCCAATCGCTCGACGTTGGTCACAAACAGGTCGTCGCCGACCAACTGGACCCGGTCGCCGATGGCTTCCGTCAAGCCCTTCCAGGTGTCCCAGTCGTCCTCGCTGCAGCCGTCTTCGATGCTGATGATCGGATACTTTGCGGCGAGTTCGCTCAGGTAAGCGACCTGCTCGGGGCCGGTGCGCTCGCGCTGGGCGCCGCTCTTGTAGTGATACTTGCCGTCCCGGTAGAACTCAGTGGCGGCGGCGTCAATGCCCAAGTACATCTGCTCGCCGGGCTTGTAACCCGCCTTTTGGATGGCCTCGATGATCAGGTCGAAGGCCTCTTCTTGGGCTCCCAGGTTCGGGGCGAAACCGCCCTCGTCGCCGTAGCCGGTGGCCAGGCCCTTGCCCTTTAGCACCTTCTTCAGGCTGTGGAAGACTTCGGCGGACCAGCGCAGGGCCTCGGAGAAGCTCTCCGCGCCAACCGGCAGAACCATGAACTCTTGGATGTCCACGTTGGAGTCGGCGTGCGCGCCTCCGTTGAGGATGTTCATCATCGGGACGGGCAACACCCGCGCCGAGACCCCACCCACGTAGCGGAAAAGCGGAAGCCCGGCCGACTCGGCGGCGGCTTTGGCGGTGGCGAGACTGATGCCGAGGATCGCATTCGCGCCCAGCTTGCCCTTGTTCGGCGTGCCGTCTTGCTCCAGCAACAACTCGTCAATCGCTTCTTGGTCGGTCGCGTCAAGGTCAATCAGCGCCGGGCCGAGGACTTCGTTCACATTCTCGACGGCCTTGAGGACGCCCTTGCCCAGGTAACGGGCGGCGTCGCCGTCGCGCAGTTCAACCGCTTCGAACTGGCCGGTGCTGGCTCCACTGGGCACGGCGGCGCGGCCGAGAGAACCGTCGTCCAGGAGGACATCGACTTCGACGGTCGGGTTACCCCGGCTGTCCATAATTTCGCGGGCAACAACATCGACGATGAGGGACATGGATACTAACTCCTTTGGCCGGCTCGGTGAGAGGCGGCGCACACCCGTGAGTTTACCGAGTTCGTTGGGGTCCTGACTGAACCTAAACGCCTACGTGGCGGGATGAAAAGGGCCCCCGGAACGGTGTCCGGGGGCCTTTGCCCCACCGTGGTGGGCGATGGTTGAGGTTACGAGTGTCGCTCGCGGCGACGTCGGGCGGCGGCCAGCAAGCCAAGCACGCCCAAGGCGAGGGTCCCGGGTTCCGGCACCGGATCCGACGAAATGAACACCTGCGATGCCGGATTATAGGGGTTACTCGTTCCTAGGGTGTTGAACTGCCAGGTCGTTTTCCCATCCTTTGTGAACTTGACCACTGGGACATAGACCAGGAAGCTCGAAGCGGTGTCCAATTGGGCCGCCGCCATCATTGAGGCCTTGTTGGTTGACCAGCCATTGGTCACCGCAGAATTACCCGTCACGCTGGAGAGACCACGCGCCGACGCGGTAGCCCCTAAGCCGCCGCTCATCGCGAAGTCCCACAGCAACGATTGTCGGATAGCCCCTTGCTCGGCCACCGTTCCGGTGAAAGCGGTGTTGAGAAGGCTGGCGGGGTTAAACCGGGAGAAGGTGTCTTTCATGAAACCCGCACCGTAAGGTGGAGGCGTACCTGTGATCCCCGAATATCCCTTGACTCGGTAGACGATGTACTCCTGGTTCGGGTGGAGATACTCCGTCGGCGTGAGGCAGTAGAGGTTGAACGAGCTGGTTGTCGCGAAGGCACTCGGGCTTACCCCACCCTTCGACCAGGTCAATGTCCCCGTCGAATACTGCCCGCTAAAATTAGAGTTCGTCCCCGCGCCTCCAAGCGTCTCGTTATACGTACCGGCGAACGTGTTATTCACGCGGGATTCGATCCCGTTAAGCGAAGCGAGCGTTAGGGTCCTGTCAGTGTTAACAATGGTCCCCGTGGTTTCAAGGTCGAACCCCACCTCAATTCCACCAACAGTGAAGGCGCCCGCCGCGCCGGCGAGTACCGTGGCCAAAGCCACGACCGAAAGATTACGTAGCAACATGTTAAAAACCCCTCTTCCCCTCCGGGAATTACTCAAGTCCACGGGCAAATCCCGTGGATAACCTGCATCATAACCAGTCGCTCGCCAATCCTCAAGATCAATTTTCTAGGACAAACCGTAGATCTTATTGCGCCTGAACCTGCAATGATCGCGGTGTCCTGAGAACAGTGGACGTCTCTACGGGGGGCTGTCAGACGGGGGACTCGGGGGTTGGTAGCGCGCATGCAAAAAACGGACCCCGGAATGGCTTCCGGGGTCCGCTAGGTCTGCCCAAAGGGCAGGGGTTAGGCGTGGTTAGCTGCGTCGGGCTCGACGTCGTCGAGCGGCGGCCAGCAAGCCCATCGCGCCGAGGGCCAAGGTCCCAGGCTCCGGCACGGGATCGGCCGAAATGAACACCTGAGAGGCCGGGCTCTGACCACTCGTCGTGTCAAAGACCCACTTGCTCCCGACGGCTACGACCGGCACGTAGACCAAGAAGTTGGAAGCTACGTTGCTCTGCGCGGAAGCAAAACTGCTTGCCACGAGACCGTTATAGGTCGCCTGAGTAAAGGCCGAAGTGCTGATGGAAGCGGAGTTGATTCCGCGACCCGCCAAGCCATTGCCGTACGCCAAATCCCAGAGCAAAGTCTGAGCGAGGGTGCCAGCGGCCGCGTTGGTGGCGTAGTTCGGAACCGCGCTCAAAACGTTCGTCGCATTGAACGAGGTGAAAGTATTCGGGATAAAGCCCGCTCCGTTCGGCGGCGGAGTGCCAACGATGCCGCCGTAGCTCTTTACACGATAGACCAGATACTTCTGGTTGTCCGCGAGGAACGTATTCGGCGTAACGCAGAATAGCTTTAGAGCGGTATTTTTCGGAGCAAAGGTGGAGACCGAATTAGTCTTAAAGTTCAGCACGCCCGCCACGGTGTTCTTGTTCGCGGTCGTATTGATGTTGTCGCCGTTATCGTCATACGTGGCGCTAAAGTTAACACCCGAAAGCGAATTGCTG
>Ga0105047_10000123_pt1 | contig 106135 bp, 91 predicted proteins | sample MAT04_FD_78384 | JGI IMG/M metagenome (GOLD analysis project Ga0105047, IMG submission 78384) | Freshwater microbial communities from Lake Fryxell liftoff mats and glacier meltwater in Antarctica - MAT-04 (megahit assembly) | ecosystem: Environmental > Aquatic > Freshwater > Ice > Liftoff... | reverse complement strand
TCATCGAGCTTCGGCGCCGCGTCATCGAGCTTCGGCCCCGCGTCATCGAGCGCGGACTCGGAGAAGCGATGAGCGCGCGTGTCCTCCTCATCGGGATGGGTGGGCTCGGATGTCCCGTCGCGAGCATCCTCGCTCAGCGCGGGCCGAGCGCCCCGCCGCTCGCGCTCACGCTGCTCGATGACGACGTGGTGGACGGCACCAACCTCCATCGGCAGACGCTGTACTCGCCGCGCGACGTCGGGGCCCTCAAGGTGGAGCGCGCCGCAGCGCGACTGAGCGAGTTCGCGGCAGCCAGTCGCACGTCCATCGAGCTTCACCCGGTCTGCAAGCGCCTCACACCCGACAACGCGCGCGACCTGGTAGCGAGTCACGATTTGGTGATCGAGGGCGCCGACAACCTCCCGACCAAGTTCCTCACCGCGGACGCCGCCGCGCTCGAGCGAACGCCCGTCGTGCACGCCGGTGTGGTGCGCTGGAGCGGCTGGGTGAAGGCGGTCGTGCCGGGCCGGGGCGCATGCATGCGCTGCGTGTTCGAGGACCTGCCCGCCGATCGCGTCGAGACGTGTGCAGACGCGGGCGTGGTGGGCGCGCTGGTCGGGGTGATGGGCGCGCTCGCGGGCGGTTTGGCCATCCGTCTCTTGCGCGGCGAGGTCGCGGCCGCCGATGCCATCACCCGAGTCGATGCGCTCGCCGGCAAGGCGCGCACGTCACGGGTACGGGCCCGCGCGAGCTGCGCGCTCTGCGGCGTGGTCCCCTCCATCACCGATGTCGCTCTGGCCCGCTACGCACCGGTGTGCGCGGGTGCTTGAAACGGTTCGATCTCCACAGGTGCTCGTCATGGCGATTCTGGTTCGTATCCCCACCCCGCTCCGCACCCTCACCGGGGGCAAAGACGAAGTGCACGCCGAAGGCGCGGACGTGCGCGCGGTCATCGATGATCTCGAGAAGCAGTACCCCGGTCTCAAGGATCGGATCTGCGACGAGAAGGGCGTGCGCCGCTTCGTGAACGTGTTCCTCAACGAGGAGGAGGACATCCGCTTCGTCGACGGGCTGGAGACCGCGCTGAAGACGGGCGACAGCCTCCAGATCGTCCCTGCGATCGCCGGCGGCTGAGTGAGCACCGTGTGACCGACTCGCTCCATGTTGCGCTTCCGCCCGCCGTGCTCGCCGCGCGTCACCGCTTGCTCACCGAGATTGGTGAGGTCGGTGTGGCGCGTCTGGCGGCGAGTGTGGCCTCGCTCGACACGCTCTCGCGTCCCGCGGCGGAGGTGGCGCGGACCTATCTGGAGCGCTCCGCGGTGACGGTGACGGGCGTCGGGCAAACAGAGGGTGACGAGTCACCAGCGGCGGCCCAGCTGCGCGGCGCGCTCTACGCGTTGGAGCACATCGCGCGGACGGTCGGTGTCGTGCGCCCGGAGCTCCCACTCGATGCGCTCCTCGAGGTCCTGGGAGAGCCATGAGCGCCGCATCCATGCTGCCCCGCAGCCGCGCGATCGCTGGGATCGCCGACGCCGTCGGTCGGACGCCCGTGGTGCGCTTGCGGAACATCGAGCGCGCGTACTGTCCCGACGCTCAGCTCTGGCTGAAGCTCGAGTACACCAACCCGGGAGGCTCGGTGAAGGACCGCGCCGCGCTCGCGATGATGCGCGCCGCGCTGACCGATGGACGGCTGACCCGCGAGCGCGTGCTCATCGACGCGACCAGCGGGAACACGGGTGTCGCGTACTCGATGCTCGGCGCCGCGCTCGGCGTGAAGGTTCAGCTGGTGATCCCTTCCAACGTCTCGCAGGCGCGCAAGGAGATAGTCCGCGCGTTCGGGACCGAGATCATCTTCTCGGACCCGATGGAGGGATCCGACGGTGCCATCCGCTTGGTGCGTGAGCTGGTGGCCCGCGAGCCAGATCGGTATTTCTACCCGGACCAGTACTCCAACCCTGCCAATCCCGGCGCGCACTACTACGGCACGGGGGTCGAGCTCCTCGAGCAGCTGGGGCGCGAGCTGACCCACTTCGTGACCGGCCTCGGGACCACCGGGACGATGATGGGCACCAGCCGGCGCCTCCGTGAGCACGTCCGCAGCGACGGCAGCGGTATCCGCTGCGTGGCTATCGAGCCATCGGATGCGATGCACGGTCTCGAGGGGCTCAAGCACCTGGCCTCGTCGCTGGTGCCCGCGATCTACGACGCGTCGGTGCCGCACGAGACGCTCTTCGTCGGCACCGAAGAGGGCTGGGACATGGCCGACAGGCTGGCCCGCGAAGAGGGCCTGCACATCGGTCACTCGAGCGGCGCGAACGTCTACGGTGCCACGCAGATCGCCGCGCGAGAGGGCCGCGCGTGCGTGGTCACCATCGCGTGTGATCGAGGAGACCGCTATTTCGCGCCGATGCGCTGGGAGAAACAGTATGTCTGGTGACGTCGAGCTCGGTTGGTTGCGGGCGCCCCTCTCCATTCACCGTGACGCGCTCGAGGCGATTCATGCCCACGCGCTGCGGGAGTATCCCGGCGAGTGCTGCGGCTTCGTCTACGGACCGCGCGAGGACCCCGCGTTCTTGAGCCGTGCGGTGCGGGAGGTGAACGAGGCGGACAAATACCACGCCAGAGATCCCGAGACGTTCCCTCGGACCTCGAAGGAGTACTTCAAGATCAATGGCCTTCGCGCCTCTCGCGCGTTCGAGGCGAGCGCGACGTCCGACGAGCCCTTGAAGGTCGTCTATCACTCGCACTGCGAGGCGGGGGACTACTTCAGCGCGGAAGATGCCGCGACGTTCGCCAGTGGCGGCGAGCTGCTCTGGCCCTGCGCGTTCATCGTCGTGAGCGTGATCGGTGGCGAGGTGAAGGGGCAACGCCTCTGGACCCACGTCCCTCTGACCGAGGCGTTTGCGGAGCAGCCGCTCTCCATCATCGAGTGACGCTGCTCTCCGGGGCTGTCGCCTCGGAAGGCGTCGCGGCCTCGACCGACGGGCTCGCGCTGCGGGTTCCCGAGGGATGGGCTCGCTCGGCTTCGGCGTCGCTGAGCATGATCAGTTCGTTGTTGTCCCAGCTCGTCGCGTAGAGACGCACGCCGAGCCCCGGGTGCATCGCGAGTCCGACGATGTGGCGCGCCCCTTCGACCTCGTAGGTCCGGCTGTGGTGCTCCACGACATCCACGATCGACACGTCGCTCGAAGTGAAGTTCGCCGATCCGATGAAGCGGCCGTCCGTGGTGATCCCGATAGAGCGCGGGTTACGACCGAGCGCCGCGATGCCGTAGCGGCGGCCGGTGGCCACATCGTAGAAGCCGACGTGGCCCATGGAGCAGGTCACGTACGCCGTGCTCGCGTCGGGCGAGAGCACGAGGTGCCGGGGGAGCTCGCAGGTCTCCCAACGGGTCCGCTCGGCGCTCGCGCCGGCATCGAAGACGTGGATGGTGTCGCCGTGAAACGCCGCGACGAGCAGGGTGCCGTCGGGGAGCACGGCCATGCCGCGGGGGTGACGCAGCGTGGGCAACCGCCGCACCTCCCTGGCGGTCGCGAGATCGACGACGGAGACGGACGCGCCACCGTAGTTCGCGACGTAGAGCGTCGACTCGTCGGGCGAGAGCACCATGAACTTCGGGTGGGTGCCAACGGCGATCTCGGCGAGCGGCGTGAGGTGGCAGGGCGCCTCGGGGCTCGCGGCGTAGCAAGCCGTCGGGTCGAGAATCTCGATCACGTGGCGTCGGAAGTTCGAGACGTAGAGCCGTGTTCCGTCGCGGCGAAACACGCTCTCCACCGCGTTGCCCAAGAACTCCGCTTCGCCCACCGACTCGAGGGTGTAGGGGTCGAAGAACGTCACGCTGTGCGCGTCGGGTCGGCCGAAGTTGCAGGTGATCACCCGGGTTCCATCGGGGCTCACGTTCACGCTCTTGGGGAGCACCCCCGTGCGCGCCCGGGCCCGAATGAGGAGCGCCGGACCCCCGTGGGTCGTCCGAAAGACCCCGGACCGATCTTCCTGTCCCGCCGCTCGACGCACGACAGAACCGACGCCCATGCCCCCCAGCACCGCGGTGAGGAGCAAGGTCAGGGAGACACGCGAGCCGATCGAGCCAGTTGCGAGCACCGGCGTGCTGTGCCGAGGCAAAGGACAAAGGTCAAGCTTCCGACCGCTCGCCTTTCAGCCAAGGCCGAAAGCTATCCCGCTCTGGTACGCGGCTTGACCCTATGAGGTCCCGTCCCCGAAGATCAGGGCCCCGATGAGCGGGCCCACCCAACCGTCCGACCCCCAGGTTCGCTGCCCGCACTGTCCGGAGCTGCACCCGGCTAGCTACACCCATTGTCCCAACACGGGCCGATCGCTCACGGTCGGGAGCGCGCTCATCGGGCGGGTGATCGCCGGACGCTACCGCATCGTCGGTCAGCTCGGTGAGGGCGGGATGGGCGAGGTCTTCGTCGCCGAGCACCTGATGATTGGGCGCAAGGTGGCGATCAAGCGCCTACACCCCGAGTTGGTGTCCGACGAGCGCGCGGTGCAGCGCTTTCAGCGCGAGGCCCGCGCGGCTGCGGCGACTGGTCACGAGCACATCGTCGAGGTCCTCGATCTCGGCTACGCCGACGACAACGCGCCGTACCTGGTGATGGAGTACCTGCGGGGGCAGTCGCTCGCCGAGCTGATCAAGCGGGAAGGGCGCCTGACGCCGCAGCGCACCTGCTTTCTGCTCGGGCAGGTCCTCGCGGCGCTCGAGGCCGTGCATCGTCAAGAGATCGTCCATCGCGATCTGAAACCGGACAACGTCTTCATCACCCGCAGGCCCGGGGTGGGCGAGTTCGTGAAGGTGCTCGACTTCGGCATCTCCAAGATGAAGGAGGAGAACGGCGAGGCGCTCCACCTGACACGCACCGGCATGATGATGGGCACGCCGTTCTACATGTCGCCCGAGCAGGCGCGCGGCGTGCGGGACGTCGATCACCGGGTCGATCTCTACGCGGTCGGGGTGATGCTGTACGAGTGCCTCACCGGGCGACTGCCCTTCTCGTCGGACAACTACCACGCGCTGCTTCAGCAGATCCTGCGCACGGAGCCCAAGAAGCCGTCGGACTTCGCCCCGCTCGTCGAGGCTGCGTTGGATGCCGTCACCCTCCGAGCGATCGGCAAGGATCCCGCGCTCCGCTACGGAAGCGCCGTCGAGTTCGCGGCGGCGTTGCAGCCGTTCGGTGCGAGCGTTCGGTCCGGAGTGAACCCCATGCTGCCGTACTCCGAGCCGCCTCCCAACCCCGCGAACCTCCCGACCGCGGTGCAGCACTCGGCCCCGATCGCGGTGAGCCCGCGCGCGACATCGGGGGCGACGCACGCGCCGACCGGATCGACTGCGAGCCTCGGGTCCACCGCCGAGCGCAGCGCCGAGCTCCCCCCTTCCGAGGGCCGGGTGCGACCGACGCCCGGCACCAGCGGCGGTCTGCGGCGCACCACCCCTCGCTATTACTTCGCGGCGAGCGACGACTGGCAGCCCGAGCGTGCCCGCGCGAACTCCGTTCGCCCCCCCGTCTCGCTCGGTGTTCGTGACGTGGATGAGCCCGACACGGAGCCGCTCCGTGCGCTGGGGCTCACGTCCCCGCCTCGACCGTTCCCGGTGGGTGATCCGACGCTCCTCGATCCGCCGTCCTCGCCTTTGATGTCGCTACCTTCGACCCACACGCCGTCGATCGCGACCTCGCCCACGCTCGCGCGCTCCGAGGCCGCGCTCCGAGGTTCCTTCTTCGTCGGCGCGCTCGAGTACCTGGAACATCACCAAGGTGCCGAGAAGGTCGCGGTGCTCACCGCGCGCATGCCGCCTGCCGCCGCGGAGCGCATCTCGGGCGTGATCCTCCCGATGGCATGGCTCCCACTCGCCACGTTCGAGCTCCTGCTCGCAGCGGCCGGCGGCGGTGAGCCGCTCGCGATCGGGGTCGGCCGCGCCGTCGCGGATCGCGAGCTCACCACGACCCACCGTCTCTTCGTGCAGACCGCCACCACCCAGACCGCGATCGAGCGCTTCCCGCACCTGTTCAAGCTCTATCACTTGCGCGGTGTCGCCGCGCTCGACGAGTCCGATCCGCAGGGCGTGCGCTTCGCTATCGACATCGGCGCGCCCGAGCCCATGACCCACGCTCAGGTGATGGCCGCGTTCCTCGGGCGGATGCTGGAGTTCTGCGGTGCGCGCGAGGTGCGCACCGCGGTGGTCGGCTGCCGCGGACGCGGTGATCCCAAGACGATCCTCAGCTGCCGCTTTCGTTAGGGCCGTTCGTTCCGAGGGTCGGTCGCTGTACTCAGCAGACGTTCTTGGGATCGGGTCCGCTCTGGATCGGGCTCACCACCCGACCGGGCTCGATCCCTTCTCGGCGCAGCACACTGGCCCAACGTTCCTGCGGCTCGACGTCGAAGAGCACCTGGTGGCTCACGCTCGCGGGGAGCCACACCCCTCGCTCGAGCTCCTCGTCGAGCTGCCCCGCCGCCCATCCGGCGTAGCCCATCGCGAGCAGGCGCGAGCCCGGGAACGAGGTCGCGCGCGCCATCGTGTCGAGGAGGGCACGCGACGCGCTCAGGGCCACATCGTCGGCCAGCAGCACCGCGTCCGTGAGATCGGCCTCGCTGGCCTTGCGGGGATCGAAGAGGATCCACCCCGATTGCGGCGAGACCGGCCCGCCGACGAACAGGGGAAACGGCATGAAATCGGCGCTCGCCACCTGCTCTGTTGCGCGCTCGCGGGGCGCCCTCTCGGAGTAGCCGTTCAGCTTCGATAGGGTCGCATCGAGCCCGAGCGAGCTGACCACGCGATCGAAGCTGAGCGACGACGGGCGGTTGATGATGAAGCCGAGCGATCCTCCTGCGCCGTGCTCCACCAAGAGCACCACCGTGCGCAAGAAGTTGGGATCTCGCAGCGCGGGCGACGCCACCAAGAAGCCCGGCGCCAGGCGGCTCAACCCCGTCCCCGGGGTGAGATCCGAGAAGAGCGGTCGGCCGCGTCGGGCCTTCATCGGCCCCTCACTCGGGCACCACTTCGCCGCTCGCCATCTTCTCTTCGCGGTCCTCCTCGATCGCCACCGCGAAGTACTGGCCCACCTCGGGATCGAATTGCGATCCGCAGCAGCGCGCGATCTCGCTGGTCGCCACTTCGTGCGGCAGCGCCTTCCGATACGCCCTGTCCGAGGTCATCGCGTCGTAGGTGTCGGCCACCGCGATGAGGCGCGCGATCAGGGGGATGTCTTGCCCGGAGAGGCCCAAGGGGTAGCCCCGGCCATCCCAGCGCTCGTGGTGCAAGTGCACCGCGGGGATCAGCGGGTGCAAGAACGTGATGGGCTCGAGGATGTCTTTGCCGAACGTCGGGTGGCGCTTGAACACGTCGAACTCTTCGCTCGAGAGCTTGCCCGGCTTGTTCAGGTTCATCACGCAGCCGATCTTGCCGATGTCGTGCATCAGCGCGGCCTGTCGCGTGATCTCGACTTCCTCCGGAGAGAGCCCGAGCTTGATCGCCAGGAGCTGCGCGTAGCCCGCGACCCGCTCGCTGTGTCCCGAGGTGTAACGGTCCATCTTGTCGATGGCGGAGGCGAGGCCCTTGATGGTCTGACGGAACGTCGACTTCAGATCCTCGTAGAGCTTCGCGTTCTCGATCGCGGCGCTGGCGCGGCTGCCCACGATCCGGAGGAGCTTGCGCTGGCCCTCGTCGAACTTCTTGCCCCGGGTGTAGCTGAGCACCACGAGGAACCCGATCACCTCAGACGCCCGAATGCGCAGCGGCGTCGCGACCAGCGCGTGGGGCCGAGCGCTCATCTCGTCGCCGATCATCCAGTCCATCGTGCTGGGGCCATGCACCCGCAGCGGGGTGTCCTCGCGGAAGTACTCCCGGAGCTTCTCGACATCGATGACGGGGAGGGTCTGAATGGGCCTGAAATCGGGGTGCAGCTCGCGCGCCCGTTCGAAGAAGCCGCCCTCGCCATCGGAGACCAAGACCGAGACCTGATCGCCATCGATCTCGTGGATTGCGGCGTCCGTCACGGTGCTCAGCACCTCCTCGAGGGAGAGGCTCGCCGAGATGGCCTCGCTCACCTTGTAGAGGGACAGCGCCTCACGCAGGCGAAGGTTCTCCGCGGTGAGCTTCTGCTTCTGCAGCGCGCGCCGAATGGTGTGCACCACCTCTTCGACCTTGAAGGGCTTGAGGATGTAGTCGTAGGCGCCCTTCTTCATCGCCTCGATCGCCGTCTCCACCGTGCCGAAGCCGGTCATCAGCACGGTCACCACGTTCGGGGTGTGCTTGGCGATCGCCGTCAGGAGCTCGAGGCCGCCCATGTTGGGCATCTTCAGATCGCTGAGCACCAGGTCGTAGCTGGCGCGGGAGAGCTCGACGAGCGCAGCGCTTCCGTCCTCGGCCGTACGCACCGAGAAGCCCTCCATCGCCAAGAAGTCCGCGAGGATCTCGCGGATCACTCTCTCGTCGTCGACGACGAGGATGCGCGGAGCGTCTTCGGCGGGGCTCGAGTTCATGAGCGGCGCACTCTATCACGGTCGATCCGGCGTCCCGGGATCGAAGTGAGGGGGGCACGTCCGCGCGGCCGCCTCTCGGAGCGCGCACCCGAGGCGCGTAGTAGCCTGCCGCTCCCTTGTCCGGTCCCTCGTCCAGCATCCAGCGAAGCCTCTCGGCGCTCCGGCTGCGCGCGCTCTCCATCTATGGCCTGCGGGCCGCGCTGGCGGGGGTGGGAGCGTTGGCGCTCGGGGTGGCCCTCGCGTCGCTGGTGCTCGGGCCGCTCGCGGGGCCCGGCGGGATCGTCGTGGGGTGGATCGTCGCGCTGGCGGGGGTGGTGGGCGCTGTTTTCTGGGCGATCCGCAGCGTCGGCTCGTTGCGGGGCCTTCAGGTCGCGCGGCTCTACGCGCGCTACGACCGCACGCTCGTGTCGCGGGTCAAGACCGCGGCTGCTCTCGAGCTCACCTCGGCGGGTCACGCGTCCGTCGATCTGGGGCGCGCCCATGTGTCCGCCACGGCCCGCGCGCTCTTGCTTGCGCCGCCTCGCCGCATCGTCCCCTGGTCCGAGGCCCGCCATCGCGCGAGCGAAGTGGGCGCGCTGAGCCTCTGCGTCGGCCTCCTCCTCTTGGTCGCCTCGCCGCGCGCGTCGGGCGGCTTCTACGCGCTCTTGCACCCCGCGGCCCGGGATGCGGATGGCGCCGCGCTCGCCGCGGTCTTCGACTCGGTCGATGCGCGCGTGGTCTTCCCCGCCTACCAGGCGCGCGAGGCGCTCGAGGTCCGCAACCTCTCGGTGCTGGATGTCCCGTTGGGCGCCACCGTCGAGATCCGTGCGCGGACCCGGGTCGCCGTGGTGGCTGCGGAAGCCAGGCTCGGCGAGGCGTCTGCGGAGCTCGAGCTCGAGCTCGATCGCGCGTCGGGAGCCCGCTACGTCGCGCGCTTCGTCGTCCGCGAGAGCGGCGCGCTCACGCTGCGGGCGCGCACCAGCGACGGAGTGTGGGTCACGGACGCGACCCGCCGAGAGATCCGCATCGTGCCCGACGCCGTGCCCGTCGTGCAGCTCACCGAGCCGACCGAGGACATGACCGTCGAACCGGACGACGAGGTCGCGTTCCTCTACCGCGCGGGCGACGACGTCGCGCTCGGCGAGGTCGCGCTGGTGATCCAGACGGCGGATGGTCGCGAGGAGCGTCGCCGGGTGGAAGGGCTCCCGCTAGGGACCCGTGAGCACGCGGGTCTCGAGACCGTGCGGGTCGGCGATCTACGGGCGTCGCCCGGCGACAGGATCACCATCTTCGTCGAAGCGCGAGACAACGACGACGTGACGGGTCCGCACGTGGGCCGCTCGGTCGCTCGGATCCTCACCCTCGCTTCGGAGGCGACTCGACGCGAAGAGGGGATAGCGGAGCTCCAGGCCATCGCGCTGGCCACGCTCGATCGGTTGGCCGATCGCCTCGAGTCCAGCCCTCCCGACGATGCGAACGCCGCGCTCGCTCGCTTCGCTCGGCTTCGCAGTGGCGCCGAGCAGCTCGTGACCTCACTCGCCGAGTTCTCGATCACGTTGGAGGAGCGCCCCGGATTTCGCGCCACCGACGCCCCGGTCTACCGAGAGATGGCGAATCGACTCCGTCGGCTGACCTTCGAAGAGCGACGCTTGCACGAGCCCTCGGTCGCCGCTTCGGCGGCGCGCAACGACATCGACAGGCGGGCGCGTCACGAGCTCGAAGAGGACGTGCTCGCGCTCGAGGATCTCTTGGTTCGCGCGCGCGCCGAGGACGCGGCCGCGATCGCACGAGAACTCGAGATGCTGCGCCGTGAGATAGCCAGCCTCCTCGGCGAGCTGCGCCGCGCCGAGACTCCCGAGGCCCGTGCCGCGGTGCTCGCCGCCATCGCGCGCGCTCAACAGCGCTTGAACGATCTGCGCGCCCGCCTCGGCGCGATGGCGCACGCCACGCCGAGCGACTTCGCGAACGCGACGGCGGCCGAAGCGGAGGAGACGGAAGAGGCGCTCACCGCGCTCCGGGAGGCGGTCGAGCGCGGGGACATGGACGCCGCCGCGCAGGCGCTCACCCGCCTCGAGCAGGAGATCGACGCGCTGGCGCAGGCGATAGGCGGCGCCGGTGAGAGCTTGGGCGAAGAGCGCTTCGGCGCGCGCGACCGAGCGCTGGCGGAGGCCATCGACGCGCTCATGGGCCTCGAGACCGAAGAGCGCGAGCTGGCCCGACGCAGCGGCGAGACCCGGACCAACGCCGCGCGGCGCGCCGTGGCTTCGATCGGCGACGAGGTCGAAGCGGCGGCGGGAAGGCTCGGCGGCCGGGTCGATGCGCTGGCCCACGAGCTCGATGGAATCGATGGACGCCGGATGGCCACCGTCGAGCGCGAGTCGCTCGATACCGTCCGGGCTCGGCTGAGCGACGCGCGCGTCGCGCTGAACCACGGCGATCTGGGGGAGGCGAGCCGCATGACCGAGGAGGCGGGCGCGCGCCTGAGCGATCTGAGCCGTGATCTCGATCTCGACTCGCTCATGTTCCCGGGGCATCGCGGGGAGATGAGCGAGTCCGCGCGCGCCGCGCGGAGCGTGAACCGAGGCCTCGAGGCGCTGCGCCGCGATCTCGACGCCGCGATCCCCGACGTCGAGCGCCACCTCGACGCAGCCGAGCGTTCACGCATGCGCGACGACGTGCCGCGCCAGGCCGCTGCGGCCGACGCCACTGGGCGCCTGCGGACCACGTTCGAGGCAGGCCCCGACGGAACACCGATCTCGCCCGAGGGCGCGATCGAACTCGACGAGATCGAGCGCGAGATGCGGGCTGCCGGGGCCGCGCTGGATCGGGGCGATGTCATCGAGGCCTCCCGCGCCGAAGACGAGGCCGCGCGACGCCTCACCGAGCTCCGCGAGCAGCTGGAGCAAGACGCGAGCGCGCAATCGGGCGGGGGAGGGGGCTCCCGCAACGATCTCGATAGAGACGTGCGCATCCCGGGCGAGGGGGAGTTCCGAGGATCGATGGATCTGCGGCGTCGCCTGCTCGACGCGATGCGCGAGGGGACTCCCACAGGATGGGAAGACCCGGTCCGCCGCTACTACGAGGGCCTGCTTCGATGAGGCTGGGTTGGCTGGCGCTCTCGCTCTCGATCGTGCTCGCGCTCGTGCCGAGCGTGGCGTTCGCGATGCCGCCTGGCGCCGACGGCTCGCGGCTGCGCGGCGCCGCGAGCGCGCTGGATCAGCTGCTCATCGAGGACGCTGCCCGCGAGCTCGACGTCCTCGTGGTGCAGTATCCCAGCGACCCCGACGTGATGTTCGAGCGCGGTCTGCTCTCGTACTACCGAGGCGACTATGCGGCGGCCTCGGCCCAGCTGGTCACCAGCGCGGTGCGCGCCACCTCGATCCGCTCGCCCGAGGAGCGGGGCATGCTCGCCCGGATAGCGCACCAGACGCTCGAGGCGACGCGGCACTTCGAGGAGGTCGAGACCGAGGACGGCCGCTACTCGGTGCGCTTCGCGCCGGGACCCGATCGAACGCTGGTGCCGTACGCGCTGCGGGTGATGCGCGCGGTGGATGTCGCGCTCGAGGAAGAGCTCGGCTATCGCCATCCCGGTCCCATCCGCCTCGAGATCTACCCGACGACGGCGACCCTCGCCGCGGTCAGTTCGCTGACCGTCGAGGAGATCGAGACCACCGGCACCATCGCGCTCTGCAAGTGGGATCGCCTGATGATCACCACGCCCCGCGCGTTGGTCCGAGGCTACGCGTGGGCGGATACCATCGGGCACGAGCTGGTGCACTTGTGGCTCGCGCGCGCCAGCCGGGACAGAGCCCCGGTGTGGATGCAGGAGGGCTACGCGCGCTTCCTCGAGCGTCGCTGGCGCGGCGGTCCGCCGGCGGTGCACCTCGATCCGGGATCCGCGCGCTTGCTCAGCGTCGCGGTGGAGAGTGATCAGCTGCTCTCGTTCGACAGGCTGCACCCCTCGATCGCCATGCTGCCGACCGCGAACGACGCGGCGCTGGCGTTCGCGCAGGTCTCGACCTTCGTCGAGAGCCTCTATGCGCGCACCGGCCACGATGGCCTCCGCCAGGCCATGAACGAGGTGCGCGATGGGGTCGATGCGCGCGAGGCGTTCGCACACGCAGGGGGGGCCAGCTTCGCCGATCTGGAGGTCGCGTGGCGCGAAGCCATCGCCGCGCTGCCTGCGCCGGAAGACGAGGCGGAGGTGCCCCGCTTGGTGTTCCGACACGGCGGGGCCGAGCCCGACGAGACCGAGAACATCGCCGAGGTCGAGGCCCGACGTTCGACCCGACTGGGCAACTTGCTGTGGGAGCGAGGCCGCCCGCTCGCCGCCTCCGTCGAGTACGCCCGGGCCCATGAGCGGCTGCCTGATGATCCGTTGATCGCCACCCGCTACGCCCGCGCCGCGCTGAGCGGAGGCGACAGCGCATCCGCGCTGCGCGCCGCCGAGCCACTCGCGGAGCGGTTCGCGGAGTACGAGCCGCTGCGGGCGCTCCTCGGGGCGGCGTACGCGGCTCGCGGCGATGTCACCTCTGCGCGTCGCGAGAGCATCGAAGCCATCCGTCTGAACCCCTTCGATCCCGAGCCCCACTGCACGCTGAGCGAAGTCGGGCGCGATCCCGCATGGGACGACCGCGGCCTCGAGATCCCCGACGAGGCCGAGCTCTGCGCCCGCCTGCGCGCGGGCGAATAGCCCACGTTTCAGGCGCCTGGGGGGCAGCTCACGGGAGCTGCACGACACCGTTTCAGTCCGTGGTACAAAGCGCGTCCCGGTCGCCCCTCGGCGACTTTTCGAGCTGCCCCGAAGCCTTTCGTGGGCCTGCTCGAGACCTCCGCCAGGGAGCACCAAGTCGGTCGACTCGTATCGACCGCGACCCAGGAGACAGCACGATGACCGCTACGACCTTCCCCGCGCCCACGTCCGGCACCGCGATCACCATGAGCAAAGACCGCAAGCTCCAGGTGCCGAGCGATCCGATCATCCCGTTCATCGAGGGCGACGGAACCGGCCGCGACATCTGGAAGTCGTCGGTCCGGGTGCTCGATGCGGCGGTGGAGAAGGCCTACGGCGGCGAGCGCAAGATCCACTGGTGGGAGGTCTTCGCCGGTGAGAAGGCGTTCCTCAGCTACGGCAACTGGCTCCCCGATCAGACCGTCGAGGGTTTCCGCACCTATCTCGTGGGCATCAAGGGTCCGCTCACCACGCCGATAGGCGGCGGTATCCGCTCGCTGAACGTGGCCTTGCGACAGATGCTCGATCTCTACACCTGCTTGCGTCCGGTGCGCTGGTTCAAGGGCGTGCCCTCGCCTGTGAAGGCGCCCGAGAAGTGCGACATGACGATCTTCCGCGAGAACTGCGAGGACATCTACGCAGGCATCGAGTGGGAGGCGGGCAGCGAGGGACAGAAGAAGATCGCCGCGTTCCTGAAGGAAAACTTCCCCAAGGAGTTCAGCAAGATTCGCTTCCCCGAGAGCAGCGGCATCGGCCTCAAGCCCGTGAGCAAAGAGGGCACCGAGCGCTTGGTGAAGGCCGCGATCGAGCACGCGCTCCGCTACAAGAGCAAGAGCGTCACGCTGGTCCACAAGGGCAACATCATGAAGTTCACCGAGGGCGCGTTCCGCACCTGGGGATACGACGTCGCGGTGAAGGCGTTCCGTGATCAGGTGGTGACCGAGCGCGAGACCTGGATCTTCGGCAACAAGGAGGCGGACGCCAACTTGAGCGTCGAGGGGAACGCCCGTCAGGTCGAGCCTGGCTACGACATGCTCCCGCCCACGCAGAAGGCGGAGTTGCACGCGGAGATCGAGACGGCGCTCGCCCTCTGGGAGACCCACGGCGGCGGCAAGTGGAAGAGCAAGCTCGTCATCAAGGACAGCATCGCGGACATCACCCTTCAGCAGATCCTGACCCGCCCCGAGGCGTTCGACATCATCGCGACCCTCAACCTGAATGGCGACTACTTGAGTGACGCGCTCGCGGCGCAGGTCGGCGGCATCGGTATCGCCCCCGGAGGCAACATCAACTACGTCACGGGCCACGCCATCTTCGAGGCGACCCACGGCACCGCGCCGAAGTACGCCGACAAGGACCAGGTCAACCCCGGCAGCGTCATCCTCAGCGGCGAGATGATGCTGCGTCACATGGGCTGGGACGAGGCCGCGGACCTCATCATCAAGGGCATGGACGGCGCGATCGGCGCCAAGACAGTCACCTACGATTTCGCGCGCATGATGGAAGGCGCGACGAAGGTGAAGTGCTCCGAGTTCGGAACCGAGATCATCAAGCACATGTGAGAGAGAAGGCCCCAGCGATGGGGCTTTTCTTCATTCGAGCCTCATTCACGGAGAAGCAAAGAAGTCATGGCGAAGCGAAACAAGATTGCAGTGGTCGGTGCGGGCAACATCGGTGGTGAGCTCGCGATGCTCGCGGCCCGTCGCGAGCTGGGGGACGTGATCCTCCTCGATATCCCCGAGAAGGCGGACTTCGCGCGCGGCAAGGCGCTCGACATCATGCAGACCGGAGCCCTCGACGGCTTCGACAGCAAGGTGACCGGCTCCGGCGACTACAAGGACATCGCGGGCGCGAGCGTCGTGATCGTCACCGCGGGCGTGCCCCGTAAGCCCGGCATGAGCCGCGATGATCTGCTCTCGATCAACCTCAAGATCATCCGCTCGGTGGCCGAGGGCATCAAAGCCAACGCGCCCGAGGCGCTCATCATCGTGATCAGCAACCCGCTGGACGCGATGGTCTACGAGATGAAGAAGGTCACGGGCTTCCCCAAGGAGCGCGTGGTCGGCATGGCGGGTGTGCTCGACTCGGCGCGCTTCCAGTGCTTCGTCGCCGAAGCGTGCGGCGTGGGCGTCGACGAGGTGAAGTGCCTCGTCCTCGGCGGCCACGGCGACACGATGGTGCCCTGCCTCTCCTACTGCACGGTCAACGGGATCCCCGTCGGTCAGCTGCTCACCAAGGAGCAGCTCGACGCCATCGTCACCCGCACCGCGGGCGGCGGCGGCGAGATCGTCAAGCTCATGGGCACCAGCGCGTACTACGCGCCGGCCGCCGGTGCGCTCAGCATGGCGGAGTCGTTCCTCAAGGATCAGAAGCGCCTCCTGGCGTGCGCCGCGTTCCTCGAGGGCGAGTACGGCTACAGCGACCTCTACATGGGCGTCCCCGTCATCATCGGCGGCAAGGGCGTCGAGAAGATCGTGACCATCCAGCTCTCGACCGAAGAGAAGGCGCAGCTCGACAAGAGCGCCGAGGCCGTCCGCGGCCTGATCGAAGACAGCAAGCGGCTCTAGTTTTCCCGGGGCTCCGCCCCAGACCCGGCCGCATCGCGCACCGCTCCTTCGGAGCTGCGATGCGCTGCGCGCCGGGGCCCCAGCCCCAACTTGCTCTTGCTCGATCGGGTCTACTGAAGAAGGCGTCGCCTACTGAGGCGGCGCTTTTCTTCGTCCGTCCTCGGCTCTGCGGGCCTGTTGGGTGTTGGGGTGGTAGGTACGCGCCCCCGCATGACCACCCTCGCTCTCCACGTCGGCGCCACCCTGAACCGCCCGCCTCGCGCCGGTTACTTCGCCGAGCTCCCCTTCGTCGAGCTCGCCTTCCGCAACCCGCTGCCTCGGGTGGGCCGCTTGCGCGAGTGGCGTGAGACGGTCCCCGCCTCCGCTCGCATCGCGCTGGTCATCCCCCGCGCGGTGGTGAACCAGCCCCGCGGTGCGCTGCGCTTCGACGACACCTCCTCACTCGACTGGCTGCTCGCCGCGCAGGAAGCGACGCGTGCCGACACCTTTGTGCTCGAGAGCCACGCCGAGCTCACTCCGAGCGCGCGCGATCAGGAGATGCTCAAGAAATTCGCCAGCCGCATCACCCGCGGCGGCACCAAGCTGGTGTGGGAAGCCGGCGGCGTCTGGGAACTCGAGTCGGCCTCCGCGCTCGCGCAGCAGCACGGCTGGACGGTCGCCTGGGATCCCACGGGCGATCATCTCGCACCTCCCGGCGGGGTGTACGTCCGGGTCCACGCGCTCGGCGCGCGCTCGCGCCTCAGTGAAGGGCTGCTCGCGACCATCGCCGACGGGGTGCTCGCGGCTGCGGTCGAGACCGGCGGCGCCACCATCGCGATCGACGGCGAGCAGGGCTTCCGCAAGGCCAAGTCGATGGTCGCGATCCTCAGCGGCGAGATCGTCGACGAAGGCGGCATGGGCGCCCCCCGACGCAGCGCCAGCGACGACGAAGAAGACCTCGACGACGAAGACGACGACTCCGACGAGTGATCTTGACCCAGCTCGACGCGACCGATACGCCCTCGTCTCTCATTCGCCGGCACTCGTGGAGGTACTCGTGAGCGAAGTTCGTACGGTAGGCGTCATCGGCGCAGGGCAGATGGGCAGCGGCATCGCGCAAGTCATGGCGCAGGGCGGGATGGACGTGATCTTTCTCGACGCGAACGTCGAGCTCGCGAAGAAGGGCCACGCCGGCATCACCAAGCAGCTCGGTCGCCTGGTGGAGAAGGGCAAGCTCACCCGCGAGGAAGAGCACCAGATCACCGCGCGCATTCGGCCCGAGGGCGACTACGCGGGCCTGAGCGGCTGCGACATCGTGATCGAAGCCGCCACCGAGAACGTCGAGATCAAGCACAAGATCTTCGCCGCCGCCGAAGCGACCATTCGCCCCGACGCCATCCTCGCGTCGAACACGTCGTCGATCTCGATCACCCGCTTGGCTGGCAAAGCCAAGCACCCCGAGCGCGTCGTCGGGATGCACTTCATGAACCCGGTGCCGGTGATGAAGCTCGTCGAGCTCATCCGCGCGCTCCAGACCAGCGACGCCGTCTACGAAGCCACCAAGGCGCTCTCCGAGCGTGTGGGCAAGACGGTGATCACCAGCAAGGACATGCCGGGCTTCATCGTGAACCGCATGCTGATTCCGTTCCTCAACGAGGCCTGCTTCGTGCTGCAGGAGGGCCTGGGAACGGCGGAGGACATCGATCAGGGCGCCAAGCTCGGCCTCAATCACCCGCTCGGGCCGCTCGCGCTCGCGGACTTGATCGGCCTCGACACCTGCCTCTTCATCGCCGAGATGCTGCACCGGGATCTCGGGGATCCCAAGTACCGACCCGCGCCGATCCTTCGTCAGCACGTCGAAGCAGGCTGGCTGGGCAAGAAGACAGGCCGCGGCTTCTACACGTACTCCTCCAAGTGAGCGCTCGAAGTGAGGGACCGCCATCATGAATAGACAGTTCGTCCACCTGACCCACGAGGGGCCCATCACCACCCTCACCATCACCCGGCCCGAGAAGCTCAACGCGCTCGATCCCACGGTGGTGCAAGAGATCGGCTCGGCCGTCCATGAGGTGAGTGAGCTGAAAGATGTCCGCTGCCTGATCGTGACGGGCGCGGGCGACAAGGCGTTCGTCGCGGGCGCGGACATCGCTGCGATGAAGGACCTCGACGTGCAGGGCGCCCGCTCGTTCGCCCACGCGGGTCACCGCGCGTTGCACGCGCTCGAGACCCTTCAGGTCCCTGCCATCGCCGCGGTGAATGGCTTCGCGCTCGGGGGCGGCTGCGAGCTCGCGCTCGCGTGCGACTTCATCTACGCCGCCGACAAGGCCAAGTTCGGTCAGCCCGAGGTGAACCTCGGTGTCATCCCCGGTTTTGGTGGTACCCAGCGCTTGGCCCGTCGGGTGGGCATCGCGATGGCGCGCGAGCTCGTCTACACGGGCGCGGTGATCAATGCCGAGGAAGCGCTGCGTATCGGCCTCGTCAATCGAGTGCTCCCCGCGGCCGAGCTGATGGACGCCGTGAAGAAGGTCGCCAACACCATCGCTTCCAAGGGCCCGCTCGCCATCCACGAAGCGAAGCGCGTGCTGCTCGAGGGCGAAGAGAAGCCGCTGCGCGAGGCCAACGATCTCGAGATCGAAGCGTTCGCCCGCTGCTTCCGCACAGAAGATCAGAAGGAGGGCATGAGCGCCTTCCTCGAGAAGCGCTCGGCGGCCTTCAAGGCGTCCTGAAGGTCTCCGTCGTCAGCGCGCGCTGATGACCGTCACCGCACCTGCGCGCTCCGTGAGCATCCACGCGGCCGCGCCGTCATCGACTGCGCCGTAGCGAACCGGCGCGGGTGGCTCGGCGGACCAGCGACCCGGTGCGCTGAAGCGTTGCCCGACGACCGCGCCGGTCGGGTCCATCCATGCGGCGACCGTCGCTCCGTCGCTGGTGTGCAGCAGCTGGACGTCGCTGGGCGGCATGGCAGGTGAGGCCCACCAGGGGTGCTCGGTCGGGCTGCCCGCCCCGCTCAGGTGCACCAAGCACAGCCGCAACGTCCCGGTGCCCGAGCCGCCGTAGCTCACCGCGAGCTGGTAGCCGTCGCCGTCCGCGACCAACGCGGACAGCGCCCACGGCACTGCGACGACGTGGGTGGCTTCCGCCACGCGGCCGTCGTTCGCGAGCACCGTCAGCGTCGTCACCACGTTCGCGCTCGGGTCGCGCTCCTGGTGTTGGACCATCACCGCGAAGCCCTGCGCGGTCGCGGCGACCAGCACGCTCGCGGGGAAGCGGGGCCTTCCGTCCGCGATGGCGAGCTCGCGGGGGATCCCGACCACTGCATCCAAGATCAACTGCCCGCCGTCGCGGTGGACCAGCCAGGCGCGCGCGAACGCTCCCCTGTCGCCTCCGTGGATCGTCGCGACGCACAGGTGATCGCCCTGGGCCGCGATCGCGGTATCCACCGTCGCCCCTTCGTGCAGCGAGAGCGAGCGCGCCGCGAGCCGCGCGACCACCGTCGTGCTGCGTCCGCTCGGTGTCGTGCGCCACTCCGTCTCCACCGTCACCAGCGCCTCGGTCGTCGTCCCGGTCCCCATCAGCGCGGCCGACGTGTAGTGCGGGGTCGGCTGGGCGAGTGCGCCACGGGGGAAGAGGGCTAGCAAGACCCCGAAGGCGAGGGCGGACACGGTGCTGCGCATGACTGCCTCGTGGCCGCGTGCGCGCCATCTGTGACCAGCCAAATGCATCGCGGCCGCGTGCTACCGTCCGGCCCGTGTTCTTGCCCGGCAAACGCCTCGCTACCGCCTTTCGGATTGCCCTGGCCGTAGCCGCGACGCTGCTCGCGCTCGCCCGCCCGCTCGCAGCACAGTACGGCGAGGTTGCGCTCGGGGCGGCGCCCCCTGCGCTCACCAGCGAGCGCCTCTTTGGCAACGACCCGGTCGAGCTAGGAGCGCTGCGAGGTCGGGTCGTCGCCTTGGACTTCTGGGCCACCTGGTGCGGCCCCTGTCGCGCGATCATGCCGACCCTCGATCGGCTGCACGACGCCCACCACGACGAGGGGCTCACGGTCATCGGAGTAGGGCGCGAGCCAGCTTCGCGCATCCGTCGTCACCTCGCGGTGAGCCCGGTGCACTACACGGTCGTGCGCGACATCGGCGGGACGATGGCGCGCTATGGGATCCGGGCGATCCCCACCGTCGTGCTCGTCGATAGGCGAGGTCTGGTGCGCCAGGTCTTCGTGGGTGTCGACGACGGTGCCATGCGCCGGATCGAGGCGATGATCACCGCCTTGCTCGCCGAGCCGCAGTGAGCGAGAGCGAGAGCGAGAAGGAGCCGCCCGGGGATCTCGCGGCGCGCGAAGCGGAAGCGACCAGTCCTGCGCCTTCGCTCGTGGGCGGCGCCGTTCTGCGGGAGGTCCTGCTGCTCTACGCCGCCGCGTTCATCGGGACGATGGCCCTAGGTTCCGTCGACACCGGCACCTCTCTCGACGACGTCGCGCAGGTGGGCATCGCGCTCCTCTTCTTGGGGATGCCGCTCTGGATCGCCCGTCGCGAGCCCCATGGCGCCCGCCGCTTCGGGATCGATTTGAGCGGGGTGCTCGAGCCCGACGCCGACGAGTCGCTCCTCCAAGCGTTGCGTCGCGCCATCCCATCGGGTCTGCGCGAGCTGGGGGTCGCGCTGCTGCTGGCGCTGGTGGTTTTTCCTCCCTTCGTGGTGGGCTTCGCGCTGTGGAACGGGCCCACGCACGCGTTCCGCTTGTCGCTCGCGCCCGACTTCCTCTCGTTCGTGCTCGCGCAGTTCGTGCTCGTAGGCCTGCCCGAAGAGGCCTTCTTCCGCGGCTTCGTGCAGACCCGCCTGCACGACTTCGGCAACGCGCGGCTGGGCTTCTGGTGGACTCCACGCCGGATCCTGGGCGCGGACCTCGCGCTGATGCCGTGGATCCTTCAAGCGGTCCTCTTCGCGCTGGTGCATCTCGCCAGCGAGCCGCGGCTCGACGAACTCGCGACCTTCTTCCCGGGCTTGGTGTTCGGGTGGCTCCGTGCGAGGCGGGGCGGCATCGGCGCGGCGATCTCCTTTCACGCGCTCTCCAACATCCTCGCGGAGATCTTGGTGGGCGGCTGGCTCCGCTAAACGAACGAGGGCAGATGAACGAATCGATGTCGATGTCGATGCTCGAGCTCGCAGCGCGCCCACCCGCGGCGCGCTCCTTCGCCGACGCCGCAGCTTGGTGGAAGGATCAGAAGGCTCGCACGGCTACGTTCGATGCGCCGATCGATCGGGCGATCATCGGTGCGCTGAGTGTCGACAGAGTCGCCTGGGCCTTCGCCGGCGGCTACCTCGCGGCGCTCCAGCACATGATCCCCTCGCTGGGCAAAGACGGATTCGCCTCGCTCGCGGCGACGGAAGAGGGCGGCGCCCATCCCCGCGCGATCCGCACCACGTTCGATGGCGAGGTCGTGCGCGGACACAAGCGCTGGGTGACCGTGCCTGGGGAGGCGAGCTCTCCATCGTTCTTCTTCGTCGTGGCGCAGCTACCCGGCGCGCACAGCGACGGCCGCCCTCAGCTCGTCCTGACGCGCGTCCGATCCGACGCGGCGAAGCTCACCATCGAACAAAGTCACGCGCCCTTCGTGCCCGAGCTGGTGCACGCCGAGCTGAAGCTCGACGGGGTGAAGGCCGAGGCGCTCCCAGGCGATGGCTACGCCGACTACCTCAAGCCCTTCCGCACCATCGAGGATCTGCACGTGCACGGCGCGATGGCGGCCTTGGTGCTCGCGCTCTCGCGTCGCATCGATGCCCCCAAGCCACCGCGCGAGCGCTTACTCGCGACGCTGGTCGTCATCCGCGAGCTCGCGCTGGCCGACCCCAAATCGCCCGCCGTGCACCTCGCGCTTGGAGGCGTGATCAACTCCGTCGCCGACGCCATCCGCGAACTCGAGCCCGCGTTCCAATCGCTCGAGGCGCCCACGCTCGCAGCGTGGGAGCGAGACCGGGTGCTCTTCACCGTCGCCGGCAAAGCCCGCGCCGCACGCCTCGAGTCCGCGTGGGCCAAAGCCACATGACCCGCATCGTCCTCGTGTGGCTCGCGCTGCTCCTCATCGGCTGTCGCGGTCGGCCCAGTGGGGCGGGCGAGGACTTGCGCGAACTCGAGCGCTTCCTCGAGGAGGTTCATCCCCGACCCTTCACCTACGTCGAGCAGGGACGTTTCGATGCCACGGTCGAAGCCGAAGCGGGGCGACTCGATGCCTTGGGTCCCGTTGCCGCCCACAACGACGCGGATCAACTCGCGGTGGGCCTCGCGTTCCACCGGGTGCTCGCGCTCGTGGGGGACGGGCATCTCGCGATCTCGCTTCCGGTCTTCGACGACGTGTCCTCCCTCATCCCGCTCCTGGTGCGTCGGGTCGGAGACACGTTCTTCGTCGATGCGTGCAGCGAGTCCTTGCCACGAGGCACGATCCTCGAGCGCATCGAGGGCGCGCCCATCGAGACGCTCTGGCCTGAACTCGAGGGCTTGGTGCTAGCCGACGGACGCGGTGATGCGGCGCGCCGGGCCCAACTAGAAGGCCTCTAGCGCGTTCTCTGGCGTATCGTTCCTTTGGTGCCACACCTCCGCCGGTGTCGCTCCTGGTCGGCGTGGATGAGAACGGTCTCGGGCCTCGGCTGGGTCCGCTCGTCGCGACCGCCGTCACCCTCGAACTCGACGCGACAGCGCTCGAGAAGCCCAAAGCACTCACCAAGAAGGCCGAGCGGATGGGCATCGGCGACAGCAAGGCCGTCTCCGGCTTTGGTGACATGGCGTGGGCCGAGAGCGTCGCGCTCGCCGCGCTGAGTGATGAGAGCGGTCCGCCCACCGACGCCGACACCTTGCTCCACACTCTCGCCGTAGATGGCCTGATGGCGTTGCAGTCACCCTGTCCCAAGGAGGCGAGCGCGCAGTGCTGGGGCGCGAAGTTCCCCTTGCCCGCGTTCGGCGGCGATGTGCGCGAGGGCCGCAAGGTGCTCGCCAAACTCGCGCGCGCCGGCGCCAGCTTGGTGCGCGCGCGCTCCGCGATCGCGTGCGCCAAGGTCTACAGCGAAGGCGTCGAGCGGCGTCGCAGCAAGCTCAGCCTCGATCTCGAGCTCTTCGAGCGCCTATTGCTCGATGCGCGCGCGGCCGCTGGGATCGATCTCACCGCCGTATGCGGCATGGTCGGTGGGATACGCAGCTACCACGACTACTTCTTCTGGATCGATCCCATGCGCGTCGTGACCCTCGAAGAGGTGAAGGGGAGATCGAGCTACCACGTGCACGACTTCGGAACGCTCACCTTCGAGGTCGACGCGGATGCGAGCAACGTCGCCGTCGCGCTCGCCTCGATGATCGGCAAGTACGTGCGCGAGCTCGGCATGGCCCGCATCCACCGCTTCTACGCGGCCCAGATCCCCGATCTCCCAGAGGCCAGCGGCTACCACGATCCGGTGACGGCGCGCTTCGTCACCGCGACCGCGGAGCTGCGTCAGAAGCTGCGGCTACCCATCGCCTGCTTCGAGCGCGTCGAGCTCCAGAAGCCCCAGAAGCCACTCCAGCAGCAAAGATGAGCGCCCCCTTCGAGCAGACGATGCGCGCGCACTCCGTCGAGGAGCTCCGCCGCATCTGCACCGTCGATGCGCCGGACTACACGGCGGAGGCGCTAGCGGCGGCGCGCGCGGAGCTCATGCATCGCGGTGAGGGCGTGAGCGAGCTGAAGGCGCGGGTCGGCGAGCCCACCGGCGCCTCGCGCACTTCCGACGCCAAGGCGTCGCGGCTGCTGACCCTCGCCATCGTGGGCTGGCTCGGCTTCGGTGCCCTGAGCATGATGCTCGAGCCCCTGCGCGTGCTCTCGACGGTCTGCTTCCTCGCGACGGTCATCCTCACGCTGCGCCATATCTCGCGCTGACCTCTGTCCGAGTCGGCCCGAAGAATGACTGGAGGAGTTGGTCAGAGCCCGGTGATGCGGAGGTTGTCGAAGTGGATCTCTGCGTTCCAGTCGTTGAACGCGAAGTGATCGTGGCCCCGGCCGGTGAGGGGATCCTCGTCGGTCATCTCCGCGAGCATCTCGTCGTCGACCCACGCCGCGATGCGGCTGCCCGTGCGCTCGATTCGCATGTGGTAGGTGCGGCCCGACTCGACGCGGCGCTCGACGCCCTCGACCCGATCGTCACCGTGCTCGTCCAAGCGTGCGAGCACATTGAGGGTGTTGCCCCAGCCGCCGAAGATCACCACGTAGCTGGTCGCCGTGTACGAGTCGGTGGTGGCGCGTGACTCGCCGTCGCCGAAGACCTCGACCTTGATGTCGCCATCGGGGCTCTCCGAGCGCACGTCGAACTCGATGCGGACGTTCCGGGGCAAGGTCCGGCGCAGCCAGAGCGGGCGGTTGCGCGCGCCCCGGATCACCAGCTCGCCATCTTCGATCCGCCAATTGGCGCCGGTGTTGTGCCAGAGCTCGCCCAGCTCCTCGCGATCGAAGTCGTCCGAGAAGCCCTCGGACCCCATCGCGGGATCGCCCTGGGGCGTACAGCCGGCGACGAGAGAGACGAGAGAGAAGAGGAGCGCGGGAACCAGGACCAGGCGTGCCATAGGGCCGGCGGCATACCACGACCGCGGACCTCGCGACGCGCGGGCGCGGCAGCCAGCCCACACCCGAGAGACGACTTCCCTGTCTTTCCCGGCATTTGCCCTGGCACCGGCCCTGCGATGGCCCGAGGCACTCACCCGGACCCGGAAACTTGCGGCGCTGGGCTACCTGAACAAAAGTGGAGACGTTCATGCGCAGGATCCTCGTATCGCTACTGGCACTCACCCTCGCGGGCTGCGGCACCGCCGAGGTGGTCGGGGCGCCCACGGCGAGCCGGGATCCCGACGGCCTGGGGGAGGCGATGGGCGACGGGGAGGGCGAGGGAGACGAGGCCGCGGCGGTCGTGGTGGACGCGCGGCCCGCTCCGATGCACCAGCCGGTGCCCCTCTACGAGGACGGCGGGACCGAGCGGGAGATCGACGCGGCGACCGCCCGCGAGCACGGCTACGTCGTGATCGATCTCGGCGAGGAGTGGACGCCCTACCTCTTCACCACCCGCGGCAGCGCCGAGGAGGAAGAGGTCCCCAACGACTACCGCGAGACCTACCTCGCGCTGGCCCGCGGCGAGTTCCCGGACGATCACCACGGTGAGCGCGCCGAGAGCGACCGCTACCTCGAGCTCTTCGGGATCCCGCCGACGCTCGGTCTCTTACGCACCCGCTTTCAGCACACCCGAGATCTCGCGTGCGTCGCTGCCCTCGATCTCTCGCCACTCGCCAACTTCGAGGGCTTCATGGCCTACTCGGGCCGCGACGAGGCGCGCACGTTCGCTCGCCAGCTGCACAGCATGGAGCGCGCGGCCGCCGACTGGATGCGCACCCAACACGTCGAGACGCCCGAGGTCATCGACGCCAGCCGTCTGTCGGACAGAGATCAGCGCCGCCTCGCCGAGTACCTCCGCATCCTGCCGCGCGCCCGCGCCGTCCGTGCCGCCCAGGTGCGCCTCCAGTGCGAGGGCTACTACGAGGGCATCAGCGCCGAGGTCACCCCGTTCGCGATGGACTGGCCGACCCACGAAGCGCTCGCCGCCTTCGAACGCCGCCATCGGATCTACGGCTGGGGCTATCTCGGACGCGACACCCTCGACATGCTCCGTCGCTCGCCGCTCGAGGGCGAGCAAGAGTCGGTCGTTCGGGTCATCACCGAGCGCGCGATGCACGCCGCGGGCGTGATCGAGGACGGTTCGACCGAGGGCCACTACACGGGGCGCGACGGCGAGCGCCACGACGTCCCCAACCTCGAAGGCCAGCTCCGCAGCATGGCCATCGAGGCGTTCGGTCTGAGCACCCCCGAGTCGACCCTCGCGTTCCTCGAGGCGCTCGGCGAGCTCACGCCGGATGGCGAGCACCTCGTCGCGTTCCGCGGCCCCGATCTCCCCGAGTACTACGGCGCCAACATGGATCTGCGGGTCGAGATCGACCGCGGCGACGTCTGGTACGAGTTCCCCTACGACGAGGCCGGCAACGAGCGAGCCCAGCCCACCGAGCGTCGCCCCCGCACCACCATCTTCGTCGAGTACGAAGGGCAGCACGTCGCGCTCGCGCGCTTCGGCACCACGATCGGCGGCTGGCGCAGCGAGCTCATCGATGACCGCTTGATGTGGCGCTACAAGAACTCGCCCGCGGGCGACGTGGTGTGGCGCCAGATCGTGGCCTCGCCCGTGTGGCTCCCGCCCGAGTCGACTCCGCCGCGTGATCTCTTGCGCCGCACCGGTCGCCGAGGTGCCGATGCGTACGCACCGAACTACCACGAGACCGGCCCCTCGTATGCGAGCGCGTACGGTCTGGTCGCCGCGTACCACACGCCCTTCATCACCCGCGCCGACGGCACGACCCGCTTCGGCGCCGATGAAGGGATCCGCAGCCACGGATCGGTCGACTACAACAGCATCATGCGCAGGCACTCGCATGGCTGTCACCGCCTCCACAACCACATCGCGGTGCGCTTGATGTCGTTCGTGCTCGCCCATCGCGCGCACAACCGCATGGGCCAGCAGGTCCTCGGCTTCCGGCGCGATCTCGTCGCGGACGGGCACACGTACAACCTCGCGATCAACCGCGGCGGCTACGTGTTCGAGCTGGTCGAGCCGCTCCACGTGACCGTGCTCGAGGGCCGCATCCGTGGCGATCGCAGCTCGCCCATCACCACTGCGTTGCCCCGCTTCGACAGCGAGATGGGCGCGTACATGCTGCCCGACGGCGGTGCGGTCGCGATCGATCGGATGGGGACGATGCGCTCCATCCCGGTGCCCGTGCCCGATGGTGGGCTCCGTGATGCCGGCCTCGCTCCACTGCTCCCGACGCCGACGATCTTCACGGGTGGTTTCCCAACACCCCCTTCCGCCCTCCCGCCGGCCATCCCCGCGCCCCGCTGAGTAGGACATGACCGACCTAGAGAGCCGCGTCGGCGCCCGCTTCCGCTTCGATCGGGTGAGCGTCGATGACGCTGGTGCGCGCTATGCGGTGATCATCGGCGAGGGCGAAGCGGCATGGCACACCAGTGCCCGCTTGGGCGTCGGCGTGACGGTGCTCGACGCGTTCGATCCCCCCGCACCGGAGTGGGCCGTCGAGGTCGCGCGCATGCTCCTCAAGACCATCGCCAAGAACCACGCGCCGAGCGCTGATTGGCCCCGTCGGGTGCACCGCTGGCGAGCGCCTCGCGCCTGAATCGCGAGGGCTCCCTGCCACGGGCCTGTCGGGCTTTTTAGAGTACGCTCCGGCCCGAACATGCGCTCCAGCAAGCCTTCGCCCCTCCTCGCATCCGCGGTCCTCCTGTCCCTCGCGGGATGCGGTGGTCACATGCTCGAGCCCCGCTACGTGGCCGTGCACAACGCCATGAACGCGATGGGGCTGACCCAGTCCGGCGCGCTGAGCGAGGGCTCGCTGCCCGAGGGCGCGGAGTCGGTCATCACCTCCACGATGACGCCGGGTACTTGCTACACGATCTTGGCGTTGGGCTCCGACGGAGTCGTGAACATCGACGTGGTAGTGCGCGACGCGAGCGGCAACGAAGTCGCCCACGACGCGACCACCGATGGGCAAGCGGCCGCGCAGTTCTGCCCCTCGTACGGTGGCGAGTTCACCCTCGTCGTCCGCATGACCCGGGGCAGCGGCGGCTACGTCGTGAGCAGCTGGTCGGGCGGCACGCCGTCCTCGGGCTCCTATTACGATCCCGCGACCGGCGATCCCAGCGGCGTCGCCGTCGCCGCGCCTCACGGGGGGCCTGGCACCTGCGAGGAGCCCTACGAGCTCACCAGCGCCACGGCGATGCGCGGCACGACGACGGGCGGCGACGCGCAGATGACGGGCACTTGCATCACCGGCGGCACCGCCCCGGAGCAGGTGTATTGGTTCGAGCTGGCCGATCGCTCGGTGGTCACCGCGGTGCTCAACTCGAGCTACGACGGTGCGCTCTACTTGCTGTCGCAGTGTGGCGATTCCCGCTCGGAGTTCATCTGCAACGACGACGCGCCCACCACCAGCCGCAGCGAGGTCCGCGCGAACCTCGAGGCGGGCCTCTACTATCTGGTGGTCGACGGATACGGCGCTGGCGCTGGCGATTTCGAGGTCTCTATCGAGGTGAACCCGATGCGCACCGAGGCGGAGGTCTGTAGCGCCGCGAGCTCCCTCCCGATCGGGACCCCTGTCGCTGGGACCACCGCGAACAGCGCCGACTACTTCACCGCCAGCTGCGGTCTCTCGAGCGGACCGGATCAGGTCTACGCGATCGACATCGCCGCGCGTTCGCGCCTTCGGGTCCGGATGCAGAGCACTTATGACGGTTCGCTCTACATGCGCAGCGCCTGCGGGAGCGCGAGCACCGAGTTCGCGTGCAACGAGGACTTCGGCACCGGCACGAACCTGATCAACATGACGATCGATCCGGGCCACTACTTCGTTTTCGCCGACGGCGCGAGCAGCGGGGACGCAGGCGACTTCTCGCTGGTGGCCGAGACCTCGCCGCTCACCGGCAACGCGCCCCCTGGCGACACCTGCGCCTCCGCGGTCGCGTGGGACGCGGCGACGGGACCCACCCTCGCGGCCGACACCTTCTCCGCCACGGACGACTTGGCGGGCTCGTGCGGCGGCAGCGGCTCGCCCGACACGGTCTACCGTCTCGACATCCGTTCGCGCACGCGGGTGCGAGCGACGTTCGCGGACGCGGAGTTTCCGCCCGTCGCGTACCTGCGCCGGAGCTGCACCGACACCACCACTGAGATCGCGTGCCTCAACCCGATGGCGGCGAGCGGCACCGTCGCTCTCGATCAGACCCTCACTCCCGGGACGTACTACCTGGTGGTGGACGGCGCGGGCGGCGCGGACGCCTTTGGTGTCGCGAACGTCTCGCTGCAGCTCGACGATCTCGGCGCGCTCGATACGGCGTGCCGCGGCGCCCCGTTGCTCCGCCCGGGCACCCAAGCGCAGGGCACCACGGTGGGTGAGAGCAACGGCTTCACCGCCACGTGCGCTGGCGGCGCGGGCAGCCCCGATCGGGTGTACCGCCTCGTGGTCCGCCGTCGCTCGACGGTACGCATCAGCTCCGAGCAGACCGAGTGGGACGGGGCGATCTACATCCGCAGCGACTGCACGGACGCGACCACCGAGCTCGGCTGCAACGACGACGCGGGCGACAACCGCCACTCGATGATCGAGACCGAACTCGAGCCCGGCACCTACTACGTGTTCATGGACGGCTTCTCGACGGGCAACTCGGGCGAGTACACCCTCGACGTCGAGGTCACGCCCTCGCGCTGAGGTCACTCAGGGCGCGCTGCGGTCACTCAGGGTCACTCAGGGCGCGTTGCGGCTGATGATGCCTTCGACCACTGCGCGGTCTGGGGCTTCGGGGGCGAGCTCCAGGTAGCGCCGGTAGGCCGCGACGCTGTGCGACACGTCGCCAGCGCGCATGTGGGCCCGTCCGAGCTGACGCTGCACCTCGGCGTTGGTCGGCATGAGGCGAGAGGCCTCCTGGAAGCGCTGGATCGCGCCCGTCATGTCGTTCGCCAAGAAGCGCCGCCGCCCTTCGGCGAACGCGGCCGCACCGGGACTCAGCGCGGGCGTCGTCTCAGTCGGTGTGGTCTCGGCCGGGGTCGTCTCGGCCGGGGTCGTCTCGACGACCTCGCTCGGCGTCCGCACCGTTTCGCTCGGGGGCTCGACGCGGCTTCGCGCGCCTCCGCTGCGCCCGCTCGGCGTCACCGGGACGAGGTCGGGGATCCGCTCGGGTGTCTCGGGAGTGGCCTCGATAGGTGACGGCGTCGTGTCGACCTCGACCGCTGGCTCCACGGGGGCGGCCTGGAGCGCGCCCTCGTCGTGCGGTTCGGTCGACGCTGCCGGGTTCTGGGGCCCTCGCATCATCAGCGCGGCGGTGAGCGCCAGGACGATGCACGCCATCACCACCAGGCCTCCCGTGAGCCAGCGCGAGCTCTGGGTCGGCGGCGCTGCTGCCATCTCCCGGGTCGCCGCCTCGGTGTCCACCAAGCTCGCGTCCTCGATCGTTCGCCGGCTCTTGGCCTTCTTCATGCGCGGCTGGGGACCGGTGAGATCGCGTCGGGTGAAGGCGGGCGCGTGCTTCTTCATCACGGCGTCGGAGACCGATCGCGTGCCGTCCTCGCCCAGCCCGTCGACGGCGGCCGTGAGGGCGTCGGCCATCTCGCCCGCGGTCTGGTAGCGATCGGCCGCGGCTTTCGACATCGCCTTGAGCGCGATGTCCTCGAGCACGGAGGGCACGAAGCGCTCGGCGTTGCGCTGGCTGGGCGGCACTGGCTCGTCGGTGAGGTGCTTGGTGATGATCCCCAGCGCGGTCTCACCACTGAAGGGCACCTTGCCCGAGAGCATCTGATAGAGGACCACGCCGGCCGCGTACACATCGACTCGGTGATCGATGATGTCGCCCCGCGCCTGCTCAGGCGCCATGTACTGCGGGGTGCCGCACACGAAGCCGTCGACCGTGATCGAGTTGCCCTCGCCGTCGAGGATCTTCGCGATGCCGAAATCGCAGACCTTCACGTGCTCGCGACCGCTGCGGTCCGCCCATAGGATCACGTTCTCGGGCTTGAGATCGCGATGCACGATCCCCGCGCGATGGGCCTCGTCCACCGCGCGCAGGACCGGCACCAAGATGGTGGCGATCCGCGCGGGGGAGGGCGGGGGATCGTGGTCCAGCACCGCCTGGAGATCCTCGCCTTCGAGCAGCTCCATCGCGATGTAGAGGATCCCGTTCTCGGATCCGTAGTCGAGGATCTGCACCGAGTTGGGATGCGACAGGCGGCTCGCAGCCCGGGCCTCGCGATGGAATCGACGGGCCACCCGATCCTCCCCACCCAGGTGTCTGTGCAGGACTTTGATCGCGATCATGCGGTCGAGATCGGCCTGCCGCGCCCGATAGATGCGGCCCATCGCGCCCTCGCCGAGGACCTCGAGCAGCTCATACTTGCCGGCCAGGCGGGCGCCTAGCAGGGGGTCGGGCCCCTCGCTCTCGGCGTCGGCCCCATCGAGGTCCGGCGAGACGGCATCCATGGCCGCGCCAGTCTACGAGATGGCGGCGCGTGCGGAAAGCAGGCGCACGCTTGACCCCGGTCGCCCAGCGCAGCTATCGTCGCGCCCGCACAGGTCTGAGGCCTGTGCCAGCGCCTTCTTTCAGGCGCGAGGGTTCGAAGAGGAGAGCGCCGGTGATCGTCTGCCCCCGCTGCGGCAAAGAGAACCAGGACCACTACAAGTTCTGTCTCGGCTGTGGTGCCGAGCTCCCTAGGGATGCGGCACATGCGCCGAAGAGCTTTACGGCACCCACGCCGCCTGCGGGCGCGCCCGGGCCTGCGCCGGGTAGCGCTCCGATGATGGGCGCTCCCCCTATGGGCGGAGGTCCTATGGGCGGAGGCATGGGAGGAGGCATGGGAGGAGGCATGGGAGGAGGCATGGGAGGAGCACCGATGGGCGCGCCTCCCATGGGTGGTCCCGCGCCACAAGGATCCGGCGTGATGCCCACCCCCGCGGCGCCGGGCGGCGGTGGCGACACCATCGCGTGCGGCAGCTGCGGTGCGATCAACAACAAGAACTTCAAGTTCTGTGGCACGTGCGGATCCACGCTCGGCGGCTCGGCGCCGGCGATCCCCGCGGTGCAAGCGCCTCCCGCGGCTCCCATGACGGGCACCCGTCGCGGCTCGCTGGTGCTCATCCGGCCGGACGGCAGCGAGGGTGACACGTTCCCCCTCGGCGAGACGACGATGGTCGGCCGCGAGACCGGCGGCCTCTTCGCGAGCGACTCGTACCTGTCGCCCCGTCACGCGACCTTGGCCTTCGGTCCGGGCGGCCTGATGGTCACGGACGAAGCCAGCCTCAACGGCGTCTACATCCGCATCGCTGCGGACGTCGCCACCGAGGTCCCCGACGGATCGATCTTCCGCGTGGGTCAGGAGATCATCCGCTTCGAGCGGCTCAAGAACCAGCCCCTGCGCGACGGAGTCGAGGCGATGGGCAGCCCCTCGGCGAACTACGTCGGGCGGATATGCTTGCTCGTCGGTCGAGAGACCACGGGCAACTGTTACCCCGTTCCCGTCGGTGGCATGCACCTGGGCCGCGAGCGCGGCGACATCCTCTTCCCCGAGGATGGATACGTCTCGGGCCTACACGCCCGTCTGCACGACGAGGGCGGCAAGATGATGTTGACCGACGTGGGCAGCTCGAACGGCACCTTCGTACGCCTCGGCGCAGCGCGGATCGTCGCGGCCGGAAGCCTGATCCTCATGGGTCAGCAGCTGTTCCGGGTCGAGTACTAGGTTCCCCCTGGGGCTCCGCCCCAGACCCGGCCGGAACGCGTATCGGGCTTCGCTCTGCGCTCTGTTTGCCTGGGCTCCGCCCAGACCCGGGCTGCGCGCGGGGCCCCAGCGCCCGCTTGCGTGGCGTGCGCAGCGGTCTCTATGAACGGTCCGCCCCCGCTGCCCGTTTCGGCTCCGGGGTTACCCATCGGGGCTCCGGGATCGGGGCCCTTCGTCGTGGATCGGCCCTCGGGGCTCGGGGCTCGCCCATTGCGGCTCGAAACTCGAGGCCCCTTCATCGCGGATCGCTCATTTCGACTCCGCGATCGAGGCCCCTCGCTCGAACCTCGCCCCTTTCGCGTCCGCCATCGAAGCCCCCGCAAGGGGGCATGACTTTCGAGCAGGGGGCTTCGATCTTTTTGCCCGGTGGCGGCATCGCGCGAGGCGGGGGCCTCGATCTTTCTTGCGGGGGCCTCTCTGGTTCTGGATCCGCCTGCGACTGCAGGGAGAAATCAGCCCCGAGCATCTCATGCGGATCGCTGCACCGCTCGACGCCGCGGAACGCATCGAGCTCGTCCGTCTCGCAGTCACCAACTGCTACCAGCTGCTTCGGCGATGGCCGTTCCCGCGCGCGATCACCCCCGAGCAAGAAGCGGAGGACGAAGCGAGCTTGTTCGATGCCGTGTCGCCCATCCTCACCCAAATCGACGATGGCACGCTCGCGCGCATCATGACCGAAGAGACCGCATTGGAGCACCCCGCGTATGCGGTCGTGCTCCTCGTGGCGTTGGCCCTTGCGAGCCGAGGGCGCTGGCCCATCGACACCGAGCACACCGCGCTGGCACGTGCGGCGGGGCTCTATACGGTGCACGGGCGCCGCCTGCTCGAGCGCTGTTCGCCCCACACCCGCTCCGCAGTACTCGCGCTCATGGAGCCCGTGCCGCACAACGTGCGCGGGTTCTGGGCGCTCGCCTATCTATTGGAACCAGACGAGCGCGAAGGCCGCATCACCCGCGCGCTCACCGACTTCACCGACCCTTGCAAACCGCAGGTCGCGGCTCGGGTACGCGAGCTCATCGCTGGGCTTCCGGCGAGCAAGCGCGCGGCGCTCGAGATCATCGCGAAGGGCGGGGGACCGAACGCGGCCATGGTCCGCGCGGCGCTGGCCTCGGCGAACTGAGCTCCCTCGAGCTCGCGTCAGGCCGGGGTGACGCTGAACGCGAGCTTCAGGCCGTCGATCTCCAGCTCGCGTGCCTCGCCATCGGGCTCGCCCGCGCTCAGCGCGCTCGCTAGCACCTCACCCGACACGTAGTCGCGATGCGCCTCGAGCGCCTGCGCCAACCCAGCATCCGCCCGATACCGCACCACTACCCGCGCCTCGAACGGCAGGTCCAGCTCCTTACGGACCGCTTGGATCTTGCTGACGAGCTCGCGGGCATAGCCCTTCTGCTTCAACGCATCGGTGATCGTCGTATCGAGCACCACCACCCGCCCGAGATCCGAAGCTGCGGCGAACCCCGGCTTGGCGCTCAAGCGGATCTCGATCTCGCTCGCGTCGAGCGACACGGTTCGACCGGGCAGCACCACCTCGATAGCCCCTTTGCTCGCCAACTCCCGCTGCAGCGCGGCGCCATCAGCCTTCGCGAGCGCGGCCTTGCACGCGGGCACGTCTTTACCGAGCTTGGGCCCCAGCGCGCGGAAGTTCGGGAGTAGCTGAAACGCGACGTACTGCTCGGGCGAGGGCGCGAACGAGATGGACTCGACGTTCAGCTCCTCTTCGATCATCGCGCGGTGCCGATCGAGCACGGTGCGGTCCGCATCGCTGGTGACGATCACGATGGCCTCGCCCAGCGGCTGACGGACCTTGAGCTTCTCCTGGGCCCGGACCCGCGCGCCCAGCGTCACCACGTCGCGCACCAGCTGCATCTCGCTGCGAAGCAGATCGTTTCGGCGCTCGCTCGAGCTCTCGGGGAACGCGCTCAAGTGCACGCTCACGGCGGCGTCATCGACGTGTCCTCGCACCAGGTTCTGGTGCAGCTCGTCGGCGACGAAGGGGATGAAGGGCGCGAGCAGCCGCGAGAGCCCGACCAGCACCTCGTAGAGCGTGGCGAAAGCGGCGAGCTTGTCGTCGCTCGCTCCCCCGCTGGCAGAGGCCCAGAAGCGGTCGCGACTGCGCCGCACGTACCAGTTGGAGAGCGCGTCCACGAAGTCCTGGATCCGCCGCGCCGCGGGATGCGTTCGGAAGCCCTCGAGGGAGCCGTCCACGCTGCGGACCGCGTCGTCGAGCTCCGCGAGGATCCAGCGATCGAGCTCAGGCCTCTCCGCGACCTTTGGCCCACCCGTCTTGGGCGACCAGCCATCGATGTTCGCGTAGGTCACGAAGAACGAATAGACGTTCCACAGCTTCAGCAAGAGATCGCGGGTCGCGTCCACCGCGCCGCCCTCGAACCACTTGTTGGTCTGCCCAGGGACCGCCTGCGAGTAGAGCGCCCAGCGCACCGCGTCCGCCCCGAACTGCGCGAGCATGGCGCTCGGCTCCTTGTAGTTCTTGAGCGACTTGCTGAGTTTTTGGCCCTTCTCGTCGGTGATGATCCCCATCACCGTGCAGTTCTTGAAGGGATGCGGCGTCGGCCGGTCCCCGAACAAGAGCGTGCTGATCATCAAGAGCGAATAGAACCAGCCGCGGGTCTGATCGATCGCCTCGGTGATGTAGTCGGCGGGGAACTCGGCCTCGAACGCTGCTTGATTCTGGTGGGGATACCCATGCTGCGCGAAGGGCATGCAGCCCGAATCGAACCAGCAGTCGATCACCTCGGAGACCCGGCGGTAGGTACCCGACTCGCCAGGCACGGTGAACGTCACCTCATCCACCCAGGGCTTGTGCACCATCAAGTGATCCGAGAGCGAAGGGTTCGCCTCTTTGGCCTTCTTGAAATGATCGAACGCCGTCGGGTTCAGCGCGAGGATCTCGTCCGCGCTGGCGCACGCTTTCATGGCGCCGCTCTCGTCGTTGATCCAGATGGGCAGGGGCGTCCCCCAGAAGCGCTCGCGCGAGATGGCCCAGTCCACGTTCGACTTGAGGAACGCTCCAAAGCGCCCGTCCTTGATGTGCTCGGGCTCCCAGTGGATCTGCTGGTTGTTCTCGATCGCGTGGTGGATCTCGGCCGTCGTTCGGATGAACCACGAGCGGCGCGCGTACTGGATCAGCGGGTCACTCGGCTTGCGCCAGCAGAACGGGTACTCGTGCTTGTAGACCTCTTCCTTGAAGAGGAGCCCACGCTGCCGGAGGTTTCGCAGGATGTCTCGGTCGGCTTCCTTGCAGAAGCGCCCGGCGAAGTCGGTGACCTCGGCCTTGAAGGTTCCGTCGGGCTCGACGAGCTGAAGAAAGCCCATCCCACTCTCGCGACAGACCCGGAAGTCGTCCTCACCGAACGCAGGCGCGGTGTGCACGATGCCCGATCCGGTACCGAGCGTGACGAAGTCGGCGCAGATCACCTCGAACGCCTTGCCGCCTTCGGGCGTCGCGTAGGCGAACGGCGGCTGGTAGCGCATGCCCACCAGCGCCGAGCCCAGTTGGGTGGTGACGACCTTCGCGGTCTCGCCGAAGAGCTTCTCCACGAGCGCGGCGGCGACGATGAAGCGCTCGCCCGCGTGATCTCCTTCGGTGATCTCCACCGTCGCGTACTCGACGGTGTCCTTCACCGCGAGCGCGACGTTGGAGGGCAGGGTCCACGGCGTGGTGGTCCACGCCAAGAGCGAGGTCTTCTCCTCCCCGACGACGGCAAAGCGCACGAAGACGGAAGGATCGTCGACCTCGCGGTAGCCCTGGCCGACCTCACCCGCCGAGAGCGCCGTGCCGCCCTGGGGCCACCACCAGACCACCTTGTAGTCCTGATAGAGCAGACCCCGATCGAAGAGCGTCTTGAGCGCCCACCACACGCTCTCGACGTACGACTTGTGGAAGGTGACGTACGCGCTCTCCAGATCGACCCAGAACGCGATGCGCTGGGTCATCTTCTGCCACTCGTCGATGTACCGGAACACCGACTCGATGCAGCGGTGGGTGAACGCCTCGACGCCGTACTCCACGATCGCGTGGCGGCCGCTGATGCCGAGCGCTTTCTCGACCTCGACCTCGACGGGAAGACCGTGGGTGTCCCAGCCGCCGCGCCGCGGCACGTAGAACCCCTTGAGCGATCGATGCCGAAGGATCACGTCCTTCATGACTCGGGTCATGACGTGCCCTGGGTGCGGCATCCCGTTCGCGGTCGGCGGACCCTCGTAGAACACGAAGCGGGGACGGTCTTTCGCCTCCTCCACCGAGCGCAAAAAGATGCGCTCCGAGGTCCACAGCGCCAGCAATCGCTGCTCGAGATCGGGGAACGAGACTTTGGTGGAGACGGGGCTGAAAACGGGGGCGGCCATGGGGGCGCTCTCATACCACGAGGCGTCTCCGCGTCCGTTCCGGCTGCGAGGGCGGTGCAGCCTCGCTGTACGCGGAGGCCTATTTTGAGGGCACTCCATGGACCATTGGACCGTTGCCCAGTACTTTTCGCCTGTAGCCGTGTCGCGGGGCCGGTCGCGGAGGATGTGTGATTGAAGACAGCTTGGACACCACTGGAAAGGCGCTGACTGCAAGCGCGAGCGGGGCGCGACCATTGACGGTCGCAAGGGAAGGCGACGACCGAGGACGTGTCATCCAGCGCTATCCATCGGGCTCCCCCCAGCGCGCTGCCGTGGAGCGGCTGACGGCTGCGGAGTGCGGCGTGCTGGAGCTCTTGCTCGAGGGAAACACCAATTCGCGGATCGCCCAGAGTCGCGGCACCACGCTGCGCACGGTGAGCAAGCAGGTCGACGCGGTCTACAAGAAGCTCGAGGTGCACTCGCGCACCGAGCTCGCCCAACGCTTCGGCTCGACCGAATAGGCCGGTGGATCTCGCGAGCGCCGTCGAGTCGCCGGGTGTGGTATCGCGGGGCCATGAGTGACCGCGTCCCCCCCAAGATCGAGCTGAAGGACCAGCGAGGGCAGAGCCTGCCCGAGCTGGTCGCCATCGTGCAGCGGCTGCTCGGACCAGGCGGGTGCCCGTGGGATCGCGAGCAGACCTTGGCGTCCCTGCGCCCCTTTGTGATCGAAGAGGCGCACGAGGTGGTGGACGCCATCGATCGGAAGGACCCCGAGGCGCTCTGCGAGGAGCTCGGTGATCTGCTCCTTCAGATCGTCTTTCAGGCGGAGCTGTCGCGCGTCCAGGGCTCGTTCGGCCCGGACGACGTGGTGGCGGCCATCGTCGACAAGATGGTGCGACGACATCCTCACGTGTTCGGCGACGAGCACGCCGAGACCAGCGACGAGGTCCTCACCGCGTGGGAGCTCCGGAAGGCCAAGGAGCGCCAGGACAAGGACGGGGTCCACGCCAAGGGCGCGCTCGACGGAGTCCCCGTCGCGATGCCCGCGCTCCTGCGCGCGGTGCGGGTCGGCGAGAAGGCGGCGCGGGTCGGCTACGACTGGACCCGTGCAGAAGGCGCGCGCGGCAAGGTCGACGAAGAACTCGCCGAACTCGACGAGGCCCAGAAGCGCGGTGACAAGGTCGCGATGGAGGCGGAGCTCGGCGATCTGTTGTTCGCGCTCAGCAGCTGGGCGCGCCACCAAGGGCTCGATCCCGAGGCAGGCCTACGAGGCAGCCTCGACAGGTTCAGCGCGCGCTTCGGTACGGTCGAGAAGCTGGCCCGAGAGCGTGATCTCGAGCTGCCCAAGCAGTCGCCCGAGGCGCTCGATGCGCTGTGGAACGAGGCCAAAGAGGCCATGCGCTGATGCGCGCGATGATCCTCGGCGCGGGGTTGGGTACGCGATTGAGACCGCTCACGAACGAGCTCCCCAAGCCGGTGGTGCCGTTCTTCGATCAGCCTCTCGCGGCGCACGCGCTGACGTTGCTGGCCGAGATCGGGGTGACGGACGTAGTGATCAACACCCACTACCTGGGGGACCGGGTGGAGCCGGCGCTGCGGGCCTTCGTCCCGAGCGGGATGCGCTTGATGATCGCGCATGAGCCGGTGTTGCTCGGCACGGGCGGCGGGGTGCGCGCGGCGCTCGCGCGCTTGGATGCGGAGCTGGGCGAGCCCGACCCATCCGAGCCGATCCTGTTGATGAACGGCGACGTGCTGTTCTTTCCGGATCTGGGGGCTGCGATCGCAGCGCATCGTGATCGCGATGCCCTCGCGACCTTGGTGGTGCGAGAGCACCCGCGCGCGGCGGAGCTCGGCGCGATCCATCTATCGCGTGAGGACGGCGCCGACCGTGACGTCACCCGGATCCTGGGCCCGAACGCTCCTTCGACCGACGCGATGATGTTCACCGGCGTCCACGTGCTCTCGCCGCGGGCGGTGGCGATGCTGCCTGCCGAGGGCTGCATCATTCGTCAGGGCTACGTCCCGTGGCTGAAGGACGGCGCGCGCATCGCGGGGCACGTCGAGACCGTGCCGTTCCGTGATTGTGGGACCCTGCGCGAGTACCACGCGGCGCATCTCGACGTGCTGCAGGGTCGCCTCGATCGGCCGCGTGTTCTGCTCGACGCGCGTGGTTGGGTGGCGCCCGATGCAGCGGTCGACGGCGCATCGCTCGAGGCGTCGGTGATCGGTGCGGGCGCGCGGGTAGCGAGCGGCGTCACGCTGCGGCGCGTAGTCGTGTGGCCAGGTGCGCAGGTGAGCGAGAGCATCGAGGACGCCGTGATCACGCCCAGCGTCATCTGCCCCGTCTCGTGAGGCGCTCACACCGTTTGCCCAGCGCCTCGAACCCGCTTACAAAGGCGCGCCCATGACGTTCCGCTGTCTCGTTACTGGCGGTGCGGGCTTCCTCGGCTCGAACCTCTGTGATCGCTTGCTCGATCTTGGCCACAGCGTGGTCGTGCTCGACAACTTCTTCACCGGTCACCGTCGGAACGTTGCGCACCTGCTTGCGCCCGCGAATCCTCGGTTCGCGTTGGTGGAGCACGACGTCACCCGTCCGTTCCCCGAACACGGACCGATGGCGGAGCGCTTCGACCGGATCTTCAACCTCGCGTGCCCGGCCTCACCGCCGGCGTACCAGCGCGATCCGGTCTTCACGATGCTCACCAGCGTCCTGGGCACGTTGCACGGTCTAGAGCGCGCAGAGCGCGACGCGGCTCGTTTCTTTCAGGCCTCGACCAGCGAGGTCTATGGCGATCCCGAAGTGCACCCGCAGACCGAGGCGTACCGCGGCTCGGTGAACACCCTCGGTCCGCGCGCCTGCTACGACGAAGGCAAGCGCGCCGCCGAGAGCCTCTGCATGGACTTCAGCCGCACGCGCGGGGTCCAGATCCGCATCGTTCGGATCTTCAACACCTACGGCCCGCGCATGGATCCGGACGACGGCCGGGTGGTCTCGAACTTCATCGTCCAGGCGCTGCGTGGCGAGTCGATCACGATGTACGGCGACGGGCAGCAGACCCGCTCGTTCTGCTTCGTCGATGATCTTCTCGACGGCTTCTTGAAGCTGATGGAGCACCCGACCGAGACGGGCCCCGTGAATCTCGGGAACGATGGTGAGTTCACCATGCGCGAGCTTGCCGAGCAGGTCCTGATGCTCACCGAGTCGCGCTCGGAGATCATCTACCTGCCGCGCCCGATCGACGATCCGATGCAGCGGCGCCCAGATCTTTCTCGCGCACGCGATGTCCTGGGGTTCGCTCACCAGGTGCCGCTGCGCGCGGGCCTGCAGAAGACCATCGAGTATTTCGCCCGACGCTCGCAGCTCCCGCCGCCTCCCGCGGCCGAGTCCGTCTGAGACTTCACTCAAGTTCCCCCAGCGTTCGTAGGAGTCCTCGTGAAGATCTGCATGGTGGGTACCGGATACGTCGGCTTGGTGAGCGGCGCCGGCTTCGCGGAGTGCGGCAATGCGGTGGTCTGCGCCGACATCGACGCGAGCAAGATCGAGCGCCTGGAGCGAGGCGAGATCCCCATCTTCGAGCCGGGGCTCGACGCGCTGGTGGAGCGCAACGTGAAGGGGGGGCGCCTTCGCTTCACCTCCGATGTCGCCGCTGCGATCGCGGACGCGCAGCTCATCTTCATCGCCGTCGGCACCCCGATGGCCGACAGCGGCGCGGCCGATCTCTCGGCCGTCGACGCGGTGGCCCGCACGGTCAAAGAGCACGCGGGTCGCGAGTGCGCACTTGTCTGCAAGAGCACGGTGCCCGTGGGCACGAACGCGCGGGTGAGCGCCATCGTCGAGGGGAGCAAATTCCCCATCCACGTCGTCTCCAATCCGGAGTTCCTCAAGGAGGGCGACGCGGTGAACGACTTTTTGCGGCCCGACCGCATCGTGGTCGGCGTGTGCGAGGGCGACGCTTGGGCCCGCGAGACGATGGAGCGCCTCTACCATCCGCTCTGTCTGGATGTAGACCGTGCGGTCTTCATGAGCCCCGAGAGCGCGGAGCTCACCAAGTACGTGGCCAACACCATGCTCGCGATGCGCATCTCGTTCATGAACGAGGTGGCCAGGCTCTGCGAGAAGGTGGGCGCGGATGTGCACAGCGTGCGGCACGGCGTGGGGAGCGACGCCCGCATCGGGAGCAAGTTCCTCTACGCCGGACCGGGGTACGGCGGATCCTGCTTTCCCAAGGACGTCTCCGCGCTGATCCACACGGCGCGCGAGCACGGCGTCGAGCTCGCGCTCGCCATCGCCACCGACGAGGTCAACAAGGAGCAGAAGCAGCTCTTGGGCAAGAAGCTCGCGGCCCACTTCGAGTCCATGGGTGGGCTGTCGGGCAAGCGCATCGCGGTCTGGGGGATCTCGTTCAAGCCACGCACCGATGATCTGCGCGAGTCGCCTGCGCTCACGTTGATCGACGGCCTACTCGAGGCCGGTGCCACGGTCGCGGCGCATGACCCCGAGTCGCACGAGCACGCGCGCCACCTCTATGGGGATAGGATCGAGCTGCCCCGAGATCACTACGACGCGGCCAAGGACGCCGACGCGCTGGTGCTGGTGACCGAGTGGCGTCAGTACCAAAACCCCGACTTCGACAGGCTCAAGCAGCTGATGAAGGGGCGTCTCCTCCTCGATGGCCGGAACATCTGGTCTGGCTACGGTCTGAGGGGTCAGGGCTTCGCGTACGAGGGCATCGGGGTTCGGGGGAGCTGACCGTGGCCAATCGTTCACGATCCGGGCCCATCCGGGCCGGGCAGGCTGTGAACGTTTTGCCGGCCAGCCTCACCCGACCACTGGTTTCATGGGCTCGTCCCTCGTGGCACGGACCTCGCTAAGCGCGCCTCGTCTCTCTGGAGTTTCCACCATGACCCACATCAAGCCGCTCCTCGTCCTCCTCACCGCGCTCGCCCTCACCGCCTGTGGCGGCTCCGACGGACTGACCGCCCAGGGCACGTTCCGGGTGACCGCGGACACCTTCGACACGGCGATCAGCCTCACCCAGGAGAGTCGCCTCGACATCGGCGGGCGGGTCACCGGGTCCTGCGAGATCCACGAAGTGGACGGGGTCCGCAGCGCGATCATCGATCTCTATGCGAACGGTGATGGCGCGACGAACCAGCTCCGTCACGCGAGTATCACGGGCGTGCTCGGCGCGAGTGAGGTCGGCCTGATGGCCCAGGTCGGCTCCGACACCTACTCCCGCAGCGACTGCGCCGCGTCGATCGATCTCATCGACCTCGACGGCAACGTGGTCCTCTCCACCAACGGCGACTGCGACCTCAGCACGGCGGGCGGCGGCACGGTGAGCACCAGCGTCGATCTTGCCGTGTTCGGCTGCCGCATCATCACGGAGTGAGCCCTCGAACGTGACGGCCGGCGTAGGTGTCGGCCCAGAGGCGGCGCCCGTCGGTGACGACGGTGATGCCGCCTTCGTCGTCCGTCCGCAGCACGCGCCGAGCAAAGACACCGAGGCGTGAGACGACTTCGTCGTGGGGGTGACCGAAGCGGTTCCCCAGGCCCGACGAGACGATGGCGAGGAGCGGCGAGAGCTCCCGTAGGAAGGGCTCGCTGCTGGAGGTCCGCGATCCGTGATGGCCCACCTTCAGCACGTCCACGTGGCCGACGCGTCCGACCAGGCCCGCCTCCGCGTGGGCCTCGGCGTCGCCCGCGAACAAGAACGTGCGGCGCCCGAAGCGCACCCGCAGCACGAGCGAGTTGTCGTTCGGATCGTAGCCGGCATCGAATCGGGGACAGGGCCACACGACCTCGATCAGCACGCCGCCGATGTTTGCTGGAGGTCCGCACAGGTCGTGAGGCCGACGCAGCCGGGTGCCGCCGCGGACGAGCGCGTCGATGGTGCGCGCGTACTCCCCTTCTTCGTGCTCCGCGTGCCCTTGTCCCGAGTCCCAGAGCTCGACGATCCGGTGATGCTCGGCGACCGCGGTCAAGCCTCCGTAGTGATCGGGGTGCGGGTGGGTGATCACGACCCGGTCGAGAACCGTGCGTCGCCGTGCGCGCAACAGCGGCGCCACCGCGTGCTCACCCGGATCCGGTCCGCCATTGGGCGCCCCGCCGACATCGATCAACATCACCGAGCCGTCGGGCAGATCGAGGATCGCAGCGTCGCCCTGGCCCACGTCGAGAAACGAGACCCGGAGGACGTCTTCTGGCTGCTCGACGTGACGGAGGCGGAGCTCCAGGCCGCCGTAGGCGAGCGCGAGGACCGCCAGTGCGACCGCCTTCTCGCGGGGCGTGCGTTGCGCGAGGAGCACCAGCGATGCGAGCGCCAACACCGCGCCCTGCCACACATCCGGCGGAGGCACGGCGCCGTTGGGGGTGGCGCTCGCGAACGCGCTCGATGCGCCGACGAACGCGCTGGTGAGCCGCTCGACGATCGGCGCGCTCAACGAGCCTGCGTCCACGCTCACGCCTGCGATGATGGCGTGCACCAGCGCGGCCGGCAGGAGCAGCGCGCCACCCACAGGCACCACGATCAAGTTGGCCAGCACCCCCAACCAGGCCACCGCGCCAAAGACGTAGAGCGTGAAGGGTGCGGTCGCGATGAAAGCACGCAGCGCGATGCGAACGCCGTCTCGAAGCTTTCCAGCGCGCGCCGTCGCTGGGGTGACGATGGCCGCCGTCGCGGTGATCGAGAGCACGAAGCCCGGCGAGAGCGCCACTTGCGGATCGAGGACGCAGAGCACGATGCTCGCGGCCGCGGTCGTTCCGATGGCCGACGGTCGCCGCCCCGCGGCGATCAAGCCCCACGCAAGCGCGGCGGTGACGGCCGCGCGCCACGCGCTCGGTGCGCCGCCTGCGAGGTCCGCGTAGAGCAACGCGAGTGGAGCGCTGAGCCCACACGCCAGACGTCGAACGTCCACGCGGGCCGCGAGCCTCGGGAGCGACGACAAGAGGCGCCACAGGAGCCACCAGAGCGCGCCCACCACCAAGGTCACGTGCATGCCGGACACCGCGAGCACGTGGCTGAGGCCCGCGCCGCGCACGGCGTCCGCGGTGTCGTCCTCCACCGCCGCGCCCTCGCCGAGCACCAGCGCGCGCGCCACACCCGCGGCTTCCGGCTGCAAGGTCGCGCGCAACCCCTCGCGTAGACGGGCACGAACGGCCTCGAGGCCGGCACGGTAAGGGGAGGGCGGGGCCACCACCTCGAGCGCGCTCACGTCGCGCGCTTGGGCGTCCCATCGCGCGTGGGAAGGCCACGCCACGTGCGGGGAGAGGTTTCGAAAGCCGACGTTCGGGTGAAGCGCGGCGCTCAGCCGCACGGTGCTGCCCGCGGGCAGCTCGGCGCGCAGGCGCACCCTTCGATCGAGCGCGTCACGCAGCGTCACTCCGTCGTCGTCAGCGCGCTCGACCTCGAGCGACAACGCGCGGTGTCCGACGAGCGGCCCCGCGGATGTGGGCACCATCGCGATCCCCAACAGCGACCCCAGCAGCCCAGCGACCCCGAGGGCCCGGATCGAGCGCGTCCGCATCCGAACGCCTATCGCGACGAGGAGCGACGCGAGCGCGAGGAGCGCGATGCCCATCGTGGGTTGTGTGTTGGGCAACACGGCGCCCAACCCACGCCCCGCGAGTAAACCAATGGCCAGTGCGACGAGCATCCGTGACCCATCGCAAGCGAGGGACCGGTTCCACAGGGACAAGAACACGGAGAAAATCACCCGCTCGCTGGCGGAGCTGGCGGCGGACCTGACGGATCCGCCAGGCGCGTCTCGGCAGATTCCCTTGACGGACCGTGGGGCAACCTCTAGGAAGTGGGCTCCAGGCCAACCCTCACGCATGGGTAAGGGTTGTGGAATCGCCGATGAGCCATCCCTCCAGCACGTCCTCTCTTCTGGCCGCCGAGCGCTTGCTCGCACGTGGCCTGGCGAGTGGTCTCCGGGGTGATCTGCGGAGTGATGAGGCGCCCGCGGGGCTGCTCCCTCCCAGCGACGATGGCGTGGGCAAGGCGCTTCGGGTGGGGCAGCTCGCGACCCGCACCCACAAGACCGTCCGCGCGCTTCATCTCTACGAGGAGATGGGGCTGCTCGACCCTTCGGAGCGGAGCAAGGGTGGCTATCGCCTCTACGGGCCGGGATCGGTCACACGGGTCGAGTGGATAGCGCACCTTCAAGATCTCGGCTTCTCGCTCCCCGAGATCCGCAGCGTGCTGCAGGAGTGGAAGGCGAGCGCTTCTGCCGGTGCCGCGATGCAGAAGGTCACCGACCTCTACCGCCAGAAGCTCACCGACGCGCGCGCCCAGATCGCGCGCCTGCAGTCCCTCGAGGCCGAGCTCGCGAAGAGCCTCGGTTACCTCCAGACCTGTGAGAGCTGCGAGCCCGTTCGGGTGGTGACCGCATGCAAGAGCTGCGATCGCCACGACTGCGATTCCCACGCACCAGTGCTGGTCGCTGGTTTCTCTGCCAACTAACGGCCTTCTCTGCCAACTAACGGCCTTCTCTGCCAACTAACGGCCTTCTCTGCCAACTAACGGCCTTCTCTGCCAACTATCGGCGCCAACCCAACAGCGCCCACGAAACGCGCGCCCCTGAGACGAATATGATCAAGACGCCCATCTACATGGACAACCACGCCACCACCCCGCTCGATCCTCGAGTGCTGGAGGCGATGATGCCCTACCTCACGAACGTCTTCGGCAACGCCGCGAGCCGGAACCATCCGTTCGGCTGGGCCGCGGAGGAAGCGGTGAGTCAGGCGCGTGAAGAGGTGCGCCTGCTGCTCGGCGCGGCGAACACCAAAGAGATCGTGTTCACCTCGGGCGCGACCGAGTCCAACAACCTCGCGATCAAGGGCGTGGCCCACCAGTACCGCGAGAAGGGCAACCACCTCATCACCGTGAAGACGGAGCACAAGGCCGTGCTCGACACGATGAAGCGCCTCGAGCGGGAAGGCTTCGAGGTCACCTATCTCGACGTCGATCCGCAGGGCCGGGTCACCGCCGAGGACGTCAACAAGGCCATCAAGCCGAGCACGATCTTGGTCTCGGTGATGTTCTGCAACAACGAGATCGGCACGGTCCAGCCCATCGCCGAGATTGGGAAGGTCTGCCGCGCGCGCGGCGTGCTCTTCCACACCGACGCGGTGCAGGGCGTCGGCCGCATGCCGTTCAACGTGGACGATATGAACGTCGACCTCGCGAGCATCTCGGCGCACAAGATCTACGGGCCCAAAGGCGTGGGCGCGCTCTATGTGCGGCGCACTCCCGGTCCGAAGAAGGGTCCGCGGGTCCGCATCACCCCCGAGATCGACGGCGGTGGTCACGAGCAGGGGATGCGCTCGGGGACCCTGAACGTCCCGGGCATCGTTGGCATGGGCAAGGCCGCCGAGTTCGCGCGCACCGAGTGGGAGAAGGACCGAGACCACGCGTTCGCCCTCCGCGAGCGGCTGCGCAAGAAGCTCTACGACGCGCTCGACGAGGTCCATCTGAATGGCGCGGACGACGACGCGAAGTCGCCGTATCCCACCCGCCATCCGGGCAACCTCAACGTCTCGTTCTCCTTCGTCGAGGGCGAGGCGATGATGATGGGCATCAAGGACGTCGCGGTGAGTTCGGGCAGCGCCTGCACCAGCGCCAGCCTCGAGCCGAGCTACGTCCTTCGGGCCCTCGGGGTCGACACCGAGCTGGCGCACTCGTCCATCCGCTTCGGCCTGGGCCGCTTCAACACGGCCGAGGAAGTCGACTACGTCGCCGACATCGTCATTCGCGAGGTGAAGCGCCTGCGCGACATGTCGCCGCTCTATGACCTCCACAAAGAGGGCATCGACTACAAATCCATCCAGTGGACGGCGCATTGATTTCCCGGGGGCTCCGCCCCCGTACCCCGGCCGCGTCGCGTGGCGACGCGCTGCGTGTGGGGCCCCAACGCCCACTTGCTCCCCAACGCCCACTTGCTCCCCAACGCCCACTTGCTCGTCATCCGCTACGGCGCAACCAATCTAGAGGAACACCATGGCCTACTCCGAAAAAGTCATCGATCATTACGAGAATCCCCGCAACGTGGGCAACCTCGACAAGGACGATCCCAACGTGGGAACGGGCCTGGTCGGCGCGCCCGCGTGCGGCGACGTGATGCGTCTTCAGCTCCGGGTGAACCCGGACACCAACGTGATCGAAGAGGCGAAGTTCAAGACCTTCGGCTGCGGTAGCGCCATCGCTTCCAGCTCACTCGCCACCGAGTGGGTGAAGGGCAAGACCGTCGAACAGGCGCTCGCCCTCAGCAACACCGACATCGTGCAGGAGCTGAACCTGCCGCCCGTGAAGATCCACTGCTCGGTGCTCGCGGAAGACGCGATCAAGAGCGCGATCGAAGACTTCAAGAAGAAGCAGGCGGCGCGCAGCGCGAAGTGAGCACGTCGAGAACGCCATGACCGAAGTGACCCAAGAGACGCAGTTGACGCCCGCAGCAGCCACCGAGGCGCTCGCGCCCCTCGCCTTGACCCCCAAGGCGGTGGAGATGGCGCGCAAGGCGCTCGAGAAGCGGGGCACGCCCGACGCGGCCCTCCGGCTCGGCGTCCGCGGCGGCGGCTGCTCGGGCGCGAGCTACGTGATCGAGTTCGCGGACAAGATCCGCGATCGCGATCAGCGCATCGAGTACGAGGGGCTGACCGTCGTCGTCGATCCCAAGAGCATGGTGTACCTGCGCGGATCGGTGCTCGACTACGAAGTGAAGCTGATGAGTCACGGCTTCAAGTTCCAGAATCCGAACGAGAAGAAGAGCTGCGGCTGCGGCGAGTCGTTCGGGATCTGACGAGAGCCAGCCCGTGACGTCCCCCTTCGAGGTCCTCGGACTGCCGGTCCGCTTCGGCATCGAGCCTGCTGTCTTGGAGACGAGATGGAAGGAGCTCTCGAAGGCCTTTCATCCCGATCGCCACGTGCAGGCCGCCCCGGCCGAGCGGCGCGCCGCGCTCAACCGTGCGGTCGGGGTGAACGAAGCGTACCGAGCGCTGCGCGACGACCTCGTTCGTGCCCAGACCATCCTGTCCCTCCGAGGTCCCGACGCGTCGCACCAGGCCGCCGACCCCGCGCTGCTCATGGAGGTCATGGAGCTCCGCGAAGGCCTGGGCGAGCGCAAGGCGCAAGGGGACCGCGCCGGGATCGAATCGATGGCGGCCCAGGTTCGAGGCGACGCCGAGACGACATCAGCGACGCTCGCTCAATCGCTCGACGAGACCGATGACCTCGCCGCCGCGCACACCGCGCTCTGTCGCCTCCGTTACCTTCGCCGCTTCCTCGACGAGGTCGAGCTCGCCCTCGAGCCCTGAGCCTTCATCCTCGATCCCTCGCTCCCAAACCGCATGTCGCTCCTTCAGATCCACGACCCCCGCAGCGCGCCCCGTCCGATCGGCATCGATCTGGGGACCACCCACAGCATCGTCGCGTACGTACCGCCGAGCGGTGGGCCGGTCGCCATCAGCGACTGCGACGGCGAGCTCCTGGTGCCGAGCGTGGTGCAGTATCGCGCCGTCGGCGCGCCGCTCATCGGGACGCCGGCCAAGCGCGGTGCCGTCGATGCGCCCATCGACACCATCGTGTCGGTGAAGCGCTTCATGGGTCGAGGCGCCGCCGACCCCGAGACCCGGAAGCTCGGGCCCTACCGCTTCGCGACCGACGAGGGGCCGGTCGTGAAGTTCGCGGTGGCTGGCGATCGGGTGGTCACCCCTATCGAGGTCAGCGCCGAGATCCTCCGCGAGCTGAAAGACCGCGCCGAGGATGAGCTCGGACCCATCGGCGGGGCGGTCATCACCGTGCCGGCCTACTTCGACGACGCCCAGCGCCAGGCCACCAAAGACGCCGCCCGCCTCGCCGGGCTCACCGTGCTTCGGCTGATCAACGAGCCCACCGCCGCCGCGCTCGCGTACGGCTTGGAGCGCAAGAAAAACGGGCGCTTCGTCGTCTACGACCTCGGCGGTGGCACGTTCGATGTGACCCTCCTCGAGCTCGACGACGGGGTCTTTCACGTACGAGCGACGGGCGGCGACAGCCAGCTGGGCGGCGATGACATGGACCGGCTGCTCGCGGAGCAAGTGCTCACCGCGTTGGGCGCCGATCGCAGTCCTGGGCGGGTGCGTTACGCGTTGGACGCGGCGCGCGAGATCAAGCACGCGCTCACCACGTCCGAGCGGGTGGTCACCAAGCTCGAGCACGACGGGGCCACCGCGCCGTTCGAGATGGATCGGGCATCCTTCGACGACGCGATCCGCTCGCTGCTGGATCGCACCGGCGCGGCCTCACGCCGAGTCCTACGCGATGCGAGCGTCGCGGCGGCTGACCTCGACGGAGTGATCTTGGTAGGGGGATCGACCCGGGTGCCCGCCGTCCGCGCGTACGTCGCCGAGCTCTTCGGTCAGCCGCCGCTCACCGATCTCGATCCCGATCTGGTGGTCGCGCTCGGCGCGGCGGTGCAGGCCGACGTGCTCGCAGGGCAGGGAGACAGGCCCGAGGTGCTGCTGCTCGACGTGCTGCCCCTCTCGCTCGGCGTGGAGGCGATGGGCGGGGTGGTCGAGCGCATCCTTCCACGCAATACCGCGATCCCCACGGAGGCCGCCCAGGTCTTCACCACCTACGCCGATCAGCAGACCGGGTTCGAGATCCACGTGGTGCAAGGGGAGCGTGAGCTCGCGAAGGACTGCCGCTCGCTCGCGCACTTCACCCTGCGAGGGATCCCGCCGATGGCCGCGGGTTTGGCGCGCCTCGAAGTGCGCTTCCGGGTCGATGCGGACGGGCTGCTGTCCGTGAGCGCCAAAGAGCGCACCACCGGCATCGAGCAGGCGATCGACGTCAAGCCCAGCTACGGGCTCGATGAGGCGGACATCGAGCGAATGCTGCTGGAGGCCTACGAGGTCGGTGAAGCCGACGTCGTGGCGCGCACGTTGGCCGAGCGTCGCGTCGAGGCATCACGGGTCGAGCTGGCCACGAACAAGGCGCTCGCCGAGGATGGCGATCTCTTGGATTCGAACGAGCAATCTTCCATCGATGCAGCGCTGATCGACGTCGCGAAGGCGCGCGCTGGGGAGGATGCTCGCCGCCTTCAAGCGACCATCGACGCGCTCGAGTCCGCCACCCACACCTTCGCGGGACGACGCATGGACCGCGCGATGCAACGGGCGCTCGGTGGCCGCGGGGTCGACGAGATCGCGACCGACACCGAGCATGCCCGCGGCATCGAGCGGGCTCACGAGCCCCTCATCCGCAGCGACGACGAACCCTGAGGAAACGTGCCCAAGATCCGCTTCATCAAAGAGAACCTCGAGATCGAGGTACCCGTCGGGACCACCATCCTGGCGGCCGCCAAGTCGATCCAGGCGCCCCAAGGCGATCGCTGCGGCGGCGTGTGCGCCTGTTCGACCTGCCACGTCTACGTGACCCGAGGACGCGAGAACACGAGTGACGTGCAGGACGAGGAGTTCGACATCCTCGACAAGGCGTTCGATGTCCGCTCGACCTCGCGCCTGGGCTGCCAGGCGAAGGTGAACGGGGACGTCGAGGTCGAGATCACCGACGAGAGCTTTCAAGCCTTCCTCGACGAGCACCCCGACGATCAGGCCGCTGCACTGGAGCTCCGCAAGCCCGGCTGAGGTCCTGGGCGATCCTGGGGTATGCTCGGCGGCTGAATGAGCCGGCGTCGCACCGCTACCAACCCCGCGACCTCGATGCTCCTCACCCTCTCGACCACCTTGTCCGGATGGCTCGGCTTTCGCCCGGCGAACAGCGCGCCCCGCCCGATGCTGATCCGTCTACCGCGATTGGTGGCCGCGCTCCGCACCGTTCGGGTGAACGCCCGGTGGCGGGTGTCGGCCGGCCAAGAGCTGAGCACCTCGCAGCAGCTCTACGTGAGCGACGGGGTTTGCTTGCTCGCGTGGGCGCGCGACGCTCGATCCGTCACCATCGAGATGGAACTCCCGGACACGCCCACCCTCGTGGTGAACCGCGGCGCGTACCAGGGCGAGGTCCTCGAGCTGGAGTGAGCGCTGGGGCCACGGCAGCGATGTCGTGCCTAGGCGGAGGGTGCTGCGCGACGGCCACAGATCGAGGGTGCAAGTACACGGGGCCAACGCGTTCGCGACCCAGACGCCCCCTACACGCGTGCTTCGCAGTCCTATTGTTCATGCCCTCACGGTTTGTCCGTCACACCGCTGACGCTCGCTGGACACGGCCACGAGATCGCGTACACCCGCGCGCTCGCACGGTTCTTGCCATCGGCGTAAGCATGTCCGTCCGCTCGCTTGCGACTCTCAGGAGGCACTCGTGAATCTCTCCCTTCCTCGCTCCCTCTCGCCTCTCGCACTCCGCGGGCTCGCGGTGCTGACCATGGCCGCGGCGGTCTCGGTGCCCGGCTGCTTCGAGCCCCGCGCCCCGATCAACCAGGTTCAGCCGAACGTCGTCGAGAAGACGGTCTTCGCTGGCGAGTGGTACTACCAGCAGACCGTCATCGACTCGCCGTACAGCGCGGGGTTCACCTTCGTCGGTGAGCAGGGCTCGCTCGAGCGCATTCGCTGGGAGATCCAGGAGGAGTACCTGATCGCTCGTCGCTCGTACGAGTTCATCGCGGGCTCGGAGCCGACCGGCATAACGGGCGTCGCCGAAGACAACGCGGTGGTCGCGGCCTACCGCATCACCTCGCACTTCGACATCCGTCGCGCCTACAACCCGGTGACGGGCGAAGAGCTGAACGTCGTGATGGAGAACGCCACCGACCGCCCCTGGTACCAGCGCCAGTTCATGCGCGTGGACTGGGCGACCAACCTCGCGAACGCGACGGACATGTTCGCCATCGCCCGGATCCTCGACGGCGTGACCGCCGAGCCTGTCGCCTACTACGTCCAGGATCCCGAGGACGAGAACCGCCCCCGCTTCGAGGTCGATCCCGCGCGGCCCAACGATGGGGTCCACTACATGGACATCGTCAACCGCCTTTTCGTGCAGCCCTCCAGCACGTACATTCCCGGCTTCGGTTCGATCCCGTCCTGCTACCTGCTCTACCAGAGCCACTTGGACTGTGCGGCCTCCGAGGTCACCGTCCGCAACTCGTTCCTTCGCGTCGATGAGAGCCGGGACTACGAGCCCATGCTCTACACCGGTGATCGGATGGAGCGCTTCGGCTACTTCAACACCGAGCGCTCGGGCTACGACGAGTACTACGGCGTCATCGAGGGCGCGCGCTTCCGATTCGCGAACCGCCACAACCTCTGGATGACCAGCCACCGCAGTGACGGCGAGGGCGAGGTCATGACCTGCCACGAGGACGCCGACTGCGACGATGGTCGCGGCTCGCTCTGCGACCTGGACTACGGCCGCGCGCGCCGGACCTTCGGGCCGGAGGGCCTCGAGGGCGCCTGCACGATCCCCTACCGCGACCGCGCGGTTCGCCCGATCGTCTACTACACGACCGTCAACTTCCCCGAGGACCTCATCCCGGACGCCGAGAACTTCGTTCGCGGCTGGAACGAGGCCTTCGTGGAGACGGTCGACGGGCTACGCGAGCAGGAGTGCTTGGCCACGGGCGGCGCTGCGTGCGAGGGCGAGCGTGGGCGTGACGCGACGGTCTTCGCGATGTGCCACAGCCCAGTTGCTGAGGGAGACGCGGAGCACTGTGGCGAGGTCGGCACCATCGCTCGCCCCGGCGATCTTCGGTACTCGCTCATCGGCTACGTCAGCGAGCCCCATCTCTCGAGCCCGCTCGGATATGGACCCTCCTCCGCGGACCCGACGACCGGCGAGATCGTGATGGCGAACGCGTTCGTGTACGGCGCAGCGATGGAGACCATCGCGAGCTACGGCCGCGACATCGTCCGCCTCCTCAACGGCGACATCACGGGCACGGAGATCTCGGAGGGCCTGAACGTCGACGAGTGGCTCGCGCGTATCGAGTCCGGTGCAGCCGCCGAGCGCGACGGCAGCCACGGTCACGGCCACGCGATGCCCATCGATGGGACGGATGCCGAGCGCATCGCTTCCGCGATGCACTTCGACCGCTTCTCGGCGGGCAGCCCTGCGAGCCCCCCGAGCTCGTTCTCCGAGGCCGTCGACCGACTCGACAACGCGGAGCGTCGCCTTTGGAACGCTGGCGTGTACGGGCGCGGTGATGACCGAGGCGACGCCCGTCTCTCCCTCATCGAGGGCACGGACATCGAGCGAATGATGACCACCCGCGAGATGCGGGTGCTCGCGAACATCGACCCGACTCTGCCGGTCGACGCGGACATCCTCGATGCGGCGTCCCCGGTTCGCGCTGGCGGACACTTCGATCGCCGCGACGCACTGACCCAGCTGCGCAATCAGCTTCAGTCCGAGGCGTGCATCCTCGACGCCGACTTCACCGATCAGGGCCTTCTGGGCCTGGCGCGGGCCATCCAGGCCGCGGCCGCCGGTTCGGGGACGATGGAGTGGTACGGCGTCACGTACAACTTGCTCGGCCCGGATGGCTTGCTCGACTACGACATGGTCCGGCAGATGATGCGGCATCCCATCTTCCAGGCGGTGACCGCCCACGAGGTGGGTCACACCATCGGCCTCCGGCACAACTTCTCCGGCAGCTTCGATGCAATCAACTACCTGCCCGAGTACTGGCGTCTCCGCGACGACGGAAGCGTGGCGCCCCGCGCTTGGGATCCCATGACCGCGGCCGAGATCGATGGACGCATCGTGGAGAACGAGTACTCCACCACGATGGACTACGGAGTGAACTTCGTGGTCACCGATGCCAACGGCATCTCCAACTATGATCACGCGGCGATAGCGATGGGCTACGGCGACCTGGTTCAGGTCTTCAACTCGGCGGCTGACCCTGACGAGGTCGCGTGGTGGGCCGCGATCCAGAGCTTCGGCTGGCCAGTTCCCCTGGAGCTGAGCTCCTTCACTGGTGGGCGCGTCGCCGCACACGAGTACACCGACTGGCTCGAAGTGGTGGGCGACGTGGACGCGATCTCCGATCGCTCGCTCGTCCCCTACACCAGCCTCGTGGCGAACGCCGCACTCCGCGCCCAAGGGATCAACGATCCCCTGGAGTCGGCAGACGGTCGTCCTGCGGTCCCGTTCCTATTCTGCAGCGATGAGCAGGCCGACCTCGGTCCCGATTGTCTTCGCTACGACCAGGGCGCGGATGCCTACGAGACCATCCAGAGTGTCGCGGACAGCTACTGGTATTACTACCCGTTCACGAACTTCCGGCGGCAGCGCCTCGGCTTCCGCACCGACACGGTCGCGACTCGGGTGCACGATCGGTTCTTCGAGAAGTTCGCCCGCGCGAACCAGATCTTCGCGCTCTACCACCCGCTGATGGACGACATCTTCAGCGGCCAGGCCGGCTACGACACCTTCTGGACCCGTCAGGACGGCATGGGCGCGTACACGCTCGCCGTCGGCGTGGGCATGACCACGCTGACCCACACCATCACGGCGCCCGAGCCCGGCGCGTACGGTACGACGACCCGTGGTGATGGGAGCCCTGGCTTCATCCGCACCGGTGCTGGCAGTCCCTTCGATCCCCGCACCATCGGGATCTTCGACGGGCGCTTCATGGAGACCACGTGGAACTTCGACGCGGGCTACTACTGGTTCGACCAGCTGGAGCGCGTCGGCTACTTCTACGACAAGCTCGCCGCGATTCAGGTTCTCATCGATCCCACGACCTACTTCCTGGGTCGTGACACCGACGTCGACATCCGTGGTTACCAGCTGAGCTTCGCCACCACGTTCCCCGAGGCGATCGACGGCTTCTTCCGAGGCATGCTCGGTGAGGACTGGGCCACCATCGGGCCGCGCTTCGGGGCGGATGGTCTCGTGTGGCCGGACCCGCTCAACCTCGAGAACGGCGACATGACGGGCGGCAATCCCCTGGATCCCGCGGTCGGCTTCTCGCTCCAGCTCTACGCGGCGGTCTTGGGCATGGCCTACATTCCCCAGACCTACGACCAGCACTTCCTGCAGAGCTCGCGGATCTGGATCCGCGGGGGAGCGGAGGAGCTCGAGCTCCCGGTGGGCGTGCCCACCGTCGAGTTCACCGACCCCGAGACCGGCTTCACGTACGTGGCGCGGTCCTATCCCGATGGGGCGCGCGAGACGGGCGTGGCGGCGCAGCTCATCCTGCACGCGCAGCGCCTCGAGGCGCGCAGCTCCTTCGACGAGCGCGACAGGTTCATGGACAACCTGAACCTGGTCCGTCGCCTGAGCTGGATGTACGGCTTCGGCGTGCAGCCCCTCTCCCCATGATCTGCTGAGCGCGCTGCCCCGACGAGGGCAGTTCGAAACACACGACGGCGTCTGCTCCCTGGAGCAGGCGCCGTTCGTCTTGGTAGTCATGGTATCGTCGCGGGCGATGCACTTGCTTTTGGGTTGGAGACCGCTCGCGATGGTCCTCGCTCTGCTTCTCACGGCACTGCTCCTCGGGGGCGCCGTTCGAGCCGCGGCGCAGGACGTGACGGGCGATGGCACCGCCGCTCACCTCGACGCCGACACCGCGCGGCGCGCCCGGGTCGAGTACGAGACCGGCGTGAACGAGTACCGCGAGGGTCGGTACCGCGAGGCCATCCGCGCGTTCCAGGTCGCCGCTTCGCTCACCCCGAGCGCTGACCTCTCGTACAACATCGCGCGGGCTTACGAGGAGCTTGCCCGACGCGAGGGCACCTCGACGGACTGGGAGGAGGCGATCGCCTACTACCGACGCTATCTCTCGGACGCGGTCGATCCTCCGGATCGAGGTGAGGTCGAGGCGCACATCGTGGAGCTCGTCGAGGCCTCGGACGCCGCTCGCAGAGCTGCACTCGCCCGTCCCACCACCGGGACCCTCGCGGTCCGAGCCGATCACGATGGCGCGCGGATCATCGTGGGCGACGACGACGTCGGGCTCACCCCGCTGACCGAGCCTCTGGTGCTCCCACCGGGCCGCTACCGGATCGCCGCAGAGCTCGCGGGCTACGTGCCCTACCGCGGCGAGGTGACCGTCGAAGCAGGGGTGCGCACGTCGGCGAACATCCAGCTCATCCCCTCGACCGGGTACGAGTCCGAGGTGGGTACGCCCATCTTCGCGTGGCTGTCGTTCGGGTTGGGCGGCGCCGCGCTGGTGACGAGCGTCGTGCTCGGCGTGATCGCGGCGTCGGACCAGTCCGCCGCGCTGCAGCCCTTCGACATGGACCGGCTCGAGGCCGCGCGCGGGCTCGCGGGGTGGTCGGACGCGGCGCTCGGTGGGGCGATCGGGTTCGCGGTCCTCGGCGTGGTGCTCTACTTCGCGGAGAGCGCCGCGGTGGGGACGACGGTCACCCACGGCCCCAATGATCCGGATGGGGGCGCCGCGGATGACGAGCCGACGACTGACGAGCCGACGACTGACGAGGTCGCCGCCCCCGCGGGTGACGCCGCGGAAGGCCCAGTGGACCAGAGCGCACCGACCTGAAGCTGGCCTGTGCGGTGGTGAATCCCCCGGATCTCTCTGCCGCGATCGTGTACAACCTCGACCGGTTTCGGCTCGTTCTCGCCGCGCTCAGCGCAGTGTCCAACCCGAGTCGCTCGAAAGGATCGCGATGGCCAGCCTCAAGGGAAAGACCCTCTTCATCACCGGCGCGAGCCGCGGTATCGGACATGCCATCGGCCTTCGGGCTGCTGCGGACGGGGCCAACGTGGCGATCGTCGCCAAGACGGCCGAGCCCCACCCCAAGCTGCCCGGAACCATCTACAGCGCGGCCGAGGACATGGAGAAGGCAGGCGGCAAAGCGCTCCCGCTTCAGGTCGACATCCGCAACGAGGGTGCCGTGCTCGACGCGGTGAAGAAGACGGTCGAGACCTTCGGCGGCATCGACATCCTCGTGAACAACGCCAGCGCGATCTCGCTCACCGGCACCGTCGACACCGAGATGAAGCGCTACGACCTGATGCATCAGATCAATACGCGCGGGACGTTCCTCTGCAGCAAGGCCTGCATTCCCCACCTGGCCAAGGCGGAGAATCCCCACATCCTCAATCTGTCGCCGCCGCTCAACATGGAGGCGCGCTGGTTCGCGCCTCACGTCGCCTACACGATGGCGAAGTTCGGGATGAGCATGTGCGTGCTCGGGATGCACGAGGAGCTGCGGTCCAAGCGCATCGCGGTGAACGCGCTGTGGCCCCGCACCGCGATCGCGACCGCGGCGGTGAAGAACCTCCTGGGCGGCGACGAGGGCATCAAGGGATCCCGGACCGTCGAGATCATGTCGGATGCGGCCCACGTGATCCTCACCAAGCCCTCCACCGAGGCGACCGGCCAGTTCTTCATCGACGAGGATCTGCTGCGCCTCGAGGGAATGACCGACTTCGCGAAGTACGCGATCGATCCGTCGGCCGAGCTCTTCATGGACTTCTTCGTCTGAGCGAACCCGAACCCCCGATGCCGATTCGCGTACCCTGAGCGTACAGATGTCCGGTACCTCACGCATGGATGCCCAGACTGGGATCCTCGGCACCGACGGCACCCAGCGGGTGGTGGTCCGGCGGGTGCTGGTCCGCGTCAGCGTCGGACCTGACCGCGGGGTCGAGCAGCGCCTCGATGGGGGCACCCTGTTGATCGGCACCAGCCCAGACGCCGATCTGGTGCTGCGCGATCCCACCGTGTCGCGGATGCACGCCGAGCTCGCGCTCCTCGCCAACGGCGTTCGGGTGAAGGATCTGGGTTCGACCAACGGGACCTTCGTCGGTGAGTCCCGGATAGAGTCCGTCGTGGTGCCACCGGGCTCGGAGTTTCGGGTCGGCAAGACCCGCCTCGAGCTGCTCGCGGCGGATGTGCCGCTGCCCGACGCCCCCTCGGCCAGTTCGCGGTTTGGTGCGCTGGTCGGCGCGAGCGCATCGATGCGCAAGGTGTTCGGTCAGCTGGAGCGGCTCGCCGCGTCGGATGTGCCCGTCTGGATCTGGGGCGAGGCGGGCACCGGAAAGACCGAGGCCGCGCGCTCGCTGCACCAGGCCTCACCGCGTGCGAACGCGCCGCTGCTGGTCGCGGATCTCGATCCGAGCCAGCCGCCGCAGCACATCACCCAAGCGTTCGAGGCCGCGCGCGCCCATGGGCCGGGCACGCTGCTCCTCGAGCGGGTGGACGAAGCGACGGTGCTCCAGCTCGATGCCATCCGCGCCCTGCTCGATCGCACCGAGCGCGAGCGCATCGACGTGCGCTTCCTGGCGACCTCGCGCCGCGACCCTCGCTCGGCGGTCGAGGCTGGCGTGCTCTCGCGCGATCTCTTCTTCCATCTGGCGGGGGCGCGGGTGCAGATGCCGCCGCTGCGAGAGCGTCTCGAGGATCTGCCGCGCTTGGTCGATGCGTTGGTCGAGGGGCTGGGCTACCCGGGCCTGCGCCTCTCGCCGCCTGAGCTGGCGCAGCTGCGGGCGCAAGATCTCTCGGGCAACGTTCGCCAGCTCCGTCGTCTGATCGAAGAGGCGCTCCTGCGCGGCTCGAGCCGTCCTTCCGCGCTGCCGATACCCGGTGAAGTGCCGACCCACGAGCTCAACGAGCTGCCGTTCAAAGAAGCCAAAGAGAAGCTGCTCGATGCGTTCGAGGCGCAGTACGTCGCGCAGCTACTCGATCGCGCCGGGGGGAACGTCTCGCGCGCGGCCGACGAAGCCGGCATCGATCGCAACCACCTCGCGCGGCTCGCCAAGAAGCACGGTCTGCGATGAACGAGCCGCTCGAGCTGCCGTCGTTCGAGGTCGGACCGCACGTGTTTCTCTCCGGGCCGATGGGCGCGGGCAAATCGACGGTCGCGCTGGCGCTGGGCGCGCGTCTCGACCGAGAGGTGGTGGATCTCGATCAGCAGATCGAAGCGCGCGAGGGAGCGTCGGTTCGAGCGCTCTTCAGCGAGCGCGGTGAGCCCGCGTTCCGCGTGCTGGAGGCCCGCATGGCGGCGGAGCTCGCGGCGCGAGGCGACGGCCTCATCGTCGCGCTGGGAGGAGGGACGGTCGCGAACGACTCGACCCGACGGTTGCTCCATCGACGCGGTACGGTGGTCCATCTCCATGCGACGCTCGCGACGCTGGTGGCGCGCGCGAGCGTCCGGAACCGCCCGCTGCTCGAGGGCCCCTCACCCAGCGACGTGATCGCGTCGCTGCTCCAGGACCGCGCGGACGCCTACGCCGAGGCCCACCTCCGAGTCGACACGACGAGCGGATCCCCGGAGCAGCTCGCCGAGGCGATCGAGCGGGGCCTCGCGAGCCATCCGATCCTGGTGCCGCTGGGACGTCGCTCCTACTGCGCGAGCTTCGGTCCGCGCACGGTGCTCGGCTCGTTGTTGTCACGTCACCCCAGGGTGCTGGTGGTGTGCGACGAGAACACGAGCGTGTACGCCGCCGATGTGTGCGAGCAGATCGGGGCGAACGCCCGTCTGCTCGTTCTGCCGCCGGGCGAGGCCCACAAGAACGTCGGCGCCCTCGAGCGCATCTGGGACGCCGCGTCCGACGCCGACGTGCAGCGCGACGGCGCGTTCGTCGCGGTGGGCGGCGGGGTGGTGGGCGACGTCACCGGTCTGGCCGCGGCGACGTGGCTGCGCGGGGTGCCGTTCGTCGTCGTGCCCACGACGTTGCTCTCGATGGCGGACAGCGCGATCGGCGGCAAGACCGCGATCGATCGCGGGGCGCGCAAGAACCTGGTGGGCGCGTTCCACCAGCCCTCACTGGTGCGGATCGACGTCGAGACGCTCGACACGCTGCCGGCGCGTGAGCGCCGGGCCGGGCTGGGCGAGATCGTGAAGTGCGCTTGGCTCGCCGGTGAGGCTGAGCTGGTCGCGCTGGAGCGCGACGCAGGGGCGCTCGCAGCGGGGGATCTCGCGGCGACGCTGCGCGCGATTGAGGTCGCGGTGCGGGTGAAGGCGAGGGTGGTGGCTGCCGACGAGACCGAGAAGGGAGCGCGCCGCGCGTTGAACCTCGGTCACACACTGGGGCACGCGTTCGAGAGCGTCAGCGGTTTCGAGCTGCTGCACGGCGAGGCGGTCGGCTTGGGGCTCATCGCTGCCCTGCGGCTCGCTCGGTCACTGGGAGAACGAACCCAGGTCGAGCGAGTGACTGCGCTCCTCGGTGCGCTTCATCTCCCGGTGGACATCGAGCGTTGGCTCGCGCGAGACGGCCTCTCGGATCTTCTTCGCGCGGACAAGAAGCGGTCCGGGCAGGACGTCGCGTTCGTCGTCCCCACCCGTCCTGGGGAAGTGAAGATTGCGCGCCTACAGCCCGAGCAGATCCTCGGGTGCGCGCGCGAATTTGGATCAGGCGGGCAGAGCCAAGTACGCTAGCGGTCTCGGAGCTCCTGCCGCGGAGCGTCGACGGAGACCACCATGCGCCGCTTCGCCCTCCTCGCTTCTGCCCTCGCGCTCTCGATCGGATGCGCGCCTTCGAACCCCGCGTTGGTCATCGATGGTGTGCTCGCGCCGACGGATGACTGCATCTTCGATGGGACGTCGCTGGTGTTCTCGCTGTCGCCGACCCTCGACACCCGCGCGTACACGCCGGCTCTTCGCCCCGCGGGGATCCGCTACCTCGCGGCCTTGCGGGTGACCAGCCGGCTCATCCCGCTGTTCAACGACCGCTACCCGCTGCGCGCGGAGCCCAACGTGCTGACGCTGCAGTACGCCGACGTGGAGATCCTCCAGGTCGACGGCACCGCCTTCGATTTTGGCGGCCTGCCCAACCCTTACCGAATCAGCACCGCCGCGACCATCCCGCCGGGCACCAGCTCCGCAGGCGCCTCGGGCGTCGCCGGACTCGAGATCATCCCGCCGCTCTATGGGCTGTCGCTCACCGAAGTCCCGGGTCGGATCTTGGTCTCGGTCCGCATCACCGGCACCACCTCGGGCGGCGCCACGATCACCAGCGGTGAGTACCTCTTCCCGATGGACCTCTGCCCTGGCTGCTTGGTCGCTTGCGATCCCGAGCTGACCACCTCGACGGCGGTCTGTCTCTTCGGACAGGACCGGACGGCGATCATCGGTCCCAACGCGGATCCCGACGATGGCTGCATCGCGGCGCCCTGAAGGCTGAGCCACGCGACATGAATGTCGCGACACCACGAGAGGCTCCGCTATCCCGCGGGGCCTTTCCTCGTTTCGGTCCTCGTTTCGGTCCTCGTTTGGGCGGCTGGCCCGGATCCTGCGATACGCGCCTCGCGCCTCAGCAACCGACCGGCTTTTGACTCCGATCGACCTTCCTGGGCTAATCTCCAGGTCGCTCGTACTTCTTGCTCCCCGCTCTCGGAGGCCCTTCCATGAACCGCACGCCCTTCCTCGTCTCGATCTCTCTGCTCGTCTTGGCCCTCGCTGGCTGTGATGAGCCCATGACCAGGGACGCAGGTACGGACACCGGCGGCCCGGTCGACACCGGATCGTTCGACGGTGGGGGCCCCATCGATACAGGAGGCGGGACGGACACGCCCAGTACCACGCGGACGTGCAGTGTCGGCCCGACCGGCTGCGACATCATCCGTCAGGACTGCCCGGCCGAAGGCGGTACAGCGCAGGGCTGCTACTTGGCGGGTGACGAGACGATGGCAGAGACCGTCTGCGCCGCGAGCGGCGTGCTGAGCGAGGGCGCCACGTGCAGCGGTCTCTCCGATTGCGCCGAGGGCCTCGGCTGTCAGGACGGGGTCTGTCGCAACTTCTGCTGCATGGAGACGGACACCGATTGTCCGATCGGCTATCGCTGCGTCCCTTACCGCGATCCCGCGACGACCGATGGCGTGTTGGCTGTCGGCATCTGTGATCCGCCGGTGTCTTGCGTCGTGCTGCCGAACTCGGGCTGCCCCGATGGTCGCGCGTGCCAGCCCGGCATGGACGGGACCCTGAGCTGTGTCGGCGCGGGCACCGCGGCGGTCGGCGAGAGCTGCGGCGGCAGCGTGGGCTGCGTGCCTGGGACCGGCTGCTACGGGATGAGCGCCGACGACCTGCACTGCATCGCCTACTGTCTGCTCGCCACCCCGGACTGCGCGACGGGGACCACTTGCACCGCGCAGGCTGCGGTGGTGGGCGGTGGCTACGGCCTCTGCACCCCAAGCTGAGGTGCCGTGCGTGTGAGCCGCAGTTTGGCCCGCCGCTCGAGCTCGCTTTCGGTGCTCCTCGCGCTCGTGACGACGCTCCCGTGCCTGACGGCCTGTGACGTGGGCCCGGAGCTGCGCGACGCCCCGGCGGCGTTCGACAGCGCCCTCACCGAGGGCGGGATCATCCGTGACGACACCAGCGCGACCTTCGACGCGGCTGCGATCGACGGCGGTCGCGACGCGGGTCCAGCGACCTGCGAGAGCGTGTGCGATCCTCGCTCCTCCGGCGACGGGTGCATCGACGAGATGCGCTGTGTACTGTCGGCCGAAGAGCCCGCGTGCAGCGTCGCCTTCGGCCCCGCGGAGGCAGGCGAGGCGTGCACCGCGCTCGATGCGTGCGCGCCAGGCCTCGCGTGCTTCCGCGCAGCGCGGACCACGGGCGGGGTGTGCGGGCTCGTCTGCTGCCCAGGCGACGGCACCCGCTGCCCGGGCTCCGCACGCTGCGGGGGCGATGGGATGTTGGTCGACGGAACGACCACCGCGTGGGGCCGGTGCGTGCCCCCCCGACCGTGCAGCGTGCTCAGTCCAGAGCTCACCTGCGAGGCACGGGAGGGTTGCTACGTGATCGACGGCGTGGGCGGCACCGAGTGCCGGCTCGCGGGCACGGGCGAGGCGGGCGACTCGTGCACCGTGCCCGAGGACTGCGCTGGCGGCCTCTTCTGCGGCGGGCTGTCGGAGCGCACCTGCCTTCGCATCTGCTCACTCACCATGACCCGCGCTTGCACCTCGGATGAGCGCTGTGTCGCGCAGACCTACTCGCCGGACGGGACCGGCATCTGCATCGCGCGCGCCGGCGCGCGCCCGTAACGTCACCGCAGGGTGAGCGACAGCGCGATCGATCGACCCGGCAGCGGCGCGCCCAGCAGATCCAAACCACGCGCATCGAAGAGATCGCGGATCGTGAGCGCTACCTCCACCCGCGCCATCACCTCGAGGACGACGCCGAGGCCGATGCGCGCGCGCTCGGGGAGGGCGACGAGGTTGGCGGAGTCCGCGAAGGTCGAAGCGACGTATTCGAGATCAGCGAACACCCGAAGCGACGAGATCCGGGCGCCCGGCGCGACGTGCACGCCTGCCCGGGCCGCGAGCGCTGCGGGCGGTCGTAGGGGCAACACCCGCTCGGTGCTGGCGTCGCGGGCATCGAGCACGGTCAGCGCCGCCATGAGCTCGACGAGCTGAAGGATCTCTCCCGATACCCGGGCTTCGAGCCCCATCGTTCGTGCCGACGCGCGGTTCTCGGGGACGATCTGGCTTGCCTCGCTCCGCCGGTACACGACCAGATCCTCGATCACGTTGGCGAAGCCTCGGAGCTCGGCCTCGCCTCGGACCGCGCGATCTTCGGTCGCTCCGTTCAGGACGACACCGAGATCGCCGCCGAGCGACTGCTCCGGTCGCAGCGTCGGATTGCCCACCAAGAACGCGCGATCCCCGAAGAGCTCGATCACGGTCGGCAGCCGGCCCGCGGTGGAGAACGACCCTTGAATGGCGAGCCACGGCAGCGGCGCTAGCGCTGCGCCGAGTCGCGCAGTGGGCAAGATCGTCAACGCTCGCTCTCGCTCGATGGCTTCGGTCGCAGCGTTGGCGAGCTCCACACGGCCGGAGCCTCGGATCTGGAGCCGGGTGTCGTCGATCCGCAGATCGAGCTGGGCTTCGGCGGCCAACGTGCCCGTGTCGCGGCTCGCGGTGGGCGCGACGGGCGCGAGGCGATCACGGAGCGAGACCGACTCGTGCGCGTAGGTGCCGACGGCGGCCAACGCGAGTTCGGGAACGATCCGTCCTCGCACCGCCGCGCGTCCGTAGCCCCGCAGCAGCACGTCGTCGGTGTCGCGCGCGACGAGCCCGAATTCCGCGAACGGATCGTTCACTCGGCGCCGCTCGAGGCTCACAGCGGCGGTGATCTCGGCGTGTAGATCACCCTCGTCGGCGCGGGTCCAAGGCCGAGTGTCGTTGAGCCAACCGAGCGTCAGCCCCACCACGTAACGAGAGCGCGCGCGGTGGCCCTGGGGATCATCCGAGCGACGCGCGGGGAGCGCGTTCAGGCCGCCGAGGCGCTCGAGGCCCACACCCGCGATCTCCAAATGCGTGCGCTCGATGCGGGTCGCCAAGTGGACCGCGAAGTTCGCGTCGGTGGTCTCGGCGCTCAGGCGCAGGCGATCTCTGTCGTCGGTGGGATCGAGCGCGGTACGGTTGTCGTCGCGGTAGGGATAGCGGCCTGACGACGAGGTCGCGCCCGCTGCGGCCAACATCGAGAGCTCTCCGTCGCGCACGAACGCGCTCGCTCGACCTTCGTAGAGCCCGAAGCTGCCCACGCCGCCGTTCAGCTCGAAGCCCGAGCCGGTCGCGGCGCGGGGGATCAAGTGGAGCACCCCGCCGATGCCGCCGCTGCCCAGCCACACGGGTGCGCCGCCTCGATAGACCTCCACCCGATCGAGCACCCACACCGGCATGGTCGAGAGATCGAACGCGCTGCCATCTGGGCTCATCAGGGGCACGCTGCCGAGCAAGACCGTCGTGTGCTCTGCGCCCGCACCTCGCAATCCCAGCCCCGAGAACGCGCCCGCGCTGCCGCTGCGACGGGTGATGGCGCCAGGCACCTCCAAGATCAGCTCGTCGAGCGACTCGAGCGCGCGAGGTCGGTGGCGGGCATCGATCGTGGTCGCGGCCGCAGTGGGATCGAGCTCGCTACCCGCAGCAATGGGACGGGTGGCCGTGCCTTCGACCTCGAGCTCGGTCGCGTCGGTCTCCGCCTCGGTCTGCGCATGCGCGAGGTTCGCGCGGAGCGTCAGGCCGACCGCGATCGCGAGCACCCCCAGGGCACGCACTTCAAGGCTCCGCGGTCGCCGCGCGCTGCGCGAGCAACTGATTCACTCGCTCGGCGTCGGGGGTGCGCCCGATCTCCAGGTACGCGTCCATCAGCTGCATGAGCTCGTCGCCCGTCGCGCTGCCGTCGCGCATGCGGGGCTCGAGGCGCGCGGGCACATCGTGGCCCGGCGGGCTCCAGTAGCGGGTCACGTAGCTCATGGCCGCGCGGGCCTCGAACGTGTGCTCGTAGTCCTCGTTGATTTGCGGGGTGAGGAACCACGACGTGATGAACACCGCGCCGGTGAGCAGGAGCGCGCGGTTCCATCCGTTGCGCTCGTTCCAAGCGACGGCGAAAACCGCGAAGAGCCCGACCAGCATCAAGGGCAGCATCGATCGGGTGCCGTAAAAATCGCCCAGCGCGAGGTGCTCGCTCAGGGTGCTGCCTAGGTTCATGGGCGCAAAGTCGTGGCGGATGAGCGGCCGCATCATCTGCAAGAACGGTCTCGTGATCGACTCGGGGACGTGCGGGTACCAAGCCGACGGACCGCCCGCGAGCAAGAGCGAGGTCGCGAACATCCCCACGACGATGGCTCCCGCGCCCCGCGGCAGATAGCGCGACATCCGTCGGAACCCTTCGAGCGCGGCCCACCCGAAGAAGGGCATGCAGGTCACCAGATACCGCGCGCCCACCGTCCAGCCGCCGCGCCAGTTGTTCATGAAGCAGATGAGCAGGCACAACGACAGCGGGATCAGCAGCGCGAAGAGCCCGTCGATGCGCTCGTCGCGTCTCTTTGTGCTGCGCTGGGTGAGCAGCGCGGGGTAGCCCCAAAACAACAGGACCAGCACCGGCGTGAGGGGGAAGAGGCCGTAGCCCAAATCGAAGAGGAGGCCTCCGACCGCGTTCCAGTCCCAGATGGAAGCGCCAAAGAAGCCTTCTTCCATCGCCTCGCGGAAGGGCGCGTGCTCCAGGTAGCGGTGCCCGGGCGTGAGGGGGTTTCCGAAGGCCCGCCAGTGAAAGTGCAGAACCGCCCCCACGGGGATAAGCGTCCCCAGCGAGAACGCGCCCATGCGGTTCCAAGGGCGCAGCGCGAAGAGCGCGTAGATACAGAGCACCGCCGAGCACACGAAGCCCGGGTACTCGAACGCCGTGACCCCCGCGGCGCAGAGCCCAGCGAGGAACGCGGCGCCGTGGCTCAGGCCGCGCTGCTGCCGGGCATCGAAGAGGATCATGAACGCGCCGAACGCGGCGGCGGCCGAGAGCGTGTGGCTCACGAACATCATCCCGTACGCGTAGAGCGGCGATCCGATGGCCAGCGACAGGAAGATGGCGTCGCGCACCACGGGGGATCCTCCGCGCCGCGAGAGCCATCGGTAGAAGAAGAACCAGAAGAGCAGCGAAGGCAGGATCGAGCCGGACAATCGCGCGGACCACAGCGCGTGGGTGCGGTTCACCGCGACGCCGCGCATGCGCGCGATGTGCTCGTACACCCAGTAGCCCGGCACGCCGAGGAGCGAGGTCCCCGGCGCCTTCACGCTGAAGAAGTGCCCGTCGAACGTCGCGGCGTCGTTGCACCAGCCCCAGCGCTCCCGCATCCCATCGATGACGTAGCTGCCATCCTCGACGAGCGCCGCGGTCATGTAGAACCGGACGTTCTCGTTCGGGTTGTTGACCGCCGGGTGGTACGGGAACGGATAAAAATGCGCGAAGCAGACGATGGCCATCATCAGCCACGTGCGTCGCCGCGACGGAGGGGCCGCGAAAGGGGGGGCCAAGCTCCTGGGTGTGTCGGCGCTGCTCGCCAAGGTCGGCGACTCTACTTTGCACGATCGCGAAGTCCACTGAACGTCACACCGTCCTTGGGCGCAGCTGTTGAATGACGACGAGCGTGCGGAGACCCGCAGAGACGCCGTACTCGCTACTCGCTCGCGCTCGGCTCGTGCCACACCCGCTCGACACTCATCAGCGCCTCGGTGCCGCCTTCGGGCGTCCCTGCCCACCATGCGTTCCACAGCTGGAAGTGGAGCGGCGCGGGACGCCGCGGAATGAAGCGGAGGTGGCGACAGATCGCGAGCGATCGGGTGGTTGGTGTGCACGCTCCGGCCGCTTCGTCGCAGTCGTGCGGGTCGGCGTCGTAGGTGAAGCGGACGTCGTCGGGCTGCCAATCCCAACCATAGGTGCGGTAGGTGCTGGCGAAGTGGGGATCGCGAAAGCGGAACCCGGATACCTGGTGGCGAAGCGTCCCGCCCCCTTCGAGCCCCTGCTCGGAGCTCACCCACGTCGAGATCTGAAGGCAGCTCTCTCCCGCGACGCAGAAGCGCTCGCCGCCTGCTTCGCCGAGACCCGAGCTGACTTCGATGTCGAGCTCCGAGGTGTTCGTCTCGACGTTGGCTAATCCATCGACGCACGCGAGGTTGCCTTGGGTGAAGAATGCATAGACGAAGCCGTCCTGCGGCGGGCGACCGTCGCCCGAGGCCCGGAACACCGCCCGGAAGTGTCCATACCCGTAGGTCGCCATCTCATCATCCACCAAACGATCCGCTTGGGACCCGGAGCCGAGCCCCGACTCATCCGGCAGCTCCCGGTACTGGCAAACAGGCTCCTCCGACTCGCACGCTGTGTAGGGGCCGACGCGGCAGCGACCGCCGGGACACAGGGTCGGGTCCTCATCCTCAGAACGAACCGCGCGGAGCACCATCGCGCCGTCGGTCGCGAGGACGTTGTCAGGCGTGTAGAAATTCGGGCCGGGCTCGCAGAATACGGGCTCCTCGAAGGGCGCGTACGCGCTCCAGGCCCCGACCTCGCCGTCCTCGCCCGCGAACGAAGTGGGCTCGTCGATGAACGCTACGCCGGTCGCGGCGGGCTCCACCTCGGGATGGAACGGTTCGCGAGGGTCGTCGGTCAGCGTCCACAGGTATTCGAGCTCATCCCCGGGCAGTCCGAAGTACGTGGTGTTCCCGTCGTCGCGCGGGGCGTCGCAGAGGACGCACACCTCGTTCGCATCACACGGAACGGTCCGCGCGTGCTCAGGGACGCATTCGCTGCGGCACCACACGTACCAATTGTCGGGGTCCCGGCCGCCGCACTCCTGGACCAACACGTCGCAGAGGTCCGGCTCGTGGGGCTGAGGACAGCCACTGAGCGTCAGGGCAACGAGGGGTAGCGTTCGAAGAAGGTGAGAAGAGCGAGGGGCAGGCACGCGCCGCGGTTGGCAAACCTGGTGCCACCGCTCGTTGGGCCACGTTGTAGCGGCGGGTCAGGGCGAAGTGGCCAGCGGGGCAGCCGACCGCGACACGAATGTCGTCATTCGGCGGCGGTTGGCCCTCCGATGCCCCTCAACTGTACGGGTGCTCGACGTGACGCGTCGTGGCGTGGCTGTTGCTTTTGGCCCGCTGCCACCAGTGCGTGGTTCGGATGATGGGAGCTGTACGACGACGACTGACCGGCCTGCTGTGCCTGCGCTCGCTTTGTGGCGTGCGTTACGAGGCGCTCGGCGCCGCGCTGCTCGCTGCCGTGGGTGTGTCGACGCTCGCGGCTCCGGCGCAGGCCCAGGATGACGCCGTCAGCGCAGGTTGTCGGCGGGTCCGCGCTAGCGCGGAATCCCAGGCGTTTCTATTGGCGGCGCCGATCCTGTGGGTCGAGGGGGTGCACGTTCCGCGTGTCGGAGACGAGAGCGGCATGGGCCTCATCGGGGGGACGGACGCCTACCAGCTTCGGGCCGCACTCTCGTGGTCACCGATCGATCTCGCGCGCGCAGTCCTGATGCTCGAACAGGCGGGTGCGGAGTGCGACGCACTGGACGCGGCCGCAGTCATCCAACGATTCGTGGAGGGCGGAGACAGCCTCGGAGAGCTCCCCGCGCGCCGTCGGGAGCGCGACGTGCTCGAGAGCGCCCGGACCGACATCGACACGATCCTCGCGCACGCCTCGGCTCAGCTCGATGGAGGCGTGGGAACGCGCCAGGATCTCTCGGAGCTCGAAGCGGAGTCGCTGCGGCTGGAACGCCGGGCGGCCCAACTCGACGGGGAGATCGCGCAGATGATCGAAGCGGGGCAGGATGAACTCGATCTGGTCGGGGCGCTCCGGGAGCTCGCCCGCTACGAGGGGCGTACGATGGACGCGGAGGAGCAGCGCTCTTCCATGCGCCGTCTGAGCCCGTGGCTGGTCAGCGTGCGCGGCGGCATTCTTCCCGGCGGGATCGCGGGGGCGCAGACCGACTGGTTCGGGCAGATCCAAGTGGGACTGAACCTGGGGATCGTCGGCCATCACCTGGCCGAGGATGCGTACGTCGAGGCGCGACGCGATGAACTCCTGGGCGACGCCACCGAGCTGCGAGGTCACGTCCATCGCATGGCGGGGCGCCTTCGCGCGGGCATGGACGGTCTGCGCAGCGAGCTGGGGCACCTCGACCGGATGATCGAACTCCAGCGAGCCCAGCGAGAGCGGCTGGCGGGTCTCGAGAGCGCCGATGTGGAACACACGCGCGCGCTCATCGACTTGGTGCTCGTGGGCCTGATGGCGGACAGAGCGCACCTGGAAACGTTGATTGCTACGCGCGAGAGCGCTTTGGATGCGGTGGACCATGTCGACGAGTGAACAACACCTCCCGCCTCAGGCCGCCGCGGCCGCTCCTGGATCGGCGCCGCGGAGCGTGGGCACGCGAGCCTTCTCGCTGGCTGCGCTGCTGGGCACGGCGGGCGGTTTGCTCTGGCTCGCGGTGGCCATCGTTCGGGTGTTCACCGATTCCTGGATCGCGCCGCTCGCTCTGTCGCCAGACAGCGACGCCGTGCTGTCACTGAGCTTGGACCTCACCCGGCAGCGCGCCGAGATCGGACGCGTCGAGGCCGAGGTCGAGCGCTACCAGGCCGAGCTCGCCGCGATCGATTCTGGCCTCATCCGGCTGCGCGGCCTCCGTGATCGTGGGCGCGCGATGTACGAGTACGGTGCGGATCTGCGCGGCGGGGAGGCCGCGTCGCTCGCCGATCAGATCACGCACCTGCGGGAGGAGCGGGTGATCCTCGACCGACTCATCGAACGCCAGCGCACCGAGACGGAGCGGGCACGTGTCAACCTCGGCGCGGGGTTGATCGAGCGGCGTGATGAGGAGCGGGAGGAGCAGGGGTTGGACAACCTCCTGCTTCGGCGCACCGAGATCGAGCGGTCGCTGGCCGACGCGAGTTCGCGTCGACGCGAGGCGAGCGACGCGGCGGAGGACTTCCGGGCCGAGATTCGCGGTGAATCGAGCGAGGCTGGCATGCCCGAGATCGTGGCTCGCGAAGAGGCGGATGTGCGGCTCGAGGTGGAGATCCTTCGGCTCGAAGCGGAGCGCCGCGGCTTGGTGGCGCTGGTCGACGTGGGGGCGCGCTCTCTGGAAGAGCTGCAGTCGGTCATGGCGCAGATCGAGGCGCGTCCTGCGTTCCGCGCGACGACCGAGGCGCTGGACGTCGCGTTCGTGCCCTATGAGCAGCTCGATGGCGTGCGTCCGGGCGCGCGCATCTTGGACTGTGAGCTGGGGATCTTCGCGTGCCGCGACGTCGGTTCGGTGAGCGACGTGCTCTCGGGCGAGGTGGTCACCCAGGATCCCTGGGGAGAGTTGGCGCGAGGTCGCTATGCGGTCTTGGCGCTGAACGACGACACCGCGGTCGAAGAGCGGATCCTCCGGGTGCGATGAGCGCGGTACTCGACAAGCTGGTCTGGTTCTTCACCAACGCGGACGCCCATCAGGTCGTCGCCCCCCTGATCGTGCCGTTCGCGATCGCGTTTGGCCTGTACCAGTCGCACTACCCCTGGGTGCTGCTGCGCTCAGCATGGCAGCGCGCGTTCGGGGATGGATTCGTCCCGTTCGAGCCGGGGACCGCACCGTCGCTCGCGATGACGATGCCGACGCTTTTGCGCAACCGCGACGAGCTGAACGCGCTGATAGGCAGCCTGAAGAGCGCCGTGGCCAGTGGCTACCCCGGCCGGGTCACCATCGTCGCGGTCATCGACGGGCTCGACGTGGCGCCGGATTTGGTCCGCGAGCTCCGCGCGTTCGTCGCCACGCACCCGCTGCCGTCCGGTGTGACGCTGCGGGTGACGGGCAGTGGTCCCCGCGTCGGCAAGGCGATGGCCGGGGATCTCGGGGTTCAGCACATCGTGCGACTGGCGCAGCAGGGAGTGATCCCGGAGAGGCCTCGGATTTTCTTCAACATGGACTCCGACTGCGAGCTCGGGTCCCACGCGCTGGAGCGCATGGTTCGCGCCCTGCAACGGCCTGGGCGGGTGAGCGGCAAGCCCGCGATGATCGTCACGTCCCACGTCTCGATCCGCGAGAGCGAGTACTTCCGCAGCTGGCGCGAGGTCTTCTCGTTGCGCGGGATGATCGCAGTCACCGTCGCGCGGGAGTACCTCGTCGCCATCGGCCTGGGTCGTACCAACGCGATGCGCGTACTCCCCCAGAACGGAGCATCCGGCGCGCTCTACTGCACCTGGATGGACGTCGTGGAAGCAGCACCTGCTTGGGGACGCTTCCTCGGAGAGCTGACCCTACTCGATTGGGTGCGTTGGTGGTTCGGCGCCGCGCCCCCCGTCTTCGATCCCCATCGCTCAGATCCCCTTCCAGAGGCGATGACCGGGATGGGCGAGGACACGTGGATGAGCTGGCTCGCCTGCGCGGCGCGCTGGGACGGTGCCCGCGTCACGATGGCGCTGCCTTCGACTCCAGCGCACGCGATCTGGTACGCGCTCGTAGCGTTCACATCGCGGCCCTTCCGGTACGACCCGCGCGCGAAGATCTACACCACCACGCCGACCACGATGCGGGGGCTGTTCAACCAAAGGGTTCGGTGGAACGTGTCCCGCATCTGGACCGTGCAGTGCTGGGGCGTGGGCCTCCTCTATCACCTCTCGATCGGCATCCCGGCGTTGATCGACGTGGTGGTCGCGACCTTGTTTCAGGCGGTCGTGGTGGCGGCGCTCATCCTCTCGCCCTTCGCAGGTCCGGTCCCCGCGATGGCCCCTGCGCTCTTCGTTCTCGTCGAGCTCGCTTACCTCGCCGAGCGGGTTCTCGGCACCTCGATCGCGATGATCGCGGATCCCGATGAGCGCGGGCAGTGGAAGAAGCTCTTGGGCCTTCCGATGGCGGGGATCTTCCACATCGCTTTCAACGTGATCACCACCGTGTACGGGTTCGGCCGGCAGGTGTTCGGGCACGGGTACAACGACGGGTTCGCGCCCGAGGCGACGCTCGTCGCAGGCGGCACGGCGCGCATCGCGTTGGGCTTCCGCATTCGGCGCTTCTACGGGCTGGCGTGGCGTTCCGTCGTGCACGGCGACGTGCCCCTGGGCTGGTTCTGGCTGGGATGGCATCGAACGCCATGGACGCCGAACGGGTACGAGGGATGGACGACCGGGCAGCGGCCGGCTTCCGTGCTCAGCTCCTCCACGGTGGACGGAGCATCGAGCCCCGCCCAGATCGCGTCGCTTCTCCCCGATCCCGTCGCCGCGGCGCCCGTAGCCCTCGATCACGGCGGCGCCAGCGCCTCGTTCGACATGGATCTGGCCCCCGACTCGGGGATTCGCGAGCGACCTTCCTTGGTGAGGGCGTCGCGCGCACGCGACGTCCTTGGGACCGAGTCGGTCGCGTAGCGCGCTCGCGATGACTTCTCTCCTCGTCGGCTCCGGATTGACACGCGGCACGGCGCGAGCGCGCAGCGGAGCGCTTGCGGTCACCGTCGCGGCCGTCGTCGCGGCGTGCGACGCGCCGTCCACCGTCTCGCTCGAAGTCACGGGGTTGGATGGCAGCTTCGAGGTCGAACTGACGTCCGGTAGCGATGTTCGGCGGGTGCGCATCGAGGGCTCGGGCCGTCACGATCTCTCGATCTCGGGCGAGAACGTCGACCTGGCGATCGTCGATCAACCGGACGTACCCGCACAGCGCTGCGAACCAAGCGCGCTCTCCCTGCTGCCCGGCGACGTGGCCTCCGTCGCGTGCACTGAAGTCGATGTGTGTGGCGGGATCCTCTCCGCGTTCGCCGAGCCCGCGCGCGTCGAGCTAGCCTTCCCCGACCTCGACGATCAGGGACTGAGCTTCATGGAGGCTCCAGGCGATCGATGCGGGCCGTCACGACGATCCGCGCGTGGGTAAGCGACCTTGGGAGCTGTCCTTGATGCGGACCTCCCGGTGGCGCGCGACGATCTGCGCGATGGGGGCCGCGCTCTCCCTCTTCGGGTGCCAGGATCGTTGCGGCGCGCCGAACGACTGCCCGGCGGGTTCGAGGCGCTGGGAAGATGGTGGTGCATGTCTTCCGATCGAACCTTGCGTCGTAGAAACGACGTGCGCCGGCGAGGGCCGCGCGTGCGTGATCGATGGTGGGGTCGCGACGTGCGGTCGCTGCCTCGACGGCTTCCTTGGGGATGGTGATGTCGAGGATGGTGGAGCCTGCGTACCCGAGGACGACGGGGGCTACGTCGGTCCGTTCCGCGTCGGCGCCGACTGGTTCGCGGCTTGGGATGGCGCGAGGTATCGCCACCTATTCCTCCGCGGCATGAACGTCGGCGGCGCGCGACCCGGTGAGATCGCGAGCCAGAACTCTCTCGTCGAGGCCGACTGGCTGCGCTGGATGGCGATCTGGGCCGAGGCCGGACTGAATGTGCTGCGGGTCTATGACCTCCACTACGCGGGGCTCTATCAGGCGCTCGTGACCTGGAACGAAGCGAACCCGGAGCATCCGATCTACCTGCTTCAAGGGGTGTATCTGCGCGACGACGAGATCGAGTTGCTTCACGATCTGCACGATCGGACTCCGCGCTTCGACGCGGACGTCGTTCGCGCAATCGACTGTATCCACGGCGCATGCGCTGACGATCCGAGCTACCCCGACGCGTCGCCTTGGGTGATGGGTTGGCTGCTGGGGCGCGAGGTGCTCTCCGGGGAGGTGCTCGCGACCGATGAGGCACACGCCGACGTGAACTCGTACCCAGGTGGTGCCCTATCGATCACCAACACGAGCCCGTCGACGGTGTGGGCGGTCGAGCGGCTCGATCGTGCGGTCGTCTACGAGCGCAACACGTACGACGTCGAGCGCCCGGTCGGCTTCTCGAACTGGATCGAGTTGGACCCGATCGACCATCCGACGGAGCCGCCGTGGGGCGATCAGGACGTGACCACGATCGATCTCGAGCCGGTCGACCGTTCGCTCGCGCCCGCAGGCCACTTCATCAGCTACCACGTGTATCCGCACTACCCGAGCCTCCTCAACGAAGACCCGGTGTACCGGCTCCACACCGACTCCGAGGGGCGACCTGACAGCTACCGCGGCGTGCTTCAGGCGTTGCGGACCCATCACGCGAACACCGCGTTCCTCGTGTCGGAGTTCGGCGTGCCCTCGAGCTGGGGTCGGGCTCGCACCAGCTTCTCGGGAATGCACCAGGGCGGCATCGACGAGGTCGATCAGGGGGAGGCGGCCATTCGGATGTTCCGCGACATCCAAGAGCTCGGCGGTGCTGGCGGCGTCTGGTTCCAGTGGGAAGACGGCTGGTGGAAGACCTCGTGGGTCTCGCGGGTCCGCGCGTTCCCGCTCGATCGCAACGCGCTCTGGCACGATCTCCTGAACCCCGAGCAAGGGTACGGTCTCATGGCGTTCGTGCCCCAAGTCGGCGCAATCGACACGATCTTCGATGGCGATGGCCGCATTCGCCGCGTGAATGCCGCGGTCTCGGTCGAAGCGCTCGAACTCGACATCGAGCTCTCGGCGCCGCTTGCCGACGGCGAACTCATCGAGCTCGGCCTCGACGTGCTCGATCGCGAGCGCGGCGAGTACGCGCTTCCGTCCGGCACGGCCGTCGATGTCGGCCTCGAAGCCGCACTCGTCATCGCAGCGGACGCGAACGGCGACCTGAGCGTCTCGCGCTGTCTCGATCTCCACGATCACGCGGCGACTGAGTCGCGCGCGCCGCTCCGTACGGGCGCGCCAGGTTGCGAAGGCTGGGTGCACGCAACGTGGGTCGTCGGATGGGCGCATGCGACGCCGCAAGGCTGCGTGTACCCGACAGTCACCTACGACATCGGCGCGCTCCACGGCCGCCTCGCGAGCGAACCGTCGAGCAGCCTCGACGCGATCGTCATCGACGGTGCGCGGCTCCGCATCCGGCTCCCGTGGAGCCTCGTCCACTTCACCGATCCCTCGACGCGCTCGGTGCTCGAGGACGACCCGGACACGTCCGGTCTCGACGCTGTGGTCACCGATGGCATCGTGCTGACGGTCCACATAGCGGCCGACACGATTCAGACCGAGCCCTTCACCTGGCCGACGTGGGATGTGGCGCCCCCGGTGACCGAGCGGCTCAAGGACGGCGTCGAGGCGCTCTTCGACTACACCCGTGCGATGCCGCGCTTCGTCGACTGAGCTTGCGCTCGACGCCCCCCTACCTCTCCGAGTGAGGCCCGAAGCTCAGGTGCCGTCGCCGCAGTCGACGACGTAGCCCAGTGATCGGAGCTGGGCGCAGGTCTCGGCGTCCATCGTCGCGTCCTCGGCGGTCAGGCCGGCGCCGGCGCTCTGGGTGGCCTGCCACCAGTGACCTCTATCGGTCGCGCCGAGGTACTGGCCCATCAGGATGCGCAGGTAGCGCGCCGCTATCGGGTGCCGGGTCATGTCGGTCAGCTCGTGCTCTTCGCCAGGGTCGGTGGCGAGATTGAAGAGCTTGGTGTTCGATCCGTTGAGGACCATCTTCCAGTCCCGGATGCGCACCACCCGGCGGTCATCGAGCATGTCGCTGAAGTTCGCGGCGGGGTAGGGGGGCAGCTCGCCGCGGACGATCTCGGGCAGGAGCGAACGGCCCTCGGCGCGCGGCATGCCCTCGACGTTCGCGAAGTCGAGCACGGTCTGCGCGATGTTCAGCGTCGAGACTGGATGGGTGATGCGCCGGTTCTCCGGCACCGCGCCGGGACGCCAGAAGATGAGCGGCACGCCCAAGAGCTCTTGATAGACGCTGTGCCCGTGGCCCCAGCTGCCGTGATCGTCGAACTCCTCGCCGTGATCGCTGGTGATGACGATCAGGGTCTCATCGAGCACACCCATGGTGCGCAGGCGCTCGATGAACTGGCCAAACCAATGATCGTGGTAGGTGATCTCGCCGTCGTGCAAAGCGAGCAGGCGCCGCCTGTCGCTCGCGTCGAACGTCACCGTCGGGGGACGACGCTTGGCGCCCTCGAGCAGCTCGTGGGTCCGGCGCGGCGCGACCATGCCCGTGTAGTCCGTGCGCGAGTCGTAGCGGGCGAGGTACTCGGCCGGCGGATCGTAGGGCACGTGGGGATCGATGGTCTGCACGTAGACGAAGAAGCGCTCGGCCGTGTGCCGCTGCTCGATGAAGTCGCCCGCTTCGCGGAAGACGTCCTCGGCCTCCGTGCTGCGGCTCTCGCGGATCATGTTGGTGTAGTGATCCCAGCCCTGGTCGAAGCCGAAACGATCGGAGACGTAGCCGTTCGCGATGAAGCTCCCGGTCGCGAAGCCCGCGTTGTCGAACGCCTCGCTCACCATGTCGGCGCTCGCAGGCAGCCGCGCCGCGTCGGTCTTGGCGCCGTGGGTCATCGGGGTCAGCCCGGTGAGCACCGAGGCGACGCTGGGCTTGGTCCAGTTCTCTGGCGAGCTCGCGCGCTCGAAGAGGGTGCCGTGCGCGACGAGGTCATCGAGCGTGGGGGTCTCGACGCGTGAGCTGGGGTTGTAGGCCCGGAGCTTGGAGGCGCGCAGGGTGTCGATGAGGAGGACCACCACGTTCCGGATCTCAGCGGGCTCGGTGGTGACCTCGGGGGCGGGCACCATCACCGACGGCACCGACCACGCGATGCGCCCGCTGCCCGCGCCTTCGGTGATGAGATCGAGTCGGACCACCTGGCCCGCATACGCGGCGAGATCGACCGAGGCATCGCTCCAGCGTCCGGCTGCATCGCCCGACCACGCATCGCTCGCGGTGCCACCCTCGGGGGTGACCTGGACTCGGACGTGCGCGGTGGCCTCGGCCTCGCCGCCCACCCCGAACACCAATCGACCGCTGTCGGGGACCTCGACGTAATAGCTGAGCGTCGTCGGCGCGTGGACCACCAGTGAGCGCCTGGTGATGCCGCCCACCTCGACCTCGGAGTTGTAGGTGCCCCAATCGGGCGCGACGAAGCCCGCGTCGTCGATGCTGGTGCCGGGCACCACGCGCACGGTGCTCACGGCGACCGACACGTCTTGTCCCGCGACCGCGATGGTCCCGCCGAACGAGAGCTGGATCATGTTCTCGCCCGCATGGAGGAAGCTCGCGGCGATCGGCACGTCGGTCTCGTTCCAGCCTTCGCCTGCCGGCAGCTCGATGCCATCGGGGAGCGTGGTCCCGTTCACGTAGACCTGCAGGCGCCGGGTTCCGTACGCACGCATCCGAAGGCGAACCACCACGGGCCCCGCCTCGGCGAGATCGACGTAGAGGCGACCCATGCGGCCCGCGTAGGTGAACGTCTCGTCGCCGTCCGAACCGTCGGTCAGCCAGCCGGTGCGCCAGTTGCCGATCGTGTACTTGTGACGAGGGGCGGTGCCCATGTCGATGTAGAGGCCGTGGTGATCGACGTCGGCCAAGTGCGCGAGCTCGATCAGATCGAGGTGGCTGCGCATCCCCGCGGTGCCGGGAGGCGAGCTCGGCGCGCGATCGCCCCCGCCTGCCGACGTCCCTTCAGTGCCACCGCTGCCGCCCGATCCGGACGCCGTCTCCTCGCCACCGCTGCACGCGACCGCAGCCAGCCCCAACAGAGAGGCACACATCGAGAGCACAGCGATCCGGGTCCGCAACATGAAGCCTCCAACTGGGCCGGACTGCACGGGTGTTCCCCAGAACGAAGTTCCACGGAACGGATGCAGCACTGACCACGTATCCAGGTGCTCGCGCGATAGCACGCAGCCCCGAGGAGGGTCAAAGAAGTGGGGAGCGCGGTGGCGAGGTCAGCGGAGAGCGTTCGGTGTCACGGGCACATCACGGGCTCGGAGGCGACGCGCAGGACGCGGTCGCCCGTGGTGGGCTGCTCGATCCATGCGGGCGCGAGGTAGGCGACACCGTCGGCGTCCCCGATGACCAGGCGGCCGACGGGGTAGCTCGAGGTGCTGGACTCCGCGAGGATCCATGCGTTGCCTCCGCTCGGCACGGTGAGGGGCCGGAAGTCGGGGCGCAGCACCCTCAATACGACGCGCCACGTGGTGCCCGTGCGCTCCGCAGTCAGCAGGACGAAGTCGATGCCGAGCCGCGCTATCCGCACCCAGGCGACCTCGTCGCTTCCTGTCGCGAAGTCCGCCCGAACGGTAGCGGAAGGGACGCACAGACCGACACACCTCAGCTCGCGCAGAAAGATCTCGCGGCCCGCAGGGTAGGCGAGCATGAAATTGCGATCGGCGACCGGGGTCCAGTGAGGCTCGCCAGTCCGCCCGGAGCTGTCGATCATGTCGACGCCCGTGCTCCCGGCCGTCCAGGTGTAGATGTTGGCGCCCGACGGCTCTGCCATCATCACGAACGCGGACGAGGCGTCCATCGACGTGATGGTCGCGGTCGGTACCCCGAACGTGGCGCTGCGACCCCCGACGGGGTTCAGGTACCCGAGATCGAGGGAGTCGATGAGACCGGATGCGCCCGCCGAGCGGCGGCTGACCACCGCGCGACCGTCGATCGCGATCCGCCCGAAGTGCTGCTCTCCGGGGATGCGATCGGCATCGGGGTAGGTATTGCTCGTGATGGCCAGCGTGCCGCCGACATAGAGCGCCGCGCTGAGGAACGTCCCCGAAGCGGTGCGTCCCACCATCGCGACATCGATCTGACGCTCGCCGTCCGCGTAGTCGTCCGCGCCGAGCGCGACGTCGATGACCTCGACCGTCCCGGTCACGCCCAGGGTGAGCGCGTCGGTGACACTGGAGCGGCTGGCGGGCGCCAGCGGCGCCGCGAGCGGTGTGCGGTGCAGGTAGACCCGCGTCCCCTCGCCGCGCCACGACATCACCAGCTCGGGGCTCGAGGACGTGGCGGCGGCGAGGAGATCGAAGTCGGCCACACCGAGCATGGGATCGGAGTCGATCTGGACGACGGCGGCTTCATCCACGCACAGCACACAGCGGCCCATCGAGCACCGCGAGGCGAAGTCGCAGTCGCCCGCGGTGACGCACTCCGGGGGACCGGCGTCGGGCATGCCCACGTCGATGGACGGTACGTCGGACAGCGGCGCGTCGAGCCCTGGGACGTCGGGGACATCAGTGGCGAGGCCAGCGTCCCCAGCACTGCCCATGTGACGCGAGGGATCGAGCGTGAGAGTGCAGCCGAGGCCGAAGAGCAGCGTGACAGCTAGGACGCCGACGAACCGAGCGCTCACGACGCACTTCCGAAGCTGCCGCTGAACGACAGCCCTGCGCCGCCGCCGTCTGCGGTCGCGAGCCCGAAGGGGAGCACCCGCAGGGCTGTGTCCGTGGTTCCGCTCGAGCTGCCGACGGCATCGATGATCAAGAGCACGGCGCCCGTGGCTGCCGCGACCAGACCGATCGTCAGGCTCACGTCCGCGCCGACGCTGAGGTCCCGGAGGCTGCCGATGTCGGCGTCGCTGCAGGTCCGACCCGCGTCGGCGCCGCAGGCCCCAGCGAGGCGTGCGTCCTCCCCGAGCGCCAAGCCGCCCAGGATCCCGAACGCCACGAGGCCGGCGGCGCCGACGCTCAGCACTACGATCCCAGGGACCAACAGCGGGTGATCGGCAGGGGCCGCCACTGGGGACGGCGGGGGCGTTGGGTCGGTCTCTTCATCTTCGAGGCGTCCTCGAAGGTGCTCGAGGCGGCGCGCGAGCGTCTCGCGCTCGCCGGCCGGGACCACGTCGGTGGCCAAGTAGCGCTCGAGGAGGTCTGCCGCCTCGTCGAGATGCGCAAGCCGCTCCTCGGCCAGGTAGAGGTTGAACAACAGCTGGTCGCGGTGGGAGAGCTCATACGCCGCGGTGAACTCGGAGAGCGCCGCCTCGTAGTTGCCCTCGTCGAAGTGCAGCCGTCCCGACTCGAAGTGGGTCCGCGCGCGTTCGTCAGCGTCCTGGGCAAACGCCGGCAGCGCGCAGAACGTAAATACGGCGAGCTGAATGAGACAGATCGGAAGGGACGAGCGCTGAAGAAGAGAAAACATCGCAGCGAGTATAGCCGCTCGAACCGCCATGGCCGCCCCGACCGAAGAAGTGGTGGGGAGCCTTGAGTTCTGCCGGCCCGAGCGGTTAGTCTCCCGGCCCCGTCATGAACATCCACGAGTATCAAGGGAAGCAGATCTTCGCCCGCTACGGCATCCCCGTACCCAAGGGCATTCCAGCGTTCAGCGCGGCCGAGGTGAAAGCCGCCGCCGAGAAGCTGATCGCCGACACCGGCAGCGAGGTCGTCGTCATCAAGGCGCAGATCCACGCGGGTGGTCGCGGCAAAGCCGGTGGCGTGAAGGTGGTCAAGGGCGCCGCCGCCGCCGAAGAGGCCGCGCAGAAGCTGCTCGGTGCCGTGCTGGTCACCCCGCAGACCGGCCCGAAGGGCAAGAAGGTCGAGCGCCTCTACGTCGAGCAGGGCATGGCCATCGAGCGTGAGATCTACCTGGCGATGCTGGTGGACCGGGAGAAGAACCGGGTCTGCTTCATGGCGAGCACCGAGGGCGGTGTGGAGATCGAAAAGGTCGCCGCCGAGACTCCCGAGAAGATCCTCAAGGCGTGGATCGATCCTGCCACGGGTCTGATGCCCTACCAGGGTCGCCGCATCGGCTTCGCCCTCGGCTTGAGCGGCAAGACGCTCAACGACTTCGTGGGCTTCGCTCAGAAAATGTACACGATGTTCGTCGCGGAGGACTGCTCACTGCTCGAGGTGAACCCCTTCATGATCACCAAGGACGGCGGGGTCGTGGCGCTGGATGCGATGGTGAACTTCGACGAGAACGCCAGCTTCCGCCACAAGGTCTGGGAGGAGCTCCGCGACAAGAGCGAAGAAAATCCCCAAGAGACCGAGGCCAAAGAGACCGGCATCTCGTACGTCGCCCTCGAGGGCAACATCGGGTGTCTGGTGAACGGCGCGGGTCTGGCGATGTCGACGATGGACATCATCAAGTACTTCGGCGGCGAGCCGGCGAACTTCCTCGACGTCGGCGGCGGCGCGACGGAGGAGCAGGTCACCAAGGCCTTCCAGATCATCATGCGAGACCCCGAGGTGAAGGGGATCTTCGTGAACATCTTCGGCGGCATCATGAAGTGCGACATCATCGCCGCGGGCGTCATCGCCGCGACGAAGGCCGTGAACCTCAAGATGCCGCTCGTGGTGCGGCTGGAGGGGACGAACGTGGAGTTGGGCAAGAAGATGCTGGCCGATTCGGGCCTGGCGATCACCTCCGCCACGAACATGAAGGACGGAGCTCAAAAGATCGTAGAGCTCGTGAAGAAGGGTCAGGCCTGAGCGATGGCGATTCTCGTCGACAAGAACACCCGGGTCATCGTCCAGGGCATCACCGGCTCCGCCGGATCCTTCCACGCCGACCAATGCATGGCGTACGGCACCCCCGTCGTGGGCGGGGTCACGCCGGGCCGCGGCGGTCAGACCTTCGAGGGCAAGACCTCGGGCAAGAAGGCGCCGGTCTTCGACACGGTCTACGAGGCGCGTGAGAAGGCGGCCGCCAACTGCTCGCTGATCTTCGTGCCGCCGCCCTTCGCCGCGGACTCGATCCTCGAGTCGGTGGACGCCGGTATCGAGCTCATCATCTGCATCACCGAGGGCATCCCGGTGGCGGACATGATCAAGGTCCGCCGGGTGCTCGACTCGCAGACCCAGTCTCGCTTGGTCGGTCCCAACTGCCCTGGTGTGATCACCCCCGGCATCGCCAAGATCGGCATCATGCCGGGCCACATCCACAAGCCGGGCAACATCGGTGTCGTCAGCAAGTCGGGCACGCTCACGTACGAGGCGGTCCATCAGCTCACCATGATTGGTCTCGGTCAGAGCACGGCGATCGGCATCGGCGGAGATCCCGTGAATGGCACCGATTTCATCGACGTGCTGAAGCTCTTCGCGGCCGACGACGACACCCACGGCGTGATCCTGATAGGCGAGATCGGTGGCAACGCCGAGGAAGACGCCGCGGCGTGGATCAAAGAGAACTTCAAGAAGCCCGTCGCGGGCTTCATCGCGGGCTCCACGGCGCCCGAGGGCAAGCGGATGGGTCACGCCGGTGCCGTCATCAGCGGTGGCAAGGGCACCGCCAAAGAAAAGCAGGCCGCCCTCATCGCAGCTGGCGTGAAGATCGCGCCAACCCCCAGCGACATGGGCGAGACGCTCAAGTCCATGCTGTGAGAGCGAGCCTCGGGTGACCGAGGTGAGCGACACGACCGGCGCGGGCCTCTGGGCTTCGCGCCGGTTTTGCGTCCGTCGCTGCGCTATACGCGCCGCATGATCTGCGAGGCGTTCATCTTCGACATGGACGGGCTGCTCTTGGATTCGGAGCCGCTCTGGCGGCGCGCGCAGATCGAGGCGTTCGGCGCACATGGTCTGGTGCTCGATGAGGCGGCATGCGCCACGACCACCGGGCTTCGCATCGATGAGGTGGTGACGCTCAGGCTCTCGCATCCCGAGCTCGCGGGGCGCGCCATCGATCCTCACGCGTTGCGCAACGGCATCGTGGATCGGGTGATCGCGCTGGTGATCTCCGCGGGGAAGCTGTTGCCTGGAGCGCGCGCTGCCATCGAGGCGGCGGCCGCGACGGGCGTTCCCTTGGCGCTGGCGTCGTCGTCGGATGGGCGATTGATTCATGCCGCCCTCGATCACTTCGGGCTCACCGAACACTTCGCGCACGTGGTGTCGGCCGAGCACGAGCCCTTCGGCAAGCCGCATCCGGGGGTCTACCTGCGCACGGCGGGGCAACTGGGCGTCGCGCCGACGTCGTGCGTCGCGATCGAGGACTCGCTCAACGGCGTGATCGCGGCGAAGGCGGCGCGCATGACCTGTGTCGCGGTGCCGGCGCCGGCGGAGCGCGCGGATGTTCGCTTCTCCATCGCCGACGTGATCCTCGACTCGCTGGCGTCCTTCGACGCCGCGCGCTTCGTCGCGCGCTGAGCCGTCCACTCTGCCGAGCGCTCGTTACGGACCGCTGGTCTCGTCCAGCCACATCACGATGGCGCGGCGGATAACGGTCGGCGGCGGCGTGATGGAGAGTTCAGCGATCGCGTCCGCTGCGCCCAGCGGAAGGATGTACAGCACCTCGGTCGTGGGCGGCGGCGGTGCGATCGGCGTCGTGGTGACGACCAAGCGCGTCGTCACGCCTGAGGCGACGATGCCGCTCCCCAAAGAGGGGGTCCTCGGCGAGCGATGGGTAGCGGCTCCCAGGACAGCTGCCGCTCTGGAGCACCACCCCGTGCCAGCTCGCGACCGATCCGGGATCGCCGCCCATCGTGGGCCAGTGCTCGACGATGCGGCCGTCAGGAATGCGCGCATCGACATCGACGATCAGCGCCTCCAGCCCATCGCGCTCGGCTTCGCGATGGAAGTAGAGGACGGGCTTGGTGACCACCATCGGGGGCTCGGGCGCGTGCGGACCCGAGATCATGATCGTGTCCGCTGCCGTCCCCCGAACCAGGCCCCAGTCGTGGACCTCGAATGCCGGGGTGCTCGGTGCGGCGGCTACGGTGGCTGAAGGTTCGATCGGTGGGCTGCTCGCGCCGCACGAGCAGCTCGCGGTGAGGATCACGAGCGCCGCGGGTGGGGAGCCGCGCGAGATCATCACATCGAGGCCGCGAATGAGAGCCCCAACGCGATCACCGCAGGCCCGCCTTGGACCAAGAGGATACGCGGGCTGACGGTCGCCGCACCCACCAACGCCGCCACGATCACGCAGCTCAGAAAGAAGATCCGCAGCGGCAGGACCATCGCGGGCTCAGCCATCAAGCTCCACACGAGCCCCGCCGCGAGGAAGCCGTTGTAGGTGCTTGGCGAGAACGGCGGTGGCTTCGGCCTGCGCGGGGCTCATCCGAAACGTCTCGAGGCCCATCGGCTTGGTCCAGAGGAAGCACTCGAGCACCAAGAAGTACCCGTGCAAGAGGGCGACGAGCCCGGTGAAGACGGCGGCGGCGATGGACATGGCCGCGGAGTCCACCCGCCTCAGGCGCTGGGCAGCATCGGCGCTATCGCGGACCGAAACCTGTCCGACCAGGGGCATGGCTTGAAGGTGCTCGCGTCCAAGCGGACTAGCCGCGTCGAGCCCTCGGCATAGACGACGTCCCCGTGCTTGGCGCGCACCGAGGCTGCGATCGTGAGCGAGGTGGTGCCCAGCTTCTCGGGCCGCAATTCCACGCTGAGCTCGCCCTCACCGCGCACCGGCATGAGGTAGCGAATCTCGTGCGCCGCGACGACATGGAACTTGTCCGGGTTGTGCGCCAGATCGTCCTCCCAGCGAAACCCGAGCGCCTGAAAGAGCTCACCGCGGGCCCGCTCCATGAAGAGCACGTAGCGAACGTTGTGCAGGATGTTCAGCGCGTCGAGATCATCGAAGTAGACGCGCTGCGCGGATCGAAAAGGCGAGGTGATGGGCATCAGCCCAGCAGCTCTAGCTTGGTGAACGCCACGTGCACTTCGAGCGTGGCACCGATCGCGGCGAGCTCGATCGAACCTTCGCTGAACCAACGGACGACCCACTCGCCGCTCGGGAGGCGGCGCCGCTGCTCGATGGTGCGCGCCTCGGGTGCCACGAAGAGCACTTCGCCGAGCGAGGCCATGCTTCGGTAGTGATCGAACTTGGCTCCACGGTCGTAGTCGGCCGTGCTCGGGGACAGGACCTCGACGACGAGGGTTGGATTCGTGATCGTGTTGCGATCCTTTGGATGGCGTTCGATCGCGCCACAGACGACGGTGAGATCGGGGTGATGAAATGCGCGGGTGGCGACGGTTGCGATGCGTTGCTGGCTGCTGAGCACGACGCATGGCCGCTCGGCGAGCAGCGCGCTGAGACGACCGGCCAGGTTGGTGACCACCAGGTTGTGCGCTTCGCTGGCCCCGGCGCATTCGAACGCTTCCCCGTTCACGTAGTCGGATAGGGCGCCGTTCGACTCCTCGATCGTGAGGTATTCGTCCTCGGAGAGGACCCGAAGCGGTCGTGCTTCCATCCGGGCGAGCCTAGCACGGTGCCTCTTCGCGCATCGGCGTGGGCATCGCGATGGCGCTGACGGGTCCGCGGCCGTCGTGCTATCGATCGCGCCTCATGGCGTGGTTCGGAAAAGTGCGTCCCGAGACGGATGCGGCAGACAAGAAGACGATCGGTCGCGGCGTGTTTCGCCGCTGCGATCAGTGCGGCGCGACCCTGCGGGCCGAGGAGTTCATCGAGAACCTCGAGGTGTGCCCCCAGTGCGGTCATCACTACCCGCTAGCCGCCGAATCGTGGGTGGAGATCCTCACCGATCCGGGCTCGTTCGACGAGCTCGACATCGAGCTCCACAGCGGCGATCCGCTGAGCTTCAACGATGCCAAGCCGTATCCGGAACGGGTGGTGGCGACCCGCAAGAAGACCGGCGTGAACGACGCTGTCATGGTGGGTCAGGCGAGCATCGAGGGGCGACCGGTGCAGCTCGGCGCGTTCATCTTCCGCTTCATGGGCGGCTCGATGGGTTCGGTGGTGGGCGAGAAGATCACCCGCATGTTCGAGCGCGGCGCGGAGCATGGTCACCCGGTGATCCTGCTCTCGGCGTCGGGCGGTGCGCGGATGCAGGAGGGCGTGCTCTCGCTGATGCAGATGGCCAAGACAGTCTCGGCGCTGAGCCGGCTGCGCGCGGCGGGGCAGCCCTTCGTCAGCGTGCTCTTGCATCCCACGACCGGCGGCGTGGCCGCGAGCTTCGCGCTGCTGGGCGACGTGAACATCGCCGAGCCCCGGGCCCAGATTGGGTTCGCTGGTGCGCGGGTCATCGAGAACACCATCCGCCAACGCTTGCCCGATGGCTTTCAGCGCGCGGAGTTCCTCCTCGATCACGGGATGGTCGACATGATCTCGCCCCGCAACCAGATGCGCTCGGACATCGCGCGCATGCTGGGCCATCTGGTTGGCTGATACGCGGACATCGTTCGCGAGCTACGCCGAGGCGGTCCGCTGGGCGTACTCACTGGCACCCCGAGGCATTCGGCTCGAGCTCGACCGCATGCGTGATGGGCTGAAGCGGATGGGATCGCCCGAGAAGAAGCTGAAGGTCATCCACATAGCGGGGACCAACGGCAAGGGCAGCGTCGCTGCGATGATCGAGCGAGGCCTTCGAGAGAATGGCCTGCGCACCGGTCTCTACACCTCGCCCCACCTGCACACGTTCACGGAGCGGGTTCGAATCGATGGTGAGCCTGTCGCCAAGAGCGAGGCCACCACTCGGCTGTCGAGCATCCGCGCGATGCTCGCGGAGCCGGGCGCGCCCGAGCTCACCTTCTTCGAGGTGGCGACGCTGCTCGCGTTCCTCTGTTTTCGCGATCGCGAGGTCGACGTCGTGGTCCTCGAGGTGGGGCTGGGTGGGCGGCTCGACGCGACGAATGTGATCCCCAAGCCGCTGCTCACCGTGATCACCCGCATCGCGCGGGATCACGAGCAGTACCTCGGCACGAGCATCGCGAGCATCGCTGGCGAGAAGGCCGGGATCCTCAAGCGAGGGGTGCGCTGTCTGTCGGGGGGCGAGCAGGCGAGCGCGCGGCGAGCGATCGCGAAACGCGCCGCCGACATCGGCGCGACCGTACAAACGCTCGGCGCGGAGATCGCGATGCGAGGGAAGGGCACCCAGCTCGAGGTCGACATCGACGGACTGTCGATGACCGTCGAGGTCCCGCTGCCGGGCGCGCACCAGCGCCGTAACGCCGCGCTCGCCGCCGCGGCGCTGCTCGTGCTGAATCGTCGCCTGCGCCTTCATCGAACGGCGAGCGTAGACGGCATCGCGGCGACCGTCTGGCCGGGCCGCCTCGAGTCGATCGAAGGCCCACCGCGGATGCTCTTCGATGCGGCTCACAACCCCGATGGCGCCGAGGCGCTCGCGCGCTTTCTCAGGAAGCAGCCAGAGACCAAGCGTGTGCTGGTCTTTGGGACCATGCGCGACAAGAACTGGCGCGCGATGCTCGGCGCGCTCCTGCCCGAGGTGAGCGCCGCGGTCTTCTGCGCGCCGCCCCTCGGTCGTGCCGAAGACCCTCGGGTGCTGGCCGCGGCGTTCCCCGGCGCCCATGCGGCGAGCGACGTCGAAGCCGCCGTGGGACGAGCCCAGCGCCTCGCGGGCAGGCGCGGGCTCGTCGTCGTGTGCGGATCGATCTTCGTGCTCGCGCCGGCGCGCGCGCTGGTGCTCGGCATCGAGAGCGACCCACCGATCGCGATGTAGCGAAGGGTCGCGGTCAGCGGCTCATGGAGCTCGAAGATCAATGCCTCGCCTTCGCCCCTTCAGGGCGACGTCCGACAGCGGTGAGCGCGCCATCGCTCGCGAACGTCTTCTGCTCGTATCCGGGCGCCAGACGCGGCGCCTTGGGCAGCAGCCAGATCGGCAGGAAGGGCACACCCTCGGTGTCGCTGGCGTTCTGCTCGCTGTGGGCCCGACGGGTGCCTGCGGTCATTCGCTGCACGTCGCCAGGGCGGATGACCGAGCTGTTCTTCATCGAGGCGCGGTGGCCGAGCTCCCCCTCGACCTGATCCGCTCGTGGGCCTCAGTGCCGCTCGGCGGCAGCTCTGTCGAGCGCCTCTTGCACCATCTTGCTGTGCTCGGCGGGGTTGGCCCAGCGACGCCGTCCGTACTCGGGCAAGAGGTGGATGGGATCGAAGTAGAGGAAGTGCTTTCCGGGCTTCACCGAGGGCGCCATGTAGACGCTGATGCCGGTCTCGCGGTCGTAGTGCTCGTAGCTGTGCACGCCGCGCTTGCCGCCGCCGCCGGGGGCATCGACGACGAAGGTCGGGGTGTTGAAGCCAGCGGTGGTGCCGCGGACGGCCTTCTCCAGCTGCGACGCGGTCTCCACCGTGGTGCGGAGCTCTTCAACCCCCTTCACCAAGTCGTGCACGTAGACGTAATAGGGCTGCACGTTCACGTACGCGAGGCGCTTCACCAGCAGCTGCATCGCGTCGACGTCGTCGTTGACGCCGCGCTGGAGGACCGACTGGTTGCGCACGACGACGCCCTCGCTGTGCAGGCGATCCATCGCGCGCTTGGTGATCCCGGTGATCTCGTTCGGGTGGTTGAAGTGGGTGTGCAGCACCACGTCCTTCGCCATGGTGCGGCCCCGCTTCACCACCTCGACGAGGGCGCTGAACCAGTCGTCGTCGGTGAGGATCTTCTGGGGCATCACCGCGGGGCCCTTCGTCGCGAAGCGCATGCGCCGCACGTGGGGGATATCCAAGAGGCGGTTGCCGATCTCGCGCACCTGATCGGCGCGCAGGTTGTACGAGTCGCCGCCCGAGATGACGATGTCCTCGAGCTCGGGGCGGGTACCGATGTAATCGAAGATGACTTCCCAGCGCTCCTTGTTCGCTTTCAGCGAGACCTTCTCGAGCTCCGCCTGATCTACGTCGGGTCCGACCGCGTAGCTGCGGGTGCAGAAACGGCAGTAGACGGGGCAGGTGTCGAGCGCCAGGAAGAGCGCCTTGTCGATGTAACGGTGGGTCAGGCCGGGGACCGGCGCGTCGCCCTGCTCGTTCAGTGAGTCGAAGCGCAGCTGCGGGTGATCGGGCAGCGCCGTGGACGAGAGCGGGATGAACTGTCGGCGCAGGGGATCTTCGTAAGGACGGTCCCAGTCGATCAGCGCCAACAAGTACGGGGACACCCGGACCGCCATGGGTGCCGAGGCGAAGCCCCGCTTGGCGTCGTCGATGAAGTCCTCGGAGACCAGGTCCAAGAGCGCGGCGAGCAGCTTGTCGACCTTGGTGATCGAGTGCTTCATTTGCCACTTGTGATCGAGGAACTCGGCCTCGGTCACGCCCGCGTAGGCGGGGATTCGCCGCCAGAAGTCCCCATCGAGGAGGCTTCGGTGGGCGAGGGAAGAAGGATCGACGGGCGGGCGAACTGGCCGCTCGGAGGACAGGACGTTCAGCGGCATGGGGGCTCTCTTCGATGGGCCCTCCCAGAGGGGTGGGCGCGAAAACAGGGCCCCTGGGTAGCACGGACGCGCCTGCTCGTCCGCGGCCGCGGCTGTGCCGGATCGCGGCCCGTGCGTTGCTGCGCCCACGCCTTGCGAGTAGGTTGGCGCCCCTCATGAGTCGGCCCCTTGTTGCTTGGTTTTTCGTGGCGCTGACGGGCCTGCCCCTGACGGGCATCGCCGTCGCGGGATGCGAGCAGGTGTATCCCCCCGACGCGCCCCCTGGGACGCTCCTGTTCCCCATCACCCTCGCGCTCGTTCCGTCGCCGACGGCGGGTGATCCCGCGCCCTTCTTGCTGGTCGCCAACTCGGACTACGACGCGCGCTTTCGCCAGGGGACGCTGCAGAGCTTCGATCTCGATCTGGTGGGCGCCGCGGTGGACGGGTGCGCGGAGACGGATCGTCCGTGCATCGACACCAACACGCTGAGCTACCTGACCGACGAAGTGCAGATAGGTCCCCACGCGAGTGGCATCGCGCTCTCACCTCGGGGTGACCGGGTCTACCTCTCCATCCGGAGCGAGAGCGACATGACCTGGGTCGACATCGATCCCAGCACCGGCAACTTCGACTGCGGCGTGCCCGAGGCGCAGCCGGGTGCGATCGAGGACTGCTCGCCCTTGCGTCGCACTACCCCGGTCGCGAGCGACTGTGGTCGAGACGATCTGGTGCTGTCTGGCGACGTCGTCGCGGTCGTCGCGGGATCCGTGGAGACGCTCACGGGCGATCCCGCGGACGCGGGGCTCGATTGGTCGATGCTGGTGCACCGCAGCGGGCGGGCCAGCCTGTTCGTCGATGTGCTGACGGGCGGCGAGCCCGTCCCCACCTTGGTCCACGTGCTCACAGGGTTGAACGCGGACGCGACGAATGCCGAGTTCGATCCCATGCACAACCTCGTCTGGGTCACCACGGGACAGGGGCCCGGCTCGTCGGTGCCACCGCGTTTCGCGCGCTCCGAAGTGCCGCTGGTCGGCGTCGCGTACAACCGCGCCCGCCCCACCTGTTCGTCCGCGTTCTCCGCGGGCGTGGTGAGCCTGCGAGGGGTCGACACGGGGCTGGACGCGCGCGACGTGGTGTTCTCCGGCGGCGGCCGATTCGCGCACGTGCTGTCGCGGACCCCCGAGTCGTTCATCACGCTCGACACGGAGGGCACGCCGCTCATCGCGTCCGCGTCCCTCATCGCCGACGTCACCCCCGTGGCGGCGGATCCCGCGCGCGCTGCGATCGGCGTCGTCGACGGTCGAGAGATCGTGATGGCCACGTCGTTCAGCTTCGGCACCGTCTCCATGATGGACGCCCGGACCCGAGAGCCGCTGACCCCGGTGCATGGGTTTCAAGGGCCGCAGGACGTCGTGATCGACGAGGCCCGCGGACTGGCCTACGTCGCGGACTTTCGCGATTCGGTGCTTCGGGTCATCGACATGAGGCCCATCGCTCGGGGCGAGCCCCCGGTACTCGCACTACAGATCGGGACCGTGACCCCCGTTCGGACGCTCTGAATGAGGATGATCATGGCTCTCTCCCGTTGGCGCGCGATGGGCGTGCGTTCGTTGGTTCTGTTCACCCTGGTCGGGGTGGGCGCGGGCTGTAACTCCAACGCCAACATCTCTCCGCCTCGCGCGTTCAATCGTCCCGCACGGATGGCGTTCGTGTGCTTCGACACGACGGTCGCCGAGGCACCTGTCGCGGTGCCGCTGGCCCAGTGTCAGCCGACGATCCTCGAAGCCACGGGCCCAGGTCTGCAGACCTATCCGACCAATCGCACCCTGCACGCGCTCATCACCCAGACGACGCGCGGTGAGGTCGCCGCCGTGGATCTCACCAACCGGGTGATCCTCGACAGCGACGTGCGGATCCCCGGGGCGACGTTCGTCCCGGTCGGGGAGCTGCCGAGCGACATCGTGGTGCCCGCGATGAGCCCCACCTGCGCTTGGGTCGCGAGCGCCGGCCGCCACACCATCACTTCGATCCCGACGCCTCGCTTTCGTCCCGAGCACGATCGGAACGTCGCTGAGGTGGTGAGCGAGATCCGGCTGCCCGGACGTCCGAGTGAGATGATCCTCTCGCCCGACGAGCGCACGCTCTGGGTGGCGCTGCCCGATCTCGGTGCCGTGGCGCGGGTGGCGATCGATCCGGTCACCTGCGTGGCCGGCGCGGCCGACGTCGTCGAGCTCGCGGTCGACGTGCCGGACGGAGTCCTCGCCGTGCCGGGCGCTGATGTGCGTCGGGTGTGCATCCAGGACATGAGCGACCCGGCCGCGTACATCGCGCCGCCTGCGACGCTGCTCCCGCGGGGGTACGTGGCCGAGACTCCGGAGGCCCGGCCCAGCGCGCTCGAGATTGATCTCGACGTGGACGGCGATCACGTGGGCACCAACGCCGTGCTGCTGGTCGCCGACGGGAACCTGCCGCTGATCCACCGCATCGACATGGTGACCGGCGCCGAGCTGCCGCCGCTCAACGTCGGCGCGCCAGTGCACGATCTGGCGCTCACCCCGTGGGTGCCCGACAACGACTACGCCGAGGGGACGCTGACTCCCTTGGTGACCTCTCGCTACCTCTACGCCATCGATGGCGAGGACCACACGGTGATGGCCATCGCGTATGGCCTCCCCACCGACGCGGGCTTCGGCGCGGTGCTCCCGATCGACGGAGAGTTCGCGGCCCGCCCCGATCGGATGCCGCTTCCCGCGGGCGCACGGGCGCTCGATGTGATCACCCCGGGCTTCTTGACGGCCAGTGATCCCCGGGTAGCCACGCCCGATACCACGGATCGCTACGACGGTCTCTGCAGCGCCGCCGACGACCGCCTCCCCGTGCCCACCACCGGGGTGCTCCGCGGCGTGTTCCTCAGCACCGCGATGTTCGACGCCACGGTTCGGATCTCGGACATCTACGATCTCGACGCCCCCTGTCGCGGCTCGGACCTGTGCGGAGGGATAGGGCTCTCGAGCGATCAGAACGTCTACATCCGCCGGCACCGGCTGCGCGCGGGCTTCTCCCTCAGCAACCTGGTGGGCATCTTCTTGGGTCCGCAGATCAACGCGGCCAACGGATCGATCGTGCGGATCGGGAACGACGGCATCGGCACCCCTGAGCCCTCGCTCACGAACGTCGCCTGTCCTGACGGGATGGGCACCGTCTTCCCCACCAACCGGCTCGAGGGGGATCCCTCGTTCATCTGCACCCAGCTCGATCCCTTCTCGGCCGCGGTCGAGCTCTGGACCGCCGGCTGGCAGGGACCGCTCTTCCGCAGCGGCGGCTCGGACGGTAACTTCGGCGAGGGCGCGGACGGCGAGACGGTGCTCGAGAGCACGGTCGATTTCTGCCTCCGCGGCGCGCTCGGGAGCAGCGAGGCCCAGGCCGTCCCCACGGGCGAGCCCGAGTCGGGCTACACGGGAGATCTCCTCGCCATCACCACGCTGCTGTCCGAAGAGACGCTGGAGATGGACGAGGGATGCCGCGCGGTGGTGGGCATCACCAGCGCTGGGGAGACCCCGCATCCGATCCTCATCCCCATCCGCCGCGCCTACTCGCACGCCCCCGATCTGTCGGGCGCGTATGTCGGCCGGTTGGTGATGGCGGAGGATGCTCCGATCCTCGACGACGAGACCGGAGGGCCCCGCGCTGGGGTCACCCTCGCCACCGCGCTGCGCTGCTTGGGTGATGAGCTGGTGACCTTCGACGTCCGCTCGCACCTGGCCTACACGGTCGCGGGCAGTCGGACCGGGATGCTCCATCGGGTGATCGAGGGGACGGACGGCGTGTGCATGGTCGACACCTCGGCGCCGCGTCTGCACACCAGCCGGGCGTTCCTGGGGCAGCCCTACGCCAACACCCGCATCGCGTTCCGGATGGCCGTCGAGGGGTTGGGCTCGGGCCTGCCGCGCGGGGGCTCGGTGCTCCGCTTCCAGATAGGGGTCGTGAGCAGCGCCGCGAGCTCAGCTTCTGATGCCCAGCTCCAAGCAGACCTCGGCTTCATAAACAGCTCGACGCCTACTCGCTACAACGCGCTCCCCTCCGAGGTGGTCTGGAGCGACATGCTCCAGCGAATCTTCGTCATCGAGCCCCAGCGACGCGGCCTGATCGAGCTGGACACGCCGAGCTTCACGTTGGTGTCCGGCACCCGCCTGGAGTAGCGAGCCTTGAGGCCGCCCGAGCGTTCCAGCGAGCCCGAGAGCGGTGAGCGCTCCTCGCGCGCCGTGGGCCGCGGCGAGAGCTCGCCCGCGATGAAGCAGTTCTTCCGCTGCAAAGCGGAGCAGCCCGACGCGTTGCTCTTCTTTCGGATGGGCGATTTTTACGAGCTCTTCTTCGAAGACGCGGTCATCGCGAGCAAGGCGCTGGACTTGACGCTCACCTCGCGGAGCAAGACCACCGGTGGCGAGGACATCCCGATGGCCGGCGTGCCGCATCACGCGGCCGCTGGCTACCTCGCGCGCCTCCTCGAGCAGGGCTTCAAGGTCGCGCTGTGCGAGCAGATGGCCGATCCCAAGACCGTGAAGGGCGTCGTGCCCCGCGAGGTGGTGAGGGTGGTGACGCCCGGGCTCGCGCTCGACCCGGACGCCCTCGATGCGCGGATCGACAACTTGGTGGTCGCGGTCGTCGCCCACGAAGGGGGCTTTGGGCTCGCAGCGCTCGAACTCTCTCGGTCCGAGGTGCGCGGATGCGTGGTGGCGAGCGAGGCCCACGCGCTCGGTGAGCTCCTGCGTTTGGATCCGCGGGAGGTCGTGCTCGACGAGTCGACTCGGGCGCTCGCGGGGCACGTGCGGAAGGCGCTTCCGCGGGCGCGTCTCGAGCAGCTTCGGGATCCCTCTGCGCCGAGCGCTCCAGACGCGGATGTCATCGACGCCGTGCACGCGCCGCTCGTGCTGCAGCACGCGGTCGGGCGGGTAGTCGACTACGCGCGCTCCTCGCAGCCCAAGGCGACGCTGGGCCTGGGTCAGCTCACCACCTACGATCCCACGCACGCGCTTGGGCTCGATGACGTCGCGGTGCGGAACCTCGAGCTGGTGCGCACGCTCTCGGGGGATCGGGTGGGCTCGCTGCTGCACCTCTTGGACGAGACTCAGACGCCCATGGGATCGCGCACGCTGCGGCGCCGGCTCCTCGCGCCGCTCGCAGACCTGTCGGCTATCCAGAGGCGTCTCGATCGGGTCGAGGCGCTCGTCGAAGATCCGATTCTTCGCCATGCGCTGCGCACGGCGCTGGGCAACGTCGGGGATCTGGAGCGCCTCGCGACACGCGCTGAATTGGGGATAGCGACGCCGCTCGATCTCGGCGCGCTGCGGGCGGGCCTGTCCGCGGCGGGCGAGGTGCAGGCGCTCTGTGCCGACGCCCCGGCCAGCCTCGCCGCCGATCATCCGCTGCGCAGCCTCGAGGTCGCGGACTCGGCCTCCGACGTCGCTGGCGACATCGAGCGCACGCTCGTCGATCAGCCGCCGTTTCTCGCCAACCTCGGCGGGGTGGTGCGCGATGGCGTCGATGCGTCCCTCGATGAGCTGCGGCAGATCGGGAGCCGCGCCAAGGATTTGTTGCTCGAACTCGAGAGCAAGGAGCGGAGCGGCTCGAAGATTGGCTCGCTCAAGATCCGCTTCACGAAGGTGTTCGGCTACTACGTCGAGATCACCCGGCCGAACCTGCACTTGGTGCCCGCGCACTTTCGCCGGAAGCAGACCGTCGCCAACGGCGAGCGCTTCACCACCGACGCGCTCGATGAGCTGGCTGACAAGATCCTGCACGCCGAGGAGCGCTCCCGCGCGCTCGAGCAAGAGATCTTCGAGTCCCTGCGTCGCCGGGTGGGATCCGCAGCCGCGCGCCTTCGCCGCTGGGCGCGCCTCTTGAGCGACGTCGATGTGGACGCGGGTCTGGCGGAGGTGGCGCAGCGAAGGGGTTACGTGCGACCCGAGCTCACCGAGCGACCAGTGCTCGAGCTCGTCGGGGCGCGCCATCCGGTGGTCGAGACGTTGGCGGCCGCGGGCACCTTCGTCCCCAACGATCTGAGCTTGGACGCCGGCGGCGAGCGCTTGGCCGTGATCACCGGTCCCAACATGGCGGGCAAGTCGACCTCGATGCGGCAGGTCGCGCTGGCCGTCATCCTCGCGCAGATGGGGAGCTTCGTGCCCGCCGAGCGCGCATGCATCGGCCTCTGCGATCGCATCTACACCCGGGTGGGCGCGAGCGACAACCTCGCCCGCGGTGAGAGCACGTTCATGGTGGAGATGCGCGAGACCGCCGTGCTGCTCGCGGGCGCGAGCACCCGCAGCTTGGTGGTGCTCGACGAGATCGGTCGGGGCACCAGCACCTACGACGGGCTGGCTATCGCGTGGGCAGTCGCCGAGCACCTGGTGGATGTGGTGAAGTGCAGGGCGCTCTTCGCGACCCACTACCACGAGCTCTGCGAGCTCGAAGCCCAGCGCCCCTCGCTGGTCGCCAACTACAACGTGACGGCGCGCGAGAAGGACGGCAACATCGTCTTCCTCCACCGCTTGATGCGCGGGCCCAGTCACCGGAGCTACGGCATCGCGGTCGCGCGCTTGGCGGGCGTGCCTCCGTCGGTGTTGGCCCGGGCCAAGTCCCTGCTCGATGCGCTGGAGACCACCCCGCGAAGTGCTCCGTCGACCGCGCGGGCGGAGCGCCCTCAGCTCAGTCTCTCACTCGCATCGCCACCGTCGTCCGTATCGCCCGCGTCGCTCCCGCGCGCTGAGCCCATCGAGCCCGCTTCCGATTCGCTCCGCGAGGCATTGGCCTCCATCGATCCCAATCGGCTGACTCCGCTGGAGGCGCTGAACGCCCTCGCCAAGCTCAAGTCGCTGTAGACCCGTCGCCCCGGCCCCGCTGGGTGTAGGATGGCCCCGATGCGCTCGCTCCTTCGTGGATGTTCCCTGCTCTCGCTCGTGCTGCTCGGGCTCACGGGCTGCGCCGATCGAACCAACATCCTGATCGAGGTCACCTCGACCGATCTCACGATCCCGAGCGACATCGACTCGCTCACCGTCGAGGTCCGCACCGAGTTCGGGGTGATGTTCCGCGAGGACTACCCGGTGCGCTCGACCTGGCCCCACTCGCTCGCGGTGGTGCCGCCGCCGATGGAGGCCGTGGGCGATGTGCGCATCGACGTCACGGGCAACCTGGGCGGCGTGGCGGTGACCCGACGGGTCGCGACCACCAGCTGGATCTCCGGTGGGACTCGACGGGTGACCGTCGTGCTGACGCGCTCGTGCTTGAACGTGCTCTGCGGCGACGGCATGGACTGCGTGAACGGGCGCTGCTGCCTGGGCGCTGCGTGCATGGAGCCCGACGCCGGCTTCGATGCAGGGATGGTCGATGGCGGCGACTTCGACACCGGCGCGCTCGATACGGGCATGGACGCGCCCAGCGATCTCGACGCGGATCTCGATGCGCCCATGAGCATGGACGACGGCGGCATCGACGCGGGCCGTGACGCGGGCATGGATGCAGGTACGGACGCGGGGGTCACGGACACCGGCGTGGATGCGCCGCTGCCGATCGGCGCGCGGCTGATGATCAACGAGATCGACTGCGATCAGATCGGGACCGACAACGCGGAGTTCGTCGAGATCTACAACGCGGGCAGCTCGTTCGTGTCGCTCGCGGGCTACAGCGTGGAGCTGATCAACGGCACCAGCGGCACGATGTACAGCAGCGTCGCCCTCTCGGGGATGCTGGCAGGAGGCGGCTACTTGGTGCTCGGCGTAGTGGGCCAGACCCTCTCGCTGCCAGGCGGCGTCAGCCGCGTCGACTTCCCGGCGATGTCGGGCGGTGGGATTCAGAACGGTCCCGACGGAGTGCGCCTTCTCGACGGCAGCTCGGTCGTGCTGGACTCGGTCGCCTACGAGGGCACGTTCACGGGAGCTGGCGAGGGCGGGGCTGCGCCGGATGACAGCAACACGGTGGTGCGCTCGGTCTGCCGGATGCCCAACGGCGTCGACACCAACAACAACGCGATGGACTTCACCACCTGCGCGACGCCCACGCCTGGGGCGGCAAACTAGAGGCCGATCAGCTGGGCTCGTCCTCGCCTGGCTCAGCCAGCGCGAGCGCGTACGGGACGACCTCGATCTTGGCCTCCGTGAGCGCCCGGCTCGCGTCTGCCAGGGTCGCGCCCGTGGTGCGGACGTCGTCGAGCAGCAGATAGCGCCCCTGGGGCGCAGGGACGCGAAGCGCGAAGGCGCGCTCGACGTTGGTGCGCCGCGCGAGACGTCCCAGCGACGCTTGTACTTCGGTGCTGCGACCCCGGCGCAAGAGCTGCTGCGCAGGCATGCCGAGAGCCCGCGCCGCCGCGTAGGCCAACAAGCCCGTCTGGTCGAAGCCGCGCGCACTCAGGCGACGGGCATGCAGTGGGACGAAGGTGATGGCGTCGAAGCGGCCCGCGAACGGGCGCAGCGCGGTCACCAGGAGCGGCGCGAGCGCGTGGGCGAGCTCGGGCTGAGGCCGGTACTTGTAGCGGCGCAGCGCGTCCGCGAGCGGCCCACCGTACGCGAACCCCGCGAGGCTCGCGGCGCCTCCGTCGGTGCGCTCGAGGAGCGGCGCGCATCCGTCACAGAATGCATGCGCGCGCTCGGTCGGTAGGTCGCACGCGGGGCAGGTCGGCGGTGCGAGCAGATCGAGCAGGCCCCGGAGCATCGGCTTCCACATGGCGCGCGCTATCGGGTCTCCGTCTCAGCGGTTGCGCCCACCCGCGAGGCGCACGCCTCGAGCGAGGAGAGCGCGGGTGCGATCCAGCTCGGCCGCCATTCCCTCCGGCCACACCGTCGAGCCGATCGCTTCGTCGAACGCCGTGAGCTGGCGCTCGATGCTCTGCCCTGCGGCGGTGAGGAGCAGGGCTCGTTCGATGGCCAGCGTGAGGCACTCGGGGTGATCCTCGGCGCGCCGTGCGGCAGCGAGCGCAGCGTCGATGTGGGCCGTGCGGGTCTCGAGGAACGCCACGGCGGGCGGAGTTCGCCGGTAGACCCCTGCCTCGTCGCGCTCCAACGGCATCGGCGCGCGCGGCCACCGGGTCAGCGCGAGGTCCGGCGCGTAGGTGCCCACGATGGCCTCCATCGTCCCATCGCCCGTGAGATCCTCGAGCGCCTCGAGGCACACGTCGGGCGGCAGATCGATCGCGTCCACCCGAAGCGGCTCGAGGTGCCCGTCCTCCGTCACCTCGATCACCAACATGCACGTGCGGTGCGGCTCGGTCCGGTTCACGACGATGTCGAGACGGTGATCGCCGTCCAGATCGTGGCCCGAACGATCCAGATCCAGCTCGATGGGCCCGGCGCTCGGCGTGACCCCGTCGTCGGGGTGCGACTCGAGCGAGAGCGAGACTCCGTCGGGGGTGATGACCCGTATGGCCCGGTGGTGGTCGCGTTCTCGGTGAAAGCCCAGGGCGATGGCCCCGCCGACATCGACCCGCGCGACGAGGCGCAGCTCCGCGCGCTCGAGGTAGGCGGTCACCCGCTCGGCCTCCTCTTCGGGGACCACGCCTGCGAGCAGCAACTCCGAGTAGTCGGGGAGCCCGCGGGCCGGGCCGCACCCCGCGAGCATCACGGTCAGAGCGAGCCAAGAGCACGACGGCATCGAGAGGGTCGAACGCAAGCGAGTCGGCCGAACTTCCCCCCAGGTGGGCCACGGTCAAGGGACGGGCGCTGCTCGATGGGAGACCGCGAGCGCGCGGATCGAGGCACGCTCGGCACGCATGTGGGCAGCGCTCTCGAACTCGGTGTGGGTCTCGCTCGAGAGCGGCAACCGAGCGACCGCCTCGCCGCGGGACGCGCGCTGGCCGATGCGCTGGCACTGACGGGGCACCGTCCGCTCATCGGGAAGCGCGCCGCGACTGAGGAGTCTGCCGCGGGCGTCGGCACCCCGACCCTTCCCGAGGGAATCGACGGCGTGGGCTGACGCGGGTGGGCTCGCCATGTCGGCCCGCGTGGTAAGGAGGCGTCGCCGTGGCCCCCAAGGACCCCAAATCCAAGACCCTGGTGAAGCCGATCGCGCGCAACGCGAAGGCCACCGTTCGCTACGAGCTCGAGGAGCACCTCGAGGTGGGGATCGTGCTGACGGGCTCCGAGGTGAAGAGCTTGCGCATGGGTCGCTGCGATCTCGAGGGGAGCTTCGCCCTCTTCGAGGGCAACGAGCTCTTCCTCAAGAACGCGTTCATCGCGCCTTACGAGCAGGCGGGCACCTTCGGTCACGAGCCCAAGAGGACTCGCAAGCTCCTCTTGCACGCTGCCCAGATCGAGAAATGGCGGGGCCGCGCGACGATCCGCGGGCTCACGATCGTGCCGGTGCGGGTGTACTTCAAAGGTAGTCACGTGAAGGTCGAGGTTGCGCTCGGTAAGGGCAAGAAGACGTCGGACGACCGCGAGAAGATCAAGCGCGAGGTCGAGATGAAAGAGGCCCGCGCCGCTGTCGACGCGGTCCGACGCCGATGAGCGCGTCGATGAACGAAGCCGCGGCAGTCGCGCTCGCTGTCGAGGTCTCCGGTGTGGTGGGCACCTGGCACGCGCTCTCCGGCGAGGTCGTCACGTTCACGCTCGCCCGCGCCTTTGCGCCAGGCACCCCGCTGCGCTTCCAAGCGCGATGGCACGACCAAGACGGGCAGGAGCGCACCGTCGGCAGCGGCGCCAAAGCCATCAACAGCAAGAAGCTCGGCGAGACGTTCGAGGTGCGCGCCAAGCTGCACGGACTGACGCGCGAGCAGCGCGCCTACGCCGAAGCCTATTTTGCGTCGCACGTTCGGTAGTCAGGCGCTTTCATACGCGCGCCCTCAGGTCGCGCAGAGGAAGTCGTCGCCCTCGCTCCGTCCGCCCCCGATGAGCGCAGCGCGAATCTCGGCGCGAGCACCCCGCGCACCCACCAGCACCACGACGAAGTCCTCGGCCGTCAGGTCGCCAGGCGCGATGATCGGCGTGCCACGACAGACCCCGCCGATGCGCCGCGGGTCGATCTCCACGAATCGCTCGAACGCGACACCGTGCGCTTCGAGCGCTCGCGCGTTGCGCCTCGCTATCGGGCCCGCGCCCCAGCACGTGAGCCGCCGTCGCGCGGAGCGCACGCGCGACAGACGCGGGCTCAAGTGCAGCGCCCGCAGCTCCCGATGGGCTTCCTCGCCGTAGCGGGGATCGGAGAACGTCGCGCGTCCTTCTCGGTGTCGCCAGCGCAGCACGGTCTGCTCCACCTTGGCGACGCCCAAGCCCGCTGCGTCGAGCCGAAGCCAGAGATCCCAGTCTTCGGCGAAGGGGCCTGCTCGGTAGCCGCCGACGGCGTCGAGGGCCGACGCTCGCATCAGGACCGATGGATGACAGAGGGTCGCTTCGACGAACACATCGCGCGCGTGATCGGCTGGTGTGGTCAGCTGGTTCTGCCAGTCGACGTAGCGCTGCAGTCCCTCGCCGAGCACCCCGTCGGAGAACGCCTCGACTCTGCCGCCGACCACGCCGAGCGCGGCGTCATTGGCGAGTCGATCGAGCTGCGCTCCGAAGCGACCCGGCAGGCTCACGTCGTCCCCGTCCATACGCGCCAAAAAGTCGGCGCGCGCTTGGTTTCGAGCCAGCTCCAGCGTTGCCACCAACCCCGCGCCACCGCTCGATAGGACCCGCACCCGTGGATCATCGAAGGACGACGCGATCGAGAGCGATCGGTCGCTGGATCCATCATCGATCGCCAGGACCTCGATCGCCACGTCGTGCTCCGCGAGCACCGAGCGCATCGCCTCTTCGAGGGTGTCCTCGACATCCCGAAAGGGGAGGAGGACCGAGATGGCCGGTGCAATCACGGCGTGCGGAGCAGCGCGTCGATGCTGGCGCGCACATAGCGATTGGCCAGCGACAACGTGCGCAGCGACTCTTCGTCGCTGCCCAGCGGCGGCGCGACCTCGACGCAGTCGGCGGCCACCATCCCGATCTCTGTTCCGATCCGATCGATGAGCGCCAACAGCCACTCGGGATCGAGGCCCAGCGGCTCGGGCGTCCCCGTCGACGGCGCGAAGCGGACATCGGTCCCATCGATGTCGTTCGAGAGATAGACGCCGCTCACGTTCAGCGAACGAAGATGCGCCATCACCTCGTCGGCCGTCTCGGTCGGTCGCTGAAGATAACTGTCGGGCCAGAACTGGCGGACATCGAGCGTGGACTCCCAGTGCTCGCGTGGATGGCGTGACGCGCGCACCCCGAGCTGCACCAACCGTCCGCCTCGTCCCAAGAGCTCGTTCGCGTGGTAGCTCCAGGTCGCAAAGCAATATTTGACGCCCAGCCGCTCGGGCATGAGATCGGTGTGTGCGTCGGGCTGCACGATGGCGAACGGGCCGCCGCCTGCGCGACGATGCAGCGCTACCGTCAACGGCCAGGCCACCGAGTGATCTCCGCCGAGCACCATGGGCTTGGCGTTCGGTGCGAGCGCGAGCAGCAGATCGAGCGCGCGTTCTTCGATCGACAGCGGCGAGACCGGCATCACGCTCCGCAATCCCTCGGCGACCTTGGGGTAGAGCGCGGTCTGGGTCCGCTGACGCTGAGGGCGGCTCAGCATGTCGTCGTGGAGCAGCTGCGGGACCACGAACACATCGCCGACGTCGATCACCCCGAGTGACGCCGCCCGCTCGGGCCAGTCGGGATCGGCGTCGAGCATGGCCGCGCGAATGGCGGCTGGCGCCAAGCTCGCGCCCCGCCGGTAGCCCGCGCCGATGTCACTGGGGACGCCGAGGATCAGCGCCTTTGCATCGGCCAGCTGCTCCAGGCGCTCGACGAAGCGCCGCTGGACCGTGGCTGCGTCGTCTGCGCCGTACAAGCGCCGCTGGAGCGCCTGTTGTGCGTCGAGGCCGGTCGATACCAAGTAGAGCCCGCCGCCCGCGGGGCGGAGCAAGTGGGTCAGCTCCTCGATCGGCGTCACGGCCCTCGATCTACCACACGATCGCGAGGCGGACGTTCAAGCCAACGTTCAGGCCGAGGCGCGACGCAGGGCGCGCGAGAGCAGGCTGCCCTCGTCGGGGCGGAGCTTGGTGCCCCAGCCCATGCGCAGCTTCACGCCCCGCCACTCGATCGATCGCGAGACGGCCGCGTAGGGCCAGACGCCGAGCATCAAGAGATCCTTGAGCGGACCGAGCAGCATCCCTTTGGCGCCCATGTCGCGACCTCGGACCGCTCGCAGCGCCGCCCGATCGAGGAGCGTCTTGCCGAGCACGATCACGATGGCGCCGAGCACCATGTTCACATCGAACTCGCCCTCGATCGCTGCGACGGCTGACGCGATGACGGCGCCCAGCGCGAAGGCCACCGGGTTGGCGAAGAGATCTGCGATGAACGCGGGCACGTGCAAGACGGCGCGCATCTTCAGCCAGCGTCCGTGGCGGCTCATGAAGCGCTCGATGCTGACGTCGCCGTTCAGGTTCTCGGCGACGGTCGAGGAGAGCAGCACCTTCTTGCCCGCCGCCTGAAAGGCTCGGCCCAAGAGATAGTCCTCGGCGAGCACATCGCGCACCGACTCGAGGCCGCCCAGCGCATCGAGCTCGGAGCGGCGGAAGAGCATGGATTTCCCGATCACACAGGGCACGCCGAAGAAGCGGAGCGCGAAACAGACTGAAGGAACGATCATCGCGCCGAGTTGCAGGTTCTCGAGCGACGCACCCATCGAGTCTTCGCCGACCCCGACGACGAGGCTGGACAAGAGGTGTCCCCCGTCGCCCTCGAGCTCGCTCACTACGCGGGTGAGGTAGTCGGGCCGCGCGCGGACGTTGGCGTCCGACTGCAGCACCAGGTCGTATTTGGCCGCGCGCATCGCCCCGCGGAGATTCGCGACCTTGGGGTTGAGGCCGAAATCGGGATCAGAGACAGCGAAGCGCACCGCTCGCTCGGGGTGACGCGCGGCCACGGTGCGGGCGACGCGCAGCGCAGGATCGTGCTCGTCGGTGCTGGAGAACACGATCTCGAACGGCGACGGATAGTCCTGCGCGAAGAACGTCTCGAGGTTCCCCTCCAGATTCTCCTCGAGGCCCTTGAGCGGCTTGAGGATGGACACGGGCGGCAGCGGCGCTGCGGGCACCGGGATCTGGCGACGCACGTGCATCGAGACCGCGAGCACGCCCAGCCCGAAGAAGGACAGCGCAAAAGCCGCGAACGCGAGGAGGCTGAGAGGGAGGGTCATCAGAGAAGAGCCTACGGGCCGAAAAAGGCGGTTCCGGGGCGAGACCGGGGCCGACTATGGCATCCAGGTGAGCAATGCGGCAATTCGCGGCGGGCGTTTTCGGTCGGTCGAGCGTCGGCGTCGGTGAGCGAGCGCCGCTGGGTGCTCCTGAGCCTCTGACGACTAGAGGCTCACGTAAAAGTAGTTGAGACACATCTCGTCTTGGGTGCTCTCGCCCCACGTGGTCGTCTCGTCCGCGGTCATGGTGTTCCAGGTGCAGGTGATGCGGATCGTGTCCTCGGGCGTGATCTCGATCGGGGTCTCGTACCAGTACGCCAGCTGCCAGTTGAAGTCCCAGCGAGGCACGTCGGTCATGCACGACATCGCCCCGTCACCATCGATGCGCTCGACGCGGAGCTCGGTGCCCATCGTGTGCATGTGGGGGAAGGTCCCGTAGGCCCGCACCGTGATGGGCAGCTCGGCCAGCGAGTACTCGTTGGTGCTGCTCACGCTCCGCATACGAGGCGGCAGCGCGAACGAGGGGTCGGCTATCGGCACGATGTACGCGGGCGTGGCGCTCGGCGCGATCTCGAGATCCACCGTCGTGTGATCGGGTCCATCGCCCGCCAGGCGGTTGTAGTGGATCTGCATGACCAGCGGCGTTCCCGGCTCGAGCTCCAGGCCCGTGCCCCGAGGGAAGTTGGTCGCGCCGCCGCCGGGTGCCCACAACACCACGGGGGCCGCATCTACGCGGGGTCCGCCGAAGCAGGTGTAGCCCGGGCCTTCTTGTCCCTCGTCGAGCGCGACCGCCGCTTCACCCGCCGCCGCGCTGCTGGGCGCGTACACGATCACGTGATGCACGATTGGCGCGTTGCCCGGATGCACTTGGTAGCCCGTCACGAAGCCTTCGCCGGGCGCGTTCACCAAGAAGCAGCGGTAGTCGTCGTCGCGCTCGCCGCCCGGCTGGTACTCGACGCCCGGATCGAGGGTGCGCACATCGCCGTCGAGCACGGGACGCGCGGTGATCACTGGCTCGGGGGTCGACGGATCGCCCATCGGGTTCGACTGGCGGTGCCACTCCGCGATGGTGTCGATCTCTTCATCCGTGAGCCACGCGGCGTCGCGGTACTCGCCGCAGTCGCCCGAGTTGTCCACCAAGAAGGGCGGCATGATGCGCGCGGCGGTCGCGTTCATCATCCGCTCCGACACGATGCGCGCCTCCTCGTAGGTCCCGAGGCCGAAGGGCGCGATGCCTCCGTCGGTGTGACACCCGAGGCAGTTCTCCGCGAGGATCGGTCGAACGTCCTCGTAGTAGGTCACCTGATCCGCGGCGGGCTCACAGCCAGCGAGCGCGAGCAGCGAGAGAGCACCGAGCGAGAGGCCACGGACCGAGCGCAGAACGAAACGCATGGGACCTCCGAGAGAGCGCGAAGGCTAGCACCCATGCGCGCGAGATGGGCGCCGCAGATGCGCCCCCGGGGTCCTCACGCGGCGGGCTTGACCATCCGCGAGTCAGAAGCGATGACAGCGGCCATGTCCAAGAACGACGTCTTCATCGTGTCCAGCGCCCGCACCCCCGTCGGCTCGTTCCAGGGAGCGCTCGGCGACATTTCTGCGACCGCGCTCGGCGCCACCGCGATCACTGCGGCGCTCGCGCGCTCGGGGCTCGCCGCGGGCGACGTGCAGGAGACCTTCATGGGCAACGTGCTCAGCGCGGGCCTCGGTCAGGCGCCCGCGCGTCAGGCCGCCAAGGGCGCCGGCATCCCCGACAGCGTGCCTGCGACGACCATCGGCAAGGTCTGCGGCTCGGGCCTTCAGGCCGTCATCTTGGGCGCGCGCTCGATCATGACCGACGACGCCAACGTGGTGGTCGCGGGCGGGATGGAGTCGATGACGAACGCGCCGTATCTCTTGCCCCAAGCCCGCGCAGGCTTGCGCATGGGCCACGGCAAGGTGGTGGACTCGATGATCCACGACGGCCTGTGGGATCCCTACAAGGACATGCACATGGGCAACGCCGGCGAGCTCTGCGCCAAGGAGCACGGCTTCACCCGCGAGGCCCAGGACGCGTTCGCCAAGCTCAGCTACGAGCGCGCGATCGCAGCCCAGCAGGGTGGGGCGTTCGCCCGCGAGATCGTGCCGGTGGTGCTCGAGACCCGCGCGGGACAGGTCACCATCGCCGACGACGAAGAGCCCAAGAAGGTGAAGTTCGACAAGATGCCGAACCTGCGCCCGGCCTTCCAGAAGGACGGGACCATCACCGCGGCGAACGCTTCCAAGATCAACGACGGCGCGGCGGCCACCATCCTCGCGAGCGGCGAAGTGGTGAAGGCGCGGGGGCTTCAGCCCAGCGCCCGCATCGTTGGTTGGGGGGTGCACGCGCAGGCCCCCGAGTGGTTCACCACGGCGCCCGTCGGCGCGATCAAGGCGGCGCTCGCCAAGACCGGTCTCTCGATAGGCGACATTGATCTCTTCGAGATCAACGAGGCCTTCGCGGTCGTCGCGATGGTGACCGCCAAGGAGTGCGGGATTCCCCACGACAAGATCAACGTGCGCGGCGGCGCCATCGCCATCGGTCACCCGATCGGCGCGAGCGGAGCCCGCATCCTCACCACGCTGCTTCACGCGCTCGAGGACACCGGCAAGAAACGCGGCCTCGCGACGCTCTGCATCGGCGGCGGCGAAGCGGTCGCGCTGATCGTCGAGCGCGCCTGATGGGCGACGGCTCCGACGACGTTGCCGCCGCTTGGCGGACCGAGGCGCTCGCCCGGATGGACGAGATCGAGCGCGGCGAGGTGACGGCGCTCGACGGCGACACGGAGCTCGCGAGCATCGAGCGCGAGCTTCACGCGCCTCGCGGCTGATCGCTCGACCGGCGCTCGCAATCGATCACAGTGCCCACCGTGACCATCGAAGGCTGGAACGTTCTCGACGAAGACCGGGCGGTGCTGTGGCGCGAGTACGCGTTCACCAAGGGCGCGCGCGCCACCACCCTGGTCTTCCGCGGCGCGGACGGATTGGTGGTGCTGAGCCCCGCGGCCGGCATGGATGACCGCGCTTTCGACATGCTCGGGGATCTGGGTCCAGTGCGCGCGCTCGTCGCCACCAACGGCCACCACCACATGGGGCAGATGGCGTGGCGCGCGCGCTTCCCCGATGCCCAAAGCTACGCACCGCCGGGCGCCATCGCGAGGCTGGAGAAGAAGCTGCCGGGCGTCGCGATTCGGCCGCTCACCGAGCTCTCGCTGCCCGATCACGTGCGCTACTCGGAGGCGCCCGGCTTCAAGGGCGGCGAGACGCTGCTGAGCGTGGACACCAAGCGAGGCCCGGTGCTCTTCACCGGGGATTTGCTCACCAACATCGAGCGTCTTCCTCCGCTGCCGCTGCGCTGGCTCTTCACGATGACGGACAGCGCGCCGGGCTTTCGCCTCTTCAGGCCCGCGACCTGGATGATGGTCAAGGACAAGCGGGTCCTTCGCGAGTGGATGCTCGCCCAGCTCGCAGCAGTGCCGCCCTCCATCGTGGTCCCCGCGCACGGCAAGCCGGTGGATGCGGTCGACGTAGCCGCCCAAGCGAGAAGGCAGATCGAGCGCCT